>SESF01009120.1_pt1 | contig 13626 bp, 11 predicted proteins | sample 3171521 | NCBI WGS metagenome assembly SESF01 (sample SAMN10866945, study PRJNA518727) | freshwater metagenome | biome: subpolar coniferous forest; feature: holomictic lake; material: water; isolation source: holomictic Lake 227, 6 m and 8 m depth | place: Canada: near Kenora, Ontario | collected...
CGTGTTCACCGAATATTTACACTTCATGGGACCCTCGCCGGGGTGCCTCCGGGGTATCACCATATCCTCGCCGTAGTACCTCTGATCGGCGATCAGAGGTGCTACGGCGAGACTCCCGGGGGGGCGCCGGTGGGACTGCGGGAGTATCAGCGTGCGGACTGGGCGAGGAGGGCATTCGGCCGGAAAGAGCGGAGAACCGCCCCAGCCCTCGAAAGCACCTCAAAATAAGAGAGTTGCGCGGGTTGCTGCGACGCACCAGCCGGCGCGCTGAGACGCAATCCTCTCAGGTCAGGCTTCCCAGCCTCACCAACCGCAGCACCGGCTCGGACGTCTCGCGCGAGCGGGCCAAGTCCACTTCAAACTCGGCCACCCAATCGTTATGCTCCTTCGGGTCCACCAGCATCTGCTGGACCCGCCAGGTGCGCTTATCCTCGGCGGGCACCACGTAGGTGTGGCGGATGTTTCTGGCATTCGGGTCCAGGCATATCCGTTCGTGCTCGGCGTGGTAGGCATCCAGCGCCTGCTGGATGCGGGCGGCGGTCCAGGGCTGACCGGCGAGGTCTTCTGGTGAAGTGAGATTGGCAATGGCCTGCTCGTAGTCGCCGTTCACCAGCCCGCGCAGGAAAGTGAAGCTGCGGTTGCGGATAGCCGCCGTGAAGGCCTTGGTGTCGCGGGTAATGTCGGCGGCGGCTTCCTGGGCGCCGGGCGGACGCACTTCTTTGGTTTCGGCCCGCTGGAAGCTCGGGTCGCGCATCTTCTCCCATTCGTCGAGCAGGCTGGAATCGATCTGGCGGATCATGGTGCCCAGGTAGAGTTCTATTTCCCGGACCGCATCGTCCTTGGCGGCGTCAGGCACGGTTTGGCCGAGGACCTTATAGGCACTGTTGAGGTACCGCAGCAGGACCCCTTCGGCCCGCTGGAGTTCGTAGTCGCGGATGTAATCAGAGAAGGAGCGGAACGACTCGAACATCTCCCGCGCTATGGATTTGGGCCGGATATTCTCCTGACCGACCCACGGGTGTTTGTCCGCAAAGGCGTTGAAGGTCGAGTAGATGAACTCGCGGTTCGGCTTGGGGTGTTCCAGCTTCTCCAGTTCCTCGATGCGCTCGTCGTATTCGATCCCGGCCATCTTCATCTCGGCCATCTTCTGGCTCTTGAGCTTGTCGAGCTGCTTGCGCAGGACAATGTCCGGGTCTTCGAGGATGGACTCCACGAGGGTGAGCAGGACCAGCGGGTAATCCGGTTGCTGCGGGTCCACCAGTGGCAGCGTATCCAGCAGGTAAAGCGAAAGCGTCTGGTCCATCGAGAAGTCGTCCTGCAGCTCGACGTTGACGCGGAGCTTCGGAGCGCGGCTGTCCCCAGCCGCCGCAGGTTCGGATACCGACGACGCTGCGGCTGGGGACAGCCGCGCTCCGGGGGGCACGATCTCAATGATCTTACGCTCGACCAGCGAGCGGAAGAGCTGCCAGGCGCGTCTGCCGTGGGCCTTCTTGGCCTTGGGCGAATCGTGGCAGCGGGCGACCAACTGCTGCATGGCGCGGCAGCCGTCGCCTTTGCGGCTGAGCACGTTGAGCAGCATCCCGTGCGTGACCTGGAAGCGGGAATTCAGGCGCTCGGGCTGGGCTGCGATCAGGCGGAGGAACGTGTTCTTGTCCCAGTTGACGAAGTTCCTCTCCGGCGGCTTGCGTTTGACTACCTTCTTGCCGCCCCGCGCCGCCTTCTCTTCGAGCTTCAGGTTCTCGACCATGTGCTCGGGTGCCTGGACGACCACCCAGCCGCGGTCATCAAATCCCTTCCGCCCGGCCCGCCCGCCGATCTGATGGAAGTCCCGCGCGCTCAGGATGCCGGTCTTCTCGCCGTCATACTTGCACAGGCGCGAGAACAGGACGGTGCGGATGGGCACGTTGATCCCCACGCCCAGCGTGTCGGTGCCGCAGATGACTTTGAGCAGGCCCTTCTGCGCCAATTGCTCGATCAGCACCCGGTACTTCGGCAGCAGGCCTGCATGGTGCAGTCCAATGCCGTGCTTGAGCCACTTCTTGATTTCCGGACCGTAAGGGCTGGTGAACTTGAAGCCTTCGATCGCGTTGCCTATGGCGTTCTTTTCCTCGCGGGAGCAGACGTTGATGCTGGTGAAATCCTGCGCGCTCTGCGCCGCCTCCAGTTGCGTGAAGTGGACGACATAGACAGGTGCTCTGCCTTGCGCCACCAGGCTTTCGAGCGTCGTGGCCAGCGTCAGCTCCGAGTAGGCATACTCCAGGGGAACCGGCCGCTCCTTTGACGCGACGGTGACGGTGGGACGCCCATTAAGCCGGGTTAGTTCCTCCTCAAAGAACGTGGTGTCGCCCAGCGTGGCGGACATCAACAGGAACCGCGCCTGGGGCAGCGTCAGCAGCGGCACCTGCCAGGCCACGCCGCGCTCGCGGTCGGCGTAGTAATGGAACTCGTCCATGATGACCTCCTGCACGTTGGCCTGCGGCCCTTCGCGCAGGGCGATGTTGGACAGGATCTCGGCCGTGCAGCACAGGATCGGCGCGTCGCGGTTGACCGAGGCGTCGCCGGTGCTCAAGCCGACGTTATCGGGACCGAACTCGCGGCACAGGCCGAGCCATTTCTCGTTCACCAGCGCCTTGATCGGACAGGTGTAGATGGAGCGTTTGCCCTGCGCGACCGCCTTGAAATGCACCGCGGCGGCCACCAGCGATTTGCCCGAGCCGGTGGGCGTGTTGAGGATGATATTCTTGTCCTCGAACACCTCGAGGATCGCCGCTTCCTGCGCCGGATAAAGCCGGAGCCGCTTGCTCTCGGTGTATTCGAGGAAGCGCCCCAGCAGGTCATTGCTAGCCGGGCGCTCGTCGCGCGGCAGCAGGTCATAGAGTGTGAGTGACACGGCGTCAGCACTCTACCGGCTCCCGTTCGCGGAGAGAAGGACGATCGGGGGAAGCGAGCAGCTCTCAAATCCGAAGCCCGAAGCCCGAAAGCCGAGGGAAATCAGAAATCAGAAATCCGAAGGGCATGCGGGCGGCTGGCCCATTTCGGTTTTCGGGCTTCGGATCTCGGATTTGACCTTGCCGGGCCGGTGCTACTGTCCAGATGCAGCCCCCACCGACCCCGGGCAGCGCCGGAGGATTGCCTCCTGGATTCCGGGCGGAATGAGCCTGGCTGCAGCTTATGCCGTTGCACTGCTTTCGATAATGCCCTGGACGATAGCATAGCGGGTAAGGCCCGCCGTGTGGTGTATCTGGAGTTTTTGCATCAGGTTGTGCCGGTGCTTCTCCACCGTCTTGAGGCTGATGCCCAGCTCCGCTGCAACCTCTTTGTTGGCGTCACCTTCGGCCACCAGTTGGAGGACCTCCAACTCGCGCGGACTCAGACGAACGAGTTCCTTCCCGGCCGCTGCTTTGAGGGCCAGCGGCTGCTTCTGCCGGGCACGCAACCGCTTGGAAATGGAGGGGCTGAAAAACGTAGTCCCCGCCTGTACCCGGCGGATCGCGAGAGCCAAATCCACCAGGGAGCTTTGCTTTAGCAAGCACCCCGCCGCGCCCGCCGCGGTCACCTGCTCGATATAGGCATCAGCGGCGTAGGCCGACAGGATCAGCACCCGGGTGGCGGGAAAGGCTTTGAGAATCTGCTGGGTCGCCAGGACGCCATTGAGGATCGGCATGGCGATGTCCATGACGACGACCGCCGGCCGAAGCTGCCGGGTCAGTTCGACTGCCTCCCGGCCGGTCTGCGCCTCGGCGACAATCCTGAAATCAGGCTCGGCTTCCAGTAGCGCCCGGAGACCCTGGCGCACAATGATGTGGTCGTCGGCCAGCAGGATGGTGATCGGTGTCGCGGCGGTTTGGGGCATGGCTTCAGGCGGCTCAGGGGATTTGCGCTTCCAGATCTCCAATGCCGAGTGGAATCTCCGCTCGGATGGTCGTGCCACGGCCGGGCGTGGAGTCAACGGCGAAGTTGCCTCCGACCATCTCCAGCCGCTCTTTCATTCCCAGGAGCCCCAGGTGCTCGTGCCGCCCGGCCAGGGAATCCGCTTCCATGCGAAACCCCTGGCCGTTGTCCTCGATCTCCAGGCGGACCGCCCCGCGGCGCTTCTGGATTCGCACCTTCACCCGGCTGGCCTTCGCATGCCGGGCGACATTCGCGAGCGCGGCCTGCGTGACGCGATAGAGCACTGTGCGGCCGGAGCTGTTCAACGGTTCCAATCCGGCCGAGGCCGCAACGGTCACCCGGATGCCCGTCTGCTTGGCCCAGTCCTTCAGGTAGGCGTTGAGCGCCGGAACCAACCCCAAGTCATCCAGCACCGGCGGGCGCAACTCCCAGGTGAACCGGTGCAAGATGTTCACGGAGTCCTCCACGAGCTGGCGCGTACGGGCGATCCGCCGCTTGAGAGCGTCGGGCTTCAGCACCGTCTCCCGGGCCAGGGCGATCAGGTCGAGGTTGACGCCAACGAGGGACGGGGCGACCTGATCGTGCAGCTCACGGCTGATTCGCTTGCGCTCCGGACTTCGGCGCGTCGCCGCAGGTCTGCAGCCGTGTCATTAGCGTTCGATTCCCCCTTCACGATTCTGGTTCCGGTCGTGGCCAGACGCTTCCAATGACCCTCGGCACGCCAGTCTAAAGGCAGGTTCGAGGTTACACGAGAAGTTAAGCTTCGCATCGGGCTCATGCTAATGTCGCGCCAGGGAGCGACCAAGCAGAAACTCCCTTGCGCTTCCATCAAGCTGTCCTTGGGGATAGACCCGGCCTCGGCCGCCGAACCGGTCGTTGGTTTGGCGGGGCGCCAGTAGTCACATAAGGTGGGGTTTCCCCCCATAGCAGAGCTGTAGCTCATTTCATAGCATATCGGAGGGGCGAGGCGGCAGAAGTCAGCGAATGAATGAATGAATATGAAGGATAGTTGCGGGAAGACGGTGTTGACATTCGGCGCGTTTGTTGTGGCCGTTTATGCTGCTTGGGGTAAACGCCGAGCGCCCGGGTTGGTGCAGCTTGCCTTTGATGCTTACCTGGTCGAGTTTCTGGGAGACCCGAGTTTTGTGATCTGGCCGAAAACGTCACCGGCAATTGCGAAGCGTCTGCCGCCGGAAGACCCTTGGCATCGGAACGTTGATTGCTTAACTCACAGCGCAGCATTCCCGACGGGATGCCTGTCAGCGTCGGTGAGTTCAGGCTCGGCCGAACGGCCTGCCCTATCCCCTGGTGAAGGGTAGGGGTTTCGCCCCATAGAAAAGGTTCAGCAAAGCCAGTATTAACGGTGGTAACCTCAGGCAACACCTGCGATGCTTGGGCTATACAACCCACGAATGCGACACCTATGAATGTCTTTCTGGTCCACGTCGGCGACGACGACTTTAGCCGCGTGCTCCCCAAGGCATTGGACAAGTCCCCTTCTGACCGCAAGCGCGTCAAGATCATGGCGTTTCCGCCGTTAGGGATTCAAACGCTCGCTCCGGTCCTGCGCCAGAAGGGCCACGCGGTGCGGATGTTTGACACCTGCCATCCCGAGATGAAGGCGGACCACCTGGCCCAGGCGGTGACCCAGGAGCGGCCAGAGGTCATTGCCCTCTCGTTCCTCTCGACCACCACCTACCCGGCGGCAAAGCGTATGGCTGAGCGGCTCAAGCCGGTGGCGCCCCGCACGCCCATCATCGTGGGCGGCCCCTTTGCCACGGTGAACGCGGACCGCATCTTAAAGGATTGCCCGCAGATTGACGCCGTGGGCGTAGGCGAGGGCGAAGAACTGCTGCCGGACTATCTCAGCAACCTCCACGACCCCGGCGCCGTAGCCGGGTTGGTCTGGCGTAACGGCGCTGAGATCGTCCGCAACCGCCCGCGTCCGCTCCTCCAGGACCTGGACCAGTTCCCCTACCCTGACCGGCAAAGCCTGCCCATCGACTACATCGAGTCCTTGCCCCTGGACGTCCCCGCCGTCCTCTCGCTCGACAAATTCTGCACCGTGCAGACTTCGAGAGGCTGCCCCTATTCCTGCATCTACTGCGACATCCCCTCCCTCTCCGACAGCAAGTGGCGCTGCCGATCAGCCGAGCACGTCCTGGGGGAAATGCAGGAGTTGAACGACCAGGGCTTTCGCTCGATCTATCTGACCGACGATCATTTTCTTATCCGGCGGGAACGCATCAACGCGATTTGCCGTGGCATCACCGAACGGAAGCTTGAATTTAGCTGGGGCTGCGAAGGCCGCGTGGATTCTGGCATGGTCGAACAACTGGGACTCATGAGCGCGGCCAACTGCAACTTCCTGGCCTTCGGCGTGGAGTCCGGCTCGCAGAAAGTGCTCGATCGCCTGAAGAAGAAGCAAACCCTGGCGCAAGTCGAGCAGGCGGTCAGCGCGGCGAAGCGCAGCGGCATTGGCCGGGTTCACGGATTCTTCGTCGTCGGATCACCCGGCGAGACGGCGGCGGAGATCCTGGACAGCTTCCGCTTTGCCGCGCGGCTGGAGTTGGACACCTTCGGCTTCAACCGCCTCTGTTCCTACCGCGGCACCCCGCTCTGGCAGGAATACGTGGACCGGGGCATCATCGACGACGAGCGGGACTGGCAGAAATGGTTTAAGTGCACCGACATCGACCCGACCGCCTTGCCCGGACTGGAGGTGAACCGCCTGCGGATGAAGGGCTATCTGCTGCTGTTCGCCAGCCGCCTGCTCAAACGTCCATTTGCAACCTTCAAACTGCTGCGCGCGTTTAGCCGGCACATGAAACTGACCGACATCCTGAAGCTGCTTGCCAGTCCATTCCGCCGTCGGAAGCTTACGCTCCTGCCCGAGCTGCCCGCCCGGATGGTGGACGCGGGGCTCGACGCTCCCTGCCGGACTGCCCTCCCAAATGCTGCACCGCCCGCACCTCTGGCTGAGGTCGGCTAAATGACCGGCACGATTCCCTCGCCGGGGGCTCTTACCCGGCAGCGAGGTAACGGCGACCAGGCAAAAAGCTCCTTTTGGAGCGCCCTGTTTATAGCCACAGATGCCACCGGGTCCGCAAAGCTCCAGCGGAGCGGCATGGCGTCGCGCTGACGGCCCCGCCGCTGGAGGGCTGGGGTGAGGGGGAACTGGGCCGCCGAACTGTCGCTGCCGCCCAAAACGTCTTTGGCACGCGTGAGAGGCGCACCACTCGCCGGCCGGGTGAGAATTATATTCGCCAACCCTGCTAATAAAGGGTATGCTCCTACCATGACGGCGGGTTGCAGAACCAGTGCGGGGCTCAAGCTCTTCGTGGTGGCAGGCGTTCTGGGCGCCTTGACTTTGCGGGTTGCGTTAGCGCAAGCTGCGGTCGGCGGCAGCTCCTTGCCCGATATTCCTCGCGAAGTGGTGCTGCGGCCGGAGGTGGCTCCCTCTGAACTGGAAGGCGTTGATCAGAGCCTCGCCCACCCAAACAAGCCGTTCCTCAAGGAACCGGCAACCAGCCAGCACCATGTTTTCCGCAAACTGTTGCACATCGGCCAGGATACCAACAACGCGATTGCGGTGATTTGGGACCAGCCCGGGCAGAAGCTCTATCTCGACCTTAACCGCAACCTGGATTTAACCGATGACGCGAACGGAGTGTTTAGCGCGACCAACAAAGGGTTTCAACAGACTTTCCCCAATGTCACTGTGTCCGTGAAGACAGCGGCGGGGGTTCAGCCTGTGATGTTGGATTTGCATTGCTACACCGACGCAAACGCGAACTGGGCTAGCGCGCACCTGGGTTCGCGCTCGTTGTGGCAGGCGAAGGTGACGGTTGCGGGTCAGGATTGGCAGGTGGCCGCTCTGGATGGGCTATTGGGTCAGGTAGGGCCGACGACCGACAAGTTCCTGCTCTTGCGCCCGTGGGCGGCGCGGACTAATCATGTATCGCTCTATGATCCCAGCTCCGGCATTGTCCCTTTTCCCGGCCGGCTCTTCTGGCTGGGGCAGGCGTTTCAGTTAGAGCGCCACTTTGACACCGGCAGCGCGACGCCGGTCTGCAAACTGGAGTTCATCCCGCAGCAACCGACGCTGACCGAGCTCAGGGTCTCCGGTGAATTCGTCTATTACACCGTGCTCCGTGACACCAACGGTTATACGGCAGTGCTGCGCGAACCTCAAGGCACGGTGCAGGTCCCACAAGGGGTTTACGAGGTCAGCGCCGCCTGGTTGAAGAAAGGAGCTGCGGAGGCCTTTCAACAGACTTATCAGCCTATGGTGATCAAGGCCGCCACCGCTACCAACTTGATCCTGGGCGGGCCGCTGACCAATTGGGTGGTGCTGGAACGCGTCGGCCGGAAGCTGCAGATGAACTACCAGCTTCAAGGCGCGGACGGCATGTACTACCAGATGGCCGGGCAGGATCGCGAGAGACCGCCAGAGTTCACCGTCTATTACGGCGGCAAGAAAGCTTTGGTGGGCAAGTTCGAGTTCGGCTGAGGCGGCAACTGCGAGTACTCATGGCGAGTACCCCTCACGCTGGCGGGCAAACTCAAAGTGGCAGCCTATGCCGACCTGGGAGGGCTGGGCACAAAACTGGGCCCTTCGGTCGCCTTCTTCTGGCCGATGCCCAATCTCGTGCCTCTGCTGCTGCCGTGGCTGGCCGTCCTGGTGTTGTTGGCGTTGCCGTCGAACCGTAACCCGCGCGCCTGGTGGATCTGGGCGCCGCTCATCGGCCTGACGCTGCTTGGGGCCGGTCTGCAGCCGCCTATTCTTCTTACCGATAACGAGGTGCTCAGCGTTTCGGTCCAGGTGGCATCTGCCGCAGGCTTTGGGCTGACGGTCCTCTGGTTGCTGGGAGCGGCCCTGGCGCGTCGCTGCCGGGCGGTGGGTATTGCGCTCGCGGCGCTGGCTTTTGCCGCAGTCAGCCTGTTGGCGTTCCTCGTCGGCCCGGCTTCCGAGTCGTTAGGGGACCTGAGCGGATTGGAACCGGCTGTGTTCCTGTATCGTTTCAGTGAAGCAGCACTGGTCAGACAGTTCGCGGACCTGAGCGGATTGGAACCGGCTGTGTTCCTGTATCTGGTACTCGGCTGGATAGTCGGCGGCGTGGTGTTCGCCGGTGCGCTGAACCTGACGGGGTGGTCATGCCGCCGCCGGTTTAGCCGTGTGCGGGTCTCGTTGTGGCTTCCCCTCTGGCTCTGGCTAATGTGGCTCGCAGCCGGCGGGCTGGTTAACGGCGTGATGAGGATTGTATCCGGCGAACGCTTTGACTGGTCTGGCCTGCTCGTGGCGCCCGTTGCTCTCGCGCTGGCGAGCTTCGTGACCCTGCTGCCGTTCCTGATCCTCTCGTTTACCAACGCCTTCTACCGCGAGCGGCTTAGGCATCTCTTACGGCTGCCCGCAGTGGTTATTCCGCCGCCGACACCAGTTCCGGCAGCGGCTGTCGGACCGGCAAGCCGATAGTTGATCTGCCGGCTCAGGCACCAGGCTTCCGCGCCACCACGACCGCGTTCATCGCTTCGTCCTGACGCAGCACCGCAGCCTCGGAAAAGCCCGCGGCCTCCAGGTCTTCCCGCAACTCGTCAAACGTGAACGTGCCGCCGCCTTCCGTCGCCACGAGCATGTTGATGGCGAACAGCGCGCCCGCCACCGGTCGAGTGCGGTCTTCCCCCATCAGGATGTCGCGAATCGCAATCCGCCCGCCGGGGACCAGTGCCGTCAGGACCTTGGCGAACAGCGCGCGGTTCTGGACGCGGGAATTCTGGTGCACGATGGCGCTAACCCACGCCAGGTCCGCCCCCGGCGGCAGCGCGTCGCGCGTGAAATCGCCCGGGACAAGCTGGACGCGCTTCTCCAGCCCGGCGGCACCCAGACGCCGCTGTGCCATAGCGATGACGTGCGGCAGGTCGAAGAGCGTGGCCTGGGCTGAGGGACAGGCGCGCAGAAACGCAATGGTCCAGGTACCCGAAGCCCCGCCGATGTCCAGCAGGTGCCGGAATTGGAGCGGTTGCACGGCTTGGATGACCTGGTCGGCGTTGGGCGCTGAGACGTTGTGCATCGCCCCGATGAAGGCCTCCTGCGCACCGTCTCTGCCACGCACGCCCGGCATACACGGTGCGGGACGGCCGGTCTTGACGACCTGCGCCAACTGCGCCCAATTCCGGAGGCAGTGCGCCTGGTGCTGGGCCATGGCCAGCACGCTTTGCGCTCCAGCCGCCGTCAGCAAAGCGTCCAGGCCGGACGGCAGCGCATAATTCCCGCCGGATTTTTCGAGCAGCCGCAATGCGACCAGCGCATCCAGGAGAATAATCACTGCCCGCTGATCGCACTGGAGCCTGTGGGCGAGGTCCGCGGCCGGCAGCGGCCCGGCAGACAGTGAGCCAAAGAGGTCCAGTTCCGCCGCCGCGGCCAGCACGGCGGACCCCTGGTAGCTGCGGCCCAGGGCCAGGATTTCTTCGGCCGCCCACGGTTGGTGGATTTCTGCTTTCATAGTTTATTCGGAGTCGTGACGTGCCCGAGGTTTCAAGCAGCCTATCGCGATTTCGCTCTACCTGTCCAGCCGCCTTGACAATAGGCCGTCCGCTGCTATCCTCACCCGCTCCGTTAACGGAGTGATTCCTAACGCAGTGTCACTTAGGATACGACGTCGCCGGGAAAGAATTGAACTGACATATGAAACGACAATATCAACCGTCGAAAATCCGCCGCAAACGGCAGCATGGTTTCCTCGCGCGCAACGCGAAGAAGAGCGGACGGGCGATCCTGAGCAATCGGCGCCGGGTGGGGCGCAAACGCCTGACGCCCGTATAAGAGGCCGGCGCATGGCCGCCCAAAAGCCTCCACGACTGCGGTTTGCCCGCACAGCGCGTATCAAGCAGCCACGAGATTTTGTTCGCGTGCGCCAGGCCGGAGAACGGATGGTCCTCGGCTGCCTGATCGCCAACTGGCAGCGGTTACCGGCAGGGGCTCCCTCGCGCCTGGGTGTCGTCACCTCGGGTCGGATCGGCTGCGCCGTGGTGCGTAATCGCGCCCGGCGGCTCCTGCGAGAAACCTTCCGCCTGCATCAGTGCGACCTGGCGGCGCCCGTGGACCTGGTGCTCGTGGCGCGCCCATCCATCGTTGGCAAGGGCTTTGCCGCGGTGGAGAAAGATTTCCTGACCACCCTGCGGAGGGCGAGGTTGTTAAAGCCGGTTGGGGAAGGAGTTCAGTGAACGCCGCTCAGCACATTTTAATCTTTGGGGTACACGGTTATCGTTACGTGCTCTCCCCGGCCAAGAGCCTGGTATTCGGCCCCCTGGGGCGCTGCCGGTTCACGCCGAGTTGCTCGGAATACGCCCTATCAGCCCTTAGCGACCACGGCGCTCTGGCCGGGAGCTGGCTGGCCCTGAAACGCATCGGCCGCTGTCATCCGTGGGGTGGCTGCGGCCATGACCCGGTGCCCGCACGGTTTCAACCGCACTAAGTTGCATGGATCGTAAATCAATCATTGCTCTGGTCGTCTGTTTCATCGTGCTGATGCTGTGGTATCCGCTCGTGGTCAATAAGCTTTACCCGCCCAAGCCCTTGCCGCCCGGCGCCACGAACGCACCCACGGCCCTTCTGGCAACCACGAACCAAACGCCCCCCGCCCCGCAGGCGCCGGCTGCCATCGAGGTGCCCGTCCCGGCGCCAAGGCCGATCGTAACCGCCAGCGTCCCCGAGGAATTGCGGGAAGTGGCGAACGACAACGCGCGTTACACCTTCACTTCGTATGGCGGCGGCCTGAAGCGAGTGGAACTGATCCATTACCCGGAAACGGTGTCCAAGCGCCGCGAGAAAGGGCCGCCGACCACTAGCTTGGCGACTTTGAACGCGTTTAGCCCCGTGCCGACTTTGGCGCTGCTCGATGGTGAGGCGGTGCAAGGCGATGGCATCTTCAAGCTGACCCGGATCGACCACGGCGTGCGGGCGGAGAAGACGCTCACCAACGGCCTCACCATCGTCAAGGACTTCCGGCTCAGCTCGAACTACCTGGTGATGGCAACCGTCCGGATGGAGAACCGCTCGGCGCAGCCGCTCGCCTTGCCGTCCCAGGAATGGTTCGTGAGCACGGCTGCGCCGATGGACCCCCGTGACAAAGGCCTGGCAGTAGGAGTGCTCTGGTACAACGGCGCCAAGACCGAAGACCTCGGCGGCTCCTCTTACTTCTCAGGCGGCTGCCGGCAGCCCGTGCCCCCGCTGGAGTATCACGGCGGCGCCAGCAACGTGGTCTGGGTGGCGGCCCACAATCAGTTCTTCACCCTGGCGGCGATGCCGCAGCAACCCGCCCAGGGGCTGGTCATCCGCAGAATGGACTTGCCCCGCCCCACCGGCGAAGAGGCGGAACTGGTGGCCACCAACGCGCCGACGCCGCAAGGTTACGCTGCGGCCATGATCTATCCCGCGCTGACGCTCGCCCCGCAACAAGTCTTCGAGCGCCAAATCGCTCTCTACGCCGGGCCCAAGGAGTACCAGACCCTCGCGCGCATTGGTAACCAGTTCAACAATAACCTCGATCTGGTCATGAACTTTGGCTGGGCCGGGATCGTCTCGAAAGCGCTGCTGCTGAGCATGAATTGGCTGCACAGCGTCATGAAGTTCTCCTACGGCTGGGCCATCATCGCTATCACGCTCATCATCAAGGGGGTCTTCTGGCCGCTGACCCAGGCCAGCACGCGTTCAATGAAGCGGCTCCAGGCGCTGCAGCCGCAGCTCAACGAGATTAAGGCGAAATACAAAGATGACCCGGTGAAGATGAACAAGAAGACCATGGAGTTCATGCGCGAGCACAAAGTCAGCCCGCTCGGCGGCTGCCTGCCCATGCTCCTGCAGATACCCGTCTTCTTCGGCTTCTTCTCCATGATTCAAAGCGCCATCGAACTGCGCGGCGCCCGCTTCCTGTGGATACCGGATTTGTCGCAAACCGACACGCTGTTTGTCATCCCGTCTCTGGGCTTTATCCCCTTCTTCGGCATCCCCGGCGTCGGCCTGCCCTTCAACCTCCTGCCGCTCTTCATGGGGGCGACGATGCTCTGGCAGTCGCACCTGACGCCCCCCTCCCCCGGCATGGACCCGTCGCAGCAGAAGATCATGCGCTACATGCCGCTGATGTTCCTCGCGTTCCTCTACAATTACTCGGCCGGCTTGACGCTCTACTGGACGGTGCAGAACCTCCTGACCATCCTGCAGACCTACCTGACCCGAACCGTTCCGGAAACGGTCGCCCCCGTCAAGACTCCAGCCTTGACGTCGTCGCAGAAAAAGAGGAAATAGAAGCCAATGGAACCGGCACCTTGCGGCTCTTAACTATCAACTATCGATTCTAAACCATCGACTATCTCGCGCCATGCCTGCTGAACCTAAAGTCACACTACAAAAAATCCTGGAACTACTCGGTTTCCCGGCCACCATAGAAGAGCACCGCCTGGAAGATGGCCTCCTGCTTGACGTAAAGGCTGACGATTCGGGCCGCCTCATTGGACGCCAGGGCCAAGCCCTTTCCGACCTCCAGTACATCACCAACCGGATTCTGTTCCAGCAGGACCCCACGGTACCCAAAGTCACGGTGGACATCGGCGGCTACCGCGCCCAGGCGCGCGAAGTGCTCGTCAAGAAGGCCAAGGAAGCCGCCGAGAAAGTCCGGCGCTGGGGCGACGTGGTGGAATTGGAGCCGCTGAACGCCTTCGACCGCCGCGTCATTCACC
>SESF01019665.1_pt1 | contig 13616 bp, 7 predicted proteins | sample 3171521 | NCBI WGS metagenome assembly SESF01 (sample SAMN10866945, study PRJNA518727) | freshwater metagenome | biome: subpolar coniferous forest; feature: holomictic lake; material: water; isolation source: holomictic Lake 227, 6 m and 8 m depth | place: Canada: near Kenora, Ontario | collected...
TCAGACGCCGATTCCGACCCTCGCACCCAGTTCACGAAATCCTTTGAGAGCCAGACCGTGGCCGGACCGCGCCCACCCCCGTTGCCATCGGTGGTGGCGTAGAGGTAGAAGGTGTCGCCGAACTGCTCAATCGTCGGGTCGGCGAAGTAGCCGGGGACGATCGGGTTGAAGTTGCCCGGCGCGTCAAAGGCGGCGGCAACGAGAGCCAGACGCGCGGCAAGCAGGCACGAGGTAGTGAGGGTGGCGTGAAGCTGACGGTTCATCATGGGTTAAAGCAGACTTGTGGTTGCTTTAGATTTGCGCACGTGGCCAAGTCGATCACATGGTCGGCGCCGCCGTAATACAACCACCGGCTCAGCACCACACCGGAGCGCCCGCCGATCTGGCTGTTGAACGCTTACGGCTTGGTCGTCAACAAAGGCTTCATCGCTTCGGCTAGGCTGTATCCGACCATGCAGTACACCCTGGCGCTTCCCTGATAGTGGCAGTACCAGTTGCACACGTGGCGGTCAGATTCCTCTTTGGCTTTCTGATACGCCGCATCACCTTTCAGAGCTTCGTCTCCGGCTGTCTTGACGAGCTGTTCCAGCTTTTTGGGATCCGCGCTCTCCGGCTTGTCTTTTAGTTGCTCCTTGAGTTGCGCCGCCACCGCCTTCCTCACCCGATGTTCTTCTGATTCCATTTTCCGGGGCAATTCATCCAGCTCGGGATACCAGAAGGGCGCAGTGCGCACATAACCCACCGTGCCTTTCAACTCAGGGCAGGTTGCGATCTTGACCTGTCCAGCCCTGAAATCCGTCATGTTCTTGTCCACTTTTTCGCCGCCGACGCCGAGTTCCCCCATGACTACCGGCAGCTTCGGCACCTTGAACTCGGCGCGCAGGTCCTGAACCAGATGAACGCAATTCGGGCAATATTCATCTTACACCTGCTGCCGGATCTTATCGCCGGGCTGACACATGTCGTTCCAGCCCTGGAACCAGACGAACCCGCAGATCTCAGTCTTCAATCCTTTCAACTGCGGGAAATCGGCGTCAAGATTGGCCAGGCACTCACGCACCTCTTTAACCATTTTGTGATACGACGCGCCGATTTCCTCTGGCTTGTAGCCTGTCTCATAGGCCGCTTTGCCGGCGCTGGGCGGCCGGAAATTCCCGTACAGGCTGTGCCCACCCCAGCAGGTCTTGATCAACAGCACCGGCTCTTTGTAGAAATCGCCCATCTCGATGCCGAACATCAGTTCCGGCCCGAACCAATCCGCCCCCCATGCACCCATGCCCACCGACAACGGGCGTTTGATTTTCTCATCGGCTTTCTGATAAGAGACAAACACATCATCGCGCACGACGAATGAGCCGTCGTCTTTCTTGATCTTCTTCAGCAGATATCCGTGAGTCGGGTGCTCACCCAGCCGGTCCAGCGTTTTCACGCCGCCATGCCCTTCCATGTTCGACTGCCCGGCCAGAATGAAGACCTTCACCGGCCCCTTGAACTGATCCTGCGGCTTGCCCGCCTCAGCCTGTTGGGTCATCACCGCATTCGTCACCAATGACATGCCCACCACTGCGCCAACTATTCTCATTGTTGTTTTTGTGTCCATTATGTTCATGCTTGTCCTTTCTTTCCGGTAAATTCTTCGATGCTCAGCAAGAAAACCGGGTTCTCGCCGGCCTCGATTTCCTTGATCAGCTTCGCGCGCATTTTCATGGTTTGAGTCGTTCGAGCACCAGAACCCAATCCTGGGGCGAAGGCAGGTCGGGTGCATGATATTCGGCGGTCCTGATGACGCCCGGTGGTTTTGCCTCGACAGGCCCTTTCGGCGGATCGAACGGGGTTGCGGAAACCGCGAAGCGACCGAACTCCTGGCGCTCCCCGATCTGGAACAGCCACAGCCCGGTCTTGCCAGCCGTCGTGTTGCCGACCTTGACGACCGGCGTGGCATAGGTGCGCTGGCCGTCCGTCAGCACCAGCGCCGCATATTCGCCGCGCACCGCCGCCACAAGGTGGATTTTCGACCCGAGTTCCGGGACCTCCACCTTGCCCAGCATCTCGCCCCACTGCCCTTTCTTGCGGTCATGCAGGAAGATGGCCTTGAGTAACGGACTGTAGAGCGCGACCAGATAGTTGTGCGCGTCGTGGAAGCGCAGGATGATGCCCGCCTCCGCATCGCGCTTGGCGTCAACGCTGGCCATCAGATCCGCTTCGCTGACCTTCTCCGCGACGGTGACCATGCCTTTACCGCCAACCAGGCGGGAGTTCTCGCGTCGCGTCGGCGTGCCGTAGTCCTTCCATGACACGGCGTCCGGGCCCTCAAAACGGTCTTCAAACAAGATCGGCTTCGTGTGGCCTGCAAAAGGCGGAACGGTGGGTCCGGCATACACCACGGTTCCCTGGTCGAAGCGTCGGCCGGTGGCCGGATCGAAATAGAAGACATGATAGGGCACGTCCCGTTCCAGGCGCTTCACCACCGTCCCATCCCAATTGTAAATGCCGCGGCGGGGCTGGTAGATGAAGCGCACCTCGCCCGGAATGCCGGCCGCGATGCAACCTGGAGCCCATTCCGGGTGCGGCTCAAAGCGTGCCCAGGGGTATTGCTCCAGCAGTTTCTTGCCGATCCCGAGCTGGGTGGCACCCGGATAGTTCATGCCTTCCTTCCAAGTCGTCCAGTCATACACCTTGGTGCCGCCGAACGCCGCTGAGGCACAGCCAGGGTCGCCTTCCACGCTGGCATGCCAGATGCCGGCCGCGCCGTAGGTGTGGCCTGCCGCGCCGCTGAGGATGCTCCCCCAGAACATGCGGCGCTGCACATCGCCGAACCCCTGCTGCATGTGCCCCTCATAGCAGGTCTCGCCCACCAGCACCGGCATCGGCGGTTCTTTCGAGTAGGCCGAGGAAACGATCGCCACGGTTTCAGGAGCCACAGCGACCCGTTCGTCATGATTTCCACCGACCATGTCGAAATCAATCACATGGCTATCCCCTTTAGCGCCGCGACGCCCATGGCCCGTGTGGCAGGTCAACAGCCGATGATAGGGATCGATGCTGCGAAGATACGTCGCCACTTCGGCCCAGGGGCCTTTTCCCCATTTGGTTTCTTCCGGGATCTCACCCGCCAGAATCCAGAACACCGGATACGCGCTGTAGCGTGCCACGAGATACCGCCAGTGCCGCTTCAGGCCAGCCGCTCCAATCGCCTCCATGCTGTTGCAGTCTCCACGCCCCCAGGACCCGACAATCGCCGGAGCAATGCCCGCGTCCACCAGATGCTTCAGGCGACGATCCACGTAGTCAAAATACTTCGGATTGACCTGATCAAACTTGATGGATTCGTAAGGAAGCCCGCCCTCATTCGCGAGCCGAGGTTCGAGAAATCCTTCGTCGGGATAGGGTCCACAAACGATCTGCACCACGGAAAAGCCCTGGGCCTTGCGGTCGGCGGTCAGTTCCTGAAAGCCATCCCAGGTCATCCGCTTGCACAGGCATTTCCACCAAGTATCCCCCAGCCAGAAGAACGGCGTGCCGTCGGCGTGCGCGAAGTGCCGGCCACCCTTGCCCACGCCGGGTGGCCCGTGCTTGAAGAACGGATTGGCGCCGGTGTAGGGCGTGACTTCAACGCGCCCCTCAACCGCGTGCAAGCCGGTGTCGCCCGTCTCGTTGCACTGCGTGCGATAGGAATGCGTGCCCACGACCGGCGAAGAGTAGCGGACCTTCCACTGATTGCCGCCGGCCCAAAAGGCCGGCACGGTCTTCTGCGTGCCGGAGGGATCGGTAAACATCACATCCAACGTCACATCCAGGAACGGCTTGGGATGCGGCTGGGCGGCGTCGAAGGTGATTTCCGCCACCGCGTTGGCCGCGGTCTTTGGAGAATCCGCCGCTGTGGCTGCGTTTGGCGGGACAACCACGCAGGGCAAAGCCAACAGCGCGACTGCAAGTTTGAGGGAAATCGTTTCGGCCTTCATGACTTGATCAAACGGTAATGGTGGCGTGGCGAGGCGTGGTAATGGATGATGGTTGAAGGTGCGTCAGGGCGTCACGAGCAGGTTCGTCGCCAGATAGCGCGTGAGTTTCCCGACAAGACGGTGGGAACGCTGGGGTGTGGTGCGGGCTTTCATCATTTGCTGGTCGCGTTGCGGCTGTGTTTCACTTCAGTTCAACGGTTTGAGACGCGCGCAACGTCACCGGACCCAGCAACCCGGCCGCCAACAAGGCGCTGTTTCGGCCCACTGTTTGGGCGGTAAGAAAGGTCCGCCGCTGGTCGGCGGGTAGGCTGGCATCGCCAACCAGCCGGTTGTTCCAAGTGTTCACCAGCTCAATTTCGAGGGTGTTGCGGCCGGGTTTCACGGCGGCAGTGATATCCACTTGCCACGGCGCGAGCCAGAGTGTGGCTAGCTCGCGGCCGTTCACGCGCACGGTCGCCAGGTTGCGGACATCGCCGAGATCCAGCGTGAGTTGGGAACCCGCCCTTCCGGCCTGGGCGGCCGACAACTCGAACGTCTTCCGATAGGTGGCGCGGCCGGAGTAATGCTTGATGCCAGCCTCCGGACGCTTGGACCAATCCTCCAGAGTCTGGAACGTCACCTTCTCGGGGCCACCCCACTTGGGATCGAAGGCAACTTCCCATGGGCCGGTGATCGCAATCGGCTCCGGTAACGGCGCAACTTCGGCGAGGAGCTTCCGGCCGGCGGCGCTCGTCAGTTCGTAGCGGCCCGGCTCCCACGCTTCGAGCGAGATGTTTCCGCTGGCGTCACGACACACACGGGCCACACGGGCCGGGCGACCGGCAGGGGATTCGAGGAGGGCGATCGTTTCCGGGTCCTGGCCGGTGGCCTTGAGCGCCTGGTTGCCGATCCTGTAGTCCACCGACAATGTCTTCACGATTCCGTAGGCCGGATCGTCACCTTCCGCCAGGCGGCCGACGTGAAACGTGGATTCGCCGTTGTCCACGAGCGCCTGGACTTTGTCCCGCACGTCCCGAGTGCGGATCGCGTCGCCCAAGACGCCGTAGAGGGCTTTTTCGATGGCGATCTTCCGCGGAGTGGCGAGTGTCGGGAACACGGATTGGCCATCGCGTGTCACGGCCAGCACCGGATCGAATCCGGTCTTGCCGGGGCGGAAGACGACGAACACCGAGGCGTTCGGCCCGAGGGAAAGCGGCAGGCGCACCCGGCCGTCGGCAGTTTCAAAGACTGCCGGCCACTCGATCCGGCCGGATTCCGGCCACCACAGTTCCGGCATCCTGTCGTCCGCCCGGAAGGCGGTCGCGGTGGTCACGGGAGCGGCGTCGGGATTGGCCACGAAGTAGATCTCCGTATCGCCCTGCCGGCGGTGTTTGAAGCGAAGCCTGGCCGGGCTGGCAAAATCCGGCTTTGAGCCGAGTGCGGCGAGAACCTCGTCCAGGCCCTTGCCCCAGACGACGCGGCCTTTCCCCAGCGTGTGTTCGCCGGATGGACTTGCGGGGGTGTCTCCCCAGACTTCGCGGGCGAGCTGGCGCACCGCTTCGTCGCACTTCGGGAAATCTTCCAGGCTCGGCGAGCGCGACGGCGGTTTGCCGACGACCGTGGCGCCGGCTTTCACCAGATCCCGGATCCGGCGCAAGAGTGCAGGGCGCATCGTGGCGGATTCCGGGAGCGCCAGCACGCGGTAGCTGACGCCGTGCGGAAGGGTCAGCATCCCATTGCTTACGGTGAGGTCTTTCTGGATGACCTCCGCATTGATGAAATCGAAGTCACGCCCCGGCGGCAGTTTCGGGCTGCAGAGGCCCGTCATTTTCGGGGTATCCTCGCTGATGAAATACGCCACATCGGCCACGGGTTGGCCGGCTTGGAGCATCACGCTGCACCGGCGCAGATAGTCAATCCAGGTCTTCGACTGCCCGAACCACGTGTTGTGCCGGTTGAACTCGGTGCCGAATCCGGCGTTGATGCCAGGCAACTTGTCCTCCCACGGCTGATGGATATAGACATGGAGCACGAACTGATTGATGCCCTCGCAGAACGACCAGTCGCCTCGCGCCTTGAGATTGCGGGGGGTATTGATGAACGCCGGGCCACCCGTGAACGCCTCCGCCCAGACGATCGGCTTGCCATAGATGTGCCCGGCCGACGACGCAGCGCGGCACTCGATCGAGCCAAGATCACCGTCCACCCAATACTCGCCGCCGATCTCGTCACTGGCCCCGCCGTACTGGAGAAACTCCGCGGGAAACCCCCAGTGGCCGTAGTTCTCCAGCCACATCTTCAGCCCGTGTTCATGGCAGAGGTCGCGCAAGCCGCCGACGTAATCGCACGCCACCCGGTCGGCCACGAGCCGCCGCAGATCCCAGAGAAAACGGTCCGACTGGTCAGCATTGCCCACAATGCGCCCCGCCAGCGCCGGCAGCCACGGCAGCGGGTCATAGCCATAGCGTTTCCGGAAATCCCTGGCGAAGCCGTCCGTCCAGTTCTGCGGCCCCATCTCGTAACTGTCGGCCACCACATGCTTCAGCGCCCTGCGGTCCGCCGCAGGCATCCGCTTCAGCAGGACCCCGAGAAACGCGTCGAAGTGTGCCTGGAGCGGCACGCGATTCATCTTGTCCACTTCCAACCCTGTCGCTTCGGCCGGCGCAGGACCGTTCTGCGTGCCCGTCGGCGTCAAGGCGGCGCGCAACACGATCCAGTCCCCGGCGGGAACGTCCCAGGTCAGCGTGGCATTCCCACCGAGACTGACCGTTCCTCCATCCGTGGCTTTGGCCTGGCGCGGCTTTCCATCCAGGGTGTAATCCACGGTCAACGTCTTCACGACCCCGAAGGCGGGATCGCCGCTTGCGGTGATCCGGTCCACTTGGAAAGCCGACGCTCCGCCGTCCACCATCGCCTGCACCACCGCACGCACATCGCGCGTGCGCGCCGCATCACCGGGAACTCCATACGCGGCCTTCTCCACCACAATTCGCGCCTGAGAAGGCCGCGACACATGCCGGCTGATATCCAGGACCGAGTCCGGCCTGACCATTGTCGCGGCAGAGTCCGGTTCAGCCGGCGGCGGCCAGGTGTAGAAATCAAATGGCGGCAAGGGATCCTCGAACACTTTCAGCAACGCCTTCTCCGCCGCGCGTTCCACACGCGCCGCGGGCGAGAGCTGGATGTCGCCGAGGTTGCAGCCCGACGACAGTTTCAACTGGAAGAAGCGCGCGGTGGTGGCCGGGAATGTCTCCACCACCGGCGCGAGGGGCACCGGGCCGACGTTCACCTGGAGGTTGTACCGGGCCACCGTGAAGCGCTTCACCTTTCGGAAATGCTCTCCGTCGTCGGAAGCCATCAATTCCGCGGAGACGTTTACGGGTTCCACCAGGCGCACCGTGATGCTCCGGGCGGTGAATGGCGCCGCCGACTCGAAGCGCACGAGCGTTGGCGTGCGCGAGGTGATCGGCGCGATCGTGCCCTCGCCAGCCGGTGCCGGGAACGCCAGCACCGCGAGGTCCTGGATCTCACCCGGCGGCGCCGGCAAATCGCCTGAGAACTTTTGCGGCCCGCGCAAAAGCAGCTCCGGCAGGGTGATATAGCGCATGGCTTGCTGGGGTTTCACCCACGGCCCGCCCGACTGACTCCAGCCCGGCGAGTTGAACAGGCCAATGTCCACCCCGAGCCGGCCGCCTTCGCGGATGGCGTGTTCGAGGTAGCCCCACCACTCCTCCGTGAACGCCTTGGCGCGGACGCCCACCGGGGTGCCGGCCTGCCCGCTGATGATGCCGCTGTAGCCTTCGCCGATGCCGACGCGCTTCATTGCTTCCAGGTCGCGCGTGATGCCTTCCTTCGTGACCTGGCCGTCCATCCAATACCAATAGCAGCGCGGCTTGGTGGCCTCCGGTGGATTCTGAAAGCGGGCTTCCAGGTCATCCGCGCAGACAGGGAGTGTGGCCAGCAGCAGGGCGGCGATAATCCGTGTTTGATATGCTCGCATCATTCTGTTCCTCCTCCAATTACCGTATATTTGCACACTTGAATCATTTCACCAATTCCGCGTTCACCATCTTCACTTCGCCGCTCACGCGCACTTTGACTGACTGGCTTTCCTTCGCTGCGATCCGATAGTTCGTAACCTTGCCGTCCTTCCACTCGATATCCACGGTGAAGCCGCCGCGGGCGCGCAGGCCGGCGATCTTGCCGGCCGGCCAGGCTTTGGTCAGGGCGGGCAGGAGTTCGATTTCGCCCACGTGAGATTGCAGCAGCATCTCCGCGATGCCGGCGCAGCCGCCGAAATTGCCATCGATCTGGAACGGCGGACAGGAGTCAAACAGGTTGGGCAAGGAGCCGCTGCCACCGCCCGCTGGGCGCAACAGCGTCTTGAGCAGCTTGTGCGCGCGGTCGCCGTCGCCGAGGCGCGCCCAGAAATTCATCCGCCAGGCCAGCGCCCAACCGTTGCTGTCGTCGCCGCGCAGGTCGAGCGACTTGCGACAGGCAGCAGCCAGCTCCGGCGTGCCGCGCAGGGTGATCTCGTGGAACGGGTGCAGGCCGTACAGGTGCGAGGTATGGCGGTGGGTCGGCTCCGGTTCGGGATAAGGTTCAAGCCATTCCTGCAAGCGGCCGTCGGGGCTGATCTGGTTAGGCGCGAGTCGAGCGCGCTTTTCGGCGAGTTCACGGCGAAGGTCGCCATCCACGCCCAGGATTTCCGCGGCGCGGGCGGTGTTGCCGAAGAGTTCGCGGAGCAACTGCATGTCCACGGTCGGCCCCAGGCAGACATGGGCGTCTTTGCCGTCAGGCAGCTTGAACCGGTTCTCCGGCGAGTTCGATGGGCCGGTGACAAGCCATTTCTTCCTTGGCTCCTCGATGAGATTATCGAGGTAGAACAACGAAGACTCTTTAAGGATCGGGTAGGCCCAGCGCAGGAACTCACGATCCAGCGTGTAGGCGTAATGCTCCCAGAGATGCTGGCAAAGCCACGCCGACCCGCTCACGGTCGCGCCCCACGACGCACTTTCGCCGGGCGACGTGAAGCCCCACGGATTCGTGATCACGTGCGCCACCCAGCCGCGTGCGTTGTAATAGGCTCTCGCCGTCTTGCGGCCCGCTTCGACCAGCGACGCAATGAGTTGGTGCAGCGGTTCGTGCAATTCCGAGAGATTGCAAACCTCGGCCGGCCAGTAGTTCATCTGGACATTGATGTCGAGGTGCCAGTCGCCGTTCCACGGCGTGTGAATTTCCTCACCCCAGATGCCCTGCAGGTTCGCCGGCAGCCCCCCGGGGCGGGACGAGCTGACCAGGAGGTAGCGGCCGAAGTTGAAATAGAGCGCCGCCAGCGCCGGATCCTCCGCCCCCCGGGCGAACCCGGCCAACCGCTGTGGCGTCGGCAAGGCGCTGTTGGCCGTGGCCGGCAGATCCAGTTCAACGCGGTTGAACCATTTCTCGTGATCTGCTTTCTGCGCTGCGCGCAATTCGGCAAATGATTTCTTCGCCGCCTTGTCGAGATCGCGGGCCGTCGCCGCGACCGGGTCGCTCAATTGCCGGCCGGCAAATCCGCGATAGTCGGTGCCGGCGGCGAAGAGCAGGATCGCTTCCTCCGCGGCGGCAACTACGAGCTTGTTGCCCTCCGCTTTCACTGAACCTCCACGCGCCACAATGCGCAGCCGCCCGGCATAGGTGATTCCTTTGCCGCCGCGGCCGTCATTGAGGGTGCCGGTCATCAGCAGTTCGTTGTCGCTCACCGCCGTCGTCTCAAACCGCTCGGGGCGGTCGAGTGAAACGGTAAAGGACACCGGGCCGGTGAGACGGGAGACGAACACCTCGTCGGGCGCCGACACCAGATATTCTCGCGTGAATGTCTGGCCGTCTTTCTTATACGCAATCGTCGCCGCCGCCGTGCGCAAGTCCAAGGTTCGCTTGTAACCTTTGAGTTCCGGCACCTTGAAAGTCACTCCGTCAATGCCGATCTCCGCCACTTGAAAGTGAGACTCATTCGGATTAGGAACAAATGTGAAGCGGAAGAACCGGCAAGCGGCAGGACGGACAATCGGATACTCCCTGGTCTGGTGGCGGTTCTCGAACACCGGCTCGGCCTTGTGTTCGTCGAGTGTCGTCCACGTCTTGCCGTCCGGCGAACCTTCGAGCTTCCACGTTTGCGGATCGCGCCCTGACACGTCCTCCGCCGATGTGAAGCGATACCCGCGCGCCATGACCCCGTTCGTGCCGGCATCGTGCTGCCAGATGACCGGTTTACCCTCGTGGATGATGCACCATTTCGTGTCCACGTTGCCGTCGGTCGAGAACTCGATATCCTGATTCGCCGACCAGGCGCGATGCTTGCTGACGCACTGGAGTGCGGACTCATTCTGAGCATCCCCAAACCGCAGCCACAAGTGGCCCAGCGTCTGGTAGCAGCCGAACGGCAGATTCACGCCGTTCGCATGGCCGGAGCCTTGGCCCTGGCAGGTGAAATTCGCGTTGACCAAGCGCTCCGCCTCGACGTTCTTGCCCTCAAGCAACAGCCGCCGAATCTCCGGCAAGGCCTTGTGCGCGTCGGGCCGATCCGCCTCGTTGTCACGCGAGCCGGACCAGACCGAACTTTCGTTCAGCACGATCCGCTCCTCGTTCAAGCCGCCGAAAACCATCGCGCCGATGCGCCCGTTGCCGAGCGGCAGCGACTCGTGAAAGCTCGTGGCTGGTTTGTCAAACCAGAGCGTCGTTGTTGGATCGGCAGCACGCAAGGTTGCGCTCAAGACGAGCAGGCAGGCCACAAGAGGAACCCCCGGTTGCCCCTGGAAGCGAGAATGACGTAATCCTTCGCAGGAACTTCGCGATTCCGTGCGGGGAATGAAGTCTATTTGTGTTTTCATAATCAGGTTTATTTGGCCTGGCCTTCGGCGGGAAACGGTCCCAGGCGGACGTTGTCGAAGAGATTGCGATCATAGGTGCTAGCCAGGAAAGCCATCCCCTTGGCGCGTGATTTATCGGTGACGGTCGCCAGCTTCTTGCCGTCCACGAAGCCGAGGATATGGTCGCCATTCAGCTCCAGACGCAGATGATGCCAAGTCGACGAATTGAACTTCACCACTTGGCCGGCAGCGAGGGTGGTGTATTGCCAGTTCAGCTGGCACCGGCCGTCGCGTGTCAGGATCCAACGGTAGCCCAGCTTGTCGCGGTCGGCATAGCGCCCGCCGATCTCGACATCACCCCCGGCTAGGAGCACGTCGGCTTCGATGACGCAGTCCTGCCAGTTGGTGTCGCCAAACAGCGTGTGGGGTTTCAGCAGCCAGTTGTCGTACCACAGGATGCCCTGCGCGGGCACAATCTGCGCCAGGCACAACCCGCCCTTCGGCCACTGATACACCTCGAAGGTGCCTTTCTGATCGGAGAAATAGCGGGGCGTGTCGCCGGGGCGATAGCTCTCGCAGTTTTCCTCGAAGGGAAAGGGGAATGGCTTTCTCTCGGGCGGCGTGCCGTGGGAGCCCTTCTGTTGCCCGGTCGTGCTGGTGAAGGTGTAGATCGAGTCGGGCTCGAGTTCGAGTTCAACGGTGTTGTCGTGCAAGGAGAGCGGTGCCTGCTGGATGAACTGGGCCGCTTCGGTGGATTTCCAGACGTAGACCGGGCCGATCTTCAGTCCCGGTGCGATGCTGAGTTGGATTCTACGCTTCTCGCCGGTCACGATGATAACCGACCAATCTCCCGTCTTGGAATCGCGCAAGGCCACATGGCTGCCGCGCCAGGTGTTCGTGTCCAACTGCCCGCAAGCGCCATCGACATAGACCCAGCCCGGCTCGGCAAACTGCGTGGTGTGGGCGATCGCCCAGACCGCCGGCCAGACGGTGTAATGCCCGCACCAGGGCGTGTCGGCCTGCATGGCGCCGGTGTCGGCCCAGATGATCTGGTCGTAGATCGAGTCAATGGGACACCAGATTTGGAACTTGGTAATGCGATCGCGGGTGCAGAGCTTGTTCATCAGCCGGGCCACGTAGAGCGCGCCTTTGTCGCCCCACTGCCCGCCCGACTGGCTCCACTCCTCGCTCGCCCAAAGCGGTTTGCCGGAGCGCTTGGCTTTCTCCGTGGCGTAGCGGCGGTCTTTCTGGTCAATGTCCCACGGCTCGCGCCCATCGACGTAATGGTAGCCGACCGCGCCGATCAGGCGGTCCAGCTCCGGGTCCTTTTCCAGCGCATCGAACACCTGCCAGAACTCGCTGTCGTCGTCTGGTGCCTGCAGCTTCACCTTGGCAAACCCACGAGCGTCGAGAGTCGGGCGGAGGTTCTTCCGGATCCAGTTCAGGTCGGTGCCCATCTCGTTCTGCGCGGCAGCGATCCACTCCAGTTCCAACCCGTAATGCTTGCGCGCCACTTCCAGGAATGACGCAAACCAGTCGGCGGACTCCTGCGAGAACCGGTCTCCCACCCAATGCGGGTAAGCCCACGGCAGGCAGTCCAGGATGATCTTTGGGTTGCGTTTGCGGGCCTCGGCCATGAGCCAGAACTCGTAGCCGCGTGCCTTGGGATCAGCCAGTTCCTCGCGGGTCACGACATGGGACGGCTCGCTGCCGCAGGTGGAATTCTCACCGCTGCCGATCTCCACCTTGAGATGTTGGAGCCCGGCGCCGAATTTGGGCTTGAATAGAAAGTCAAGAATCTGACTGCGCTGCGGCTCCGGGTAGTCCGGGAGCAACCGCGTGGACGCGCCCGCGCTTACGGCGCCGATGCCCTCGAACACGCGCCCAGGCGAGGCTGGATCGAGTTGAATGGTTCTTGGCCGATCGCCAGCGGACAGCGCAGCCAAGGGCGCCAACAGCAAAGCGGCGAAGGTGAGGGATGTGAGTCGGGGCATATGTGTATTTCTCAATCGGTGTCCTTCACTTGGTAGCTTCCGTGAGCGTGGACTGAAATCGGTAGGTTCCGGAACCAACCCCATACACGGCGGCGCTGTTTTCCATCCGCAGAAACTTCACGCCGTTCGATTCGGCGGCGGGTTTGCCGGATTCAGTCACTCCGGCGGCATCTTTGGCCGGTCCGTCTTGGCCGGGCTTCGACGCGACAGGCACATGCACGGTGGCCGTCGTGTTTTGAGGAATCGTGACCTCCATGGTCAATTGATCACCCTCGCGCTTCCAGTTGCTGACGATTTTGCCGTGGATCGACCGGTAGCTTGTCCTGGCCCAGGTGAGACCATCGCGAACCACGGGCTTGATCCGGATCCGCTTGTAGCCCGGCGCGTCCGGTTGAATCCCGCCGACCATGCCGAACAGGTATTCGCCCACGGCGCCAAAGGCGTAGTGGTTGAGCGAGTTCATGCCGCCTTGCGCCTTCTTGCCATCCCACGCCTCCCGCTGCTCCCAGATGGTGGTGGCACCGACGCTCACGGGATAGAGCCAGGACGGCGCCGTCTTGGTCAGCAGCAGCTTGTAGGCGTCCTCATCCCGTCCGGCCATGTGCAACCCCGGCAGCAAGCGCGGGGTGCCGACAAAACCTGTCCTGGGATGCCAGTCAAACCGGCGCGCCTCCTGCGCGAAACGAGCCGACATCTTTTCTTTCAGCGCCGGAGGCACCAACCCAATGGCAAACGCCAACGCGAAGCCGCTTTGACTGCTCTTCTTGATATTCCCTTCAGCATCAATGTAGGCTTTGGCAAATGCTGCAGAACACAACTCAGCGTTCGACCTC
>SESF01031191.1_pt1 | contig 13611 bp, 8 predicted proteins | sample 3171521 | NCBI WGS metagenome assembly SESF01 (sample SAMN10866945, study PRJNA518727) | freshwater metagenome | biome: subpolar coniferous forest; feature: holomictic lake; material: water; isolation source: holomictic Lake 227, 6 m and 8 m depth | place: Canada: near Kenora, Ontario | collected...
GTTGCGGTAATGGAAGTAGCCGCCCATCCTCGCAGCAGGCGATTAACCCGTGAAACATTATCTCGCACCGGCCGCCATAGCGTCCAGTGGTTGAGGTGTCGCGGAGCGACAGTTGACCCTAGAAAAAGCAATTGGATTTCGCGCCAAGGACGCAAAGGTCGCCAAGACAGAGCTTTACGAAGTGGGCGAAACATTAAAGGGAACACCTACACGGTGATTTCTGCCTTTTTCATAAGTTCCTCCCTTGGCGGTCTTTGCGTCCTTGGCGCGGGTTCTTCTGCCGGATCTAGGTTCACTCAACTCATCGGATGCCACGGGCATCGCCCACCCCTCTGCTGCTCCCTTCCTCGCTGGCTTTGCCAGAAGTTGCCAAACCGGCAACGGATCAGGAGTAATCTCGCACCAGAGGCGCAGAGATTCATTCCTTCTCAATTCTCTTTGCGCCTCCGCGCCTCTGCGCGGGTTTATTTTCCGGGTTAGGCTCGAGCGGAAATGGCCAAATGCCTTTAAAAAAAAGCGGCACCCCCGGTGGTTTCCCACCGAGGGTGCCATTTTACCCCGCAAGTGCCGTTAAGTAGCTTTACCCGTTCCCTCAAGGAAACGGCGGAAACCGTGAACAGCGCTTTGACTTCCAGTGAAGGCATGTCATTGCCACCGCCCACCAAGCCTCCTCTGACGATCATATCGGTCCGGGAGCAGCTCCTGAATCTCGAACACCGCAGGGTAAATCTTTAAAAGATCATTCGCGGAAGTTGACGGCCAGTTCCGCCTTGAGTCGCTCTTTCAGCCGGTTATGGACTGCGGCAACTTCATCTGCCGTCAGTGTCCTCTCTTGAGAGCGATAAGTCAATGCGTACGCCACCGATTTTTTGTCCGCGGGGATTCGCTGACCGGTTTCATCAGTGAAAACATCGAACAACTCGACCCCAACTAAAAGAGGCTCGCTGGCGCTTCTCAGAACGGCCTCGATCCGGGCGTGCGGAACCTCCACAGGCGCCAGCATGGCGATGTCGCGCGTGACCGCCGGGAACTTGGGCAATTCCGTGAAACTGACCCGGGCCGAGGCCGCTTCGAACAGGTCGAGATTCAGCTCCGCCACCAGCACGGGGGCGGTTGCATCGAGTTCGCGGGCCCGTGCAGGCATGAGTTGCCCCGCCAGACCGACCACGACCTCCCCGCGCCGGATTTCCACCGCGAGCGCCAGGGCCGGATGCGAAACGGCTTCATAAGTGAGCCCATCCAGGTTCAGAGCCGCAAACGCGCCCTTGAGATCGAAGAAATCAGCCAGGCGCGGCTTGGCATCCCGCCAGGAGGAAGGATGCGTGGCGCCGGTCAAGACCAGAGCCAACGAAGTCCGCTCCTCGGCGGGCTGAGTGCTGCCGCCAAAGGCCCGGCCCACTTCAAAGAGCCGGAGATCGCGCACCCCGCTGCGGACATTGCGAGCGACCGCATTCAAAAGCCCCGGAATGAGGCTCGGACGCAGGACGACCTGGTCTTCGTTGAGCGGATTGCGGACGCGAAGCGCCCCTTCCACCGGGAAGGCCAGGAGGTCGCGTTCGGAGATGAGCGTGAGGCTTCGGGCTTCATGGAAGCCTTGCGCCGCAAGAACCCGCCTCAAGCGCATGGCCTGATCGTGGCGCTTGTCCGCCGGCGTGCTCTCGACGAAACAACTCCGCCCACGGGCTGGCACCGCATCGATGCCAATGACTCGCGCGATTTCCTCAATCAGATCGATCTCGCGGGTAAGGTCCTGCCGGAATGATGGAACGCTCCATCCCGCTTCGCTCTTCTTAAGCCCGAATCCGGTGAGGATTTGATCCACTTGTCCCGCCTCCACTTCCGCTCCGAGCACGGCCCGGCAGCGTTCGAGTCGGAACGACACAGTAGTTTGAAAGCCTGACGCCGATCCTGCCGCCGAGGCGATCGGCTCGGCCGTGCCTCCGGCCACTTCGAGGATCAGTTCGATGGCGCGAGCGGAAGCGGGCAGCACCCCTTCCGGGTCGATGCCGCGTTCATACCGGTAGCTCGCGTCGCTGGAGAGCCCGAGTTCCCGCGAGGTGCGGCGAATGCCTGCAGGCGTGAAGTAAGCGCTCTCAAGCAGCACGTCCACCGTGGCTTCGGTCACGCCGGAATCCTCGCCGCCCATCACCCCCGCGATGGCCAGGGCGCGCTGCTGATCGGCGATCAGCAAATGGCGCGGGGCCAAGGTGTAAGTCTTGCCGTCGAGCGCCAGGAACGCCTCGCCTTCCGCGGCCTTGCGAACCCGGATGCCGCCGCTAAGTTTGGCCAGGTCGAAGGCATGGAGCGGCTGCCCCATTTCCAGCATGACGTAGTTGGTGACATCGACAATGTTGTTGATCGAACGAATGCCGATCGCTTCAAGCTTCCCCCGAAGCCAGGCGGGACTCGGCCCGACTTTCACGCCGCGAACCCGGCGCGCACTGTACAACGGACAATCCGCCTCGGCTTCCAGCGTGATATCGCTGGCGGGCTGGGCTTTCGCCCCCTTGGCAACCAAAACGCCGGTCGGCAAACGGAGCGTTTTACCCAAGAGCGTGGCGATCTCGCGCGCCATTCCGACATGGCTGAGAAGGTCGGGGCGGTTCGGGGTCACTTCCACGTCCAGGATCGTGTCCGACGGGAACAGGGAGCTAATTGCCGTGCCGATCGGGGCGGCTTCGGGGAGGATCAGCAAGCCATCCGCATCCTCGGCCAGCCCGAGTTCTTTGGCGCTGCACATCATCCCTTCGCTCTCGATGCCACGGAGTTTGCCCACCTTGATTTTGAAATCGCCGGGCATAACGGCTCCGGGCAACGCCAGCGGGACTTTATCGCCGACCTTGTAGTTCTTGGCCCCGCAAACGATCTGGCGCGGCTGGGCCGAGCCGTCGTTGACTTTACAGACGCTCAGGCGATCCGCGTTCGGGTGCTGGTTGGACTCAAGAATCTGCGCGACCACCACCTTGTCGATGGAGACCCCGCGTTGTTCGATGCCTTCGACTTCGACGCCCGCTTTGGTCAGCAAATCCGAGAGCGCGGCGGCATCGGGCGGAAGTTCGACCAGTTCCTTGAGCCAGTTGAGTGAAACTTTCATAGATTAGATAAGAGAGTTCGCCTAAGCGCCCCGGTATTGCGCCAGGAAGCGCAGATCGTTGTCGGTGAAAAGGCGGATATCGGAGACGCCGCTGAGAATCATGGCCAACCGGTCCAGACCGAAGCCGAACGCAAAGCCCGTGTATTTCTCCGGGTCGTAAGCGAGATCGCCGCGTTTGCGGTTCATCTCCTGGAACACGGCGGGATCGACCATGCCGCATCCGGCCAGTTCCAGCCAGCGGTCCCCGCGTCCGAGCGCGGCGGCCTTGATGTCGATCTCGAAGCTGGGCTCCGTGAACGGGAAGAAATGAGGGCGCATCCGGACCTGGACATCGTCGCCGAGCAGCTCGCGGAAGAAGAATTCGATGGTCCCCTTGAGATCGCCCAAGGTAACCCCTTCATCCACATAGAGGCCTTCGATCTGGGTGAACTGCGCGAGATGCGTAGCATCGACTTCGTCCCGCCGGTAAACCCCACCCGGTGCGATGATGCGGACCGGCGGCGCGATCTGCTCCATGGTGCGGATCTGGACGGTGGACGTCTGCGTGCGCAGCAACCGGCCGTCGGGCATGTAAAACGTGTCCTGCTCGTTGCGGGCCGGGTGATCGGGCGGAGTGTTCAACGCGTCGAAGCAGTGCCACTCGGTTTCGATATCCGGGCCGTCGGCCAGGACGAATCCCATCTTGCGGAAAATCTGGATGGCGCGATCGAGCAACTGCGTGATCGGGTGGATGGCCCCGATGGGAAGCGGCGTGCCGGGCAGCGAGACATCGACCCCGGAGAGCGCCTTGGAATCGCGCTCGGCTTCGAGGGCCGACTTGCGGGCGTCGAGCGCCGAAGTGACGGCGGTGCGCACTTCGTTGAGCAGCTTGCCGATGCGCGGCTTGTCTTCTTTGGAAAGGGATTTCATCCCCTCGCTCACGACGGAAATGCCGCTGGAGCGCCCGAGAAATTTGACGCGCACGGCTTCGAGGTCCGCCTCGCCGGCGGCTGCGGCGATGGCCGCGAGCGCTTCGGTTCGAATTTGTTCAAGTTGCTGATCCATGGAAAGGAAGGGTAAAATTGAGAAGATTGGATTGAAACGAAAAACGGCCAGCGACTGCCTAAACAGCCGCTGGCCGGAAAATGATCTGAGCTATTTAGGCTGCTTTCTTCTTCGCAAGGGCCTCAACGGCCTTCTTGACGATCGCCAGAAATGCTGCCTCGTCGCTCACAGCCATCTCGGCCAGCACCTTGCGGTCCAGCGTGATACCGGCGGCAACGGTGCCTTCGATAAATCGGCTGTAGGTAAGGCCGTTGGCACGGCAGGCTGCATTGATGCGCTGAACCCAGAGGTTCCGGAAGGTGCGCTTGCGGTTTTTCCGGTCGCGGTACGACCAGTATTCCGCTTTCATTACCGCGTTTTTCGCGTAGCGGAACAGTTTGGAACGACGGCCGCGGAATCCCTTGGCTTTGTCGAGCATCCGCTTGCGGCGTTCGCGGCTAGCGGGAGCATTAGTTGCTCTTGGCATTGTTTGTCCTTTCTTTCAGCGTGCAGTTTTTAGTGTTGAAACGTCTTCCCGACCTCGCTCGCTGATGGAACCCCGTTAGGGATCAGGCAGGCAGACGCGCCCCTCGCGTTTTTACGCGAACGGCATGTTCTCTTTAATCCGAGCCATGTCGGTTTTGTCCACGAGGGCGGACTTGGCAAGCTGACGCTTGCGCTTCGCGCTCTTGCTTTGCAGCAAATGCCGCTTACAGGCTTGAGAGCGAAGGATCTTTCCGGTCCCCGTGATTTTAAACCGCTTGGCCACGGCCTTCTTCGTCTTTCGACGTGCGATTGACTTTGGCATGGGGTGCGCAAAATAGGCGGGCCCCCGGAAATGGCAAGAGTTTTTTCGCGTTTTGCACGCACTTTTGCGTCTGGGAAGGGAAAATAACACAGCGAGGGGGGCGTCGGCAGCTCGGTGCCGAATGGGAGGTATGGGAATTATGGGAGTTATGGGACTAATCCCATACTTCCCATGCTTCCCATGCTTCCCATACTTCCCATACTTCCGATCCGCTCCTGATAATAATCTTGCGGCGAGAGCGGAAAACGAAGAAAATCGAGTGTCCTGTTTTCCGCCCATGAATCTTCACTTGGCCTCGCTGTTTGTCTTTCTCACGACAGTCTGCCCACTGCTCGCAGGGCCCGCCGCACCCGTTCCGACTATTCTGACGGTGGACAATCAGGCGAACAAGGCGCTAATCACCGGCACTTATCAAGGCGCTTCAAACCAGGCCGTGACCATTAATTTATATCGCTCGAGTTCCGGCCCGACCGGAGCCACATTGTTCAAGAGCGTCCCCATTACCACGGATGGCGCGGGCGCCGGCTCATTCGACATGCCGCTTGGCGCCAATTTCGGTGGCTATACCCTTTATGCTTCAGCGACGGTTTCGGGGACCACCAGTGCGCTCTCGAATGGTCCGCTGGTGCCGATGCGCTTCCGATTTTCCAAGACAGCAACAACGGTTAGCGAAGCAGTCGGCCAACTGACGGTGGTCATTTATCGAGACGGAGTGCTCTCAAGCCCCGAGACGATTGAAATCGCCACCGAGAACGGCACCGCAAGGTCCGGAATCGACTTCCAGATCCCAGATTCGCCGATCATCTTCGCCCCATTGGCATCCTCGGGGACAGCGACGGTTCCAATTATCCAGAACTCGATTTTGGACACCGAGCGCTCCTTCGTCGTCGCGCTCGTCCCCTCTGCCAGCCAAACGGTCAGCCAGGGTCGCATGACCGTCACTATCGCCGATGACGAATCCATTCCCGCCCCGACGCTTCTGGCGGTTGATAATGTGGCCAACCAGGCCTGGATCACAGGCGCTTACCATGGAGAGCCAAACCAAACGCTCACCCTCAGCCTCTACCGGTCGGCTCCCGGGCTGAGCGGGACCACATCCTTCAAAACCATATCACTCGCCACCGACAATGAAGGCAACACCGAAATCAACACGCCCGCCGGGGCGAATCTCGGCGGCTATACGATTTATGCTTCGGTGAAAGCTGCCTCGGGAGCCAGCAGCGCACTCTCCAACGGCCTGCAGATCCCGACAAGGTACCGACTCATCTCTTCGACCGCCACCGTCAGCGAAGCGGCGGGCCGACTCGAGGTGATAGTTCATCGCGATGGCAATGTCTCAAACTCTGCGTCGATCGGAGTCACGACCGAAAACGGAACCGCAAGAGCCGGGACCGATTTCCAGGTTCCAAACCCACAGGTCGTCTTCTCCCCCCTTGCCACCACGGGAACCGCAACCATCCCGATCATCAACAACTCGATTTTGGACACGGTGCGCTCTTTTGCTGTCGCCCTCGTCCCCTCGCCCGGCGAGGTGGTCAGCCTGGGTCGCACGACCGTTACCATCACCGATGACGAATCGATTCCCGCGCCAACGCTTTTGACGGTGGACAATCTAACCAACCAAGCCTTGATCTCAGGCACGTACCACGGCCCGGCGAACCAAACATTGGCTCTTGGATTATACCGCTCGCTTTCGGGGCCGACCGGGGCCACTCCCTTCAAGCTTCTGTCTCTTACTACAAACAGTGCGGGCAACGCCGCTATCAACGCCCTCGCCGGGGCGAATCTCGGCGGCTATACGTTTTACGCTTCGGTAAAGGCCGCCTCGGGAGCCGCCAGCGTGCTCTCCAACGGTTTGGCGATTCCGACGAGATACCGGCTCGCCAAGCCGATCGCCATTGTCAGCGAAGCGGCGGGCCATCTCGCGTTGACGGTCCATCGCGATGGAAATGTTTCAACCTCGGGGACCATCGGGATCGTCACCGAAAACGGGACCGCTAAATCGGGGATCGATTACTTGCAACCGCTCGTCACCTCACTCGTGTTCGCGCCGGGAGTGACAACGGGAACCGCAACCATTCCGATCCTCAAAAACTCAACTATCGACGGAGAGCGTTCCTTTCTCGTTTCCCTGCGCCCAAAGGCGAACAGCGTGGCGAACCTATGCAGCACAATCGTCAACATCATAGACGACGTGATGGCCGGCGGATTGATCGGATTTGCGTCGGGGACGTTCCGCGCCAACGAAAGCGCCAGGAATGCCGTCTTTACAATCCAGCGCAGTGGCGGACTCGGAAACACCGCTTATGTGCGTTATATCCTGACGCCTGAAACAGCCAGGACGCCGACTGATTTTATAGTGCCAATATCAAACGTCATTAAGTTCGCAGCCTTCCAGACGTCCGCCACGGTCGTGGTGCCCACTGTTCCCCACACGAAATTCGACTCGCCAAAGACATTTACAATGACGCTGCTTTCCGGGACGAATGTTTCGGACGGGGCCGCGCTGGCCAATTCCCCTGCCCTCCCCAGGATCGCGAGGGCCACGATTTGTGATGATAGCAATCCAAAGGGGGCCGTGCAATTCACCGTCTCGAATCTCGGGGTCGTGAAGAACGCCGGCAGCGCCAAACTGACTCTCACCCGGCTCGGGGGAGCCAGCGGAACGGTATCTGTCCGGTATGCCACCAGCGATCTCACAGCTCGGGCCAACACCGATTATACCCCCATGAACGGCTTGGTGACTTTCGCCCCGGACCAGCGCACCGCGACGGTGTCCATCCCGCTTGTGAATGACGCACTCTTCGAGAAACCTGAAACTTTCCGGGTCACCCTCTCCTCCCCGGCCAATGGCGCGACCCTGGCCGCACAAGATCGTGTGGACGTGACGATCGTTGATGACGATAATCCCAATGGCGTGCTTCAGTTTGCGACGGCCGCCTTGTCCGTCAGCGAAAAGGCGGGTGCAGCAAAGATCGCGGTGAACCGGCTCGGGGGAGCGGCCAGCGTCGCCTCCGTGCACTACGCCACTTGGCGCGGAACGGCGACCTCAGGATTCGACTATATCTCCGAAGCCGGAACTCTCACCTTTTACGAGGGGCAACGCACCGCGATCATCACCGTCCCAATCATTATGGACACTTTGCTGGAACCGGCGGAAAACTTCACCGTGACGCTCTCAAACCCTACCAACGGAGCGGTTTTAGGTCCCCAGAAAACGGTCACTGTAACTTTACCCCAAAATTGATTTACCTCTTGCGATCGGAGGAAATCAGGGAACATTCAAGCTAATCCCCCTATGAATAGATTATTCGCCTCGATTCTTCTGATTTTCGCACTCGTCGCCCCGCTGCAAGCAGGCAACTTCATCGTTCGCACCACGTACGACGATGGCACGGCGCTGTTAACAGGAACCGAAGGTTCATTCAGGCAGGCGATCGCTTACGCCAATGCTCATCCTGGAACGACCATTATTTTTGGATTGTGGAATGGAGAGGGGCTGACCTTTTCGTTCGATTCGCCGCTGCCTGCGATTATTGCGCGATCGACAACTATTAACGGCAATAGCGTCACTTTTTACGATCCCGATGGCATTGTTGACCCCCAACAGATCCGTCCGGACCCCAGCGATCCCCCGGACACGTCTCCAGTGATCACCCTGGATTTTTCCAGCGCGGGCGGCGACGGGCTGGTCTTCACCGGCGGCACCAGCACCCTCACAAATTTGATCATCCAACCGAGCAACGCATCGAACAATTATTCGTGCGTTCGATTGGATTCGAACAACAATAAAGTCTTTGGGTGCTATATCGGCACCGATGGGATGACCAATTACGGAAATACAGCTATCGGCATCACCATTACCGGAAAATCCAATCAGATCGGAAGCGCCACCCTGACGGAACGCAACCTCATCGGGGGCAATTCCACGAACATTTTGATCAGCGGCAGTCTGGCTACCTTAAACAATATATGGGGCAACTACATTGGGATCGGAGTGGATGGCGCCACAGCCTTAAACGGCGACCCTTCAAGGGGAATCGTGGTCGATAGCGGATCATTAAACAATATCGGCACAACCGACGCAGGCAAAGGGAACGTGATCTCGGGCCACATGGATGCCGGGATAGAACTGACCAACGGAGCCACGAACAACACGGTGGCGAAAAACTTGATCGGCACGGATTCCGACCCTTCGGTTCCCATCTCGATCAGTTCGGCGAGCGCGTCCGTCGCGAATCAGGATGGAATCAGGCTCACCAACGGGGCGACCAACAATAAGATCAATTGGAACGTGATTTCCGGCAACTTTGGCAACGGCATTTATTCGGTGGGCAGCGGCATCGGCAATTCGATCACATACAACTCTATAGGGACAACGGGCACCGGCGCAGATGCGTTCAGCATTCCAAACTCGGGAAACGGTATCGATCTTCATACCACGAACAGCACGATCATCTGGAACAACACCATTTCAGGCAACGCCACAGGGATTGCCCTCGACTCTTGTTATGGGACGAGCGTCACCAAGAACAAGATCGGCACCGACCCGCTCGGTTCGACCGCCGACGGCTTCGGCAACTCGGGACCCGGCATCTACATTACCTCTGGAACGTCCAATGTAATCGGAGATACAAGCATCACTTCCACCGGCACGAATGCTTACGCCAACTCCAACATTATTTCGGGCAACAGTGTGGGGATTTTCATCGACAGCTCCTGGGGGGAGAAGATTGCGGGGAACGTCATCGGAACCGACATTACCGGAACCTTTTCGATTCCGAATTTCGGGACCGACAATGAACCTGGGTGCGGCATTTTCGCCCAGGATGCAAACAACCAGACCATTTCAGGAAATCTAATCAGTGGAAACGCACAAGACGGAATCTGGCTTAACGAATCCAGCGGAATCACAGTAACGAAGAACAAGATCGGACTGGATTTCTCGCTCTCCAGCGCGATCGGCAATGGCAGAGCCGGTATTTACATCAGCGACGGCGGCTCCCATTTCATCGGCGGGAGTGGATCGGGCAATTGGATATCGGGCAATGCAGGTTCCGGAATCGAACTTGAAAGCAGCGACAATCAAATTATAGGCAACAAAATCGGGACGGACACGAGCGGCAAGTTCGCAATCGCCAATGGAACCGACAGCTTTAGCGATGCAGGCATTCTGGTGCTTTCCACCACTTGCGAAGCAACCAACAACGTCATCGGGAGCGGAAATCTCGTTTCAGGGAATATCGGGGACGGCATCCGGCTCGACGGCTCGGGGGTTCACGACAACACGGTAGCCGGCAACACCATTGGCCTCGCGCTGGACGGCACCTCACCGCTGACCAATAGCGGCAATGGAGTGGGCATTTACAATGGCGCCCACGACAACTTCATCGGCCAGGCATCGCTCGGGATCAACAAGATCGCCTCTGATTACGATGGAATCCAGGTCAGCGGGAGTGACTCGGCCAACAACAGCCTTCATTCGTACTCGATTTTGCTGACCGCAGCCAGCACGGGGGTTCCTATCAATCTGATCGCCGATGTCAGCAATCCCAACGCATCGGCTCCGGCGCCCGTCCTGGTCACCGTGGACAATCTCCTGAATCTGGCGATGGTGACCGGAACCTATCATGGCACACCGCTCCAAAGCGGCACGATCGACCTCTACAAGGCCCTCCCCGGGAAAGCGGTCACCTGGTTTAAAAGCCTGCCATTCGACACCGACGCCGCAGGCAACTGCACGTTTTCCACTCAACTTGGGTCTGGCTTTGGGGGGCAGACCCTCTACGCCATAGCCATCGACAGCACGGGAGCCACGAGTGAATTTTCGAACGGCTTGCTCATTCCGATGCGTTACCGACTCGCCGCCACGACGGCCACCGTCTCCGAGAACGTGGCAACCGGCAATCTGGCAGTCGTGGTCTATCGCGACGGCTACATCTCCACCTCGGGAACCCTCACTCTGACAACACAGAAAGGCGGCACGGCAAAACCGGGGATCGATTTCGGCACCCTCAACAGCTTGCAAGACCTCGCCCTCCCCGTTGTGTTCAAAGCGGGCGCGACCTCGGGAACCGCCATCATCCCCATTATCAACAACTCCAAAGCCAACGGGGAACGCTCGTTTGTGGCAACGCTCGCGCGGAAACCCGGCGCGGTGATGAATCCCCGCAGCATAACCGTCAACATCACCGATGCCCAGGCGCCTGCCGGGTTGATCGGTTTTGCCTCCCCCACAGTTCACGCCAATGAAAGCGCCAAAGCCGTAGTCTTCACCGTCGTGCGCAGCGGTGGCCTCGGGAAGACCGCAACCGTCAAATACACCCTGACCCCCGGAAGCGCACAAACGCCAACTAATTTCACCGTTCCAAAAAGCAACGTGATTTCGTTTTCGGCATACCAGACTGCCGCAATCGTGGTGATCCCGGTGATCCCCCACGCTGGGTTCGACCAGCCAAAGGCGTTCACCATGACGCTTTCCAGCCCTTCTCTTTCTCCCCTAGCGACGCTGCCAAATTCCACAGCCCTCCCCAAGACCGCGACGGCGACCATCTACGATGACAGCAACTCCAAAGGCGCCCTGCAATTCTCTGCATCGAATCTTACGGTTCAGGAAAACGACGGCTACGCCAGGCTCACCATCACCCGGCTCGGCGGAAGTTCCGGATCGGCCTCTGTCCGCTACACCACCAGCAATCTCACGGCAATATCGGGAACCGATTACAAAGCGGCGAGCGGTACCGTCTCGTTCGCCGCCAAGCAGCTCACCGCATCCGTTTCGATTCCGATTCTCAACGACAACGTTTTTGAGCAACCCGAAACGTTCAGGGTCACTCTCTCCTCGCCCGTCAACGCGACCTTGGCCGCGCAAAACACAGTGGATGTGACGGTCGTCGATGACGATAATCCGGATGGCGTGCTTGAGTTTGCCTCCAGCGGGTATTCCGCTACTGAAGCTTCCGGCACTGCTACGCTCACCGTAAAGCGGCTCGGGGGCGCCGACAGCGTGGTCTCCGTCCAATATTCCACAGCTAAAGGAAGCGCCGTTTCGGGGAGTGATTTCGGCAATACGATCGGCACCCTCACCTTCTACGCGGGCCAACGCACCGCGACCATAAGGGTTCCGATCATAAGAGACGCCCTCATCGAACCTGCGGAAACCTTCACAGTAGCACTTTCAAATCCGACCAACGGAGCCATGCTTGGCCTGCGGAAGACGGCTACGGTTACTATTCTGGCGAATTGAGCGCCTGCGCACCAAGTTAAGAAATTCGCCACCCATCTTATCTTGACAGACCGCTGCGCGTGTCGCGTAGTGATCCCAATCACCAGCGCCATGACTAAGGAAGAGTTTGCAACCATCATGAAGCAGTTCCGGGAACGGCGGAAGCTTACCCAGGAAGAAGCTGCCGCCGATCTTGGAGTTTCGGTGCGCACCCTGCAAAACTGGGAAATCGCCCGGAACATGCCGAACGGCTATGGCCTCCAGGCCATTCTGAGAACGCTGGAAGCTCCCGCCGAAAGCCGGAGGCCAAGGCTGCGCCCGGAAAAGAAAACCGAGGCCGCCGAGCCGGTTCATGTCACCGGCAGCCTCGAAACGCATTTGCTTTGATAGGCCCAGCGGAAATGGACTGACACGGACGAACACGGACTGGCACGGACCCCAGAAGAAGATGGGCCGCTCCTGGCGCCGCTTCGGATGTCCGTCCGTGTCCGTCCGTGTCCGTCCGTGTTCTGTCCATATCCTCTCGAAAAATTTCTGTTCAAGCGGCGCTTTCTGCCAAAGACTAGCCCCATATTATGCAGAACCGGATCGATCAGACTTTTGAGCGGCTGCGCTCGCGCGGACAATCGGGATTTATCGCTTACATTGGAGCGGGAGACCCCAACTTGGCGGCAACCGAAGCGCTGGCGCTCGCGCTGGAATCCGCCGGGGTGGACATTCTGGAACTCGGGGTGCCCTTTTCCGATCCCCTGGCGGACGGCATCGTCAACCAGCAGGCGGCCTTGCGGGGACTCGCTTCGGGAACCACGCTCCATGGGGTGCTCGACTGCGTCAAGCGCATCCGGGAGAAATCGCAAATGGCGATCGTTCTCTACACTTACATGAACCCAGTGTATCGGTTTGGGTTTGCGGAGTTCCTGCGCGAAGCCGAAGCGGCGGGCGTGGACGGCGTTCTTTTGCTCGATTTGCCGCCCGACGAAGATTGCGGCGAGTTCGAAGTGGCCAGCAACATCCGGCGCATCCGGTTGATCGCCCCCACCACGCCCCCGGCGCGCGTCGCGGAACTGACCAAGCGCGCAGAGGGCTTTGTTTATTACGTCTCGCGTGAAGGCGTCACCGGAGAGCAAACCACGATTTCCGACACGCTCGCCGCAGGCGTGGCAAGCATCCGGGAAACCACCGATCTGCCGATCGCTGTCGGCTTCGGAATTTCCAATCCCGAGCAAGCCCGCGAAGTGGCTCGCCAGGCGGATGCCGTGGTGGTCGGCAGCGCCATCGTCAAGCGGATCGCGGAATTCGGCCACTCCCCGGATCTGGTCCAGCGGGTGGCGGATTTCGTGCGCCCGCTGGCTGCCGCGACGAAGTAAGCCGCCGATTAAGAGATTTCCGGACTTCGCGCCTTCGCGTCTTCGCGTGACACAAAAAGAACTCACGCGAAGGCGGTAGAGTAGAGAGTGGCAG
>SESF01032431.1_pt1 | contig 13602 bp, 7 predicted proteins | sample 3171521 | NCBI WGS metagenome assembly SESF01 (sample SAMN10866945, study PRJNA518727) | freshwater metagenome | biome: subpolar coniferous forest; feature: holomictic lake; material: water; isolation source: holomictic Lake 227, 6 m and 8 m depth | place: Canada: near Kenora, Ontario | collected...
ACTTTTGCTCCAACTATATCATTTCTCCCTGTGGTATTGGTGTAAATGAGGTTACTCCCTTGTCCGGGAGAGCTGCGGTGCAAAGTATTTCCACGATAAGCCATGTAAGAAGGTTTAACATCATTCCAGTCAGCTGAATTAGAAATATTTATGGTTTTTGAAGCAGATGTAGTATCAACCGGACTCATTCCTTTGAATTTACGCACATTGGCAACTAACTGATTATAATACACATCACCTTTATTACCCCAGGATTTAACCGGTTCAATATCACGGCTTTTTTCATTGCTAAACTCATCTACAAATGTCATAGCCATTCCCGGATTTGACCATTGTGCAGTTGTCCAACGTCCTGCGGTCCATTCATTCCAGCCGGTAACAAAAATCAAGTCCGGGTTCAGAGCACTTGCCCCATTCCATTGTTCCTGAAAGTTAAGTCCTTTGAAATAGGCATCGGGACTTAAATCTTGTCCATTTGCTTTTGTATAACTTCTTCCATAAGTTTCCGGTCTGTTAAAAGCAGAAGCATGTCCGCCACTAGCATCCGAACAATTTAGTGCCACGCCAACTGCTGCCTGCTCAAATCCTCCAGACTTCGGCACATACCCATGTTGTGGTGCTACTTCAAGCCAACCCCATTGGTCGTTTCGGCTTGGTCCGTTTACATAATCAGCTTGTCCGGGTCGAAAAGTGAAGAAATTCTTCATTTCATCAACTCGTTGTTGAGTAATTACTGATCCTGAAATCTGAATGGGAGTGTGCTGTGTCCCAGTTGTTAATGCTGTAAAGTTAGTAGTTGTGGAACCGTACGAAATCTCAGACTCGTAACTCCCTGTAACCTGAACGCCATTAAAATAACTTACCGAAGTATTTACTCCATCAGTCCATTTCCATACTCCTGCCATTTCTGTACCATTATTCATAACCCAGATATAATCTCCGGCAGGTTGTTGTGGAAATGTCAATGCAAGTTTTGAATTATCATTAAAATTAATAAATGTTTTTGTTGCAATTGGAGTGCCTGCAACACTTGTTGCATAATCAGAATTCCATTTATAAAGTGTCATAGTCAGATTGCCAATATTATTGGTCCAACTCGGACATGTAGCGTTTACTGCACTGAAAGCTGCTGTAGCCGTAAATTTTAATGCAGCTGCACTTGCCGTTTGGGCAGCTAATTCGGGATAAGCCATAATCAAGGGTTTATTATTCCACATAAACCATAAATCCTTATACAACTGAGGCTGATACAAATCGGTATATAATTCATTAATGGATGTCGTAGCATCATTTGATGCACCAAATGGAAGTAAAAATGCGATTTGTGGTGTTTTTACACCATCCTTTCTAGCCTGATTCCAAACTTTCAACAGCACCGTGTAGGAAGATTTCCAGGTTAAACTGCCATTGGTGCAATCAAAAAACACAACATCAATGCCTGCATCAGCAAGCATTTCAGCATGTTTTCGCAATATCCATTCATCGGTAGTCCGATAATAGCCAAACAAGGGTTCGTTCCACCAGCACATACTACCGGGATCTATCCCTTTCCATGCAGGATTATTCCAATTGTTAATAGCTTCGGGATATTGTGTCAGTATTTTAGTAATATCCATGAGTGAATCGGCAGCATTATCATCAGTATGCCAGGTCCAGTAAAACATACCTACAAATTTGTTTTTTTGAAAACCGGCTGCTTTATAATCGGGTAAGTTCCGACCTAATCCATCGGTTGCCGACCATTGGTTACTAAATGTTGCAGTTGTTTGAGAGAAAGCAAAGTTTGGTATCAAAACGATGCTCATTACTTGAATTAATTTAAGAAGTTTTTTCATGTTTATTAGTTTTTATTTATCGATTCTATAAATCTATAAACTGCATTTATTAATTTGACTAAATGTATTGTTCGCAAACCACCGGCATATATGCCATTGATTGATACTTTAGCTATAGCCTTAACAGCTCCTGATGATCACTTTTTGTCGGTTAGAAATTTTCTTAAACTTGAACCGATTACTGTAAAAGGCTATTCCTGAAAGTACTTAATAATATTAAAATATCGCGTTTTATTTTATTATGGTTATTTCTTTGGGTGCAATTATTTTCGATTTAATTTTACCATCCTTTTGCTGCTCATGTCGTACTGAAATCACTCCGTAAGGTGTAGGATAAGTACCTTCCACCCATTTTAAATCACCCAAATGAGGTTCTATTTTCACCTTCCGGCAACCTGCCTCAAGTACAGTAATACCCAATACATGCTGCGATAACCAGGCAGTTGGTCCTGAAGCCCAACCGTGGCAGAAGCTATTTCTCAATCCTTTATAACAATAATTACCGTATTGTGAATGTACATCTACTTTTCCTGTAGGGGTTATTTCATCTATACGACCCGCATTTTCCAGCCATTTCAAATCAAAGTCTTCCCAGAAAGTTGTGGCACCCAACTCAATCATTCCACCCCAATATTTCCTGATTAAATCTATGGCTCCATCATAATCACCTGCCATGGCGCGTGCCTGAAGTACGTAGTACCCGTAAAAAGTAGAAATTCCATCTGTCGGATTCACCGACAAATAATCCTGATTTATTTTTTTTGCATCTTCTAACCCTGACAAGGCTAATAATGCTGCCCCTGATTTGTTGTTATTAGGGTCTGGAATATGCTTCTTAAGTAATTGGACAGTTTGACTAAATTGAATTTCTTTTTCTTTATTATTTAATGCTCTTGCAATTTTTCTTCCTGCATCAAAAGTCATTATCATCATCGATTGTAATCCGGAATGAATAGCTTCATTATTCGGACTTGTAGGCCAATCCAAAAAACGCATGCCATCTAAGTTTTCTTTTCCATCTGCACCGATTTTTTTCGCGAGTAAGTCAAGTGTAGCGTAAATGTAATTTTGATTTTTCCCTAAATAGTTGATGTCGCCATTATTCATATACCATTGATATTGAATCAATATCCACCACATGGAATAAGAACTGATTCCATTCATATAGTCAGGTAGTTTGGTAATATCGCGTATTAAATCTAAACTTTTTGGTACAACTTCATTGTAACCAAAAACTGAAAGCATAGTCATAATTTCAGGATGCATATCGCCCACCCACACCAATCGGTCGCGTTTAATACCATCCCACAAGAAGTTCTGCATATTCAGATAAACTGTATAAGCTCCTGTTTGCCATATTTTATTCAATCGTTCGTCATTCGACTTAAACGAACCTAACCAAGGGATATCACGCTGAACGGCTATGGCTCTTACTTCTTTGAGTTTAAGCTCTCTGTTATTTTCAAGTAGTTCAACTTTTGCAAAACGAAAACCGCTGTTACCTATTTCAATAGAACCAAGCCAGGGTAATGATACTTCATATTCTCTTATTGCATGGTCATTAGTCGCTGAAGAATGATCTACACTACTCATAGCTTCACTGACTGACTCACCTAAGGTAATGCGTACTTTTACAGGCGCTTGAACAGCGTGCATTCCCGTTACCACTTGAATGCCTCCATGTATTTCTTTTCCAAAATCGAGAAGTATTGCACTATTTATTTTATCCCCTCCTTTTACTACACATAAATTGTCACCTACCAAATCGGCTTGCCCATTACCTTGCTCCAAAAGCTTTTGATCATTGACAATGTATTTTCCAATAGTATCCGATTGCCAGATAATTTTTGTAGGAGACAAATAATTTCTCACAAAAACATCTGGTTTTTGGTTGTTAGCTTGTTGTGCTATACAGATACCTGAGAATATTGAAAATAGGAAAACGAAATAAGTGATTCTGTGCATTATATTATCTTTGAATCAGTAATTTTTGAGTTGAAATACGATTTCCTTCTTTGATTGAAATCAAATAACTGCCATTGGCAATATCCGACACATTCACTTTGCTAACATTCTTGATATTTTTCAAAGTTCTTCCATCAAGACTAAGAATAGTTACTTCTGCATTCTGAACTCCTTTAAGAATAATTTCATCTTTTGCAGGATTTGGATAAATCATTGTGGAGTTTTCTAATAATACAGGTATAGCTGTCAGATTCATTTTGGTTGTGTTACCTGCCTTAATATATGCCTCAATTTGTGGTTTTTTTGATAACCAAAGGGCTTTTTGTGTCGGAAACCAATTTAAATCACCTAATGGTAAATTTTCGATGGATCCTGTGAGAGTTTGTGGATTTGTATATTTACCATTGAATACAGGCCATACGCTGTTGTTAGAAATATCCCCACTTGGAATCCACCAATATTGAGTCCATTGACTTGCAGCAGGGAAATCAGTAGCTGCTCTGCCGAAACCGTGAATAAAACTTGCCGGACGTGTCCAAGCAATCATTGAAGTACCATGATCATATATTTTTGAATCTACCCATTGTGGATCAACATCTCTTAGAGTATTACCGTATTTGAAATTTGGGAAACCAGTAGAATTAAACATTTGAGCCTCACGACAATTAACCGAATCTTTGGACCATGTTAAATCATAAAGATAACCTAATGGTTTAGCATTGGCTTTTGCCCAGGTATTCATTTCTGCTAATAAATCATAAAAACCTTGCTGACGACCAAATGAATTGAATTCGACAAAATTAGTGCGTATACTCGGTAAAACTTCACCCGGTAAAGTATCACCATAAATCAAATTTGGTTTTGGTCTCGCTGGATCACCTCCGGGCATAGGTTGCCATGTATTCATATAAGGTTGAGTTTGAGCATCCCAAAATAAATTATTAGTCCAATACTCTTCATTTTTGAAAACAGCCCAATCGAATTGTGACTTAGTCATACAAAATGTATTGTGATTCCACTTAACAAAATTATGTCTTGAACTTGTAAAGTCTCCAGAGAACATATTCATACCCATACAAACGAAAGTATTATTTTCTACTAATAAAGTATCAAGACCTGCCATACCAGCTCCACCATAAGCGAAGAAGTTACCATCGTTTGGACTAGTTTGGTGACCATGATCTATTGCTTGATTATTTGTGAAGTAAGTTTTTGTATTACCAGCTTGATCAACAAGGAAAAAACTTACAGCAGCAGGATGAATAACACAATTATCTACAATAATTCTATTGTTAAGTAATTGATTTGCAATACACACATTACCAACTGTAGAATTCATATCAGCATTTACGATATATACGTTTTTGATAGTTAAATTACCTTTCGCATTAAACATTGAACCAAATGTAGCGTTATTAACATCAAAGTTAGTTTGAAGTGTTGCAGGCATTCCATTATTTGCAGGAACTTCTCCAATAATTTTTAAATCAAAACCAGCATTTTCAATTGGTTTGGATAATTGGTACCACTCACCGGCTTTTAACTGGTAGATTCTCGTGCCTTGATATTGATCAATAGCTGTGTTTAACGTTCCGGTACCCGGATTAACGATTAAAACTTGTTGTGCATAAGTAAAACTACACACAATACTCAAAATTGCGGTCACTAAGGACAATGTAACTTTTTTCATTTTTTTATTATTTAATTGTTAATACTCCCCATTGTTAATAACAGTGGGTATGCTTTTGTATATTGAATCTATTTATATATCTAAAACCGCCATCTAAAACCAGTATCTACTGACCAACCATATCTTTGAATTGAGGTAAATCTGGTATCAACAGCATAATGCTCTGTTTCAATAGAATTTGTTAAGTTTGCCAAATTAACCATAAATTCAAAACCAGTTATCCTTGCAATGGAAAATTTCTTTGTTAACTGTAAATCCAGTCGCTCATAAGGATCTTTAATAATATTTAATTCAGGATTATTATTTATACCCTTTATGATACCACCAGTGTGTTGATAAGATAACCAAATATTATAACCATCTTTACAAAACCCTACAGAGATGTTTGCAATTTGATCTGGAGCACCTACAGCTTTTCCTGAAATAACAGAATCAACTCTAATTGTTTGAGGTCTAGTTTGACCTGGAAGTATAACTGACCTCATACTATAAGTCGGATAATATGCCTGTGAACGTTGTACCGTGTAGTTAGCAGTAATAGTAATATACTTAAGGAAGTTTTTCATATAGGTAAAATTAGTTTGCCATTCAAATTCTATACCTCCTACATTAGATTTATATTTATTATTTTCCCAAATATCCATATTAATTAAATCTGTATTTTTAAAGTTTGGATCTGGTATAGGATCTCCTTTTACCCTTTTATATTGTCTTTCCCAAAATTTATTCTCTGCTACTTTATAAAAACCTGTCATAGATATTAATCCAAACTTATCATCATGATATACGAATTGTAAATCATAGTTTGTCCACAATTCAGATAGTAATTTAGGGTTACCGGCTACATAGCTGAAAGGAGCCCATCCTGTATTTAGATAATAATTAGGCATCATACTTCCTAAATCAGGACGACTCAATGTTTGAGTATAAGATATGTGAGTATAAAATTTATCACTTGGTTTTATGCGCAGATGTATCATAGGCAATATAAAATTATCTGTTCGTGTAGCTAAAGTATCTCTGCCAGGAATAGGTTTTTGAATTTCCGGTGGTAACATTGGCGGTGTAGCATAATAACCTTTCATGTGGGTAATAGTATTTTCATATCTAACTCCAGGTATAAAAGTTACGAATTTCCCGAAATTAATTTCGGGCATAATATACACCGCATTAAATTGATTTTCAGCATTTAAGCCTAACATAGTCATTGTCTGTACGGACTGAGTAAAACTAACACTTCTTCTGTCAAAAATACCAGCATCTGCAACTTGTTTATCAGTCATTTTACTGAATTGATCAGTAACATTATACCATGTATCAAATATCTGATTTAATTTATTCATATCATAAGTATATCCAAAATCATACTTACCCAAAAAGTCATTTACTCGCTGATTTTCCATACCTATAGCAGATATATATCCTCCGTTCCAAGTCAAATCAGGCATCAATGGTGTCATTATCCGTTGGAAAGGAACATTGGATGGTGAGGCACTACAACCACCTTGTTGCACATATCTGTAATCATTGGTATTTCTCATTTTACCGCCAAACTTAATACTACCCTTTATTTTATCACCAATTTTGAAAGGAACAGTAAAATTAATAAATGACTCAAGTTTATGTTGTGTTGCGTGATCGTTAGTCAATCCAAAGCTACCCAGTAAATTATTCTTTATACTATCTGAAGTATTAAAAAGTGGAATTAAATCTAAAGGATCTTTTAAATTTTCTGTATTAGGTATTGTTATCTTATCTTTGTTAGCAAAAAACCAACCCCAACTCTTTTGCTTATCATCAGTCCTATTGTAGTTATTATAAGAAATACCGTAATCAACAACCATAAAACCAAAGTCTGTTTTTCCAGTAAGACCTGTTGCCATAGTAACTTCGTTTCTATTAGGAGCTGTACCAAAATTATAAGCAACAGAACCTACTCCGAGCAATCCAAAACTTTTTGACTGATCTTCAATTTTAGTTCCACTTTGAGTAATAGAATTAATTAGAAACAAACTGGTATTGTCAAATGGCTTGAAGTCTAAATTTAACATTGCGGATTTCTTAAAAAAGTACTGATTATGCAAAGTCAAATTGATTCCAGTACTGTACAATCCAGTACTCAAGTCAGAACCTACTGGATAATATCCAGCAGACATATTTTGTGTACTTCGATTTGTATTGTCAATAACTGCATTAAACATCACTCCTAATTTATTATCAAAAAAGCGATTACTTAGTTCAGCCATAAACTTATAGTTTCCAAAGTATTTATTCATATTATTATAGCCACCTTGTGCCATAAAATTTCCATGAAAGCCTTTAGGAGCTTCTCTAAACAACAAATTAATTGTTCCAGCAGTAGAATTGGCGTCCATATCGGCAGTAAGACTTTTGGTAAGCTCAGCGCCTTGTAAAGCAAACTGTGATATATTTAAACTTCCAATCTGCATACCGTTTAATGTTACGTTCATATAACGAGGATCCATACCACGTATTTGTAATTGACTTCCTTCTCCGCCATCTCTTATAACAGATACTCCTGGTAGGCGGCCTAATGCTTCAACGGTATTCGCATCCGGGTTTTCTTGTAAGCGGTCGGCAGCAACTACATTCTTAATGGTATTTGAGTTAATTTGTTGGCGAATAGCATTTTTTTGGCCTATGGCTTGAGCAGTTGCAACGATTTCAGTCAAAACTTTAGATGTTTGCTGTAAAGAGATTTTCAAATCCGAATCAGATTTTAATGATTCTTCTTTCGCTTCGTAGCCAATATAACTAATTCTTATTTTTGAATTTAATGGGGCATCCAGAGTAAAGCGTCCGTTTATATCAGTTGCGATGCCAATAGTTGTTCCGGGTATGATAACACTTGCACCAATCACAGGCTGTCCTTTTTCGTCAAGAACTACACCCGTTATTTTTTTTGTTTTATTTGTTACTTGTTGTTCGGTTTTTTTTTTGTTTTTTGTTGAAATCGTGATATTTTTATTCTTAACAACATAAACAATATCTTTCCCCTGAAATGCACTTTCAAGAATTTCATTGATTGTTGCATTTTTCAGTTCAACTGAAATTATGGTTTTCCCAATGATTTCATCTACAATAAAAAAGGAGTATTTAAAATCTGCCCCAAGCTTATCCACTAATTGTAAAACAGTTACATTTGTAACCTTAATGTCTTTTTTAATTTGTACCGAAGTTGATTGAGCATTAATTGGTACAATATTTATTAGAATGATAAATAGTACCTGTGCAAAACGAGTGATTCTCTTGAGAGTGAATCTTTCCTGAAGTTTGTTTTTCATATATTTATTTTTACCTTTGCAAATATTTTTTACACAAAGAGGACTAAACGCCTTTACTATAAAGACGCTAAATCATTGACCGTAAAAAGATTAATTAGAAGGACTCAACGTTTATTCCCCAATAGACGAGTCCTTTTTTTGTGAGAGAGTGTGTGATTTTTCATGTATATCTTACATAGGCAGTTAATTTCTTAAGGTTTTACTATTAATATTTATTTGGGTTGAGTCTTTCATTACGTAGCTGAATCCCAACTCATTTTCCAATGCTTTTAGGATTTCTTCCACTGGCTCTTCGTTTAGGAATGAAGCCGAAACTATCCGATTAGCAATTTTAGAATCTGAAATCTCAATTTTTAATTTGTATATCTGTTCTAACTTGTTAGCCAAATCGGCAAAAGTTACATTGTTGTAATTGTACCTGCCCGAAACCCAGGATGTACTTAATTGAGTATCGGTTTTGTGTGTTTCAAACTTTTTAGAATTAGCATCGTAAACAATTTCTTCGCCCGGTTTCAAGACTACTTCGCAATCAGTTGATTTAAACCGTACTGAACCTTCAACTAAAGTAGTTACAACATTTCCAACATCGGCTTTCACGTTGAAACTTGTACCTAACACTTCGGTCTTTGTACCCAATGCTTCAACCGAGAAAGGTCTTGTTTTATCTTTGGTTACATTAAAAAAAGCTTCTCCTTTTAATTTCACATCCCTGCGTTCATCGCCAAAGTCAGCAGCAAACGTCAACGAACTGTTTTTATTCAACTTTACTTTAGTTCCATCTTCCAATACATATTCTACAGGTGTAGCCTGTGCCGAATAAGTATATAACTGTCGGGGTGCAAATGTGTAAAGATAAGTAAGCGAACAAGTGGCCACGAAAAACAAAATGGCTGCAGCACTAGCTATACTTAAGTATAGTTTTCTGAATTTTGATGGTTGTATTTGTTGCTCCATATCGAGCTGAGCTAAAATATTCGCTTCAAAGTTTTGGTTGTCTCTTTTACTGTTGAGGTTCACATCGGCATCCCAATACTCTTTCAGTTGATGATACATCAAAGATTGCTCACTACTTTCCAATAGCATTTTTTGCAGGGATTTCTTTTCATCGTTACTTGCCTCTCCGGCAAGAACTTTGGATACTAATTTAGAAAATTGATCTTCCATGATCGAATGGGGAATTTGTTTATATTACTAAAGACACAGTAAATTGAAAATCCCCCCATCGTAAAATAAAATATTTTTAATGGAGGGAGTAAATTATGTTGGATTGATTATTTGGAGGTGATATTCTTTTCTTAAATTGACTTATTAGCAAATTACCACATTACCATATTGTCTTATGGCACATTGGCTTATTGTCACATTAGCACATGGTAGCGAAGCGGACATCCCGCAAGGCGGGATTATCCCAACCTCTCCTTCAGTTTCGCCACAGCTGCCGCAACTTGTTTTTCGATAGTTTTAATGGATACACCCAAAATTTCAGCTGCATCCTTGTATTTCATTTTATTTTCGCGAACCAAATGAAAAGCCATCTTCGTTTTTTGAGGTAACTCATTGATGGCAGCATTCAAAATTTCAACCTCTTCCTGAGAAATATAAATTGATTCGGGGGTCGTTTCTGTATTATGAAAAGCATCTACCTGAAAAGAATCTAAATCTATCAATTCCGCTTTTCCTTTTCGCAAATGATTTAAAGCCCTGTTTTTTGCCATTACAAAAATATAGCTATCAAAATCATCAACATCAGCTAATTTTTGACGATTAGTCCAAAGCGAAACAAATACATCGGATGCCAGTTCTTCGCATTCCTGATCATTGTGTACAAACAACGAAATAAACCGAATCACCTTATCCTGATAGGCATTTACAATCATTCTGAACGCACGTTCAGAATGTTCGCCTACAAGTAATTCCTTTATTCCGTTCATCAATATTAATTGAAAATTTAAGGTGTTTTAGATGGATTTTCACAAACTAAAACCATGGCAAAGATAATACTATTTTGTTTACCTTACTATTATTTGAACTAGTACAACATATTCAGAATATTACTCACCACCTTATAATTTAATTATCAGTATTTAACACTGTGCACTTATTAGTTTTTCATGACGTGCACTTATTAGTATTTCGTGTAAAAAAGTGTATTTCTTTGCCACGAAGTGGCTAAATGTGCATAACCCCGTACATAGTGCGGGGTAAAAAATCTCACTTATATTTTTATTACCCCGTCGGGGTAAAATGTGCTTAACCCCCAGTGAGCATGCGATACTGGGGGATAAAATGCACACTCTTATACCAACCCCCATCGGGGTTGAACAATCATAACGTTTTATAGATACTCAAAAAATATTTTTACAAATACTGTATTTTAATCAAAAAATAGTACATTTGCAAACCACTACACAATTCATAGTGGTTTGCAAATACAAATATGTCGGAATTACAAGAAAAGAACAAAAATGCAAGTTGGGATAAATTTCTTGTTGAGTTACAGGAAAAAGGTCGCTATGCTTTTACATTCGACGATTTACGCAACTATTTTGATTTATCCGAAGAATCCCTTTTACAAGGTCTTTTTAGGTATAAGCAAAAGAAACAGGTAGCACAAATCCGGAAAGGATTTTATGCTATAATTACTCCAGAATATTCAAAACAGGGTATGCTTCCTTACCACTTGTTCATCGACGATTTAATGAAGTCCCTGAACAAACCCTACTACGTGGCTTTGCTTTCTGCCTCTGCCTTATATGGAGCAGCTCATCAACAGCCCATGGAGTATTATGTAATCGCTCAAACACCGGCACCAAGGAGCATTAATAGTAAGAAGTTGAAAATTTCGTTTCTGTCAAAAAACACATGGGAACTGGATGATATTATTCAAAAAACAACCGATGCAGGTTATATAAATGTATCCTCACCCGAACTAACCGCATTAGATTTATTAGCTTATGTTGAAAAGATTGGTCTGAACCGTATCACAACTGTTTTACAGGAACTGGCTCAATCCATAAAAGTATCTTCACTCTCACGAACAATCAAAAAATATCCAAATACCCCCGTAATACAGCGACTGGGCTACATCATGGATAAAGTATTTGATGAAAAAAAAATAGCTGAAGTGCTGTTGAAAAGTTTAAAAGACAGAAATATTTCCCCTGTTTTACTATCCACTCAGAAAAGTAAGAATGGTCAGTTAGATGAAACGTGGAAAGTAATAATTAATATGGAAATAGAAAGCGATTTATGATACCCCAAAGATACATACAAGAGTGGAAAGAGCAGGCACCATGGCCTACAGATGCACAGGTGGAGCAGGATTTAATTATTGCACGGGCTTTAGTTGAATTGTTTTCAGATGAATTGATAAACAAATCGCTTGCTTTCAGGGGAGGTACAGCCTTACACAAACTCTATCTAAAGCCCCAAATACGATATTCTGAAGATATCGATTTAGTTCAAATCAACTCAGAGCCAATCGTTGCGGTTCTCAAAAGAATTCGCGAGAGACTGGCTTCCTTTTTGGGTACAAAAAGAACCGTTTTACAGCACATTCACAACAATACTGTAATTTATCGATTCGAAACCACTACCCAGCCGGTAATAAGCATGAGGTTGAAAATTGAGATTAATACCCGTGAACACTTTAATGTATTAGGATTAAAGGAAATCCCTTACAAAGCAGAAAATTCATGGTTCACTGGTGAATGTAATCTAACTGGTTATGAATTAGAAGAATTGTTAGGCACTAAGCTCAGAGCATTATACCAGCGTCGTAAAGGACGTGACCTTTTCGACTTATATTGGGCATTAACCAATCACGAAGTTGACACCCTGAAAGTAATTCAATGCTACAAAGCCTACATGGATTTCTCTGTCGAAAACCCACCAACCAAAAAACAATTTCTGACCAACATGGACGAAAAAATGAAAGACAAAGAATTCATTCAAGACATTCACAGTATTCTAAGACCTGAGGTGGAATATGATAATGTGAAGGCGTGGGAAGTAGTAAGAGCAGAATTAATTGATAAAATCTAAAAGAATCCATTAAGAGAAACAGGCAAGAATTTCATTACCAATAGCAATTATGTTAGCAATATAACAACTATAACCGACAAAATTATTCATTATGACAAAATTTGAATTGCTCAATGTTTTGAATTCCGAAAAGCAAAGACTCTCGGCTGCTTACACTAAACCGGGTTGGACAGTTTGGGCTATTATTGGCAGTTTTTCAGGTTGTATATGGCTGTTGTTGGGATTATTTGAAACAAATACTTTTGATTATGAAGGTGTTATTCCGTTATATTTAATATTTGTAAATGTTGGTTTGTTTTTTTCGGGGTATAATGTCAATAACAGCAAGAATTCTACAGTTTACAAAGAAAAATATAAAGGAATTAATGAGATTATTAATGGAGGTCCTTCACTTTTAGTTTTATCTATTCTGTATTTTATAAGTTTAATTTTGTTATGCTCGCAACTACTCATTATTGAAAAATGGTGTATATGGTTTTACGGTGTATTGAATTCAATCTATATCCTGTTTTTGATATTTGCAATTATTGTTGCCAAGTTGAATATTCCATTACCGCAGAAGAAGGAAAAATTAAATGCCAGAATTGAATTTATTGCCAGGATTACATTTACAATCTTACCAATTGTACCAATAATTATTACTTATCATTCTTATGCAAACTTAGTCGATGTCAAATATGCTTTGTTACTCTTTGCAATCACATATCTTTTCAATTTATTTATATCTTCAAAACCAAGTAGAGATTTATCAAAAATTGATGAG
>SESF01020704.1_pt1 | contig 13601 bp, 9 predicted proteins | sample 3171521 | NCBI WGS metagenome assembly SESF01 (sample SAMN10866945, study PRJNA518727) | freshwater metagenome | biome: subpolar coniferous forest; feature: holomictic lake; material: water; isolation source: holomictic Lake 227, 6 m and 8 m depth | place: Canada: near Kenora, Ontario | collected...
CAATAACAGTGCAGGGTGACCGATACCCGGAGGAACTGATGCGAATGACCGGGCGTTGAGCAATGCTTTTCACTGAAACTCTACAAAACAACATCTCATTGAACTGAATCAATGGTTATGCATAACAATCATGAAGAAAGCATCAAAGCAGTAACGAAAATGTCACTGCAGTTCCTTGCCGAAGCGATCGGGCAATGCCCGGCGGGACTCGAAAGCAGTACAAACAGGGATATCGTTTTTGCCGTGCTTGGTTTCCAGTACGGTGCCGTGCAGAGCGCAGCTTACGTTGCTGGTCTGGACGAAGCTGCCTCCGCCGATATCGCCGAAGATGTCGTCAGCAGAATCAACGGTATGAAAAGGGAGAGAGTGTCAAAATTCCTTGCCCTGATGCCAAAGCTTGCTGAAAAGGAGTATCCTCCGATTGGTATCGGCGGCAAAGCAATTATCGCTTTTTACAACTCCTCCACTGACGAGGAGAAGCTGTCAGCATCTGGTTTGTTGCGGGAAATTCTTTGTCAGATCGATGAGGAAAACATAGCTGGAACACCAATACATCTCCATCAACTCTAACCCTTAAGCACGGTATTGCACAATTCAAAAGCTGAATAATGAGCTGTCTGTGATCGGAAAAGAGAAAATAATCGCTAGCAAACAAGTCCACTCATGGAAAAAGGAGATGTTTTGGAGAACCTTGAACATCCAAATCAAGAACAGTATCCTGGACAGAAAATTACTGTAGTGGTCAACCCTCAAAGGGTTTGAATGTTATCATGATGCTCACGCCAGATAAAGATACCGCATCGCATTTCTGTTACACAACTGCTCTTTCTCCTCCAGTGTGAACGCACCTGTTTCAGCAAAATATTGCAGATAGGTGCCATAGGTTGTGATATCCTGAAGATTGATCATGAAATCTGAGCCGAATATAATCTTCTCCATCAACCGCTGCCTGTCAGCACCTTTACTATCAAAAAACAGCTTCAGCTTGCCATAAATTTTACGGTCGACACCCTGATACGATATATCGGTGTAAACATTGGCATAATTCAGCACAAGCTCTGCAACCAGGTCTCTCCAGTCATCCCTCTCAACCCCGCCGAAATGGGCAAGATTGAGTCGCAGTTGTTCGTATTGTTTTTGCTGCAAAACTTTAGCCCATTTTGCTGGACTGGCAAATTCCCTGTATTTCTTGTCAACAAGGAAGCCGCCGGAGCTGCAATGTGCCGTCAGGGGAATGTTGTGGCGTATGCAGAACTCATAGAGATACTGAACCTTTTCCCGTTCCATCTCCATCTCCGTGTTGTCTATATATCCATCCGTCTTCTCGGGCCAGGGGTTGAAGCCCAATGGCGGATACACTTTGATACCGGCAAAGTGATAGGAACCGAGCGATTCGATATTACCGTTGAATGTACTCCAGTCACGCTCCGAGAGCTTGCGACAACGCATTTCAGGAGTCGTGTCGTTCTCGAATTCTCTGAAATTCTTGTCAAGAAGATCTTCAAGAAAACTCGTAAGACCTTCAGTAGGAGGAAACGATTTCAACTGGTAATTCTGTGTATTGATACCTATAAACGGATGAATCCCGAAAAGGGGAGGAATCGGGCTGCTTTCTGATTTTATATAGGCATCCCTGTGGCGGTAATAGTCCCTTATGCCAAGGCACAAATCTTCAATCTGAGCGACAACAGGCTTCCACCGTATTTTGTAGGGGGAGTTCGAGTTCTTGTAATTCTTCAGGCCGAAATCCATAATAAGAGGAGTCATCACAATTTTGTCATAGACTTGCTCTTCTCCACTATCTTCATGTAGAGTCAGACCGCCCTTTGTTCCAAATTTATTTCTCAGCTCCTCTTCCAGTTGAATCAAGCAATCGCCGATATCCGTCTCCATCACGGCCAGGAGATTCATAATATTGGCAACCTTTTTCTTGAATTTCCCGATAAGAGCAGCCCTTGTCGGTGAAATGAGCAGAAACAGTACCACAATCAATCCAATCAGCACACCCAGTGTGAACAGAAACAACAGGGGCAGAAACAGCAATAGCCAGAGAACAAGTTTGAGAACCAAAGGCAATGCGCTCAACTTCTCGTAAAGCTTGACGAGCACTTTTGGCATTGCATCCCGGAAGGTCCTCTTGATCATCACCGTAAGATTGGGATGACTCAGGTTCATCATGTGGCAATGGGAATCATAAAAAGCAGCCATAGTGTTCCTCCTGATTAGATTCGTAAGAATGGAAGCCGTATGAGAACCTTCCTGCCGGAGGGGTTCTTTACGGCATCACCCAATACCTAATACTTAAAAACCATGCTTTTCACAGTATAACACACAATCTCACCCCATCAAAACTCATCAATCAAAAAGCCGACGTCACTCCTGAACCTGCACCGCCATCCCGTCTTTCAGCTCATTTGATGGATGAACCACAACCCTCTGCCCCTCACTGACTCCGCGAAGCACCTCGGCCTGCCAGGTGCCGCGCATCCCGAGAGTGACGCTCTTGTCAACCGCCTTGCCATTCTCTATCACAAAGAGATGCCATCCACTTTTTCCCCTGAAGAGGCTGCTGACCGGCACCTGAAGGACATTTTTGGCTTCACGGAGCACAATGCTCGCCTGAACACGGAAGTTATCGCCAAGCAGCGGCTCATTCGTGCCAAGCACCGCTATGATGTTGACCCGTTTCTCTTCAATACCAAGCGCTGAAACCTTGTTAAACGCAGCCGGGCCAACGGTTTTCACCACACCCTGCAACTCCTTTTCACCACCCCAGTTGGTAATGAGCACCCGGTTTCCCTGCTTTACCGCAATGGCATCAGAGGAGAGCACGTCAATCACGATTTCAATCGCCGAAGGGTTGCCAATATCAAGCAGTGGTGAACCGGCAATAATTATCCTTTCACTTTTTTCATGGATCCTGAGCACTTTCCCATCAACCGGAGAGAAGACACGAACAGGCTTACCTGCCGTCTGCTGATCAACCACTGCCTGAAGAGCTGCAAGATTGAAATGGGCAGCTTTAACAGCGGATCTGGCCTGATCGGACTCTTTTTTTGATATATTCGTCTCATTCTCTGCAAGTTCATAGCTCTCTTTTGAAACAGCACCTTCGCGATAGAGGTTCTGTTGCCGGACAAAACGGCGTTCGGCCTGCTCAAATGAGAGCCTGACCTGCCGCTCCCGGGCAATGGTCTCGTCAAGGGCTGCGCGGGCTGAACCAACGCGAGACAAGGCTTCACTGTAAGCCCGAAGATCAAGCTCCGGGGGCAACAGCTCCGCCACCTGACTACCCTTCTGAACAACATCACCCTCTTCCATTCGCACTCTCACCAGCTTTCCTGTCACCGGAGCGGCCAGGACAAAGCGATCATTGACACGGGTTACTCCCTCGCCATCAAGGGTCACCTGCAAGGCACCCCGCTTCACCATACCGGATTCCACAGGAAGCGGAGAGGGCCTGAAGACAAAAAAGAGGATCACGCCAGCAATCGCCAATGAGATCCCGACAAGGCGTTGTGTTTTTGAGAGGAGCATCATCTATTCCCTTGTTTTCAAAACTTCAACCAGATCAAGCGTTACCAGCCACCGTCTGACCAAAATGCCAGAGAGCGCTGGAACAATAATGATAACCGTAAATGCAAACAGAAAGTTATAGGAGCTGAAGACAAGCGGCAGCCGGTAGAGTTGATCTAAGCCCTTTGGCCAGCAACCAGGAAAGTACGATCCCGATCAGAAAGCCAACCGGAATAGCCAGAATGGTAAGCAGCGCCTGCTCGCCCAGCAGAATGACCGAGACTCCAGCTCCCGTCATGCCAAGAACCCTGAGGCTTGAGAGTTCATGTGCCCGTTCCGAGAGCGAGATACGCGCCCCGTTGTAGCACAAGTTCCAGAATCTAACGAGAAAAAATCCCTATAACTTGTTATATATAAAACTATTTGCGTTTAATGGCGAGTTCCTTTCTTGTGACTGCATCGACATGTAAACAAATTAGCGACTACGCCTCTCTCTTTTTTCGCTTAAAAAGTACTGACCACAAGTATATAATGAAAAATTTTCCGGGAACTTCCGATTTAAATGCAATAGGTTACAGGTTTTCTAACTTCATGATTTTCTGGAAACTCTTCTGAAGGTACGGGGGTGGCTGAACCAGCCATCCCCCGTACTGATAGTATATTCATTTTTTTTAACTCTATGAGGCGGGCTGGACTGAAACATTCACTTCCCAGCCCTGGCCACCGACCACGATAAAAACCTTGAGTTCTGTCATACCTTGCGGTATATTTGTTGCGGTAAACATCTTGGCTTCCGCATTATAGTTTAACCATGAAGGTAACGGGCTCCCGTCAAGCAAGGTAATTGTGGTAGCACCACCGCTGGAAGCAGCGTTTTTCGCCTGCTCCGGAAGATCAAATTTGATAACAGAGCCTTGGTCAACAAGCCCTTTTGGAACAGTAACAACAACCAATCCTGATGCAGTACCTACTGGTGGATTGACGACAGTAACCCTCAATCGTTGGTCTTGCAAGATAAGCGATGATTCCGGAGCTGTCGGGTTGCCTTGATAAGGGGAGCCTGTCGGCGGCACAGGTTCAGATAAAAGCTGCCGCTCACGTGTGTCTGGAGTGACTGTCAACACTCCATCAACGGCCGAGAAATCGTAGTTGCTGGCACTCAATCCAGCGACGCTGCCGGTGATGACAGCGGAACCCACTCCCGTGTTGGCTGTGGCAGTACTGCTGCCGGTAGCTGTACCGGTTACTACCCCTGCTGCCGTCTCTTCGTTCACAAAGCCGGAAATAGTTTCGGTAAAGACGGGATTGCTTGAACCGTAAAAGCGGCTTTGAGGGTCAGCCGTCACTGTCAGGTGCGCCTTGCCGATGGTCAGTGTTCCGGGTGCATAGGTAATCGCGTAGTTATCGAGCGTACCAAAACCAAAGATAGCTGAGCCAGGCGTAATGTCATGCGTTGTGCCTGCATTGGCGGTAGCAGTTGCCGTAGAGGCAATAGTATTCGTAACACTGGTGATAGCATCGCTATTGACCAGTCCACTATGTGAACCATCACTACCGGTCGAAGCGGTGAATGCTGTTACCGTCGGGTTAACGCTACCGTAATATCGGCTGGTGCTCACTCCCGTAATGGTCAGCGGGCGTGGATTAATGACCCAGTTGACTCCACTTCCGGCACTCAACGTGTAGCTGGCATTACCCAGCGTTATGCCGCCGGAGTACGTTTCGCTATACGTGGCGGCGATCGAAGTTGCACTGAGTGGATTGCTCCAGATTACCGTACCACTTGGCGAGGCATCGTTGACAGCGTTACCGCCCGCACTGGCATCATAATACCCATACGTAAAAATCGGAGTATCGCCGTAATAACTGCTACCAGGAATAAGACGAAGATAAATCCCCGTTGCAGAGGTTACAGGGGTGATTGTTTCTGGTCTCGTACTAAAGGCATACAATGCTTGATCAGCGGTCACATTGACGACATTAACCTTGCTTGATGCGTCAGTAAACGTGCCGTTTATTGTTGTCTTACTGGTGTTGGCTGGTCGATTATTGTTCCAAAATTCAGCATTACCTGAGAGATTCAGAGTCCCGATGCCACTCTTTTTCAATTCGTAAGGCCCGGAATTTTGCCCATTGATTCCAACGATCGGCGCAGTTATATCGCTATTCTTTCCGATATCTATTGTCAGTATACCATTTCTGATGAGAAGACTACTTCCGCCAAGCGAGAGAGAACCAGCAGTCTTGATCATTTTATCCGATTCAGTAGATGCCACACCGTATGCATCACCACCGTTGCCTGCGTAACCATTAATGACAATATTACCATCCTTTGCAATGATCTGAGCATAACTTTCAAGGAGTACGCCAACACTGCCGACTGAAGCAACGTTGCTTCCGTTACCTCCATAGCCAGTAATGTTGATAGTGCCGTTACCCGCTGTCGTGACGGAACCAAATTTGATCCAGACTCCCCAGTTACAAGAATTGTTACTTGTATTTCCCTTGCCTCTGATAACAATGTCTCCACCCGTAGCAGAACTGCTCCCTGTCAATACATTAGAGTTAAATGTCGCACCACCATCACCGCTTGCATCTACCAGTCCTCCAAAAACTCCATCAGAAATGTTGACACCAGAAGGATGCCAGCCGTCAGTTGGATTGGCAACAGCATATCCAGATGCATTACTATCTCCACCACCTATGGTTACATTGCCACCATAGGTGGTGATTATTTTTGTTATCGTAACAGCGCCTGTCGCTCCACCCCCTGCACGTGCAGCCAACACCAGATTCAAGGGAGAACCCAAAGAAGCTGAGATATTTTGTGAGACTTTAATATCTCGATCCGCTGCCAATGTCAGTGTGGTTGCAGAACCGCTGGTTTTCGTTACAGCATCGTTGACCAGGATATCTCCGTTGCCACTGGTGGATGTATAAAGATTTGTGGCACTGTCGGTACCAGTAACAGTCTGGATGGTAACCGAATTTGAATTCAGCAGGTTGCCTAACGCTGCACCGGTGATGTTGCCACCAACTGCTGCAATAGTGAAGTTGTTGGGATCAAGCAGGAAGGTGCCGTTTTGTCCGGTGGAAGCCACAGTGGTAATATGAGCGCTGTCGGTGATTTTGACCTGGCTGCCGGAGGCCTCTATAAAACCGCCATTACCGCCGTCGGGTGCGCTGGCATCGAGGGTGCCACTGACGAGAGTCTGGCCATTATCCATATCGGAGAGCAGCAACATGCGTCCTGCCTTGTTCTTAAGAGTATGGGCCTCGATGACGCCGCTGTTGGTAGTAGTTGCCATCCTCAGGGCGTCGGCGGCTCTGGTGGTCATCACCACCACGCCGCCGTCGGCCTTGATGAGCCCTTTGTTTTCAACGAGGGCATCAACAGCGCCCTGATCAACGGTAAAGTTGATAAGTCCGTCACCGGTGAAATCAAGCGTCACCTTGTTGCCTGCAGCGAGGAGGGAGCTGCCGCTGTTGGCGGTAATGCTCCCGTCGTTGGTCACGATGGGTGCCATAAGGGCAACCACGCCGCCATCCAGTGCCTTGATGGCTCCCTGATTGAGGATGGCCCCGGCACTGCCGTTGCTGCTGAAACGGTAGTTGCCCGCAAGAAAGTCGCTGTCGGGCAGGTTGAGCGATGAAGCAACCAGACCGCCAACATTGACTGCGGCGTTTTTGCCAAAGATGATACCGGAAGAGTTGATCAGGAAAACCTGTCCGTTCGAGGCGAGTGAACCCATGATCTGACTCGGATTGCGGTCGGCTATGCGGTTCAGCACTGCAGCGTCAATTCCGGGCTGGTTAAAGCGGACTGAGGCATTTTCGCCGATGTTGAAAGAGACCCAGTTGGCAATCATTTTCTGACTTGTCTGGTCGATCGTCATCCTTGTCCCACTGGTGTTTATGGCCCCAGTGCCAGAGGTGATCTGCCCTCCCGTGGGTAGTGCCGTGGAGTCAATGCCGTAAGCCACTCCTGTGGAGGAGAAAAGTGCTGTCAGAACAGCAATGCTTAAAAGTTGAGAAGTGGGAACTTTACCATTTCCCTTGACCTTTTCGGAGACGACAATCCACTTCTCCTTTGTTTTCGACCATATAAGGTTGAATATCTTGTTCATAGAGCAACTGTTGAGTACGTTGTAAGAGAGTTTAGACCAAGCGTTTGGCCTTGTATGAAATCAACTCAAAAAAAGAAGGTGGATTGCAGCCAGAAACGACTCTTGTCGTTCAGTCCGTCTGAGTTATTTCCAGCAAAGCTTCGTCCTGCATTATCGCCAATAACATGGGCCAAGGTGGCGCGAATGGAGATGCGCTCTGAATACGAATAGTTGATACCTGCACCGGCGCCAAGCAACCAGTAGTCGTTGCTCCCCGTGGCGTTTGATATGTCACCAGCGTAACGATCGTTATTGATGGTGATGTGACCACCGTCATAAAATCCGATGAGCTGGAGGTTCCCCATTGTTGCTGCAAGGGGAAGAGCGTAGCGGATTTCGGCGCTCAGAAGCTGCCCTTTATCGCCGGAAGCTTCACTAATGGGATAGGCACGCACTCCGTTGGGTCCGCCAAGTGAGAACTTTTCGCTCGAATCGAGGTTTCCGACGGCCATCTGGGCATTACCGGACAGATTGAGGTTCAACCGCTTGGAGAGGCGCTGCAGACGGGCCACGCCTGCGTTGATGCGGGTGTAACTCCCCCTGGTACCATTGATTCTGGCATCTTCTGCCGTCAGGACACTGGCTTCTCGCAGCGATCCTGTCGTGATTCCAGCGTTGTAACTCAAAGAGCCTCCGCTAAAAAGCTTGTCGTAGCAATCACCGTTGATCATGACGGTAGCGTTGTTAATTTTTTTGTCGTGTATGTTGTTTTCGCCCTGATTGTCAACAAGCCCCCTGAAGCCATAGGACACACTTGCGGTAAAGTTGGCATTGCGGGTGCGGAGCAGCGGGTAACTGAGACCGGCATCAATGCTGTTGCTGTTGCCCTTATAGAGTAACGAGGCGAAGGTGCCACCGAGTTCATAGCGCATTCCAGTGTAAGTGATGTTTACTCTGAGGCCGTCATAAGCAAACGGAAAACTATAGCCAACGCGCCCTTGTGCCAACCCTGATGCTTCGGTCAAAAGAAGGGTCAACTTGTCACCGTACTGAAGAGGGTCGTTGACAAAGACCATCGCACTGCCTCGCCATGTACCAACGTAGCGGTTCCCCTGGTTGTCGCCATAGAGCATTCCGGAAATAAGTCTTCCTTCGGTGACCGCGACATCAACTCCACTGGTGCCCGATACCGTGCCCGGCACCAAAGAGGCTTTGGCCGATATACCTGGTAGATCGTTCATAAGCAACACTGCACGTTCCAGTTCCAGCTCTTTAATCGGTTCGCCCGCATGCAGAGGCGATAGAGCGATTCGGTGAAGAGAAAGCGGGCTGATTCGTAAGCTCTTGTTGCATTTGATGTTGACCTTTCCGTCACTTTTTACCTGGGAGATGGAAATGGTGATGATACCGGAGGTAATATCCTGCTGCGGAAGATAGCCCCTTGCCTGCAACCATCCTTTTGCCTTCAGCAATGCGGAAACTTTGTCGGTCAGGCCATTGAGGTCCCCCAAGGTGACGCTTTTGCCGATGAAACCGGAAACCACTTCATGAAGCTCTGCTTCGGTTGCCAGCCCTTCGTATCCGATGAAGGTAAATCCTTTCACCAGAACCTGAGCCGTTTCCTCCCCTTTTGAGAGCGGCTTTTTTGCGTTTTGAAGAGTGGGAAGCTGCCCTGACAACTGTTGTTGCGACTGCTGCTGATCGCGCAGGATGCTGCCCGCATCAGGAATTGGGGCAGCTGAAAGCTGCATGGAGGGCTGAGGGAATGAGAGAACGAGCAAGAGAGCCGTCAGGGAGATCGCTTTTTTTGTAACAGGAGGTTGCACGGGAGATACGGTTTATTTAATGTTTGAGAAATCGAAAAGCCTTTAGTAATTCCAGGGACAAGGCATGAATAAATTTTACATCATCGAGGCATATCAGCATCCTTTTATTCACAAGGCTCCCTCGATTTAACATCCTGAATGAGCCTATTGTTATAAAAATAAATCAGATGTAGATTCCTGTCACCGTCGCTTCAACAATAAATTTGTTTCAACAATCGATGATGACGTTAACGCATTGGAATCTTTTAGATCGCTGGTGTATATATATTACAACCGGTACAAAAAAAATATCCGTGGAAATACTCATTTTTGGATTTTCGCAATGCGCATCCGCTTCAAAAAAGCAGTATTTGATACCAAAGCGCGATAATTGCTTATGAATCAAAGAAGCCACACATGCAACACGGAAAATATTCTCTATGACCTGGATTAACGACTGAACCCTCAAGCAGTGGGGAATTTAAATTACCAGCAGTACGGGTAAATACAGCCCAAAATTGTTAACTTTATTTTTTTTTAACAGTTGACTCCATAATCATATAGTGAGTGCATCCTCTTGGATACAAAAACCATCATATTAGCACTGGCATTCGGTTCGTTCATTTTTGGCTTCCTGCTGATACTCTTTCAGTATGATCAGGAGAGATCTCGACGAGTTCCGTTCTGGATCACATCAAAATTCATGCAGGGAACAGGAACACTCATTTTCTATTATAGCGAATCCATCACATCGCCTCTCGGCATGATGCTGTCAGCAATATTACTGCTCTCAGGCTGCGCCTATGAAGGTTGGGCTGTTTTTCATATTACCGGACGCACGGTGAGTCGCAAAGTGCACTCTTTCACCACTACCGGAATTATTGCCATCTGCGCAGGCATGATGTACCTTACCCAAAACCATCGAATGGCGACCACGTTTCTGCTCCACACTCTGTTTTATCTGTTGCCAGGTCTGGTAATTCTCCGAAATCCCGGTAAACACTCTCCCTTGCGTACGATGCTTGCCTACAGTTACCTGTTGCTTGCAGGTATCTTTTTTGCCGGTGTATTACAATTCTTGCTCGTGCCTTATCAATCCTGGCCAGCCGCAGAATTGTTCATCAACCAAATTACACTACCATCGGTCTTCTTTATGATGCTGATCAGCGGTTTCAGTATGCTGCTTCTGGCAAAAGAGAAAATCGATTCAGAACTTGATGCAGCACTCCAGGCAAAAAAAAGGTTTCTCCAGATGGTTTCACACGAGTTCCGCACTCCATTAGGCTTGCTCTCTTCCAGCACCGATATTGTATATCACTATTGGGATCGATTGACCCCGGAAGAACGAACAACACAGACCAAAAGAATACACAGCGGAGTTGAACAAATTAATTCTTTGATTAGCTCTATCCTCTCCTTCAATCAGCCGAAAAACAATGACGGTGAAGCTTCAATCGGCTTTGTTGCCGTTGGCGCACTCTGCCAGATAATAGCTGAAGAAGTAGAGACTGTATGGAACAACGAACAAGTTTTCTGCCTCTCGATTGCAGAAAATTGCGCAGACAGATTAGTTGATGAAAACCTCTTCAGACGGGTTGTCCAGAATCTGCTCACCAACGCATTCAGTTATACCGAACCCGGAGGTGATGTCACTCTTCGCCTCGCCCACAGTCGCGATATGCTGCTGCTTGATGTGTCTGACTCAGGCATAGGCATTGATATGGGTGATCAAAAAAATATATTTGATAAATTTTTTCGCGGCCAGAACATCGGGTCACGGCGAGGGCTGGGACTGGGACTTTCGATTGTTCAGGAAGCGCTGACCCTTCTGAAAGGCTCCATACGCGTTGAAAGCAGTATTGGACACGGCACAACCATGCATGTAACAATCCCTTTGATACCTGAGCCGAAATGACAACGTCCACTCAAACCTTTACCCTGCTTGCTATTGAAGACGACCCGGCCTATCTGGATAACATTGAAGTCATCCTCCGCATGGAAGGATTTCGCGTCCTTAAAGCGCTGGGTGCAACATCGGCATTGGCTCTGCTGCAGCATGAAATCCCTGATTTGATCCTCTGCGACATTATGATGCCGGAAATGGATGGATACACCTTTTTTGACATGCTGAAACAGGATAACGCGCTGGCGGCTATTCCGTTCATATTTATCACGGCTCTGGATCATCGCAACGACATCAGAAAAGGGATGGCCGCCGGAGTTGATGACTATCTGACCAAGCCGTTTTCAACAGAAGAGTTAGTCGCGGCGGTATATGGGCGACTGGAGAGGGTTAACGCACTGAAACAAAAGGCAAGCCAGACATCATTGAAAAAAGATGTTGACTGGCTGCGCAACCAGATAACAAAACGGGAGCTTGAAGTCCTTCTGCTGGTTGGTGGTGGCGCAACCTCAAAACAGATAGCAAAACAACTCTGTATCAGTATCCGAACCGTTGAAAACCATCGCACACATTTAATGGGAAAACTTGATGCCCCCAACGCTGCCACCCTTGCCCATTGGGCGCTGGTTGCCAGGCAATTGTGAGTACCTCAAGTAAGTCGTTAGCGAAACCTGAAAAAACTATTGTCGAGTCATGTATTAAAGTGGCCATTGAAAAATGATTACCATGATTGGTATTATTCGACTATCTTTATTCTTTAAAATATGTTATAAGGCATACAAGAAATAAAGCTATACGACTTTATACACATGAATCAACACTACTCCCTTGTTTTCAAAACTTCAACCAGATCAAGCGTTACCAGCCGCCGCCTGACCAAAATGCCAGAGAGCGCTGAAACAATAATGATAACCGTAAATGCAAACAGAAAGTTATAGGCGCTGAAGACGAGCGGCAGCCGGTAGAGTTCAGAGCTGAGCCCTTCGGCCAGCAACCACGAAAGCCCTACCCCGATCAGAAAGCCAACCGGAATGGCCAGAATGGTGAGCAGCGCCTGCTCGCCCAGCAGAATGACCGAGACTTCAGCTTCCGTCATACCAAGAACCCTGAGGCTTGAGAGTTCACGCGCCCGTTCCGAGAGGGAGATACGCGCCCCGTTGTAGACCACTGCGAAGGCCAGAACACAGGCAAAAGTTGTGAGAATAAGCGTCGATGTGGTCATGCTTTGGGCAATCAGCTCATCGAAACTCTCCTTCATCGCCTTCAGCATCATGATACCGGCAACACCCGGCATCTTTTTGAAGGTGGTATAGAGAGGAGCAGCCTTTGCCTGATCAATGCGCAGATATGCCGCATTCAACGCCCCGCCATCCCCCGCAAGCCGGTTGAGCGCAGCAAGATTCATGTAGGCGGAAAGACCCAGAATCTCATCAATGGTGCCACTGACCACCACCTCCCGATGAAGCTGTTTTCCCTGGAGAAAATCTACCTGCATCCTGTCGCCCACCCTGACATCCAGAATATCAGCCAGCGTTTTGGTGAGCACAATGCCATCCGGCGGAAGAGTCAACCGCCGGTTGTTCTTGTCAACCAGTCGCTGCAAGCCCTCTGAGGACTGCAGCCCCCTGATTGATTGACGACGGGCCCGGTGGCCAAAGCCCATCTTTACCGACTCTTCCCGATAATATTCATGCTCCAGCACCCCGTCAAGTGAAGCAATTGCATAAGCTACCGACGGGGGCATGGGGGTGTTGAACAGCACCGTCACATCCTCACGATGCTTCTCATTAAACTCCACCTGTACCATTCGCTCGGTCGAATCGTAGGTAAATCGCCCGGCAACCAGAATAGCCACCGCCAGAGAAATCATCAACACCGACAGGGCAGCCTTCCACCGACGACGCTCCAGGTTGCGCACAATAATCCTCAACGAGACCGGTATTTTACTGCGCAACGACTCGCGATCAAAAAAGCCGGGTTTATAGATTGTCGGTGATTCAGGCCGCATCGCCTCCGCAGGAGGGAGCTGCACCGCCTTTCGGACTGCGCCAAGCGCACCGAAGACCGCCGCCGCAAAACTCAATAACACCGACAGGGCGACATCCTCAAAACGGAAATAGTAGACCAGCTCTGCAAAATTGTAAAAATCGCCGTAGATATTCATCAGCCCCCTGCCGAGCCAGGCACCAAGCAGCGTCCCTGCAATTGCCCCCACAGCGGTGGGAATAAGGGCAAAGCCGAGGTAGTGCAACCCGACATCCTCGTTCGAGT
>SESF01008260.1_pt1 | contig 13598 bp, 14 predicted proteins | sample 3171521 | NCBI WGS metagenome assembly SESF01 (sample SAMN10866945, study PRJNA518727) | freshwater metagenome | biome: subpolar coniferous forest; feature: holomictic lake; material: water; isolation source: holomictic Lake 227, 6 m and 8 m depth | place: Canada: near Kenora, Ontario | collected...
AGCACCTGGGCTGGGATGAGGGAAAAAAGGGAATTGTTCTTTGGTCGGTGTCTGATCCGTTGATTTATGGGCACCCTGAGAACGTGAACCTTCTCAAGAGCAGGGACTGTCTGCATGAGAACCAATTTTTATGGTGGGAGTTCGTGGAACATGACCCCAATAAATTTGTTGAGCCAGAGACCGTTTTGCAAGCATTGGATGACTTGTTTGCGGTTGAAAAAAAGTCTGAAATCATTTCTAATATTTGATCAAAAGTGAGGTAAATCATGGCCCAGACTGGATACACGCCCCTGCTCATTTACGCATCTGGTACTGCGTCCAACGTGCCTTTGGCTGCGAACCTGACCAGCAGCGCATCGGGTGCTGAACTGGCGTTGAACTACGCGGATGGCAAGCTGTACTACAAGAACAGTTCTGGTGTGGTGACGTTGCTGGCCTCGTCGGCGGGTGCTTCTGGTGATGTGGTTGGCCCGGCATCGGCCACAGACAACGCTCTTGCGCGATTTGATCTGACCACAGGCAAACTGATCCAGAACTCCGTTGGTATCCTGAGCGATGCAGGCGCATTGTCTGGGCTGACTGACATCAGCGCATCTGGCAACGTGACTCTCTCCGGCGGCACCGCCAACGGCGTGGCCTACCTCAACGGCAGCAAAGTCCTGACCACTGGGTCTGCGCTGACGTTTGATGGGACGAATTTAGGTGTTGGTGGTACTGCTTCTAGCCGTTTTTCAACGTCAACCTCTTTGATTGGAAACAACGGATATGCAAACGCATTCCGTATGTATGACGATGGCAGCGCATCAACTTCTCAAAGCAGCAACTCTTACGGTTTTGGTTTTATCAACAACAACGCGTTGAGCTATACGGCCGGAACTAGTGGTAGCCATTCGTTTTATGTTGCAAATTCTATTGGAATGGCTCTGAACAGCACAGGGCTGGGTATAGGGACGAGTTCTCCTGCGTACAAGTTGGATGTGGCCGGTGATATTGCGTTAAAAAATAACGCCACATATTTGTACAGCAAAACTTCGGGCGGTACTGTTGTTCGGATGCTTGGCATCAACAGCGGCAATACAGCATACATCGGCCCAATTGACTCTGGCCCTGGCGATGCAATCCTGAACGCTTCGTCTTCTTCGACAAACATTCAGTTTTACGCATCTGGCTCCGAACAAATGCGCCTGAACAGCACAGGGCTGGGTATAGGGACGAGTTCGCCAGCGGCAAAGGTTGATGTATCGCAAAGTCAAAATGGACAAACGGCAGTTCAGTTAACAAACTCAAATGCTGGCGCGTCTGCTGAAGCAACTTTTATTGCAAATAACGGAACTTACATTGGCTCATTTGGTGTTGCGGGCGCGTCCAAATCTGCATTTGGTGCAATACTTGCTTCTGATGCTTATGTTTTCAGTAATGCAAATGTAGCGAACACCGGCATAACGCTGATGGCTAACTCCGCAAATGGCGTTATCAAGTTTGCTACTGGGGGCAGCGCAGAAAAGATGCGCCTCGACTCCTCCGGCAACCTAGGCTTGGGGGTGACGCCGAGTGCTTGGGGAACAACAAAAGCATTGCAATTTCCCGGCGGTTCAATTGGTGGTTTTACTAACGGTACGAATAATAATCAATCAATAATGCTTGCAAATTCGTATTTTGGTTCTGGAGGTGGTGTTTACATAAATTCAGATTATGCAACATACTACCGTCAATATTCTGGTACTCACGCTTGGTTCAACGCCCCCTCCGGCACCGCAGGCAACGCCATCACCTTCACCCAGGCAATGACGCTGGATGCGAGTGGGAATTTGGGGGTTGGGATTACCAACCCTACATATAAGTTGGTTGTTTCAAACGCCGGAGCAGCAGGGCTTGAGGTTGACCCTTCGGGTGTCAATGGTGGGCCACTTTTGCAGGGATACAACCGCTCCGGTGCGGCATATGTGCAGTTGACCTACGACGGTCTTCAGCATATTTGGAGAACAAGTGGCTCCGAACGCGCCCGTATCACCTCCAGTGGTAATTTTGTTGCTGGTGGGAGCGTGGCACTAGCAACTAACGCCACTGACGGGTTCTTGTATGTTCCAACCTGCGCGGGTACGCCTACAGGCACACCTACAGCTATCACGGGCATGGCCCCCATTGTGGTCAACACGACCAACAACAAGTTGTATTTCTACTCCGGCGGCGCATGGCGCGATGCTGGACCCTAAACCCTGAAAGGAAAGTAATCATGACCACCCCTACTATCACTTGGACAATCACTGCGATGGACTGCTCAACCACTGAGCAGAATCCTGATACCGTAATCGTTTGCCACTGGACATGCTCTGGTACTGACGGCACTTACAACGCCTCTGTCTACAGTACCTGCTCTATCCCTGCCCCCGGCACTTCTTTCACCCCCTACGAAGACCTGACTCAAGACCAAGTGCTTGGTTGGATCTGGGCCAACGGTGTGGACAAAGCAGCCACTGAAGCCGCTGTGCAGCAGCAACTGAACAACCAGATCAACCCGCCGGTGGTTACGCCCCCGTTGCCCTGGTCGGCATAATTGATGAGGGCATACCGCTGGCCCTGATAGCGGCAACAACACGGAGAACGACATGGACGAACTGAAACTTTCAACGCAACTGATCAACGGCATCCTGCAATACCTGGGCACCCGCCCGTTTGTGGAAGTGGCCGGCTTGATCAACGAAATTCAGAAGCAGGCCGCTGCCCAAGGGGCGACACCTGCTGAGCAACCCAAAGCGGAAGACTGATCATGACCACCATTGACGCAACTGATGCACGGCTATCAACTCATGAGGAGGTTTGCGCCCTTCGATACGAGCAAATCAATGCACGTTTGAAGCGAATTGAGGCCATCATGCTGAAGACTGCCGGCATCATGCTTGTGTCAATGGCTGGGACGATCTTCGCGGCGATTTGGATTACAAAATGATCCCAAAGGACAAGCTGCAACATTTGGCCATGGGAGTGGGGTCAGCAGCCGTTTTGGGCGCGATTCACTTCCTCCCCTTGGGGTTGGCCATTGCAGTCGGTGGAATCGTTTTTGGAGCCTTCTACGAGTTCCAGCAGTGGTATCGCAAAGAGGGCCAGCCTGACGTTTGGGATGCTATTGCAACGGCTCTGCCCGGTGTGGTTGTTGGTGTCATCTGCGAATTATTTATGGTGTGACTATGGCTGATGAATCCGCAAAAGGCGCGTTGATCGAGAAGATCACGTTTGCCATCCTGCCACTGTTGTTTTCATGCGTGGTATACCTCATGTCGGCGCTGTCAAACCTGAGCCATGAGGTCACGATACTCAACAGCAAGATCAGTCTGGTAGTGACCAGCGACAACAAGCAGTCGGTCAACACTGGCGCTGAACTGGCCCGTGAGCGCCTGCGCCAAGACCTGTCGCTTGAGATCCAAAAAAATAGGGACGACATCCAATACAACCGGCAAAAAATTGCCGTCATTGAAGCAAAAATGGGGGGCAAGTAATGGACTGGCTTAAGCAAATTGCACCGACGATTGCCACTGCACTGGGTGGCCCACTGGCGGGTATGGCTGTGTCAGCCATCTCCAAGGCCGTTGGCGTGGACGAAGACAAAGTCCAAGACATGATCTCCAGCAACAAGCTCAGCGCCGATCAAGTGGCGCAGCTAAAGTTGGCCGAGATTGAGCTTGCAAAACAAGCGCAAGAACTGGGTCTGAACTTTGAAAAGCTGGCCGTGGAAGACCGCAAATCTGCACGGGATATGCAGGCCACGACCCGCTCAATGATGCCGCCAATTTTGGCCGGTGCAGTCACGCTGGGGTTCTTTGGCATCATGGTTATGATGTTCTTCAATCAGATTGACAGCAGCAATCCAGCAATCTTGATGATGCTGGGTAGCCTGGGCACCGCTTGGACGGGCATCATTGCCTATTATTTTGGCTCGTCTGCCGGCTCGCAAGCTAAAACAGAAATGATGGCGAAAAAATGAAACACAATTGGGACGAAGCACTCAAGCACATCCTCCATTGGGAGGGTGGTTACGTCAATCATCCAGCCGACCCTGGTGGGATGACCAATCTGGGAGTGACAAAACTTGTATGGGAAGAATGGTCAGGCAAACCGGCCACTGAGGCCGACATGCGTTCGCTCACCCCTGAGATGGTTTCTCCGCTGTACAAAAAGCGGTATTGGGATGCTATTCGCGGTGATGAGCTTCCTGCTGGTGTTGATCTTTGTGTTGTTGACTGCGCCGTTAATGCTGGCCCTGGCCGGGCTGCTCGGTTTTTACAGCAAGCGGTAGGCGCAACGGTGGACGGCCAGATCGGCCCTGGCACCCTGAAAGCTGTTGCAGATCATGACCCAAAAGAGATCATCGAGAAGTTCTGCGATCTGCGTGAAGCTCATTACAAGAGCCTGCACACCTTCGCTACCTTTGGTAAGGGCTGGATGCGCAGGCTAAACTCCACGGAAGCAGACTGCATCAACATGGCTTAACGTGGCCTATGTCAATTCATAACTTCAGGAGATACAATGCCTAGCAACAAGCCTGTTTGGGAAAAACGCCGGCCTGCATCTTTAGGTAAGCCAACGCCCCTTTCGCCGCAGAAAAAAGCGGCAGCTAAAGCTAGGGCAAAAGCCGCAGGGCGGCCTTACCCTAACTTGGTTGATAACATGGCAATGGCAAAAAAGCGGAGTAAGTAAGATGACTTCTGCCGCAGCAATGACATACGACTCTCTGGTATCTGACGTTCAGTCATACCTGGAGCGTACTGATCAAGCCACTATTGAAAAGATTCCAACATTCATTATGTTGGCAGAGCAAATCATTGCTACTGAAATCAAGTTCATGGGCAACCTTACGGTCAACACGTTCAACATGGTTCAAGGCGAGCCTGTTGTGCAAAAACCTGCCCGCTGGCGCAAGACTGTTTCAATGAACATTGTGGTTGACGGGCAACGCCAGCCCGTGCTGCTGCGCAAGTATGAATACCTACGTAACTACTGGCCCAATCCTACGCAGCAAGACACGCCACTATACTACGCAGATTACGACTACTTTCACTGGCTAGTTGCGCCTACGCCTAATGCGGCTTACGCAGCTGAGGTGCTCTATTATGAGCGTATTCAGCCATTGGATTCCAACAATCAAACAAACTGGTTCACTATGTACGCGCCGCAGGCGTTGTTGTATGGTACTTTACTGCAAGCAATGCCGTTCTTAAAGAATGATGGCCGCGTGCAACTATGGCAAACCATGTACACACAGTACATGGCGGCGTTGAAAGCTGAAGACCTGCAGCGTCTGGGTGATCGTCAAACTGTAGCGGTGGATTCATGACTACATACAATTCTCCTTTTGCAGGTGACGTCGTACAGCCGACTGACGTCAGCTATGCTGCGTTTATCACTAGTACTGACATCGTATTGCAGTGGCCTGTCAATGGCAATAGCTCAACAAATGTTGCAGCGCGGGTCATGGACGTTACTGCAAACGCAGCTAACCTTAAGATGTATATGCCTCCGGCCAATCAGGTCTCGGTAGGCAACGACGCATTAATTTCAGTTCTTGCTGGCAATAACATCGACGTAGTTAGCTACAATGGCGACGCAATTTGCACTGTGCAAGTTGGCAAAAGCCAATACATCTACGTTACCGATAACAGCACTGAAGATGGCACGTGGGGTGTAATTGCATTTGGGGCAACTACATCTAGCGCAAATGCTGCAACACTGGCAGGCTCTGGACTGCTGGCTTCTTCCAATACGCTAAATCAAAGTCATCCATCTGCCAGTGCTTCCAACGGTCAAACATTTAGTGGCGTTAACCGCGCACAAACTGTTGTTTGGAATGGCGGTGCAGGCTCAGGCACACTGCCTGTTGCCACATCATTAGGTGATAACTGGTTTATGCTGTTTAAGAACAGCGGCACAGGCACGTATAGCATTACATGCACGGGGTCTAACACTATTGATGGCGTAGCAAGCAAGTCTTTTGCGCCTAATGAATCTGCGTTTATTGTGTGCATAGGCTCATCATACGTAACCGTAGGCTACGGCGTTAGCAATTTGTTTGCTTTTACCGCGTTGGTAAAGCCTGTTACTTCAGGCACGTATACGCTTACTAGTGCTGAGGCGTCATCCACAATTCAAGAGTTTGTAGGCACATTGACAGGCAACGTAATTGCCGTGTACCCGCAAGTTGTCAATTTGTACGTTGTGTCCAACCAGGTGACTGCCGGTGGCTACACGTTGACGATTAAGACAAACGCGGTAGGTGCCGCAACTGTTACTGTGCCTGCAGGCCAGCAAGCAACGCTGATTTGTGATGGCACAAACTTTTATAACGCCAACACTGTGCAGATTGGCGCAACATCCATTACCCTTATCAATGGCACTGCGGCAAATCCTGCTTTGAGTTTTTCTGCAGAGACTAATACCGGCATGTATAGACCCGGCGCAGGGCAGATTGCTTTTTCTATTCTTGGCACAGACTTAACTACGTTATCTGCAACCGGCATGGTTGTTACGGGTAGTGGCACGTTTACAACGGGCATTAAAGGGGGCGCATTCTAATGACTGCCAAAGTCTTTGCACTTGACACAAAGCCTGGCATTCAGCGGGATGGCACCGTGTTTGACAAAGACGTTTACAACGATGGGCGTTGGGTGCGCTTTCAACGAGGTCGCCCACGTAAAATAGGTGGGTACCGCGAAATCATTGCGACGCTTGCAGGCCCGTCGCGTGGAATTTACATGGACCCGCAATCTGCTTTTTCATACGTATATAGCGGATATGCGTACGGGCTGCAAGCACTGCCAATTGACAATAATGGCGTTGGCACGGGTTTATTTGATTTTACGCTATCAAACTTTACGCCTAATGTCGATAACATGTGGCAGTTTGATGCATTACGTGATTCCGGAGGGGGTGGCGTTGACACATTAGTCGCTCACCCGGGTCAAAACTTAAGTGACATTGACAGCCGCGTCAATACTCCCGTGCTAGGTGGGCCTACTAATGGCACAAGTATGTCCCAAATTGGGGTGTTTCAAACCGCAAACTCATACCTTAATAGCACCACAGCAGTTACGTTGAGCACACTGAATGGGCTCATTGGCGCAGGCCAGACTGTTACAGGCACAGGCATTCCTGCAAACACTGAAGTTGTGTCAACCACCATTGCAACTGACATACTTGCATCAGTTGCAGTTACAGGTACTGCAGGCACGTTTTCTTGCACGTCAACATCTGGATTGTTTATAGGTCAGACCGTGCAAGTTGCAGGGGCGTTAGGCGATAACGTATTAAGTTCGGTTGCTGTTACTGGCATTGCAGGCACGTTTTCCTGTACTGCAACAACGGGACTATACGTAGGCCAAAAAGTTAATGTCACAGGCACGCCGGATACGCAAACTCTTGCTAGTGTTGCCATTACAAGCTCTGCAGGTGAGTTCTCATGCACTGCAACAACGGGTCTAGCTGTTGATCAGCAAGTGCTTGTCACAGGCGTAATTGGCACACAGACTTTGGCGTCTGTTGCCATTACAAGCAATGAAGGCGCGTTTTCCTGCACTGCAACAACAGGCTTGTACGTAGGCATGCCTATTCGCGTATCTGGTACGCAAACACCAGCAACACTGGCGGGTGTGGCAGTTACAGGCACAGCCGGGCAATGCTCTTGCACGGCAACTAATGGCCTATACATTGGCCAACCGGTTGTGGTTACGGGAACGCTTACGGGTACTGCTACAGGCGTTGCTGGCAATCAGGTATACTACATCATTGCAACTGATGGCACTTCAACGTTTACGCTGTCTTTAGCCCCGGGTGGTACTGCAATCACTACAACGGCCGGCACAACAACCGGTTTGACGTTTAAGGCTACCTTATTTAGTGGACTGGCATCCAATACCACGTATTACATTATTGCAACCAACGGCACATCGACCTTTACATTGTCTGGGTCGCAGAATGGGCCTGCAATTACTACGGTTGTGGTTGCAGTTACGGGCCTAACATTCACAGGGCAAGCGTCTACTGGCATTACGCCAGGTTTGACTTACTACATTGCTGCAACCAATGGCACGTCCACGTTTAGCCTTGCAGCAACCCGTGGGGGTACTGCCATTAGCGGCACGTACGGCGTAACTACAGGCTTAACGTTTAAGACCTACCCATACGCAGGCGTTGTAACCGGCACGACGTACTATATCATTGCCACCAATGGCACATCGACATTTACGTTGTCAGCAACAAGTGGCGGCAGCGCAATTACAACAGTCGTAACTTCTGTAGCAGGTTTGATCTTCACGGCGCCTAAGAGCATTGGGCTAATCGCAGGCACAACCTACTACATCATTGCCACTAACTACTCGACAACGTTTACATTGTCGGCAACGGCAGGAGGCTCTGCCGTTACAACGGTTGTGACGCCTACGACAGGCTTTGTATTTACGCTAGGCCCATACCAGAAAGTCATACTCAATAACAGCGCAACAACTTCAGGTCTTTCAGTGTTGACGTTTAACAACAACATTAAAGTTTCTGGTGGCGTTGTCTCACTGCACCCGTATCTGTTTGTGTATGGCAACAATGGCTTGATTAAGAACTGCTCTGCAGGTGATTTGCAAAATTGGGTTGCCGCAGACGCCAATGAGACCAATGCAGCATCAACCAAGATTGTTCAAGGCCTGCCGGTACGCGGTGGCTCCAATGCGCCGTCAGGCTTATTTTGGAGTCTTGATAGTCTAATTCGTGTAAGCTATGCGCCAGCCACGGTAGGAACCTCTCAAATCTACTGGAGGTATGACATTATTAGTAGCCAGTCATCCATCCTCTCAAGCCAATCTGTGATTGAGTATGATGGCATCTACTACTGGTGTGGCGTGGATCGCTTTTTGATGTACAACGGCGTTGTCAAAGAGATCCCCAATAGCATGAATCAGAACTACTTTTTTGACAACTTAAATTACGCGCAACGTCAAAAAGTCTACGTGTCTAAAGTTCCACGCTTTGGCGAGATCTGGTGGTTCTACCCACGAGGTGATGCAACTGAGTGCACCGACGCTATCATTTACAATGTGCGTGAAAATTGCTGGTACGATGCAGGCGAGGCGTTAGGCTCTCGGCGATCCGCTGGCTACTTTTCGCAAGTATTCCACTACCCTGTCAACGCGGATTGGACGCCTAATGCAGTAGGCGTGCTAAACGGCGTAAGTATTGCAACGCCAGGTAGTGGCTACACCAATGGCACATACGCAGCCGTGGCATTGACAGGTGGCTTAGGCACAGGCGCAACTGCAACTATCGTGGTTACAGGTGGCGCAGTGACTGCAGTAACCTTAGTTGCGCTTGGCAAGGACTACGCAGTAGGCGACTTGCTATCGGCATCGCTGCCTGCAGGCTCTAGTTTTTCTTGTGTTGTGACGCGCATTACATCATACGTTTCTTTGTATCAACATGAGATAGGCGTTGATGCAATTAAGGATGGCAACGCGTTAGCTATTGAGTCTTACTTTGAGACAAATGATCTTGGCAATGTCTCAGGTGGACCATCGCAGCCTAGCATGGTAGGCGATAACGTGTGGTTGCGTCTTGAACGTGTTGAACCTGACTTCATTATGTCGGGTGAGATGGCGTTGTATGTGACAGGTCGACCATACGCGCAAGAAGCTGACTACACGTCACAAGCATACCTGTTTGACGCAAATACAGGTAAAATTGACATGAAAGAGCAACGCAGAGAGTTGCGACTTAAGTTTGTGTCAAACACGCAAAGCGGCGACTACCAAGTAGGTAGGGTGCTGCTAAATGCCGATGCCGGCGACGTAAGGGGCTATTGATGGCGGGTCCAGCGCTGATTTATGACCCGCGAGGTCACACGTTTGAGTCGTGGGCAGCGTTGATGTGTGAACTTTACGCGCCACAGCAGTTGGAAATCCCAACACGATTGACTGACTGGCAACTGTGGGGCGAAGGCCTTAAGGCAATCGACGTGTTTACTAATGAGGCCATCCCAGGTACACGCAACTTTGCAAACTGGTTTGACTGGGCAGAGGCTCTAGTATCGGCAGTCAATCCTGCCGTTTAAACGACTTAAGGCTGACATGGCTATTAAAAGAATAGAAGTGCCGGTTAGGTGGGAAACCCAAGGGGATGAAGATGCGCCTCCGAATGTCTATTGGGTAAGCGACAAACATGATGGGCCGCACAGCGGGAACTTTACTTCTAAAGAGCAGGCTCTAGCATACGAAAAGTACAAAGGCAAGCCGGATCAAATCCCAGGACTGGCACAGGCCGCCGATGCAGCAGCAACTAGCAATGAATTGCAAGGCACTCCTGTTATTGACACTGAAACAGGTCAAACGTCTTGGCAAACTTACGATTGGGTTCAAGTAACAGACCCCGCGAAACGTCAGGAGTATATTGACCGCGCAATGAACAGCCCATTAGATTGGGTTGGTCAAAACATTAATTGGAGTGGCATAGGCCACGGGGGAGATTTCTCTGCCCTTGACAAACAAGTTCAATTTCTCAAAGACAACAAGTACGACACCAGCACCCTGGATAAAAACGCATTAAATCAGTACAACCTTACCAAGCAGATTCTTGCTCAGGGCACCACTGGTAAATGGTCTGGACAAGGATTTGGTAGCCCGATTGAAAACGCCAAACAAATGGCGCGTGTATTAAGCACGGCTGGCATTGAAGACATCAAAGACTTTGGAAAAATCAAGAAAGACAATTTTCAAGACGTTGGGGTTGCGCCTGAATACACTGGCGATGAGTACGGCTCCACTCCAACAGGAAGATACTACTACGCAGACCCGGAGACTGGCGCAAGGCAATTTTTTGATGCAAAAGATGTAACGTTTCAAACGACATATGACCCCGAAGGCGGGACATCCATGATACCTGTTGCAAAAGCAAACGTAGGTGGCATGGAGGTTTGGGGTAACAAGAAAACTCAGCAGGGCATAACCGAAGATTACGGCGGATCTGGGAACTATTTCTCTGGCACATTTGCTGGGCATGGACGCACCAACTACGGGGTGCAGTTTGCAGCGGACGGGATGCCTTACTTCTACTCGCAGTTTGGTGGTGACACCAGCAGCATGGGCGACATCGTGCCCTTGGTGTCAATTGGGCTTTCTATATTTGCCCCAGGCATTGGCACTGCAATAGGCACTGCGCTTGGCGCAACAGGTGTTGCTGCTACGGTTCTTGGTGGCGCTATTGTCAGTGGCGTAATGGCTGAGGCTGCAGGCGGAGACTTTTTGGAGGGCGCAATTAAAGGCGCTATCACTGCTGGAGTTGCGCCTACAGTTGCGCAAGGCATAGGCTCCACAGTTACTGACGCGATGGGCGATTCCGTTTTCAAAAATGTAATTATCAATTCACTCACCAACTCGGCAACGTCAGTAATAACTGCTGCCATGAATGGCAGTGATGACCTTGGCGCCGCTGCATTAAACGGCGCGCTTACAGGCGCAGCAAGCGCTGTTGGGCAAGATGTAGGCGTTGCTGTAAACTACGGCACCGACCCGTTTAGTCAGCAAACAGAAACGCTGCTTGCGCAAGATAGAGGTCTAAGTTCCGCAGGGCGCACAGGTGGCGCTTTAGGCGTTGCGGGGTTAAACATCGCACGAGGCGCTGATCCTGAGCAAGTTTTGACAGGCGTGCTTACAAACGCGGCAGTTGACGCCATACAGTCCATGCCTAAAACAGGCACGTCTTCAGCGGACACTAATTTGCCTGAGCGATTGTCTGACGCTACGCAAACTGACGCAACTGTGGCAGGCGGTTTGCCTGTAGACACTACTGACGCTGTGACAGTGCCAGGCGCTGAAAACGTGGCTAATCTTACAGGCGGTCAAGGCGTAGATGTTGCCGGGCCTATGACAGCTGTCGGCGCACTGCCGTACACTTTGGAAAGATTGCCAAAAGATTTTCCAATTCCTGCTGGATATAGAGTTCTATCCAACGAAGAAATGTTCGGCTCGCCTAGAGAAATGCGGGACGCCGGTATTGATGTGCGCTACTCTGATGCAATTGATGGCAGAGAAGCTCTCATTGTCCCAGATTCAGTCGGAAAAATAACGCTTGAAGATGGCCAACTTCATATCGCAACTACTACGCCTTTGCAGGCAGTTGACCAAGGCCCAAGCGCAATTACAAGTGGCGGTGCCGCTGACGACGATGCCATAACCACTCTTGGAGGCGAAAGCAACGTCGATACGTCGCTAGTAGGCGCTGATGGTGATTTTTCTTTAGATCTAAGTGGCAATGACGCTGTTGCTGGAGGCAGTACTACTACGGGCGGTGGCGGCTTACCTGTAGATCTGAGCGACACGCCTATTACTACAGGCGGCGGTACTAGCAGCGGCGGTACTAGCGGCGGCAATGGCGGCGGCTTGCCTGTAGACTTAGGTACTGGTACTGGTACTGGTACTGGTACTGGCGCTGACACGGTTGTAGGTGGTGGCACTGGCGCTGACACGGTTACAGGTGGTGGCGGCAGCATTAACGGTGGCGGCAATCTCGGTGGCGGCAATCTCGGTGGAAACAACACTGATGCAGACACGGCCACACGAACTGTAACGCGTATCCCTACGTCAAGCTCAACAGACACTACGCAAGGGGCCTTGCCTGTTGCGCTTAGCCCATCTCTATTGCAGGCCGCGCCTGTTACTGAAGGAGTACCTTTAGCCATGCAAGATCTTCCACAGCTATTCCCGCAGCTTACAAACATTGACCCACGTCTAATGCAAGTGCTGTCCGGTCGTAACGCCAAGCCTGGCTATTACAACTACGGGCAGCAGGTGAACGCGCAATCCCCGCTTATGGGGGCAAGCATCTCAGGATTGCCAAGCGCCGGTATTCCCGTTCGTGCCACGTCAAATGCGTATAGCCCTTTAAGCGCAGGCGTTGCTAGTGGCAATCCTCGTGATTTGATGCAAGCGGGTTTAAGCATGCTAGGCGGTGGCGGGGGTGGGCTATCAGGCTATGCGCAAGGTGGTGAAGTTGAAGGCCACAACCCGCAGTTCATTACAGGCAAAACAGGGTATTATGTACGCGGCGAAGGGGATGGCCAGTCTGACTCAATTCCTGCAATGCTGGCTGATGGTGAGTACGTGTTTGACGCCGACACGGTTGCAGCATTGGGCAACGGCTCAAATGAGGCTGGGGCCCGCGTTTTGGATAAAATGCGTGAAAATATTAGAAAGCATAAGCGGTCTGCCAAGCATGGCGAGATTCCGCCTCCTGCCAAGTCACCCTTGGCATACATGAAAGGTTGATCATGTCATTGTCGCAAGGCGAAGCGCTGCCGAATATCACAACCACGCAGTCGCAGCAAACCACCGCGCCCAGTTGGTACACTGACTATCTTGGCAATATGGCCGGGCAGTCAACGGCTGCTGCAGCCAACGCGCAGTTTGTTGGCGCAACACCATTGCAGCAGCAAGCTTATCAGCAAGCTGCACAAAACGTTGGGTCATACCAGCCTACGCTAACAGCTGCAACCAATATGGTTACAGGCGCGGGCACTACAGTTGCGCCTGATGTAGTTGCCAACTACATGAGTCCCTACACTCAGCAGGTTGTCA
>SESF01013686.1_pt1 | contig 13576 bp, 10 predicted proteins | sample 3171521 | NCBI WGS metagenome assembly SESF01 (sample SAMN10866945, study PRJNA518727) | freshwater metagenome | biome: subpolar coniferous forest; feature: holomictic lake; material: water; isolation source: holomictic Lake 227, 6 m and 8 m depth | place: Canada: near Kenora, Ontario | collected...
ATTGGCGGGGAAGTCCTTAGCGGAGGCCATCGCCGCCGCCTTCGGCTTGAGCACCTCATCGGCGATGGCATCAGCCAGGGATGCCTTGGCGAGCGCCAGGGACGGCATGGCGACGATTTGCGAAACGATGACCTTTTCAGTCTCGGTGATTTCTCGGGGGGCCGCTGTCGGCGGGGCCTGCCCGAGCGAAGAAAGGACGAGGTGCCGATCCGCAGCGGTCAGGGTGTTGTAAACCCCCGGCCTCGCCAAGGCCCCTTTCCGGTCGGCAATGGTCAGCTTCATGAGCCCTTCGAAAGTGGCGGCGGAGGTATCCGCCCCCCTCTCCGCGACGGACTCTTCGGCGGCCTTCCGACCGGATTTGATCATGGCAAGGCTAACGCGCATGGCGGCTTACTCGCTTACTCTGAGAGGATTTTGCCGACTTCGGAATAGACGGCCTCGGCCCATGTGTTCAGTTCCACAATAGTCCGACTGGCAACAGTGAAGGCTAACCCGCCTTCGTCGTCGCGAATGCCAAACCTCTCCGCAAAGCGGTTGATTGCCGCCTTCTTGTCGGCCTTCGTGTCGCTTTTTGGCGTGGTAAGTCCCGCCGCTTGAGCGAACGATATGCCGGCCGTTTCCAGGCTCCGCCAAAAAGGTTCGTTGGGAAACGTCTCGATCCGCACGCGGATTAAGCCGGGAGTTGCCAGGAGTTGCTTGACGCCGGGCACCGATTTGCCAACGTCTTCGAACGACAAGCCGGGGGTGGCGCGGGTCTCAACCAGGACCAAGCGGACGGGATCAAACGTCTCTTGCATTGCCTTGAGAGCAAAAAGCGCATGTTGGACCGCCTCGGCTTCCGGCTGCACCGGGACAACGGCGACCACCTCATGGTCAACCACGGCACCGATGTTTGACTTCGCTGCCCAATCAATAAATGGGCGGTCGAGGTTGGCGCCAAGGTCCACGATTATGTCGGCATCCGACTTCATGGCCGGCTCCAGGGCGTCCCATACCTTCATGAGAAGCGCCTTGGATGTGGCCGCCGTCGCCAGTTCCGGGAGCCGGATTGCATTCACCGTCTCTCCCATGAAGCGGCGAAACTTATTCTCTTGGTCCAGGTCATACATGACCGGAAGCGAGCCTTGTTCCGCCTGATAGACTTCGGCCAAGGCGATTGCGGTATTGCTTTTGGCAATGCCGCCCTTGCCCGACATGACCACATATTTCCGTACATGCTTGCTCATAACGCGAACTCCTGATCAGAGATTTGATTGCTAATCTTTCCGCAAGATAGCCGCTTTGCGGTCCTGGACTTCCTGTTCTTCGGGCGAAAGTGGCGCGTTAATAATCTTGGTTAGGTCAACACCTCCGGGCGTGGCCGCCTTCTTTGTTGCCCATGCCGGTTTGACGTGCGCCGCCTTCTCGGGCTCGGATTGTGCTTGATTAGACATCGCAGTATCTGGTTTCGACGGAGACGGACGCGGTGCAGCTTGCTCCGGGGAACCCCCTTGCAGTTGCTTTACAAGGTCCCGGCCTTTCAGCCCGGCGAAGTACTGCCGGAGCCGGTTGAGGTTGTACGGCTGGCCCTTACCGTCGCGGAAACCTACGTCAGCAACCGCCTTCGTGATGCGCTCCCATCCGATCCCCGCCGCCCGAAACTCGGCCAGCTTGATCAATATCCGCTGCACGCGCTGACGGTCCGACAGCGCTTCAGCGGTAGGGACCATCTCGCCGATGATCTTTTGTTTCTCATGTTCCAGCGCCGCGCAAAGCGCGTCGAAGTCCGGGATGGTGGCGGGATTTGAGGTTGGCTCTTCCATGGCGTCCTCTTGGCTGTTGGATAGACCGTGGATAAACTACGACTTCCAACCTTGATAATCTAGCACGTTAGAGTTTATAACGGCAAGAGAAAATATGGATACCGACCGCGAACAATATATAGCAATATATATCCGCCGCCATCACGTAGATAATCGGTTGATAATAGCGATAATCTGCGGCCAGCGTAGCGGGCTTCCGCCCCTGTCCCAGCCCCGCCTATCTGCTAGTACGTTGACAACAAACACATAGTGCTATTCCAGGCTACGGAGATGGCTGGCAAGCGGTCCCGATCCGTCAAACGGTCCGCCTGGACCGAGCTTTTGCCAACCAAGGCGAAAATCGGCGGAAAACCTTGACTTTCTGCGAAATATGGAATTATCATATTTGATGTGGTTAGATTGCAAGTGGGTTCATGATATCCGCGCCAAGGGGCTTGATACCATGAACACTTGCCAGGGGCTACGCCCCGTGGACCCCTTTTTAAACAGTTGGTGGAGACAGCAATGCCCGGCCAGAGAGGCAGCGAAACGCGCAAGCGGTCCGAGCAAATTTTGATCAGGCTGACCCCGGACGAACGCGCCATTATCGGCCAGCGGGCCGATGAGCGCGGCCTGTCCGCCGCCGATTTTGCGCGGGCCGAGTTGCTCGGCCGCGATCCGACTGGCGCTCCAAAGCGGCGGCGGACGCCGACCGGGGCCGACAAAAAGCTGGCGGCGGTACTCGCCGAACTCGCGGCGATCCGCTCCGAACTTGGGCACTACGGCGCGAACCTGAACCAACTTGCGCATAACTCGAACCTCGGTCGCCGCGTTCCACGGACGGCGCTTGAGCCGCTGACGGCAGCGGTTGACGCGCTTGGTCGGCGCCTTACCGGCGGCATGGACGGCGTACTGGCCGCCCTTCATGGGAGGTCGGAAAATGATCATCAAGAGTAGCCAGCGCGGCAACGGTGCGCAGCTCGCAGAGTATCTTTTGACCGCTGGCGAGAACGACGAGCAACCCGAGTTGCTTGAGATGAGCGGCGCCATTGCCGACCGGCCGCACACTCAGGCGGGGTTGCTCGGGTTCGTCAACGAGTTGGAAGCGAGGGCGGCGGGGAGCCGATGCCAAGACATCTTCTTTCACGCCACCATGTCGCCAGGGGTTGGGGAGCCGCTGACCGACGACGCCCGGCGCCGCTCATGGGAGACCTATGAGACGGCACACGGACTTGTCGGCCGCCCGTTCGCCGAAGTCCGACACAGCAAGCTCGGGCCGGGCGGTCGGCGAGAGGACCACTATCACCGGGTCTATTCGCTGGTCGACGAGCACGGCCGGAAGACATCAACTTTCCGCTCAAAGCTAAAAGACGAGTTGGCGAGCCGGAAGATCGAGCACGATGAGGGCTTCCGCTTTACGCCGATGGTAGAGCCGGGCGTTGATGCCAACGGGCGCACCCGGTTGACCGATCACACGGCGGCGGTCTGTCGGTTCGCCCGCGACCGGGGCATGCCAAAGTTGGCCGACTGGATTAGCCGGCATGCTGCCGCGATAAAAGTCAAAGGCACTGCCGCCGACCGCATCGAGCTACAGCAGGCAGCGCGGACGGGGTTGACCAAGGCGGAGGTTGTCGCCGCGCTTGGCCGCGCTTGGGACACCAGCGATAGCGAGAAAGCCTTCAGGCAAGCCCTCGAAGCCGAGGGCTTGCCCCTCGCCAGGGGCGACAGGTCGGCCTTCATCCTGTGCGACCCGGGCGGAGGGGATCACGATCTAGCGCGGCTGTTGGCCGCTCATAGGAAGAGCCAAGGGGAGGCCATCGGCAACGCCAGGGCGCGCGACTTGATCATGGAAAGGCTGGCGGGGGTTGACCCGACAGAGCTTCCGAGCGCCGCGCAGGCGCGCGCTCTGGCCCGCGCCGGATTGCCTGTTGCCGGCCAGCCGGCCGGGACCCCCGGCCCGGCTCCTACCCTGGCCGAGAAGGTGACGGCGACGGCGAAGCCGGCGGCCCCGAAAGGCGCATTCGAGGCTATCGGCCGCAGCACATGCACAGACGCCGAATTGCGCCGGTCATGCCGCCGCGTTGCTGGCGGCGATCCGTTGAAGGCGTTGAAGCTCTACCGGGCCGCGATCAAGAGCGCCGAACTGGTGACGATTGAGGTCGGGCCGAACGGCGAACGCCGTTACACCAGCCGCGCCTTGCTCTCGGCCGAGCGCAGCTTGAGGGCCTGGACGGAAGAGGCGAAGACCGGGCCGACCTGTTATCGGCTCTCCCTGGACGGCGCCACCGTGGAGGCAGAGCTGGCCGTGTTCGCAGCCAGCTTCCGGACGGAGGTTGACCAGGCGACCGGCGGCAAGGTTAAAGATGCCGCGCTTCGAGACGAACAGACGGCAGCCGTCAAGCGCGTGCTGACCGGCGGCAAGTTGACAGCCGTTTCCGGCGTGGCCGGCGCCGGCAAGAGTACCGCCATGAAGGCGATTTATTCGGCGTATCGATCTCAGGGCATCCCCGTCTATGGGGTGGCGCCGAGCGCCAAGGCGGCGGCGGGGCTGGGGGAGACGGGCATCCCATCGACCACAATTGCCGGCTGGTTGCTCCGGCAACAGACGCCGCTCGCCTGCGAGGCCGCCTTGAGGGAGTGGCACGAGGGCTCACCATCGAAGGCGCTGGACGCCAAATTTCTCGGCGGATTCCCAGAAAAAGAGACGACCGTCCGGGATGTCTTGAAAGCCAAGCTGCAATACGCCCTCGAAAATCCTCGAGGGGATAATCTACTCGAGCGGTTCGCCTTCAAGTCCCGGATTGAGGCGAGGCTGGTCGAGCTGGATCATCACGAGTGGGGATGGTCAAAATCAACACGGACATGGGTACTTGAGACGATCCAAAAAGAGGCCGCGAAGACGGGGCGGCACTACCTCGGCGGCGAGCTGACGGCAGGGGTGCTGGTGATGGACGAAGCCGGGATGGTGGATAGCCAGACCATGGCCCGCGTCCGCGAGACGGCCGGGCGCCTCAATATGAAAGTCATCCTCGTAGGGGATGACCAGCAGCTACAGGCGGTGGGACAGGGCGCGCCGTTCCGGCTTGTAGTCGAGCAGCTCGGCGCCGCCGAGTTGCGCGACGTGGCCCGGCAAAAAGATGCCTGGATGAAAGAGGCAACGCAGAAATTCGCCGAAAAAGGCGAGGGGAGCCGGGACGCCGCCCGCGCCGCCATGCGCTCATATATAGAGAGGGGCTACGTCCACGGCGTCGGTGGCCGGACCAGCGGGCTAGAGGATCAGGCGACCAAGGCCCTCGGGCGCGAGCTGACCGACGCGGAGCGCCGGACGCTCGGCCTAGTCTCGGCCTACGTTGACAGCCGCCAGGAAGCGGGCGAGGCGTGGAGCCGGATCACGGCATCGACCGCCCCCGGTGGGGACTTCCAGGCTCATGAGGAGTATCAGGCGTTCCGGGATGCCGCATCCCGCCGCGACCTAGCCGCCCGCTCCCTCGCCATCGACCCCGAGGCCCGGAAGTGGCTGGCCCGGTGCGGGGTTGACCGGCGCGAGTTCGCCGCCGATCACCTCATGGCCGTGTCCGAGAGGATGAAGCGGGCCGACGCGATCCGTGAGGCGGGCAGCTACGCCGACCGATTGGGGTTGCTGGACAAGACGCCAGATTTCCAGGTGGAGGCAGACAGCCGGGCCGAGGCCCGCGCCGCCTTAATCGAGCAGTGGAGCCGGGACACGCTGGCGGGCGATGCCCAGCCGTCGAGCGTGATCCTCGCTTACACCCGCGCCGACGTGGCCGCCTTGAACGAGGCCGCCAGAGCCGAGAAGCGGCGGGCCGGCAAGCTCGGCAGCGCCGAGGTATCAATCAAGACCGACGACGGTCCCCTCGCCTTGGCGGCCGGGGATCGGGTGATGTTCACCAAGAACCAGTCGGGGACCGAACTCGCTAACGGTGTCTTCGCCACCGTCCACGAGATCGAGGCACTGAGGGACGAACGCGGCAACCCGTTGCCGCCGAGGGTGGGCGTCGTCATCGACGGGCAAAAAGAAATCACCTGGATTTCGGGTGAGGATTACCCGCACGTCACGCGCGGCTTTGCCGCGACCGTGCATAAAAGCCAGGGGGCGACCGTCGATCAGTGCCATGTCTTGGCATCGAAAGGCTTCGACAAGCATCTTTTTTACGTCGCGATGTCGCGTCATAAAAAAGAGTGCCACGTCTACTATGCAAAATCGGAGTTGTCGGAGGCTGGCATCATCGAGAACGCCGCTAAGACCAAATCTAACGATTTGGTGTCCGACCATGTTGACCCCCGTTCTCTGAAAGAGAGCGGGATCGAGGCCGCGTCGGCACGAGCCGCCGCGTTGAAGTCCACGATGAAAGAGGAGGAATTTAGCCATGAGCGATCAAAAGCGGAAGCCAGGGCGTCCGCCCAAGCAGCAACCCGCCCCGGCCGATCCGGCGGGGACGGAGCAGGAAAATCCGGGGACAGGAACGCCGACGCACGAGCCGCCCGTGTTGAAGCGTCTCGCCGCGACCTCGCCCCGGCGCCCGCCCCCGGAATGCCGTTGTGCGAGCTGTCCAAAGTCGATTTGGTTCACGACACCGAGCGAGCTGAAGGCGTTTTGCCGAGAGATGAGGCTTCTCACCTGGACATCGAAAGAGCCGGCGGCAGTCGTGACGGACTGCGACGGCCCGGAGATCGAGTAACTGTGCATGACGCCGCCTCACTCCACGGCCCGGCCCCGGCCCAGCCGGCCGCCGGGACGGTGGAGGCGGCACAGGCCGAGACGGATGAGCGCAAAGCGGCTCAGACGCTCGCCCATGCCGACGAGCTGGCCGAGGAGAAGGCCGACAAAGCGGCACATATCCCGGCCAAGCCCGACGATCAGGAGAAGACGGCCGAGGCAGAGAAGCAGGAGACGAGGCAGGAACGTGCCCAGATGATTGAGCCTGGACAGGCCAAGGCGGGCGGAACCATCAAGGCCGAGCAGCCGAAGGCGGAGCCGGCGCAATCAACTGTTCACGACGCACAGTCGGGGCAGGATGCTGAGAAGATCGCAAAATTTACGGCCATGAGCGAGAAGGCGGCGCGGGCTCAAGAGCGGATCGAGGCCAGCAAGACCGCTCAGGCGGCAATCGAGAAAGCGGTACAAGAGGAGAAGCAGCGCCAGGAGGAACAGGCCCGGACGGAAGCGGCAAGTCGGGAAATCACTCTCGGGGAGAAGCCAGCAGTGCGCCGGGTGCCGGGTTACCTGGAGAAAATCAGGGAGATGGAAGATAGCCGGGAAATTGCGCGGGGGCTCCCCGAGAGTGCAAAGCGGCGGATTGCGTGGGATACACATCATGAAAAATGCGCCGCCGTCCACGCCGATCCGGCGTGCCGCCGCGCCTTGCCGGACGATAATGCGCGGGGCGAAGCCAAGCGCGGCGCCATCCTGCATGAGCAAACTGAGAAGGCCGCAGAGGTTCGCGAGGCCAAGATTGCGAAGGTCAATAGCACAATCCGGCTTCCCCCGCCGGATAAAGAACAAGATGAGTATTACCATGATGCCATTCTACGGCATCAGAAGAACTCAAATTTGGCGCGTGGTCAAGGCGATCTTGACGCCATGGGCCGCGAAGACGTTGCAGCCACGGCAGCGGCGGTCAACGGCGTCATGTCTCATAAGTCACATCTTTATATTGCCAGGGGCGCGAATTACGAATCCCTGGCCGGGATGCACCTCGACAGGGCCGTCGATATCGCGGACGGCGTGAGGATCGCCGAGGTTTCGCGCAACCGCTACCCGCCGCCGATTTCAAACGAACCCCCGGCGCAAAGGATCAACAAGGGGACCGAGGATGAGCGCATCGGGGCCGCCCTTGACCTTGCCTTGCAGGCAAGGGAGCGGCCGGAAGAAGTAATGAAGGTCAAAGACAAATTGCACGAAATCAAGCATCTGTGGGAAAAGGCGAGATTGGCGCATGATCCAAGCATGAAAACCGCCGTGAGCGAGAATAATGTTGCAACGGCAAAGAAAAGCCAGGGAATGCGGATGTGAGATAAGACCACGGTGCGAACCAAGCGCCGTGGCGGCCACGGGCGGCTTAGAGTGCCTTTATGAAGGCGCTATTAGCGCCTTAGTCATTGCCGCAGGATCGGGTTCAAATCCAAACTTGTGTCGTATTTGGGGGCCGGCGCGCACCAGCGCCGTGGCGGCTTTGAAAGAGCCTCAAATAGAGCGGGCTTTGATCACAAATATTCCCAAATAATGAGTAGTCTGGTTTACATAGTATCAGGAAGTAACGTGTAAACCAGACTACAGAGTAAGCCATGATGAAAAGTTATATGGGTGGTCGGAAAGAAGTTGGTTTAACATATCTGGCCAATCAGACGACTTAGCCATTACCAAAAATTGTCGGACAGAAGACGTAATCGTGTCGTCTAAAGGACGTTTTGCCGCGTTTCAGGCGGTTTTCAGCCGTCTATTATTTGTCGGCGATCCTTGACCGCTGCGACCGCCTGGACCACGACGACATCGCGGAGTCAGCCGCGATCAGCCGGGCTCGGCTTTTGGCCGGGCGCTACTGACCCGCCCAGCAAGCATCCCGCACGCATCACCGCCAACCCCGCCGACTGGTGCGATAAGAGGCAATACGCGGAGCCTAATCATGCGCGATCCATATCAACCCATGTCCAACTACCTCATTGTGCCGGAAGCTACGCTCCACCGCAAGCTAGCCAGGCCGCGCGTCTTACGCAGGACGAAAGGAGCCCCGGCCCAACTTCCGCCGGGCCGGGGCTTTCATTTTGTGTGGTCCACATGTGGGCCACACATGGACCACACAAAATCACACCGGGTATAGGCTCACCACATAAGGGCCATGTGTGGTCCACATGTGGGCCACATGTGACCTTGTGTGGGCCTGTGTGGCTTCTGTGTGGTAACTGGCTCGTTTCCTAGCTTTTTTGAGGTTTCAGAGGGACCAAAAAGGAAGGAAGAGGGAGAAACGCAATACACCCGTGCACCTCCGGTGCAATTAGTTTGTTGGTGAGCGTCGATTTCGCAAACAAGGTCAATGGCTTGTGTGCGCATGTCACCCCCCAAAATGCCGAGTTTTGTGAGCCCAATTGGGTTTCTTTGATAGTGAATGGTTTTCGGGGTTTTGGGTTTAATTTCAATTGAGATTCGTGTGAGTTTTTTGTGACTTGGTTTGAGTTCATAGAACTTGCATGTGAGTTTTTTGTGACTTGGTTTGAGTTTGACGAATTTTGGTTTGACGTGGTTTGAGAAAGGTTTGAGATGTGGCGGTTTTCCTCAGTTTTTGATCACTCGGCCAACATCCGCATGTGAGTGATCTCATCGCGGATCGCGTCGAGTGCGGCCTGGGCTGCGGCCCTTACGTCCTCGCGACGCGTCGGATCGGCGGCCGCTATGGTCGACCTCTTCTCCATGTCGATGAGGTTTATGAATCTGCGGGTTTTGAGCAATCCGGGCCGCCTCATAATGTAGTAGCGTCCTTTCGTAGGATGGTATTGGTCTCCGTTTAGTGGAATGGTCCTTCCGCGTGTAGATATCGGCTATGCAATGACTATACCTGGTGTGGCCTTTTTTCAATAAGGTTGATCATTTCAGTAGGGTGAATGTCATTGCTTCCGTACTTTGTTATAAATTTTGTTGCTTTTTCTGTATAGCCACATTCTTCTATGCACTCCCGGTATGTGTCACATATATATTTTGCCAGTTCATCTATTGCCGCTATGTTTTGATCTTCGACGCAATTACGCATTAGTTCGTCTATACATCCGACCATATACTTGTATAAACCTTTATCGTTATCAAGGTTGGGGGCAATAACTTCATACCTTATGCGTCCGCTATGATCAATATATGACAATGAATGCCATCTTGCTGTCCATTGTCTGCAATGGTCGTATCTTTTGTCGTCTCCGTTCTGAGAATAAGCTTCGACAGCAATCCGGGTAGCCTTTGCGAATATGCTATATAACTCGTACCCAATCATTTTTACGTATTGGCTTGATACCTCCCGCCGTTCACTATCTGTGATATTCATGTTGTTTAGATGTTTGTTGATTATTTTTATCAGTGCCTGCTTTTCTATTATTGTGATGCTTGGTCCGCGCCCGCTATACGCAGCAATCGTATAGGCAAATCGTGCGTTCGCTATCGACAGCGACCTAATGTTTGCGATTATTTCCTCAGCTCGGCTTATATTTTTCTTAAGTTTTACGTCAACAGAAAACGCTTTTATACTGTCGAGCTGCGGGAAATACCCAAATATCACGCAAACAACGAAAAGCCCGCTGTATAGCGTGGCCGTTGGCACACTTTCATGCAGTGCAAAGTAGGCTGTTAGAATAAAGCATGTTATTGCTGCGCCAGTAAATAAGTACGGAGGCGCGCTTTTAACGTCAAATTTTATATTTGTCATCAACTTCTCCTTTATTATGCGCATTCGCTTAATTTTTTCGTGGTTTCTATCATATTTATTGATTTTCATTGCTCCTATGTCGGATGGTATATGCCATTTCCGCATTATGTGGCTAAAAGGCGGACTTTCCGCTTTTTATGTCCTTTTCTATTTGCCGTTTTGCCGCCTCAACTTCTGCCTGTGGATGTATAAACCGTAGCAGAGATGAATTTACGCTTACTCTTTTTTCAAGTTCTAGTACACCATCGATAAATATCCACGTTGTCTTGTTGTTGTCAAAGCTCCCGCCGTAGTTATTTACAACAACGCTATTAATGTCATTTGTAGGTGGCCCATATTTTCCTATAAGCATTAGCTTTATTCTGTCGTAACTATGAGGGCCGAATACCATGTGCATTCCATAAAGCTTGTTGTTAAAGAATTCATAATTTAAGGCTACTATATATATATCACCTACCTTTATTGACTCAACACCATTATCTTTAACAATTGCAGTCCGGTCTGGGCATGTGTATTGATTGTCGCTTCCTTTGTCACAGTATGGTTTGCCGTTGTATTTATTCTCTTGCTTATAGTATGGAAATCCTTTCTCGATAGGCTCGCCTATCTTATGGCCCCTAAACTCGAACTCTTGTGGATTTCCGGCATAAGCCGGTCCCATATTGCAAAGTGAGGCTACTAGTATCACATATATTACACTTTTCATGATACCATCCTAATTTTTAAAGGATTACTGCGTTAGATAACATTGGACATGCAAGTTTTCACATGGGTCTTACTTGTTATCCGCCAAAGAGACGGCGCCATAGTGACAGCTGCGGTGGCGGAATCGTCGCCAGGATGCGGTTGATGAGGTCGTTAAGGGCGGCGGTTGCCTGATCGGCCCGGCACTCCGCGGCGTCGGCCCGCTCGGTCCAGAAGGCCCTCTCCGCGTGGAACTGGCCGGCAAGACGATCAATCTCGGCATCTGCCCGCTTCTCGATAGCAGCCCGTTCCGCCGCCGCCCGTTGCTCTTGGCGCTCAAGGGCGGCCCGCAGAGTCGCGATTTCTTCGCGTAGCACAGCGTACAGATTGGGCTCACTATGCGGTGAAGTGTGCACACTCGCAGACTCACCGGTCACTGTGCGTATAGCTTCGGTATACGGTGAGGTGTGCACAGGTGGACCGTCTAGGCATACCCACACCCGGCCGCGATTGTCCTTTCGGCTCCGCACTGTACGCCTGTTTATTCGGGCGCGCATAGCCAGTACAGTTATACCTGTACGCTGTGCGGCGTCTTGTATAGTATACCACGTCTCATCGGTCATATCTCCGTATAGTATAGTATAGGCCGTACAGTCAACGGCATGTCCGCGCCCCATCCATTTTTTGACAGTAAAGAGGGCGGCAAGGAATCGGGGTGGAACGGGAGTCCCGCCCCCACCAACCCGCCACCGCTCGTAGTACTCACCGTCAACACTTGCAGAAAATCTGCAAGTGACCTCGACCCAGGTCTACACAAAACGAGAGCGATTCTTACAATCGACGCTAACGCCGTTTTTTTGGCCACCTGATAGCCCGTTTCTCCCCCGCCACCCGCGCCGCTATTTTCTGATTCGCCGCACCACGGGCGATCTGGCGGGCTTCTGCGTGCATCTACTCCGCATCCCCTCCGTTCCGACCTTCACTTCTCACTCGCATAGCCCACTTTGACTCACTCGTCGCTCTCCCGGTCTAGCCGTGCCTGAGCCCGGAGGGCGAGGGTATACCGACCGACGGGACGGAGGGAGGGCACTCCCGGCTCTATCCCCAGATTTATCAACGCGGGGGGGGGCCGTAGGGGGAGGGTTAAATTTGTTATCTTATAAGTATGGCAATTTTAGTTTCCCTAGGGAAATCTCGCTGTTTCCCTAGGGAAACTTCATGTACACTCCATCCACAGGCTCGGTGTGGGCGGGGGGGTGATGTGACAGTCGTAAAGTTTGACAGCCCAAAGGCTAAGCGCCGAAGGGATGTAATGATCGAGGGGCTACAGTTCGCCCTCGATTTTGGAGACGAATGGGGTCTAGAACAGGCCACAAGGAACGATTTGGCGCGGGCTTTGGGCCACTTGGCGCCACCTGAAAAATGGGGATACGTCGTGCTGAATCCCGAACAGCAGCGGTTGGTAGTTAAGGCTATCCAGGCATGTCCGAAGCCGTTGGCTACATTTGCCGTGTGGAACGCAGTGATCAGCTACATCGCCTATGATCGCAATGGCGAGATCATGGCCGACAGAGCGACCATCGCCGCCGCCGCCGAAATCAGCCCTGAGAACACCAGCACCGCGCTTTCGCGCTTGGTGGAGATTGGGGCGCTGATCAAGCTGGGGCGCGGTCACTACGCCATCAACCCTCACATAGGCTGGTGCGGCCCGGCGCACAAGCGCGAGCTGGCCGCCAAGGACTTCAAGCCGGTTTCCGGACCGCCTTCGCTCGCGATTGTCGGTCGGGAGGGCTGAGACCATGAGCACCGCCCGGCATCTAAAACCCGACGCAGTGACCGAAAGCCTTGGCCTGATTGCTTCCAAACTGGAGGTGATGGACGAGCGCCAGAAGACGGACACTTCGGCGATCCGTGGTGATATCGCCCGCCTGGATCAGGGACAGGCCCAGATCATCGAGACGATGAATGCTAATCACATCGACCTGAACGCCAAGCTCAACCTAATCCTCTCGAAACTCGGGTGACGTCTCGGAGCAAGCCGCACACAGCTACGGTTGCCCGTGGTGCCGCCCACGGCCTTCAGGGTGCAGGTGTCTAGCTTCTCATGCACTTGGTTGGGTCAACAGGAACGTCGCCGCCGACGCAAACTCGTGAAGTTGACTTCCACTTAAACTCCGTCGACGGAGTTTTACACACACAATCATCCTTACTGAACGTGGGTGGCGGGGAAGCCGGTTGCTGTAACGAAGAGGACATTGGCAGTTTTGTTGGTAATGTCTTCGCATACGCGCCATTTACACTCTTGCAAACTGAAGGGGTACTAACATAATAATCTCCGCCTTCCGATTTACAGTAACCTTCGCCAGCTCTTGGAACTGCGGTTGGCAGTGATGGCTCAGGAGTTGTTGCGGGGAACTGAGATGAATATGGGACAAAGATATTGATCCACCCTTTTGCTGTCATACACTGTGACGCAAGGGTCTCTGATCTAGACTGCTCAGCCGCACATCCAATTATACCACGACATGTTGCTGGAGTTGCCGCTGTGACAGCAAATTGGCACTCGGCGGCGGCTTGCTGAAATGGGACGCCACCCCACTGCTGCACCCATTTTGTATAACCCTGGGGCTGAGTGGCGCACCCGGCCAAAAAGAGGGTCGTGCGCATGAGCGGAACAGGAAAGAA
>SESF01027340.1_pt1 | contig 13571 bp, 10 predicted proteins | sample 3171521 | NCBI WGS metagenome assembly SESF01 (sample SAMN10866945, study PRJNA518727) | freshwater metagenome | biome: subpolar coniferous forest; feature: holomictic lake; material: water; isolation source: holomictic Lake 227, 6 m and 8 m depth | place: Canada: near Kenora, Ontario | collected...
CCTAATCCGTTACCAGTGCCCCAATTTCAATGCTGGCGATTTCTGCCACTTCCACAAGTTCCTCTGAAAGGGCAGGGTCTTTTCTCATCATCTTGAGGGCCTCATAAGCCTTCTTGTACTCTCCAGCCTCAATCTGGTCAATAATGCCTTGTAGTTGTCTGTTCATGCTCTTGTTATTCTTTTTTACTTTCGAAAGATGATTTTCAGGCAAGGTCACTTTTTTGCTGATTACTTTTCTCCGCTCTGTCAGGCTTGTGATCATAACCGGGCCAGGCCAGCGCCCATACCAGAGCAACGACCCAGCCAATACCGCTCCACCCGAGAAGGATATTGAGGGTAAGGATCGCCACTTTACTGCGATGTGCCCGAAAAAAAGCCACAATAGATGGAATGAAACAGGTAGCACACAACACTACCATTACCAGAAAAGAGAGTGCCGGTGAGGAGTTAGAGTAATGCCAGGAATAGGAATAATTCATACTATACGGTTTTAAAAAAGTATTATTGAAACGGCGGAACCTCCGCAACTATTTTTATCAGGAGGGTGCCACCTCTCTTTTGCTGCATCTCTTTGTTGAAGTGACTCAGAGATGGAGCCGAATGGTTACGCCATAGTGCAACTCAGATCTTCTCCCATTCAAACTTGCTGACGTTTCTTGCCCTGGGGTCAAAGACAATGCCAATCAGGTAGCGTTCCCCGTCGTATTTTTCGTAATATTTCATCTTTTTGATCTGCTCAAGCGGCTCCTTGTCGGTAACCTTGAATTCAAACAAAAAGGTTCTCCCCTCGGCCTTCAGCGTCAGGTCAATTCGCCCCTTGTTGCTCACATCCTCGGCAATGATATCGAGGCCAAGACTGGCAAAATAGGCATAGAGTACGCTGGCGTAAAAGCCCTCGTACGCTTCGATAGAGTTGTTGGTGAAGTTGTTGTAGGCGATGCTTGAAAAAAGGCGACGGATAACAGGTTCCAGACTTTCAACATCCCCGGCGTTGATGAATTTGCTCACCCCGGTAAGGAAGGCGAAGCGCAGATACTCGTCGTTCTCCTTGATTTTTGTATAAAAGTCGTGCATTCCGTCCCGGATGGCAAGCGCATCATGGATATGCTCAATATTATCGAGGATGGGCTTGTCGTACTCATCCACGAGAATGACAACCTTCTGCTGATATTTCCGGAATGCTTTTTTGATTAGTTCCGCAAAACATTGGCTCGGATCCTCTCTTTCCTCGCAGAGAATATCGAGCCGTTCCTGATTGTCTTTCAGGATGTAGAAGAGGTTTTTTCGAAGGCTCTCCCGGCAGTGAACCCCGCCACTGAAACTGATTTTGATGACCGGATACTTCACCTCCCAGTTCCATTGCTCCTCGGTGAGCAATCCCCTGAAAAGCTCCCGTTGTCCCTCAAAAATATTTTTCAGCGTATCAAGAAAAAGGCTTTTGCCAAACCGTCGTGGGCGCGACAAAAAGACATAGCGATAATTGTCAATCAGGCCACGCGCCATCTCTGTTTTGTCGATGTAGAGATAATCCTCTTCGATGATTGTGCGGAAAGTCTGTATTCCTACTGGTAATTTTTTCATAGTCAGTCACTCTCAATTCAAAACAGTTCCTTGAATATAGCAACCATGATCGAAAACTCTCTACACAGCATTATCGGCCTTTTTTTGGGGCAACCTAACAATTTATACCGCTGTCGAAAAATTGGAGTACACAATGGTTTCCGAAAAAATATCCGTTTTGCATTGTGTTTTTGGAATAACACGTATATTCGTTCTTTAACCATGCAAATCATGGAATGAGTATCTATAATTGACAGGATGATTCTCAGAACTCTTCACGATAAACTCCTTGCCGCCCTTGCCCAGTTTCCGGCCGTGGCACTGCTTGGGCCTCGTCAGGTTGGAAAAACAACCCTGGCGCTCGAAATTGGCCACACTTATCCAAACGCATTCTATCTTGATCTTGAATCGGAAGAGGATCGAGCCAAAATGGCAAATCCGGAACTCTATCTCTCTGATCATCAGGATCGGCTTGTGATTTTCGATGAGGTGCATCGTCTACCCGCTCTTTTTCCCCTTCTTCGAGGTCTTATCGACAGCGCCCGACGTGCAGGTCGTAAAAACGGACAATATCTGCTTCTTGGCTCAGCATCCCTTGATCTGCTCAAACAATCCGGCGAGACTCTTGCAGGTAGGATTGCCTATCTGGAGCTTGCCCCTTTTGATGTTCTCGAAACGGGTGCGCTTCCCGTTGATGATTTATGGGTACGGGGCGGTTTTCCTGACAGCCTGCTTGCCGAAACTTCTTCCGGGAGTTTTCAGTGGAGAAAGAATTTTATTCGTACCTATCTCGAACGCGATATCCCCCAGTTTGGCCCGCGCATTGCCGCCGAAACGTTACGGAGATTCTGGGTCATGCTCGCCTGGCAACAGGGTGGACTGCTCAATAGCGCCCAGTTTGCCAGAAATCTTGGTGTCGATGTTAAAACCATCAACGGTTATATCGACTTGCTGGTTGATTTGTTGCTGGTTCGCCGTCTGGCTCCATGGCATAGCAACATTGGCAAGCGTCTGGTCAAGTCACCAAAAGTCTTTGTGCGTGACAGTGGACTTTTACACGCCTTGCTCTCCATCCCCGACAAGGAGAGCCTTCTTTCGCACCCCGTCATAGGGCAAAGCTGGGAGTGTTTTGTTATCGAAAACATCCTCGTGGCTGCTACTGATGATGTTCAGGGTTCTTTTTACCGGAGTGGAGGGGGCGCAGAGATTGACCTGCTGCTTACAATGCCAAACGGAAATCTGTGGGCGATTGAGATAAAACGCAGCATGACCCCAAAATTAGAGCGCGGATTTCATTCAGCCTGCACTGACCTCAACCCGTCCCGAAAAATTGTGGTTTATCCCGGAAAAGAGCGTTACCGGCTGGCCGCTGACATAGAGGCGATGCCGCTGCAAGATATTGCACAACAGTTGTGCGACCTTGCCAAAGGGATATGAGCTTACTCTCATGCTTATTTGGTGCAGGTGCCGAGGCAATTTTACTCTTACTCTCTCCATCGGCCAACGATTGCATACAACCAGCCTGCGGTCACTGGGTTGTAATGTGTAATTGATTAAAGTATACGGGTTTTTATTGTTTTAACAGTTGTTGCATAACTTTTTTGCCCAAAACAGATTTCGTTTTTGGAGAACAAAATCCGGTGAGGCCTTCGTTTTTCAGGATTCACTTGATGGTTTGTATTCTGCGGACGATAGCGTTGGAAAATATCCCATGAATGTGTTTTTCTAAGCTGCCTGCACGGCAGTGAACTCGCGCCCCCTGCGGGTGCGTGGATTTAAACCTTTCTAAGCTGCCTGCGCGGCAGTGAACAGGGTTATTGTTTCGGCAACTGAGCGGGTGCTTTTCTAAGCTGCCTGCGCGGCAGTGAACGAAAAAGCGCTGCGACAAGCCGAATGGCTCCGTTTCTAAGCTGCCTGCGCGGCAGTGAACTTTGGGGTTGAACTTGCCCGTTTTGCGTTATTTTTCTAAGCTGCCTGCGCGGCAGTGAACGGTATAAAGCAACTCGGATGGATGATTTGGGGTTTCTAAGCTGCCTGCGCGGCAGTGAACAATGGCCGAAACGGCTTACGAGGGCATGGTAAATTTCTAAGCTGCCTGCGCGGCAGTGAACAATCCGGTTTGACTTGCGCCTGTCGCTACTCCTTTCTAAGCTGCCTGCGCGGCAGTGAACAACAGCAAATTCTTGAATCTCGGTCAATTTACTTTCTAAGCTGCCTGCGCGGCAGTGAACGAGTTAAAGAAAGAGTACCCAGACAGGGTTATTTTCTAAGCTGCCTGCGCGGCAGTGAACGATGGGATGGCCTTGAAAACTGAGAGCTTAAATTTCTAAGCTGCCTGCGCGGCAGTGAACGGGAGGGTCAAGTTTGCGCTGGAGCAGATGCGTTTCTAAGCTGCCTGCGCGGCAGTGAACAAGATGTTGCAAGTGCCATAAGGTTGTTTTACTTTCTAAGCTGCCTGCGCGGCAGTGAACGAGCTGGTCGGCGGCTCCTCGGCAGCTACACATTTCTAAGCTGCCTGCGCGGCAGTGAACCCCAGACTTTTTTAAATAACTCATTCTCAAAAAAGAGATTATCTGCATATTAGAGCAAAATACCCTTTTTTGAGAATGCTCTTTTTATCCGTCCCTATCAACAGTTGTAGCGTAACAACAAAAAAAGGGTCAAAACATGGGGACTGTTGCTTGATCACTCAAGGCGTAGGTATTAAAAGACCCTGTTTCAGGATTTTCTACCCTTTCTTGATTTATAAAAAGCCGAAAAGATTGGCCAGTACTTTCGCTTTTCAATGTCACATAAGGCAGGGTTAACTGTTTTTGAACCGTATTCGGTATACGGATCAGCGCATCTTCTTCAGAGAGTTGATGTCGCTTGATCTGTCGTCGCCGTATGCGTTCGGCACTGCTTTTGCATTGCACCCGCCTTACCGTAACATGATTGACTCGCGGTGGTACTTCTTGAATATCACCTATACGTAAATAATCAAGAAGGGCTGTCAACGAAATATTGTCCATCACGTTTTGGATATGAGCTGCACTGCCATGCAGTCTTAATCGTTCTCCGAGTCGGTTTCTTTTATTGTCGAAGTCTGGAAAACTCACGCCAATAGTGGTGCTATTCGTTTGTACAAGTGCCCTATGCAACTTGTTATAAAGAAGGTTCATAATGATGCTTGAGGGAAACTCCGGGTTAGGGATGATCCGCAACTCGATATAATGACTCATATTTTCACTCCTTTTCGCTTTCGCCGAATACCCCGCCTCTTATCAGCGTTGCCATCACAAAATGCTGGGATCCAGCGTCAGCGGGGGCCTTGTCGCGAGTTGTCCACGCATCAAGCAACGAGTAGAAATCTGCTTTCTCTTTAGGTTGACGGTATGCTCTTCCCACTGTAGTAACAGAGCCATAAGGTTCGACGGCAATGGGCCCGACACTGTCAGGATCATTTGCATTGGGGTACCAAGTATCAATGGTACGCAAGGCGTTTCCGATTTTCTGAGAGTGCATAGCGGCATTATCAGCTATCGCATAGAGTGTTTTGCTCTTCTGGCCTTTGCCGGAACTACTTTTATCTAAAATTAATTCTTGGCTTGGATACACTTCTTGTCCTTCACCGATGCGAACAAAAGCTACGACATCCAATAACACATATCCGCCATTTTTTAGCCCTTTTTCAATTACGTTGCTTAAACCATTCATTGCTTCACTGGATGCTGGCGGAACGTTAAAATCACGTAGTGTAAACGAAAGTGAATCAAAATTCCATGTTTGTAACTTTTCGCCATTAATGTAGTTACTGACCCTGACCTCAATAGCCTCTGCACCAAGACGGTTGCGCCACAAAAAGCGGCCATTGGCAAGGTTGCAAGCATAGCGCATTGAGAGTTCACCAAAACCTGTTTCATTGACATAGCCTTGAACAATCTGGTTCAGTTTTTCTCTATACGCCGAATTATTACAGGCTGAAGGACTACCGGCACCTCCTAACACCCGCAGAGTAAAGCGAACCTTCAGGGTATCACAATCATTTGGTAACGTTGCCACGTCCACACGCTGAAGATTCGGATTTTCAATGGCAGCATCCAGTTTTGCTGGATCAGAATCTTTGCCTTTGAGCCGATTAGAGATAGTGCCGCGCACCGCTTTTTCACGAATTGTTATTGGTGGCCATTTATAGGAATCGTCTCGTTGCTCCCATTTTCCGGAAAAAAACAGGGCATCTGAGGGGTCAAGTTTGCGTTCAAAAGCCAATACTGAGGCGGTTTTAATGTCAGCCATGGTTCACCTTCTTTGGGTTATTGAAGTTGGTCAAAATAGTATTACGAACAAATGCAGCGGTAAAGGCCTTTTGCTAAATCAGCCTCATGCCTCCAGAAAATTTTTTTTGTATCGGTTAAGCGATGCGGGCTAATCCATTGCCCCAGCGAATAGATGCATTCAACAAAGGAAAATGGAGTTTCGGTGTCACGAGCATTGAGAACCTGTCCAGCTTCATAACATTGTGAAATAGAGCGATATCCAACAGGAATCGGGACAATCCAACCAGGTTTTTTACGCACTTGCCATTCAACAACCTCTGCATCTGCCTCATTGATTATCGGTTCATGATTGATACTTGATAAATCAAGCAACGCGTCGAGAGATGTTGCTTCGGGATTGATCGTTTGCAATTCAATGGTGCGTTCGTTCAGCAGATCTTCCTTGCTGGTCAGTAAAAAACCTGGCAATAAACGACGAAGTTCAGCTTTAAGTGCATCCCCGGTAGCATCCCAATCGCTCAATCGAGCTGTCGGTTTTTTCGTAAATAGTGGCAAGATGCTTCCCCCTGCAAGTCGCAACCCTTGCGCAGTCTTTAATATGTCCTGCGCCAGTTCTTCTCTTTGTGATGGATTCAGCTCATAGTAAGCATCACTCTTTACTTGAATCAATAAACTCATGGTAATATGCGCTCGCCCCTCTTCAGCGAAAGAAGGAGTTTTCGCCTCTTTACCAACAAGAATAAGTGGATTTCGGGTTAAGCGAAAAACCTTATCTCCCCTATCTGTAGAAGAGACCTGAGGCTCAAAACGATGGCATATTACGGCCACGCCACTAAAACTCAGATCAGTGTGTCGAGGTTTTATTTTACGCTCCAAGGCGTGTACAAAGCCAAGAATAGCTGTCATAGCAGGAAACCCCCATGTCAACGGGCTGGAAATACAGTTCGCGTTTTGAACACGCAACCGGGGTAATACCAATAACGCATCAGGATTCTGGTTCATAGAGCTTTCTCCCGTGTGAGCCATACCAGCTCTTTTTGTAAAAGTTTTTTCCATTCCAGTCGCTCCTCATCGCCAAAACGGAGATGATCAGTCAGCAAGGTTGCATTCAGCCAGTTGGCAAACTCATGGCTTATCTGTAGCTCCCAACCTGTAGCTTCCCTTTGCTCTTGCCATTCGTCATCAGTTCGTTCCGGATCTAACCAGAACGCCTGTGCTTGGTTAAGCAAGCACTCAGGTTTTGTTGACCAACCAGATGGTAACCCTTGAATTTCTGATGAATACCGTAGTAACTCGTCTATGATCTTCCCCACTAATTCTGCTCTTGTTTGACGCATATCTGCATTACTCTCGCGATCTTGTACTTTGACTAAAAAATTCTTGAGTTCGTTGGTAAACCGCTTTACTTTTCCTGCAAATATTTTCGGGAATACAGATTCCACACCAAGGGGCGGGCGAACTGCCAGAGAGTGCCATGTTGGTGGAAGTGATGGAAGCAAAAAAGCTTGACCATTTCGAACCATGTTGAGTTGGGATATATTTTGTTTATTTGCGCCACCAAATTTCTGTATGGCCAGATTTGGATATTCTCGATAACCATGCGGGTGAAACTTGCCCTCTTTCTTTGATTTGCGCGCCTCTTTGGTTGCATCATCAAAACGGGTTTTAACCTTCAGGTAAACTGCATGCACTAAAGAGGTTGGAAATAAAGGCGCCAGCAGATGATATTTGTGATCACCTACCGGGAAGTAGATCTGTTTTGCTAATGTATGTGTCGTTGGTGGGATTTTAGGGCTTTTGATATCACAGAATGCTTGAAACCACCTCTCTTTTTTCTCATCTGAAGCAGGCAATGCTGCACGTAAAGCTTCATCGTTACGAAAAATCCGGGAGAGAATTGTCTCATCTTGATCACTCAAACTTAGTTGTAAAAACTTGTATACATCCAATGCTGCTGCATTGCCGACGACATCATTCGCAGGATGCTTTAAACATGCCGTAGATACCCAAAATGAATCAGTATCTCTCTTTGCTGCATACAGAGAACTTCCCTTTGCATCAGAATTTTGATATTTGACGGCATGGGTAACTAACGTCAATTCCTTAATACGAAGTGACTTATTGTCTAACCAAGCTTCGATTTTGTAGCTCTCAATCAGGGATTGCTTTTTTTCTTCAAAGTCATTGTTTAGCTTTTCAAGCTCCACGTCAAGATGATGGTCACGCTTTTTTTTATTTTCCTCTTTTTTTAGGTCATCAAGTTTTTTATCAAGTCGTTCCTGCAGAAAATTGTGTATCAACTCCTTTAAAGCCGCAGCCTCGGTCATAACAGATTCTTTTTGATCCATTTGTTGAGTCATTTAGAGTTCTTGAATACGTTTCTTTCTCTCGGTCATGTTATTTCTTCAGCAAGACCGGCGGATTCCCAGCACATGATGATATTTCCAGCCTTGTTCAGCGCCTCTTTTTGGTAAATCAACCCAGCCAAAGCGACGAACACATGCAGCGCGATCGACAGACATACGCTCAGCCAAAGAGTCTACCATCGCCAAATAATCTGTTTCTATAAACGGATGAATACGCTCGCCCTGTACAAGTTCTATTCGTTGAAAAAGGCCATCATTTTTCTTCGGTGCATCGCCTTCCAAATCATAAAAACAGACCGCCTCTTCATATTCATCAAGCATAAGGCCATACCGCTGTCTTCCCAAAGGATCATTTCTGAATGGTGTTTCTCTTTGCCATTCACCGGCCAAAATAGCTTGAGATTCCCACCATATATTGACAGGATTGACATGAACATCAAAAACATTATCCTCTCCAAGCATCAAGGCTTGTAACCTTGCATGTTCAAGATCAGCCAGATTATCTTTTGGCAAAAGGTTTTTGCTTTCTTTAATTCTCGGAGAAGCGTCAATTTCTGCGTATTGTTCTGGTTTTAAAAGCTTGTCAAGGTCATGAGTGTTGAGCACAAACGATTCGCTCTCAAACCCTGGGCGGCAATAGGTGGCCTTGCCCTTTCGTTGTTCAAGGCTTTTAATATTGGTACTCAAAAGATAGATGTTTGGCGTAACACAGGATTCGGAGCGATGGCGCTTGACACGGCCAGCCAACTGTATGATTGAGCGCATTGAAGAGGGTTCTACAATAGCCCAATCGTAGTCATGGTCCCGGCCAACTTCTGCTACCGGTGTTGCCAGAACCACAATGAGAAGATTCTCTTCACTGGTTTCATCAATCATTTTTCGTAGCAGTGGATCCTGAAAAATTTTTTCGGGCTCTTTGCGATCAAGTAACCGGTCAAGCCTTGATTCTATTTCTGAACGTACCAGCAAGGGATGATGTGAGTGGTAACAGCAGAGTCTGAGCTGGTGATTTTGTTCAGCGCCAAGAGAAAAAAGAGTTTGAGTAATGTCAATGAGCGGATCAATATTGGCCAGTCGTATCAACCCAAAACTGACCCTCTTTTTTGTCAAAGGATCAATGCTATGATGATTTTTATGCAATTGGTGGAGCATCGTATGAAGTTGCTGGGCAGCATCGGCCCGTACGACCTCCTTCTGTTGACCGTCACTTACCAAAGGTGTGATTATTGCGCGACGCCGAACTGCTGCCTCACTCAGCTTTTTCAGGCGCGAGAAAACAAACTCGTCATGCGCCTGGCGAAAAGTTGAAGATTCATTATAGTGACCTGCTATGGCACTGTTTTTATGTTCATCAAACCAGGCACAGCAAATATTCACTGGCTGTCCGGGAACACCTCTGGCTTTTTGAAACTGAACCCGTCCGGCACTATATGCCTTAAATAAGCCTTCGACCAAAGACGGTGGGAGTGTTGCTGATGAAAGCAGAATTTTGCAGCCAAGTAAACCTGCCCAATGGACCAATCGGGTCAGAGCGGGTAAATCTGCTATATCAAAGTCATCCGGTTCATCCAGCACGAGATCTGAAGTCAGCAAACGGAGCATTGGAGCAATCTGTTTGCCGCCTTTCGTTGCCTCGGTCGCACCAATAAGGTGATCAATGGTGCAGGTCAGAATTGGGGCAGCAACTAAAGACTGGGCATTGGGTGTTGTTTGAAGCCACCGCTTCAGTGGGCCAATATCCATTGCACCATCAAAATGAACATAACTATAATCTTCAGAAAAAAGGGATTCCTCTGATTCTGAACCACTTGCTTCAATCCGGAGATCCTGCTTTTTTTCGGTTTCCAGCGCAAATAACGCTTTAACTGCTGTTGATCCAACCATGACAGCCAGATCATCCGATTCCAATCCAAGTCTGCTTCGGTAAGCTTCTCCTGTTTGCAAGGTTAAGGTACGCAAGCCCAAGGCTATTGTGAATCGAGCACCGTTGATCGGGTCAGCCAAACCATACATGATCCGACCGTTTGCAAATGTTTTTCCGCTGCCGGTAGAAGCCATATTGACACCAAAAAAACCATTTGCAACAGCTTGACCACGTATGGAACAGGCAAGGTCATAAGCATTATCTTGCCAACGATACCGGTCGTCTGCCGAACGTTGCTTGAATCCTTTGTGACGGGCAATCCTCGGCAATGCTTTTTCAAGCATAGGGAGTATTTGCACTATCCACCTGGCATTGTTTTCCACTCCAAGCAAGTGCTCATCCAATCGCTGTTTGCGCTTGCCGGTGTTACGGTCAGTATTTGCATAAAGAGGAAAGCCAGCAACGCCCAGTTCTGGATTTTCTGGCAAACTGGAGTAGTAATGATCAGCCAGCATCAGACTCAAACGAGCCAGATGTAAACTGTAGATATTATCGAGCCAGTTTGTGGAAAGAAGGTTTGGGCGCTTTAATGCTGAATCGGCAAGATACCTGGCACGGCTTTGCCACTTTGCGCTATTTACAGGAAGTTGGTTTTTAAATTCCCAGAAAGGGATCCTTTCCTGCGTATTCGCTTCTGTAAGAGAGGCATTCCATTCAGGGCCCAGTTGCCCCAATAAAGAGTTTAGCCGTTTGGGATTAAATCGAGGTTTTTGAGCTATCCCATCCGATTTTTGCCACTGCTGTTTTGGTAGTTGATGATGAGTTACAATTAACCAGGCTATTGCTTGAGCGAAAGGAGGTAATGTGGCAAAAGGGCTCGCAGCTTTTTCTTCTAATCCGTCTCTAATCAATGACTTGAAAAAAGATAATAAGTCTTTTTCTGATTTGCTGTTACCAATGTCTGCCAAACAGGTTAACCATGCAGTGTCTTTTGCAAGATCATCCTCTGCAGCGTCAATGGTTGCTCCGGTTACGAATGCTTGAAAAAGCCGTAATGAAACCCACTCATGGCGATAAGCATCGGCAAGAGGCTTTGTACTGGTAAGTTTTTTTTGGAACCCTGTACTCGATTTTCCGAAATCATGAAAAAGCGCACTAATTGATGATAAAATCTTGATATCCGATATGGTATGCCAGTCATTTTCATCTTTTCTTCGCAAGACATCACGCTCTGTACTGTTTGTAGGAACAACCCCTCGTTCATTAAATCGGCTGGCATTCCCGACAATCCACATTAAATCAGTACGATCCTGTCCTCTTATCCAGTGACATGCTATTGCACTATTTCTTCTTGCCTTATGTTTCAGTAACTTTTTAACAGTGTTGAGACCTTGCATGGTGATATGTGTCTGCCATGTACGGCGGCCAAATCGTTCAGCAAACTGATCAAGAATCCTGCGGGTTTCGGGAAGAGCGTATTTGGAGCATTCCGATATGAACAAAACATTCATTTGGCCACTCCGGTAGTCAAGGCGATCTCTTTTAAAGAATCAATAATAAAATCAAGTGCTTCATGTTTTGTAAAACTCCTGATGCAAGCTTGACGAAAATCGCTCTCATCGTCGCCACGTACTGCGGCAGCAAAAGATAAAGGCAAAACCAATGCGTCTTTTATAAGATCAGCAGCATCAAAAACAAGACCTCCACGACGAGTTTTACCATGTAAAACAGCCAACCCATGAGGTAATCCTAATACCCACGTTGCCGTGGCACCCAATCCATAAGCCAGATAATTTCCATGATCGAGAAATCTGTTCGCAGGATCAGTCCCTTGCCCTCTTTTAGTTCTGGTGAAATCACCATAGTTAACAGCTTTTACTGCAAACTTAAAAAGCAGTTTACTGAGGCGGGCCTCCATGGTAAGTAACTGCATGGTGTCTTGCGCTAAGGGTATGTCTAAAGAAAATTTATCTAATAAACTTTTCAGTTCGGCAGTATCTACTAAAAACCCCTCGTCCCGTAAATCTTTTTTTCCCCATTGAAAACGAATGAATTCCAGTCTTTTTAATTGTAAAATTTTAGCAGCTTTGAGACGCTGCATATCATCGAACCAAAACTGTACCCATGCTTGCAAGTATTCTGTGGGTCGATATTCACACTGAGGAGAAAACCAGGAAACTTCAAGATCAAATTCATTTGCACTGAATAACGGTGTTCCTCCTCCGCCACAAAAACCTACTAAAACGCCAGCTTTGGCTAACCCACGCATGGCTGCCTGTGTGATTGAAGTACCTGTTCCAAGAAGCAAGGTTGTCGTATTGGCAATAGGAATGTTCCAATAAAGAGAGTCATTCCCCGCATCGGTTAAGTACTCTACACGACCGCCATTAACCAAAACCCGGCAGTGCTCCAGATAGTAAATATTGGCGCGCTTTGAATGAAGTATTGTTTTAAGGTCAGAAGAAGATATATCCCGCATACTTGTATTCGTTTCATTGAGGAAAGCACCGCTGAAGCGGAATTTTTCAACTCAAAAGATGGGCAACCGGTCGTAACAATTGAGAAGCCATAAAAATGAGTTGAACCGAGAGGACAGGAATTTAAACACGCCAATCATATACCTCAGTGTACGCAAAAGCTTTGTGAAACAAAAAAAGCAAAGTGTTTTTGTTTCGTAAATTACGTATTCATATTGGTGGATAATCTTCAGATCGTTTTCTGCCGCTCATCAGGCTTATTGCCGAATAGGCCGGTTCACGCAGGTAAAGATCGGTTGCAAGGGATTCGGGAGAGGTTAGTCGGGCAAACAAGAGTCATCTATGAGGTTGTGCTGCAGGAAGTGTATGTGCTTAGGTTTGTTTCGATGCGTCGTGATTTCATGACAATGCTGACTGAACGGTTGCTTAAAGGCTGACCATGGCCCGGTACCCCGGGCCATGAGTAGAAGAGAGATCTCAGCAAGACTCTCCATCTGCGAATGAGTAGGCTCGGCAGAGTTCCTCGATTCTTTCGTTTAAAAACTCGCGTTTTGCGAGCGATGCGTGTGTAGCTTCCGCATCATACCAATCCTGCTTATCCGAGCCGTGCATGCTGCCGTTGGCAATGTAACGGTGGAACGCGGCAAGTCTGATTTTTTTCTCTGTGTTCATAGCAATCTTTTCCTCTTTTTTTTCAATAGTTTCGTTCATGATACATCCTGGCTTTTTACAGTCCCTGGAAAAATGTGATGTTTTGCTGTCCGTGCCAAGTCCTCCTCTTTCCATCCAACTGCCGTAACAGCAGGAGGCGTCAAAAAACATATACACGCCATCACAACCGTAATATAGAAGAACGACCATAATAAAAAAGATAAATACCCCTTTTTTTGTATAAAAAAGTAATGGGAAAGATGTTTTTTGCCTTATTGTTTTAGGATCAGATTGTCTTCTGGTGCGGTTTTGTTACCCTCTTTTTCTGCCGAGTTGGGCCTCGACGCTCCCGGGTTGTCGCTTCCAGGGGTGGTTTTTCAGGATTTTGGGTGTTCAT
>SESF01033081.1_pt1 | contig 13561 bp, 18 predicted proteins | sample 3171521 | NCBI WGS metagenome assembly SESF01 (sample SAMN10866945, study PRJNA518727) | freshwater metagenome | biome: subpolar coniferous forest; feature: holomictic lake; material: water; isolation source: holomictic Lake 227, 6 m and 8 m depth | place: Canada: near Kenora, Ontario | collected...
GACGTTTGCGGCGCAATTGGAGGCGCTCAAGCGTTATCGCTCGAAGGGCGAACAGCGCGTCGTCGTCCAGCATCAGCACCTCAACGTGTCGGCCGGGCAAGCGAATGTGCAGGTCAACGCCGCCGTTCCGGGTGGGGAGGGGGCTGGGGGCTTAATCGAAAGCGGGGGACAAGCTCATGCCATCAACGTTTCCGATACATTCCTGCCCCCGCTGCTTGGCCAAAACGAGGGCGAAGACGCTCTGCCAACAGCCGGCGATGCCGAACGGGCGATGCCGGCTCCACGGCGGAAAATCGACCGGGGCGCCAAAGGGCAACACCAACAATCTCAAGCACGGTCGGTACACCGCCGCAGCCATAGCAGCGCGGCGCGAGTTCCGCATGATCATGCGGATGGCGAAAGAACATTTTAAGTCGCTGAGCTAAACACCGGCCACAACGGCCAAACACAGGACAAGTATCATGCAGTTAAAGTTAGATACCCACGGCCATGCGGTTCTGAAAGATGGAATGCCGGTCTACATCGCCAACGGCAAAGAGATTGCCATTGACGCCGCTTCCGTTATCGCCGAGCGTGATAAGCACAAGGTTGCCACGCTATTTCATCAGTCCGAATATGTTCGGAACAATATGGAGATGCCGGCCGGAATGATTGCCGACTATTTCGGAAAGTATTTCAAGCTTGACGGGGACACGGTGACAGCCGCCGATGAAAACGGCGTGATCTACAGCCGAGAGCGCATCGGGGAACTTGCTGGGTTCGATGAAGCCCTCGACATCATCTTGGGGAATCACCACCTGCGCGGCGCCGTGATGAAGCCGGCGCGCGAACGGTCGGCGGCGAAGCACCAGGCGCCGGGTCAGCCCCCTGCCAGCAAGGTAATGCCTCGCGCGTCCTTTGATGCCATGAACCCAAGACAAAAGATGTCGTTCATGAAGTCAGGCGGGCGCCTTTCGTAATACCAAGTGAGGGTATGGGACATGATTGGATATTTGAAAGCATGGGACCCGATCCGTGGCTTTGGGTTCATTGCGCGGCGCGACGATGCCAGCGATGTGTTCGTGCACGTCAGCGCTTTGCTCAAGTCCGGAATTGCTGAAGTCAGGATCGGTGATGAACTTTCTTTCGTGACTACTGCCGGGCGCGAGGGGAAGCTGGCGGCAGCCGATGTCTCGGTAATCGCGCAGGGGAGCGGTTCGCCGTTGAACATCGAACCCCGGCGGAGGTGGGCAGCGTGATGGGGAGAGGGGCGGCGCTTGGTGCCGTCCCCTTATCGCTTCCCCTCAAGCGTGCTAAGCCGGCTATCGAGTGTCACAAGGTGGTTGTCGAACTGGCTGAGAACCTCACTCAGTCCGAGGAACTGCGAGCGGGTTGACATGTTGTTCTTGATGGAAGCAATGTCGGCTTTCATCGTGAGCATGTCGTTCCGCATCGTCTTGAGAAGTTCGATTACCATGTTATCGGGTTCGGCCATCGTCGTGTCCCTCGGTGCGGTCTTCGGTTTATCGTAGCAGAGATGTCCCGACGTCACCACAGCTTGAAGGCTAGTCGGATGGCCAACGGAACCCACCAGCCGGCCCGTGGTGCGCTCTAGATTCGGCGAACGGGATCATGGCTTGGATGCAAAACGGCGCACCAGCGGCGTGTTTTTGGGCCTTGGTAGCGATTCACGGTGTTCTAGGACGGTTTCACAGCGTCTCGGGGCACCTTGGAAGCCCACTTCGATCCGCAATGGCGTGTCCGAGCCTTACCAAAACCGATGTTAAGCCGTCTGGAAGCGGTGCCGGTGGTAGGTTCTTAGATGTAGGGCTTGGATACGCTGCCAGCTTGGCACTCACGAAGAAATCGGCGGAAACCTGCCACTCCAGCACGTTCGCCCCACGCGGCCGATACCAGCGGCGCCCGTCGCTTCTGTGCCGCTTCCCCCACGTTGGCACCACCGACAGATAACCCGCGTCCTGAAGCGCCTGGGTGGCCCTAGTGACGCTGCGGGGGGAGCAGCCAGCTTCGTGGGCCAAGCGCGCCCTGTAGGCTTGGCAACGCCCTGTGCGGGCATCGGTGGCGGCGAACAGTGCCGCCTGCCCAACTAGTCTAGTGGTGGGCGACAAGCGCCTGTCGGCCCGGATCCGGGCGCCCAGGCGGGCTCTGACATTTCGATCTATGGCCATGGCCAATCACGGCCCCGCTGACGCGCACGCCTACCACCACGCCCTAAGCTGGGCTTAGGGGTCAAAACGCAGGCCGCAAAAATCTGTGGCTCGCGACGAGCGTTTTCGATTGAATTTTGGGGAGGGGTCAGGCAGTCTCGGAGTTGCGAGTTTCGAGATTGCTTGACGGTCCTGCCCTAACCGGTGGGGCCGTTTTGCGTTCTGGGGCTTGGTGCCTCCTGAATTGGTTTCAACGGTCAGCTTGGCGCAACATCTTGAGTCGTGTCCAGCCCATTTTGTGGCGGCGTCTCGGTTCGAGGGCCGGGCGACGTTCAGGATGTAGATGTTTCGGGCTTTGCCCAGTGGGCCTGAACGAACTCGGACGCCGCCGTCAGCCCCTCGGATACCCGATCCAGCGTCCACAGGATTCGATACAGAGAATCGTACCGGGCCTGATCGTCGCCACCAGCTTCGAGGGCGCCATCGGCAATAGACCGGGCGACTTCAACGCCGGCCTCGATGGCCTGGAGCATCCGATCAGCCCGCGCCTGACGGCCGCTGACGGTGCCTGGATCGCTGGTGTCGGTGGGGTTCTCACGGAGATAGGGCATGGTCAGGCCTCCCCCTCATGGGCGAACGCGGGATGGCCCAACGTTTCGAGCAGCACGCCAGTCAGCACATGCCCCAGCAGGCAGCCGTTGAGCAGGGGGGTTCGGTCGTCGTTCTGCACCTTCTCGGCAGAGAGACGGAGCATCCGGCCGCCGAGCCGCAGCAAGTCATCCACACTAGCGTTCTCGCGGAACGCATCGCCGATCATGGTGGCGGCTTCCTCGACACTGAGAAGCGCGGTGCGCTCCCCAACGATCTCGGCGACCTTGGCATCTTCCGTCTCGCGGCCTTCTTCGGCATCGGCATGAACGATCATGAGCTGCCCCAGCCTTCGGCAAGCCTCCGGGCCGAGCTGCCGCAGCAGGGCCAGAACCCGCTTGCTCTCCCTGTCCTGGACCGACCCGGACAGGGCGGTGGTTTCGGTCGCGCTCATGCCTCACCTGCCAGGGCGACAACGCCCGCCCGCCGCAGTCCGTCAACCATCGGCTCGAACTGGCCCCACCGGAGGGCACTGGCAAGGACATAAACGGCGTCGGCAACGGCATCGTCGATTGCCTTCTGTGTAGTGACGCTCGGGTGCACCCCGAGGTCTTCCTGAGCTGCGAAGGCACGGAGCCGAGCGGCGGCCTCTTCGGCTTCTGCCGTCCTGTCCCGGCTGGGCTTGAAAGCATCGAAGCGCCAAGCGTTCTGCGCCGCTTGAGCCAGGGACAGGGCCTTGCCGAAGTCGGCATCTATCCGGTTCACCATCCAATGAGCGGTATCCGAGAAATCGCTGCCATTGTCGGCGGCCACGTTCAGGAAGGCAGTCAAGCCGGTTTGAACATCGTTCATCGCATCGACCAAAGACAGTAGGACGGTGCCGATGTCCTGGGGGATGGTGGGGAGATCAGCCGGATTTCCGGATGCCGTGCTGGTGGTGGCGTTGGTCATGCTGCCAGCCCTCCATCAGCTATGAACTTGTCAGCCCACGCGACAATGTTGTCTGCCAGGACTGTGTCGCCGGCTTCCATCGCCTCGCAGACGACGGTGGCGACGGTTCCTACGAAGCCGGAAAGTATCTCTTGTTTGGTTGGGGGTGCGCACGCGGGCGCACTGCCGCTATACTCGCGGGTAGCCATGGCTGCCTCTCGTCTAGGCGTTATGGTCAGGCCCGGCTGTGGTGTTAGCGCACCGCGTCGGGCCGCCCCATTTCTGGGGCACGATTAGGATTGCGCGGAACCCGCGTTAGTGTCAATACCGGCGTCAACAGGTTCCGCGGAATGTTGGAACGGCACCTTGCAGGAACGGTTGACGCCATGGTTGATAACGTTGACGACAGGTGGTTGTCAGTATCGGAAGCGGCCCGCCAGCTATCCGTTTCCCGACAAGCACTGCATCATCGCATCAAGCGTGGAACCCTTGACAGCCGGAGGGGGAACCGTGGACAAACGCTTGTCAGAATCCCGCCAACGGTTGACCGTCAAGTTCCACCCGGAACCGTTTCGTCAATCCCGTCAGGGGTTGACGCCGCAGACCCGCACCCGCAGGTCGCTGATGCGCCCGAGTCCATGCCCCTAGCTGCGCACAGGGAAATCGTTGCAACGCTCCACGCGTCCCTGGAGCGCCAGGAACGGCAGCACCAAGATGAGGTGATACGGCTCCGCGAAGATGCGGCTTCCCGAGTCGCACAGATCAACACCGCGCACAAGGTTGCGCTCAACGAGCGTGACGCGCTTTACCGAAGCATGGCGCGGATGGAGCGGGTGTGGTTCGTCTTGTACATGTTTTTGGCCGCGGGGGTATTGGCTCTAACGTCCCCGGTGCTCCGGCATATGCCGAACTGATGCTTCTCCGAGCGCATTCTGGCGATGTTGGCACCCTGCTTTCCCACGCCACCCACGACACCGTTCTCGCCGACATCGAGCAGGCGATGAAAAAGGGTGAGGATGTGACGCTTTATGGCTTCGGGACATTCAGTGTGGCATCACGCGCGGCGCGAAAAGGACGTAATCCGCAGACCGGTGCCGAGGTTGATATCCCGGCCAGCAAGGCGCCGAAATTCTCTGCCTCGAAATTACTGAAGACAGCCATCAACGGCTGACCATGCCTCTTGACTCGATTCCTAATCCGAAACCGCTGAACGGCTGCGAATTATCGTGAACGGCCACGAACATTCACTATTGCCAAACCGAGTACCTTCGTATACAGTTTGGCAAGTTGGTTTTGGCAATGGGGGCGGACATGGCAAACGGCAAATTCGTAAGCTACCTTCGGGTCAGCACCGACGCGCAGGGCCGCTCCGGGCTCGGCCTCGAAGCTCAGCAAGCCGCCGTAGCCAACTACCTCAATGGCGGCGCCTGGGAATTGGTAGACAGCTTCGTCGAAGTCGAGAGCGGCAAAAACAGCGACCGCCCCGAACTGGCGAAGGCACTTGCCGCCTGCAAGAAGCACAAGGCGGTGCTGGTGGTCGCCAAGTTGGACCGGCTGAGCCGGTCGGTTGCGTTCTTGGCCCGGCTGCTGGAGGCCAACGTCGAGTTCGTCGCGTGCGACAACCCCCACGCCAACAAGTTGATGGTCCACATGCTGGCGGCCTTCGCCGAGCATGAGCGCGATCAGATCAGCGCCCGCACCAAAGCCGCCCTCCAGGCCGCCAAGGCTCGCGGTGTAAAGCTCGGCGGGCCGAAGCTGGCCGAGGCCCAGGCTAAGGGACAGGTCGCCCAGAGGGCCGACGCCGACAAGCGGGCAGTCAACATCATGCCGGTCATTCGGGAGATACAGGCGGCCGGTGTCACCAGCCTTAACGCCATCGCCCAGACACTGAATGCGCGCGGGGTCTCGACCGCTCGCGGCGGTCGGTGGTCGCACCAGGGCGTCAAGAACCTCCTGGCGCGGGCGTAGAGGGGAATGGCACCGGCTGGATCTAGTCGGCACATCATGATATAGTCTCGGAGGGGATAGGCTGGCCGGCCGACAAGTCGAGTACCGCACTCGATTTCCCCACCTAAACCTTGCGGACCCCGGCGGAGGGGCTATGACTGAAGGTTATATAGTTGGTGTTGCGGACAGACTTGTTACGGAGTTCATCCCCAGCCAAGAGGCAGCAGCTGAATACGTTAGAAAGCTGTGCAACCTGCACCAGAAGGCTCGATCCCTCGACGGGGACGCCAGCGGCAAGGACATCCTCGCTCAAGAGGCGCTCCTGCTTTCCGGATGCTTTGTCAGGCAAATGACGCAGTGGGCAATAGACCATACAGCCGGCCGAGTGCTGAACTCTTGCCCGCGCTCACTCGGGCTTCGATCCGGAAAAGACGAGGCTGTGTATGCTGAAGTCGCTCGCGCAGCGGACAACCCCGCGCATGAGGCTGCTGGGCATAGCTACCTAGTGGATCACAAGATTGGCCAAAACCCGGCAATGGATAGACGAGTTTTTGCAGAACTCACGCAAGCCATAGGCCCCGCCTATTCCCGCCATCTTCCTAATGCCGTGGTAAGTGCGCTCCGAGCACTTGAGTTCGGGGAAGTTACACCACTTCTTGAGCGGGTTCCATCGAGAGAACAGGGACCGAGCCAAAGGCTGTGGCAACTGCGCATGGCTGCTCTCGGCCATATCGAGTATCGGCGGGGCCTCGGATATACAAAGGTGGTGTCGCAAGAAGATGTCTCGGTCGCCTATGGTGTGGAGATCGAAACATTTGACAGATGGAAGTCCAGGGCACGCGACAGGTTCGGAAAGCTTGCTGTTGATAACTGGCTTCACAGCAAGCGGAGCATCGGGGAATTCGATAGGAGCCAGAGGAATAACTCTTCTACAGACCATTCATGCAGCGAAGTTGCCCTCGCTAGTGATGGTGCAGAGTACCAGAGGGCGACCCCTCGCGGTATCGGGGGGAATATGGACGACATCGGCTAGTTCCCGTCCCCCTTCCTCTGGACAGCAATTGCGCAACGTCGTTCATGTATTTATGGACGACATTTTGCCTTTCCCGTGGTTTCACAAGCCACGAAAAATAGTATTCATATGTGTCCGCCGCAACAAGGGAGGCGGACACCATGCAGACAATCCCCGCTGACTCTCGGCATGATCGCCGAATTGAGAGCAAGCCGAAAGCTGATCAGCTTGGCTGGCCCGTCCGGGACTGGAAGACCGCGACTTCTCTCTCGCACACCACCGTTTACGCTCTGATTAAGTCCGGCCGCATCGACAGCGCCAAGTTCGGCGCCAAGCGCCTGATCCTGACCAGTCCAGCGGACTTTTTGGCCTCTCTTAAGCAGGGGGAGGAATAATCATGGCGCACAGAAAAACCGCCCCCTGCGGCAAACAGGGAGCGGCGGTATTTCAGGCGAGCGTGGATGCCGCCAATGATACCGCTAAAGCCTCTGATCGTGAAGCCTTAATCGAACTCGCTCACAAGATTGAGCGAGACCGGCGCCAGCGTGCGCTTGCTCTTGCCTCTCTGTATGACCGCTCACCCGCGGCTGCCATATCATGCCGTTTTGACTTGCGTGACCTTCGCTTGCTCGGTCAGGAAATCGGCCGGTTAGCGTTTTCGGCGGAGGTGCGGTTATGAGCCCGCTCAAGATCGGCGACCACGTCGTCCTCAAGCGCCGCTGCCACACTGGCCGCACGAGTTCATGGAAGATTGAGGAGTTTTCCGGCCGTTCCTTCAAGCTGCGCTATCCGGACGGATGCTTTATCTGGGCCGCTCGGCAGGAGTTCAAACGGGTTGATCCCAATAACCCCCGCCGCGTGTGCCTACGCTCGACATTGCCCTACGGCATGTGGACATGCGCGGATGGCCGGGAGATCTTGTTCAACCGGAACTATCAGCCGATCTGGCAACGGATCGATGGCGTCTTTACTGCGGCTGATCGCGATGAGTGGGTGCCGTGGGTGGAACAGTCGTGGTTCTTTGACGACACCGACCCGCCCTGGCTCAACGCCCATACTCACGTCCTGTGCGAAGCAGCGCTGGCGGAGTTAGAGTGTGGCCTTAAAGTCAACGGCCCATGGCGCTACGGCGTCGCCCGAGACGCGGTCAATGGGCAGACCCGCGTCATCCTGCCCCGCACCGAGCCGCAGGGGCGGCGGGTGGGTGCGCGATGATCGACACCATCACCATCCTGACCACCAAGGGCGATCTGCTGGCGACGAAGGTCGTCAGCTGGTCCCAGGTCGCCAATGCACCGCAGACGCAAGGCTACGGCAATGCCAAGCGGTTCAGCGGAAAGGAGGTCCCCGTCAACGGCATCGATGAACTGTCGGCGCTGATGGCCAAGCAGCAAGCGGCATCGCAATCGTTCGTCATCCGGGGGGCAATCGCCCCCGGTGCTGACCGGCAGAACATGCTACGGCGGGTAATCGACAGGCCAGACGCTCCGGCGACCATCATCCCGGCCGCCCGGCATTGGGTGGCGCTCGACATCGACAGCCTTCCGTGCCCGGACAGCATCGACCCGGTTCATGATATCGACGAGGTGGTCGAGTTCGTCGTCGGCCACCTGCCGCCGGAGTTCGAGGGGGCTTCCTGCCATTGGGCGCTGACCAGCTCTGCCGGCATCAAGCCCGGCATCCGGTTGCGGCTGTGGTTCTGGTTCGACCGTCCGCTCGAAGACTGGCAGTTGAAAACGTGGCTCGATGGCTACCCTGTTGACCACAGCGTCTTCGCCCCGGCGCAGCCAATCTACACCGCCGCCCCGATCTTCAAAGGGATGGCCGATCCCTGCCCCCGCCGTTGCGGCCTATGGAGAGGCAACCGGGATGAGGTGACGCCGCCGGTTATCGAGAGGGTAAAGCGGACCTACAGCGGCGCCTCAGCGGGTGCTGGGGGCGGTTCGGGTGGTAGTGGCTACGCTCACCATCGCGCCCGCATCGGCGACCACGAAGGCGGTGGCGGGTTCCTGGCTCCGATCAAGTCGGCGGTGGCGGCATGGTGGGCCGCCAACGGCTCGTCCGCCGACCCGTCGTGGCTCCGTGCCGACCTCGAAAGGGCCATCCGTGACGCCGAACGCACTGAAGGTAAGCACCCCGATTCCTATGTCGAAACCCGCGTCGCTGACCTTGACCCGCTGATCGCGGCGATCCGTCAGCTGCAGGCGGCGAAGGAAGCTGACCGCCCGGCACCTGAACCTGTCGCCCCGACCTATTCCGACGCCGACCACGTGTCAGTGGAAGAGGGAGAGAGGCTAATGTCGGAATTCGGCGCCAAATTTTTGGCAAAGGTTCGCGGCTGGAACAACTGGCCCGGCGAACAGATTAAACCCGCCCAGAGGGAGACAGTAAGGTTTAGTGCGTTCGGATATGACCTGAACATCGAACCGCCGGAGCCGAGACCCCCGGTCGAGTTAATTATCGCCACACTTGGTCTCGGCAAAACTGAACTGATCTGCGGAATTTGCGCGGAAGTTCCGGAAGGCGAAAATGTCACCTGCTACGCCCGCGACCATTCCCTTGTCGCCGAACTGGCAGACCGCATCCGCGCCCGCGGGGGTGAGAAGCACCGGGTGATCCCGTTCTATGGGCGGGAGCAGGACCACCCTGACGGTGGCCCAATGTGCTATTTCGCGGATCTAGCCAGGGACATCTCGAAGACCGGACAGTCAGTCGAGCGTGCCCTGTGCAAGCGCCCCAAAGACCCGGAGACCATGAGCGCGGACATGTACTCGGGACGCTCGATGTCTCTGCACGAATATTGCCCCCGACACCCAGACATCAACGAAGTCGGCTGCCGCTACGAGACCCAGCGGGGCGACACCGGCCCAGCCATTCGCGTAGCACCACATGCTTATTTGGCAATTGGCGACGGCAATCCGCTGCCCGATGCCGCGCTGAGTCTAATCGACGAAGCTCCCGCCCCCGCCCTAATCCGGGACGGCAACAGCTATGGCGTGCCGCTTCGGTTAATCACCCAGATCGACTGGCTCGGTACCGGGAAAAAGGAGCACGCCGCCGACGACGCTCAAACCGCAATGGACTACTCCCGCGCCTTGCACGACGTGCTCGCCGCACCCGCCTCCACGCCGGCAAAGCTCCGCGCAGCAGGCCTCGATGCCGGAAAGGCAAAATGGATGGCAGGGCGTTGGTTCGAACAGGTGGAAGACCTGGGTGTGACTCCTGCTATGCCCCGCTCCAAGAAAGAGGAGAGAATCAAAGCCTACAAGAGCCAGATTTCCCTGCAAATGGGCCGGCTCTGGACGTTGGTACATGACGTCATAGACCTCGATACCGATGAACTACGCTGCTTCCGTATCGTCGAGGTAATGCATAAGCACCCGGAAACCATGGTTCTTATGGTTTGGAGTGTCGAGCCCAAGATTACCGGCCCCGTTCTGATTTGCGATGGCACTGCGGACGATGAGATTACCCGCCGGTTCTTCCCTGATGTCGAGGTGACCACCATCAATGTGCGAGCGGAGAACTACTTCGCAGTGCAGGTTACAGACCGCGCGGTTTCTAAGACCATGCTCGGCTATGGATTGGGCGACATGCTTGAAAACCCGCGTGCCGACGAGGTAAGGCGCGCCAAGAACCGCCGAGCCGACTTGGCTCGGTTGGCGGAGTGCGTTGCCGCAGAATACGGCGGGCCGGTTCCGGTAATGACCTATATGCGCGTCGCCGAGGCAATGCGCGCCGAGCACCGGGGGCTGGTCAGCCTCGGCGTCGAGGTTGGATTCCAGCGTGCGGATGGAAAGTGGGCCGGCCACCATGGCGCAGAGCGTGGGACGGATCGCTATCGCCGCGCCCCCGTGGGGGTCATCGGCGGTTGCCACTTGCCCCCGCGCGACGACCTTGAGCGGACAGCGCGCGCCGTCTTTTACAAAGACCCGCGCCCGATGACCTACCAAGGGCCGGGACTATACGACATGGAGCAACGTGCAATTCGTATGGCGGACGGCACGGGCCATCCGGTCATGAACAAGACACACCCTGACCCGTTGATCCGGCGGTTGCTCGATCAGTCCATCCGCGCCACGGCCGAACAGGAAGCCCACCGGCTGCGGCTGATCCGGCGGACAGCCGAGGACGCGCCGACACTCATAGTCGGGACGAATGCCGTCCTAAACCTGACGGTGCACCGGGCGGTAACTTGGGATGCACTGATTCCGAACCATGCTCAGGTATTGCTGGCACGCGGTGTTGTTCCGGCCGACTGGCCGGGCCGGGCTCTGGTGGTTGCCGATATGCTCGAAGGCGACGATCACGCACACGCTCTCAGGCAGGCGGCACAGCGGAACCCTGCCGCTTGGGCTGCTGTCGAATGTGTCACGAACCCCAATAAGGCCCGAACTAACGAACGGTTCGGATTTGTGCCATAAGCGGACAAAGGCAGAACGTCGTCTGTTCGGGGGTGTCGGTAAACACATGAATTCCGCCATGCCCCAATTTTGGGGCCGAGTTACCCAAAAACTCCCCTGGAAACTGTACGGAAAACCATGTCGGATTGAGTGACTATGCGGAAACCAGCGAGAGGATGTTTTCCGCTGTTCCCTGATAGATTGATGTTCACGATCTGTCCGCTTATGCCATGAATCGGAACCGTTCGTTAGTTCGGGCCAATAAGAATATATTTATAGGGAAAAGTGACACATTCGCGGCCTATCGCTACCGCCGTGCCGGGCAGCGCAAAGGGGCTATCGTCCACATCCACCAACGGCATCAAGACGCCCGCGCGGCGGCTGAGCGGTGGCTGGGTGAACTGGATCGGTGGGAAGCGGTTGATGCTGCCCAAACCGCCGAGGAGCCCGTCGCCTGCCGCACCGTCGAGGTCGATGGCGTCACCGTCTGGGTCAGCGAAGACGGCCGGCGCTGGTTCCACCAGCCGACTGCGGCCGACCTGGCTGCGAGCAAGCCGGTGGTCATCGCCGACACCCCGGCCCCTACCGACGCCGTCGCCGCTCGTCTACACCCGCATTTCCCCGGTGATGAGTTGCCGCCATCCGGCTTCACCGTTCGGGGCCGGCCGCTAGAGACGGTGCTCTCTGAGTGGCGCGGAAAGATCGTCGAGTGGACGGCCAAAGTCCGTCGCACCGCCGGCTTCGACGGTTGCAGCGACCGAGACGACTTCGGCGAAGCCGCCGCCTGCGCATAACCCACCCCCATACCAAGGATTCAAGCCGTGACAACCATCGAATCACAACTAAACGCCGTCGTCTGGAACACCGCCAAAATTGTCGTTAACGAACCTGGATGGCTGAACGACATCGAGCTAACTTGCTCTGATGTCAAAGCGCAGTTCACACAGCAAGCCGCCGAAAACCCGTTTGCTGCTGATCTACTGAACGAAGCCTGTGGCCGCGTACTGTCAATCGTTCGTGGCTATCACGCCGCGCTTGAGGCCAACGACAGCGATGCTGTTTTATCAACGTACTTTGATTTAATCCCACCTGACCTTCAGGCGAAGATGCACAAGCGCGCCATGACGGCGCTCGCTGACTGCGGGATTACGGCGGAACAGTTCAAGGACGAAAACGGTGTCACGTTTCTCAAGGTCGAAGGTATCGAAAAGCTGGGCGTGCCCGACGCAGAGATTGCCCGGATGAACGCGATGGCGGGGGATATGCCGGCGCCGGTCGGCCAACTTCACCGGGTGCACTGAGCCATGGCCAGTAGACCCCCGGCCGGTCAAACCCCTGGCCGGGGGCTGCTAGTGCAAAGGAAATGGCAGTTCGGGGATGTAGTGACCATAAATCTGCCAAAACATCGGTTTTGTGATAACTACGGGGGTCTTTGATATGTTTGTTCGTTGGCAGCGTCGCGCGAGAGGCCGCAATTATTGGGGCGAGTTTCACCCTGCCGATAACGGAGACGCTTATGTCGGAATGCTGGTGGAGAGCGTCAGGGTCGAGGGGAAGCCGCGTCAAAAGGTGCTGGCCTACCTCGGGACGGTCCGCGCCGAGGCTGACCCGATAAACTCCTGGCAGGCAGTCCTGAAGCGGCTCGACCAGTCCGGCCTGTCGCCCGAGGTCAGAGGGCAGGCGGTCGAAGGCATCGCCAAGCGGATTGGCTGGCTCAGTCGTGACCAGGTGCAGGAACGCATCAAATTTCTGATTGGCCTATGGGGGGCCCGCGCCGCTGAGTATGTGAAGCCTGCCGAGTTCGAGAGCCTGGGCGAGGTGGTGCGTTAGCGGAACCTGAGGCGGCAAAGGCGGGAAGAAGAATGAAAGCGGCATGAAGGCAGGGTTCGTAATAATTACGAACCCACAGCCCCCGACTTTGATTCCCGCTGATTATTTTCAAACATTTCACAGCCGATCCCTACTCTTGCCCCTTGTGGCCAAACCCGGTCTGCGGTATCCTGATACCGTCAGACATGGCGGACGGGGGTGTCATGAGTGAGAACGCAAAGCGGTGGACAGTGCGCGGTGTGCCGCTCGATTCACGCCGTCGGGCGCTGTCGGCAGCCGCCGCCGTTGGCCAGCCTGTTGGCCCATGGCTATCGAAGCTAATCGCCCAGGCGCCAACACAGCCGGAGGCCGCCCCCTGGATCGAGCAGGCGCTAACAGAGAGCGGGATAGTTCGATGAGCCGCGCCGCCAGAGTGGCCATCCACGGCACAAGCCCAACCGGCGCCATGCAGATGTCGCTTGAACCGCCTGCCGACGAGCAGATCGACACCGCCGCTCTGCGGGAGAGCTTCGGGTGCAAGGAAGGCGTGCTCGCCAGTGCGCTGTTGACCCAGGTATTAAATATCTGCCGGGATAACAGCACAGACTTGCCAGATCAGGACACCATCAACGCCGCTATCGCCGCCGTGCATGGTATCGCGCCACAGGATGAAGCGGAGTCGTTGCTTGCGACACAAATGGTTGGTGTCCACTTCTTGGCGATGA
>SESF01030001.1_pt1 | contig 13553 bp, 10 predicted proteins | sample 3171521 | NCBI WGS metagenome assembly SESF01 (sample SAMN10866945, study PRJNA518727) | freshwater metagenome | biome: subpolar coniferous forest; feature: holomictic lake; material: water; isolation source: holomictic Lake 227, 6 m and 8 m depth | place: Canada: near Kenora, Ontario | collected...
TGGCATTGAGGTCGGCACCGCTTGCTTCCTCGGTGACTTTGACAATCTCCGCCAGATCCACATCCTCATCCTTCTTCATCTTCTGGGAATGGATCTCCAGGATCTTGAGCCGTCCAACCGCGGAAGGCATGGGAATCTCAATGATCCTGTCAAAGCGACCTGGCCGCAGCAGAGCTGGATCCAGGATATCGATTCTGTTCGTGGCCGCGATGATCTTGATGTCACCCCTGGTTCTAAATCCGTCCATCTCCGCCAAAAGCTGCATCATAGTGCGGTTGACCTCGGCACTTCCCGTGGTGCCGTCATGAGTACGGATGCTTCCCACAGCGTCGATCTCATCGATGAATATGATACTGGGGGCCTTCTCGCGCGCCATCTGGAAGATATCGCGAACGAGCTGCGCGCCTTCTCCTATGAACTTGTGCACCAACTCCGAGCCGGACATGTGGATGAAAGTGGCCCTGGATTCGTGAGCTACAGCCTTAGCGAGCATGGTCTTGCCCGTTCCCGGCAATCCGTAGAGCAGGACGCCTCTGGGCGGCTCTATGCCGATCTCCTTGAAGATAGCAGGATTCGTGAGCGGCAGCTCCACGGTTTCCCTGATCTCTTGAATCTGGCTTTCCAGACCGCCCACCTGTTCGTAGGATACATCGGGCGCCTCTATCAGCTCCATTACTTTGGCCCGGACATCCACGGAACGGTCCAGGACGCGAACGATTGTGAGAGAGTTGTTTATGGCCACACGAGAATTTGTCTGGATTATCCCCGTCAGCTCTGGCGGAGCGGTAGTGATGAACTCCTGATTATTGCCGTGTTGCCTGAGCAGGACATAGTCCGACCCCATCTCCATAACCGTTGCCAGGAACAGCGGCATCCTCTTGAGGAGTATATTCTCTTTCTTCAGCCGCTCAACCTCTCGCAGATATTTTTTGTTGGCAATGAGGGACTCGAAGAGCTTTGCTCTTACCTCTTCCCTCTCCATCCTGGTTGTCTCCAGCTCTTCGGCGAGGTTCTTGTTGTCGGACTGCAGAGCGTTTATCCTCTTTACGAAGGACTCCTGAATGGTCTCTTGACCAGAAATGGCCGATGTTTCACTCATATAAAGATGCCCTGAGTTTTTCAAGCTTATAAATTCATGCCTGGAGCAGGATCTGAAAATTTTTCTATCTCAGAAAAGTAATAATCATATTATATCTTGTAGTTTTTATGATCGTCCTGAATAAGCGCAATTCTCCTCCCTTCGAGGTCGAGCCCGCGCGTGGAGGAAGGCGCTCCGGGAGCTACATAGCCTCATTGGCCGGGGAGCAAATGACACCTCCATCGAAGTGTATGATATGCACCGCAGAGCGAGACCGAAGAGCTCATTCATCAATTCGCGAGAAGAGTACGATGAGGCCAAGTCTCAGTCGTGCTGGCGCAAAAGGCAGCCGCATAGATCGCAAAGCTGGAGTGAGTGAAAGAGGCCTAACGTCACCCTTGGTCAGCAAGATTGTCTCGCCCATCAATCAGGCTCCTTTGGTTACCTCTTTTTTTGCCATCTGCAGCCTCTGCTTGGCGTTGTAGCCTGTAGCTTTTTCCAGGAAATTTCGGAAGTGCTTGTTGGTATCCATGGCTTGCTCGTCGCTGGCACCTATTACCGACTCTGTGGTCACGGTGAGCTTCTTGCCGGTGATCGACACACAAATGCTTTTAAGAGCTCCATAGCTGAGCAGAAGTTTGCCGTCCTCTTGCTTGATCTTTGTCGGAAACTCCTCTTCCAGAGCCTTTTGAATTCGCTCCAGATCGGGCTTGAAACCTCGCTTGAATGAGTAGTCCATGAACCAGGGTTTGGGCCTGTTCCTGTATAGATCTTTCGAGCGAAATGAGATTCAAGATAATATTCCAAAATTGCTGCAAACAGTTGCACATTCCCTCTTCTCCGTCTCAAATCGTTCCGGCAGACCGGCCACGATCCCTGCAAATTTTTTATCTGCATTTTTCTTCTTAATTGCAGCCAGCTTGATGATCTCTTCTCGGTCTATCTCTTTTCGGTCAAACGACGCCGCTTCCAACAGCCGCGCCCCACGCTCCGATCTGACGATCACCGTGGAGTATCCTTCCGCGCTTCCAATCGAGCCTATGGAAATATCTGCCAGCCGGTTGACCAGATCACCACAAAACGGGCAGCCTGCCCTCACCTGGTTCTTAAGCTCCCGCACCGGGCAGGAGTGCTCTTTGCCGCCTACTGTCACTATGAATTTCCCTCTGGCAATCTGCATCTTTTCGGCCTTATCCAGATCTACGCCGAAAAGCTCTCCCATGCGGCTTTTAAGGGATTCATAATCGAAGCTTTCGAAACAGAAGAGGCCGATAAGAAATATTTCTGCGTCCAGAAATTTATCATTAAAATAGCCCTGCCTCTGCAATTTTCTGACCGTTCGGATCTGGCAGGGCGTGCCGACAACGGCAACTCTCCTTTTGCCCTGGTTCAAGGCCTCCAGGAGCGGGGCGATGACGGAGACGCGCACGTATTTTGTCCCCTTTGCCTGCCAAATCGATTCAGTTTCACCAACAAAAGCAGCATTCGCGCCGCAGCTTTTATTTTTTTGGGCTACCACCGCCCCATCTAAGAGCCCCATCTCAATTCCTTGCTGGAGAATTGCGGTTACCATGCCTCCATCTTGCCCCTCAATGTTGCTCTTGCCGGCAAACATTTCCCTGTTGACACCCAAATCATTATCAATCGTTCCGCACAGGAATTCCTCTTCCATCTCTTTGATATCGACAGAGGAGAGCGGGTAAATGTTTTTTCTTTCCAGTATGGACTTCGTGGGACAGACCAGGGCACAGGCCCCGCATGCAATGCAGTCTTCCGATAATTCTCCATAGGGCGTATCTACATCCCTGGAAACTCCTCGATTTTGAGCATTTATGGCCGAGACGCCCACCAGCTCATCGCAGATCCGGTAGCATAGTCCGCAGAGGATGCAATTTTTATCCCCCGGCAAGAAGCGTGTCTTGAAAATCCCATATTCTCCGGCCATTTCCTGCAATCTCTTCTCCTGGGGGCATCGGGCTATGAGAAGCTCCAGGATCATCTTCCTGATGTCTGCCACTTCCGCAGAATCGGTAATTACAACAAGGCCCTCCTCTACCGGATAGTTGCAGGCGGTGACAAACTTTTTCCGGCCATTTTTAACGATTTGCACAGTGCACAGCCGGCAAGACCCATAGGGCTTGAGAGAAGGATGATGGCATAGCGTCGGGATGTGGATGCCGGCAAGCCTAGCCGCCTCCAGGATAGTGGCCTGACCAGCATCCATCTCAATCGCATGACCATCGATCTTGATTTTCAACCTGGTCATGCCTTATCACCACTTTTTGCCTTTCCTAAACGGGTCAAAGAGGAAGAGGAAGAAGAAGAGGAAGAAGAGGAAGAAGAGGAAGAAGAAGAAAAAGACGGGGAAAGTACGGGGGAGACCTTCTTGATTGCGCGGGTTTTGGGCGGACAGACATCGAAGCAAATGCCGCATCTGGTACAGTGGGATTGATCTATGACACAGTTGCTGCCCTCCTCTTCCTCGATTGCTCCTTCTGGACAGTTCTTCTGGCACAGGCCGCAGCCGATACAGACCTTCGGCTCGATATAATACGAAACAAGAGCTTTGCAAGCCAGAGAGGGGCACCTTTTCTCGATTATATGGGCCGCATATTCATCGGGAAAGTGGGACAATGTGCTTAAAACCGGATTGACGGCTGTGAGGCCCAATGCACACAGCGACGTCTTTCTCATCAGGTCGGCTATTTCCTTAAGAATTTGCAGGTCGCCCTCCTGCCCTTTGCCGGAAACTATGCCGTCCAGAATCTCTCGCATTCGTAACAGGCCCTCCCGGCAGGGCAGGCACTTGCCGCAGGACTCGTCGCATAGGAAGTCCACAAAGTAGCGGGCCAAATCGACAGCACAGGTCTCCTCGTCGATGACAATAATGCTGCCTGAGCCCATCATGGAGCCAAGGCTCGTAAGCTCGTCGAAATCAACCGGGGTCTGCAAATGCCGGGCCGGAATTATTCCTCCCGAGGGCCCTCCTGTCTGCACTCCTTTGAGCTTTTTTCCGCCAGGGATGCCGCCTCCTATCTTGTAAATTATGTCGGCCAGGCTCATGCCCATGGGAACTTCCACAAGACCGGTATTGTTGACCTTTCCGACCAGCGAGAAGATCTTGGTTCCCTTGCTTTTTTCCGTTCCAATGGATGAAAACCATTCGGCCCCCCGGTTGATGATGAGAGGGATATTGGCCCAGGTCTCCACATTGTTGAGGACGCTCGGTCGATTCCAGACGCCACACTCCGAGGTATGTACGTACTTGGGCCGGGGCTCGCCCACTTTGCCCTCCAGGGCGCTCATGAGAGCGGTTGACTCTCCGGAGACAAAGGCTCCCGCGCCCCTATGCACGGATACGTCGAAATCAAATCCGCTGCCCAGTATGTTCTCGCCGAGAAGCCCCAGCTCTCGGGCCTGATGCAGGGCGAATTTGGCATTTTCCACGGCCAGAGGATACTCCATACGCACATAGATGTAGCCAGTATGCGCTCCAACCGCATAGGCTCCAATCATCAGCCCCTCCAAAACGCTATGCGGATTGCCCTCCATGAGAGCGCGATCCATGAAGGCACCCGGGTCTCCTTCATCGCAATTTACGATCACGTACTTGGGCTGGCCGGGAGACTGCGCCGTCGATTCCCATTTTTTCCCGGTGGGAAATCCGCCTCCGCCCCTGCCTCTGAGAACGGACTTTTTAATCTCTTCAATCACCCCAAGTGGTGTCATCTGCGATAAGGCACGGGTCAGAGCGGCATAACCGCCCAGGGCGATGTAGTCGTATATATTTTTGGGATTTATTTGTATATTATTTTTTATTAAAAATCGCATCTGATGATTATAAAATGGGATATCATCTTCCCGTATTGCTTTTTGGCCGGTGGCAGGATCTGTGTAAAGAAGGCGCGCCACCAGCTCGCCTTTGAGAATGGTCTCCTCCACGATCTCCTGCACATCATCCGGCTGCACTCCCATGTAATAGATTCCCTCTGGATATACAACTACCAGAGTTCCCTTTTCGCAAAAGCCGGGACATCCCGTCTCCTTAATATGAATATCCCTCTCCAGACCCCTTTTCTCAATCTCTCTTTCAAAGGCGCTGACCACCTTTCGTGCACCAAGGCCCAGACACCCGGTGCCGGTGCAGATTGCCACCTCTTTTCTCCTGGGGTCTCTGTTGCGTTCGATTTCATCTCTCAAGATCTCCAGATCCTGAATTGATGTAAGTATTGCCATCTATTCCCCATTTTCTTATCTAGTACTAACTATCAAAAGCTGCCCCAATATTTTCTCTACCTTCTTGGAGTCCACCCGGCCGTGATAATCGTCATCTACTACTATTACCGGGCCGATGGCGCAGCATCCCAGGCAGTTGACCCGATTTAACGTGAAGCTATTGTCCGGCGTAGTCTGCCCTGATTTTATGCCCAATTTTGACTCGGTTGTATCCAGCAATCTCTGAGCGCCTCGCACCTGGCAGGCGGTTCCCATGCAAACGCATACTTTATGCCGGCCTACTGGCGAGAGATTCATCGCTTTGTAGAAGCTCGCCACCCTGAATATCTGGCTTGCTGGAATCTTAAGCCTCAAGGAAAGCTCCCTTATGGTTTCTTTGGAGATCCAATGCAGCTCGCTTTGCAAATCTAAGAGCAACTGGATCAAGAAACCTTCCTTTCCATCATATTTTTTTATTATATTTTCCAGCTTCTCCTTGTCGGCATCGATCATATTCGCCTCACGTTATTCGCATTTATATCAGCATTAAGCGTGAAAAACTATATAACATTTGCCTTCGATAACATATAATAATGATAAGAATAAAGTCACTACAATGAGCGAAGATCTATTGAGAGTTGTCCGGAAAAGATGCAAGAAGATGGAGATACCTTTGATGGGTGTGGCGAGCGTAGAGCGCTGGAAGGATCCACCCTTTGTGCCCTGGATGCCGGAGGAGTTTTATCCAGAGTCCATATTTCCCCAGGCGAAATCGGTAATAGTCATTGGCCTTCCCGTCAGTCTGCCCGTGCTGGAGACGTCACCCTCCATTTATTACCGGGAGCTGTACAACACCGTAAACAGCCTGCTGGACCAGTACACTTACCGCCTGGCCAATTATCTGAGCGATATGGGCCACCCGTCCGTCTTCGTTCCTCGGGACGGCTACTTCGGCATCAAGGCCCTGCTGAAAAATCCAATGGCTTTCTTCTCCCACCGGCACGCAGCCCTCCTGGCGGGTCTGGGCAATTTCGGGACAAACAATATGTTGCTCACGCGAGAGTTTGGCCCACGCGTGCGCTTCGGCTCAGTTTTCACAGCAGCAAAGCTTCCAGCCGATCCGCTCCTCGATGAAAGACTGTGCACCCGCTGCATGCGCTGCGTCAAGATGTGCCCGGCGAATGCATTGGATGAAAAGGACTATCCGCAAGGGCTCACGGACAAGAAAAGCTGCACCGCCCACAGCGCCGAGCTGAACCAGCGGGGAATATCGCCCTGCGGGATATGCATCAAAGTCTGCCCGGTGGGAGTGGACAGAAAGCTCTTTGGGCGGATGGATGCTTCCATCTATTCTCGAAAGGATCAATTCCCGCAGGAGCACAAAGCCTGGGAGCATGTGCAGAGGTTTGGGGGGCTTTGAGATTAAAATCGTTTATATCTAAATGAATAAAGGAGGAGCCCAGAGAGTTGAAACTCCTAAATCTCCTCCGCGATTCTTATTTCACCTTACGTAGATCCAGACCACATTGCTCCAGCCGGATCTGCTGCTCCACATGGCCAGCTGGTGCCAGCCTCGGGCATCACCAATGAATCGACCATGGAAGTATCCGGGCATTCTGTAACCCAGGTTGCGCCAGATCTGCTGCCCATTGGGATATCGCTCCCAGGACCACACGGTTTGAGCCTGATCGTTGTTAGACAGAATGCTGGTGCTTCTCCAGAAGAAGACCGACGCGGGATCTGTTGTCCACATTCCATTGTATCGGGTCCAGATCTGCAGCCCGGTTACCATCATAAAAGCCATCGATCTGTCGGCAGAGGCCATTCCACTTCCTGAGGCCATCATTCCGCTGCTTGCCACCTCTTGCTGGCTAAGAGCTTGCCCTTCAGAATAGCTCAGGGCCTCGGTATTGGAACCTGATGGTGTAGAAAGAGGCTGTGAGCTGCTTGGTCCGTCAGACGGGTGTCCTCCATCGCCGCCACTCGATCCAGGAACGGTCACAGGACCCTGTTGAGGTCCGGGATTGTAGGGGTCTGTGGGGTAGTTTGGATAATCCGATCCAGGATAATTTGGATCAGATGGATAATCCGGTCCAGGATAATCAGGCCCGGAAGGATATTGATCGTACGGGTCAGGCTGAGCTAAGGCGGTTGCCGACAAAAAAATAAAGACGGCAAACACCACCGATGTCATCACCAACTTAGCATTCATTTCTTTCACCTTTGCTTAGATTGCAGACAATGATAATTTATATAGAGACGAAGGTCTGCCAGGGCTGTATGGCCTGAGCATAGAAGACTGCAACTGGTTGGTTGGCTAAAATGTTGTATGTAAGTGCTGCTTGCTGTCCAGTGTCCTCTGGCGCCTGGAAGGTCTGAGCAGCCGGACTGGTAGTGCCTGGTTGAATCGTCTGAGGCGGAGCGACTATTGTTTTGGTTTCGCGTGGTACGGTATTAAATGAGTATCCTGGTCCTTGATCACTGGAGTAACCGGATGATGAGTAGGTGATCGACGTCTCGCCATACCCACCAGAGGAAGCTTCTCCTGCATCGGGACTAAGACCCCAAGCTTGCCCTTGCGATGTAGATATGACTGCTACAAAGGAAACCAAAACCAATATTAACAAAGCGTTTCGGATTATGATCCCTCCTAAATAACCTCTAAAGATATGTAGCAATCTGACTATAAGTAGTTATCAGTTTTTGTTAACATACCAGTCTATTGGCCCTGCTATCGCTAAATGCATTAGCCTTGGAAATATATACTTGGAAATATATATGAAGATGGCAAATGCACCTTTCCAGGTGGTTCATCCTGCGATGTATGGGTCTTCTACTGGGGAGATTGTCTCTTGACGGGAAAACGACATGGTTGACGTTTTTGCCGGCAGTGTGTGTTCTTTGCAAAGGGATGAACATGAACCGGGCTTCTCCGCCTATTTGAGCCCGGAATCATGCCATTTCCAATCCCCAAAAGGCGAAGTTTACACGTGCATCCTTCTCATGCCCGTTTCCAAGATGCCCAAAAACTCCGCGCCCACAGCCACCACGCTGTTGGTGAACACGGATGCATTGATCTCAAAGATAGGATTTCTGAATTTAGTATATTCGGACATCAGCCAGGTGGTGGAGCTGGTGTCTCCGCTGAAGAGATCTCTGTATTCCGGCTTTACAGGTATCACGGCAATGTCCTTCTCCTTGCCATGCATTTTAAGAATCAGTACCTGTCGCGATGAGGGATTGGCGGTAATTGGCATCACATCAGCGCCCATTTTCAGAGCCGTGACCGTTCCCTCCAAGGCCTCATAGGTGTTGCCAATTCCGGTTATGGGAATGTAAACGTCTCCTATCTGAAAGCTGGGCGTATTGAAATCTCTCTCCCAGTAGCTGATCTTGTTTAAATGGGTGAACCTCATCTCAAAAGCGCGGGCCACCAGGCCGGATCTTCCCACGCCTCCGATAATGTATCTTCCACTGCGAGGCAGCAGCCTGCCAAACCAGTACTCCAAATGCTCGGGATCCATTTGGGAGATAAGGCGAGCGTTTTCTTCAAAGTCCTTTATTGTGGTGCGGTATTCCGGACAGGTAGGATCACAAACATCTTTCAGCCGGGACTGGATATCTCTGAAAAGTGCATTTAAAAAGGCCAGTACCTGCAACTCAAACTCCGTGCCCATGGGAGAGAGCCGCGACCTCGTATCTTTATCCGTGGATTGTTTTGTCCGGGCCGTGAACACCAGAACCGATCCTCGCTCGTACTCGCTCACCATTTTATAGGCGGTTCCATTCTCATTGGCAGTTATCAGCTTGATATCTCCCCCCAGAGTGATGATATCACCTATGTATTTATTTACGGCCTGTGTTTCTCCGGAGCCGGATATGGCTATCCCCAGATTCTTGCCCTTGCGGTAGTGCCTTTGCACGGGATCTTCCAGGGTGAACGGAAATACGTTATCGAAGTGGTTTTGGATAAGCTGCAAGAAGCTGTAAAGAGCGAGAGCGGACCGGCCCGCCGCCAGGCCATAAACGAACTTGTTGTCCGGCGACGGTCTCAAAAACTCCACCATGGAATCGGAAAAGGCAGCAACGCTTGCCATGTCCAGATCGAGCAGCTTCTCTAAAAAGCCGCACTGGAGCAGCGTGGCCTCCTGGAATGTCTTAATAAGGCCTGACATATTGGCACCAATAGAGACCATTCCAAGATAAGCCTTTCTTTTCAGGTTTAAGATATAATCTCATGCAGCAGGTTCCGCTCATTGGCCGACTTGATCTCTTGGGCGATACGCCGGCCGTTGGAGAGGCCCGGTTCAATAAGATCCGAGTAGGGCGATCCGCTTGCATAGAGATTGGTGCCCGCGACGATTCTGGCCGAGATCTCGAAGACCTTGAACTCCAGCTCGTCGGTGACTATCGTTTCCAGGCTGAAGGCGCCGATCATCCCGCCGAAGAGTTCCAGGCTGGTTTCCACGACCCTTTCTCCCAGCTCAAAGGCGCGGGGCAAGAGAGACTCGCGTAGCACCAGCGGCAGGTTGCCCGTGACCACAAAGCTGGGATAGATGCCAGCCTCGGCCAGCTCTTTCATGCTGCCGATGCGAAAGATCTCGTCGGCATTGGACTCCACGCGCCGATCGATGCCCAGCATCTGCAAAGAGCCCTTGCGCAGAAGATACCCTTCCTGTTTTATGGGCGAATAGAAGAAATGAATGTAATACCTGGTGCCTAAGATGAACTCCTGGATGGTGTACTTCTCCTCCGAGTTCATCTTTGATTGCAGCTCTTCTTTGGTCTTGGCAATGAAAAAACCCCGACCGCCTTTAGCGCCGTGATATTTTATAATGACCGGCCGGTCGATGTCTTCCGCCTTTTCAAATCGCATGGGAACGTTTACCCCGGCCTTGAGAAGCCATTCTCGCTCCATCTCCCGGTCGCTCTCCCAGGCTAAAACGCGCCTGTTTCCAAAAGTGGGAACAGCCAGCGACTCAAACCTCTCGATTCCCAAATACTCAACCAAAGAGCCGTGCGGAATTATGATCACGTTCTCGGCTACGAGATCATCGGCATAATCCAAGAGTGCCTTATAGCTCTCTACGGAGAAGAACTTATCCGGCTTGGCTAAGGGAAAGGCGTCGTAGAACCGAGGCGGCTGACCGATGCAAATTCCAATGGTTTTGAAGCCCTCCAGGCGCGCACCATGGAAAATTTGCAGGCTGCTGTGTGAGCAGATGGTGGCAATGGTTAGGTCGTTCTTATCGTATCCCTTCAAAATCTCCTGAATATCCTCTTTAGAAATCATGGTGATGACCTTTGAAACCACCGGGTTGGCATGAAGGTAGATAAACCCTTCGCAAAGGAGTGCCTTGGAGATGATTTGTTTAGATCCCGCCGAACATATCCCCTTTGCGGCTCCCTCTTTCCCCACTGCGATCCGTCTTCATGGCTTCGTTCAGGGCTTTACGATAGAACCTCTCCGTGTACTCCTTGGCCATTCTTCGAGCGGAGAAGAGCGGCCCGGTCATCTTGATGGCCTCCTTCATGACTGCCGCCCAGCCGTGCGAGACACCATCCTCGTCCACATCGTAGAATAGCGGCACAATATCCTTCTCCAGCAGATCGTAGATGGCAGCAGCATCATGCGCGTCCCTGTCCGGCCCTTCTCTCGCGCCCTCAATTGCCCAGCCGTTCAAGCCGTTGTAGCCTTCAATCCACCAGCCATCCAGGACGGAAAGCTGCGGAACGCCGTTTAGCGTCGCCTTCATGCCGCTCGTTCCGCTCGCCTCCATGGGCGGCAGGGGATTGTTCACCCAGACATCAACGCCATGCACCAGATACTGCGCCAGGAGCTCATCGTAGTCCTCCACAAAGGCGATGCGCCCTCCAAATGCCTGGTCCTTGGCGACATTGAAGACCTGCTGCAAGAGCTGCTTGCTCTGCTGGTCGTCCTGGTGAGCTTTGCCGGCAAAGATGATCTGCACCGGCCTTTCGGTATCACTCACGATCTTTGTCAGACGGGCAATATCATGCAAGAGGAGCGTGGGCCGTTTGTAGGAGGCAAAGCGCCTGGCAAAGCCTAAAGTGAGGGCTGCAGGATCGAGCAGCACCCCGGAGGCCATGACATTATTGGAGTCCGAACCGGATTTGTGCCACTTGTTGCGGGCCCGTTCTCTTATCTTGGCAATTGCCATCTCTTTCATGAAACGATGATGCTCCCAGAGAACGCTGTCCGGTATCTCGTCAATCAGCTGCCAGATAGCAGGTTGATCGTGCTCCTCCAGCCATGTTCGTCCGAGGTAGCGGTTGAATATCACATCACCCAGGCGCCGATCAATCCAGGAGGGCACGTGCACCCCATTGGTGATGTGCTCAATGGGAACCCTGTCCACGGCAAGTTCTGGCCAAAGCGGCTGCCACATCTCACGGCTGACCTCTCCGTGCTTCTTGCTCACTGCATTTCGGTAAGCACTGCTGCGCAGGGCAAAGGCAGTCATGTTAAAGCCCTCCGGCCTGGCCGGATTCGTCCCCAGGCGAAAGAGCTCATCCCGGGAGAGATCCAGCGTGGGCAGATAGGAGCCGAAGTACTTGTCCATGAGCGGATAGGAAAAGACATCATGGCCAGCGGGCACCGGCGTATGAGTAGTAAAAACCGTGGTGTTCTTGACCTGCTCGAAGGCCTCCCTGTAGCTCATGCCTCCCTCTACCTTCTCCCGAATCCTCTCCAGGATGGCGAAAGCGGGATGGCCTTCGTTGCAATGAAGAACGGAATAGTCCACCCCCAGATGGCGCAAGATGCATACGCCCCCAATGCCAAGGACTATCTCCTGGCGCAGGCGCTGCTCCAGATCGCCGGTATAAAGCCGGTCGGATATGACGCGATTCCCGGGCTCGTTGGCCTCGCTGGAGGTATCGATCAAATAAAGGCTGGTCTTTCCCACCTGGACCTTCCAGACCTCCAAATTAATAGACGGGTCCATGACCGGCACCTTGATGGTGATGGGATCTCCATTAGCATCCACCATCTTCCTGATAGGTGCATTCTCCCGGTCCATCATCTCGCAGGCCCCCATCTGCCAGCCGTCCGGCGAGATCATCTGACGCAAGTAGCCTTGCGGGTACATGAATCCTAATGCCACCAGAGGCAGACCCAGGTCGCTGCACTCCTTGAGAAAGTCTCCCGCCAAAAAGCCGAGACCGCCCGCATAAAAGGGCAGGGCATGGTGCAGGCCGTACTCCGCCGAGAAGTAGGCGATCTTGCACCTTTCCGGATCAGCTACACGGGTGCAAAACCAGCCGTTAGATGGATTCATGTAGCTATCAAAGCGGGCCATCACATATTCATAATGCCTCATGAAATGGACGTCGGATGTTGCCGCATCCAGCGCACCTCTATCCATGCGGTTGATCATCTTTACAGGGTTGTGGTTGCTCAGATACCAGCCCCGGCGGTTGAGGAGCTTGAAGAGCGCCCGGCCTTCGGGGTGCCAGCTCCACCAGAGGTTGTAGGCCAGCTCTCTTAGTCCAGAGATCTTTTCCGGCAGATGGGGGAATTTGTCTTTGATACCTTGCATGAATGTGTCAGCTCCCTAGCGGTCTGTAATGGGACGGTCTTTGGAGATATATCCTTCGAATAGTGGGAAAAAACGAGAATAGTAATACAGTCCAAGATAATTTAAGGTTGGTTGTATTTATCTAATCATGTAGGATTGGTTTCCTCCTGCTCTTTTGCCTTGGCAAGGAGCCATGCACGCAAAATCGTAACAGATTCTCACGATTCAGGAACGAAATCAAGTCGTATACATTCCGCGCCTTGCCGCCATTATGCCGAGGCCATGTTCACGGGGGAGACTTGATGTCTTCCAGCTCGATCACCCTTTTTTCAGGCAAGAGCCTTGCAGCTCGTGGCAATCCGTGTTTCCTTGCACTGCCTCCAGCGTGCCGCCGCCCCAAGGCAAAGCTTTGGCCCAGGGGGCCGAAAGGGTAAGTCACACGGCAACTTCTATGCTTCTTGCGATGACGGTCGGCTTCGGGATGGGAATGTTATCTTCCATAAGTCCCTCCATATGAAACACTATAGCCTCTTTCATCAACAGAAGAACTTCCTCCTCGGTTTCGCCCGCAGCGACCACGCCAGGCAGATCCGGGCAGTATGCGGAGTAATTCTCTTCACCTGATTCAATGATAATGGTATATTTTGTCATCTCTGAATCTCCATTAGGCCTGCTTGCTTTAATATACTTTTGAGCGTCCTAGTACAGCTGGGCTGATA
>SESF01005344.1_pt1 | contig 13532 bp, 8 predicted proteins | sample 3171521 | NCBI WGS metagenome assembly SESF01 (sample SAMN10866945, study PRJNA518727) | freshwater metagenome | biome: subpolar coniferous forest; feature: holomictic lake; material: water; isolation source: holomictic Lake 227, 6 m and 8 m depth | place: Canada: near Kenora, Ontario | collected...
AAGAGTCCTCCCATACGATCAACCAGACCGATCTTCAAGGCGCTGCTTCCGGTCCAGACCTTTCCCCCGGCGACAGAATCTACCGCAGCAAAGCGCATTTTTCTTGAGGCGGACACTTTCCCCACAAAGTCGTCATAAATTTCACCCGATGCTGCCACAAATTTATTGTAGGCCTTGGGCTCAAGCGGCTTGAACGGGCTGCTGGCATCGGCATACCGGCCACGAGTCACAACTGCACGGCCAAGACCGATTTTTTCAGCAAGTCCGCTGATATTGGGCTTCAGGGCATAGACGCCGATGGAACCGGTAATGGTGAGCGGCTGCGCATAAATGGTTTTGCCAGCAAGAGCAGCCATGTAGCCACCCGAAGCCGCAACACCCGACATGGAGACGACAAGAGGTTTTTTCACCGCAGCCGAATCAAGCATCTGGAGCATGTCAGCCGAGGCAAGGGCATCGCCTCCCGGGCTGTCAATACGCACCACAAGAGCTTTGACTGCCTTATCCTCCAGAGCCGCATCAAGCGAATTTTTCACACTCTCGACATCAATCCCCTCACCCATCTCCCCCGCTGAGTGGACAATCGTGCCGGAAAGGGTGATGACGGCAATGCTTTCACTACTCTCCGCTTTTTGGGGCCATGCAACCGATGAACGGTAACGGGATGCGCTGACAAAAGCATCATTGTCACTGCTCAGCTCCTTTCCGGTCATTTTTCTGGTCAGGGTGCATTGCAACTCCCAGAACGAGGCGATGCCGTCAACCAGCCCAAGTGTTTCGGCCTTTTTGGCAGAGAGCAGGGGATCGTTGTTGATAAGTGCCTCAAAAGAGTCCCGGCTAATGCGCCTCCGCGTCGAGACATAACCGAGATAGTCATCATAGACCTCATCAAGCAGTGCATTGATCTGCTCGAAGTACTCCTTGCTTGCTCCGGTTCTGACAAATGGCTCAATACCGCTCTTGTACTTTTTCCACTGCGCGGCCTGGACTTTGACCCCTATTTTTCCAAGCGGAGTGGTATAAAAGAGCGATTCCGCCTTCAGGCCATCAAGCAGCAGAAAACCACCACGCTCAACCATAATGGAGTCACATGCGGTAGCAAGAAGATAATCGGCATCCTCGGCTGAGCGAAGAAATGCCGTGACCTTTTTACCCCCTTTGCGGACCTTTTCAACAGCCGTCCGCAATTCAGCGAGCTTTGCAGGGGTTGTATGTACCCCCCGAATATCGAGCAGCACCTCCCTGACCCGCTCATCCATAGCGGCATGATCGAGCACAAAGAGCAGCTCCTGGAGAGAGAGTGACTCACGCGAAGGCAAAAAAGGGAGCGAGCTGCTTTCATTGCGAATTTCATCAATTTCGCCACTGAGAGGAACAACCAGCACAAAACGATCAGCAAGGGCGTGTGAACTGTGATATGCCCACAAAAGTCCGGCAAAAAAAAGTACCGAAAGAAGGGTGAGTGCAAGACAACCGATGCGGAAACAGCCCGGCCTCTTTTTTCGCACGCCCGTATCAGCGTACATTGTATACATATTATTCATAAAGAATACAGCTTACCTTGTGTCCATGAGTAGATGTGAGTTCCTGAAGCCTGGGTTCCCTCTTACTGCACTCGGCCCTTGCAGAAGGACAGCGCGGATGAAACCCGCACCCGGCAGGGATATTCATCGGGCCTGGCAAATCTCCATGCAGAAGAATCCTCTCCTTTTTGCCGCCAAACTCAGGATTGGGAATGGCCGAGAGGAGCGCTCTGGTATAGGGATGTTTCGGGTTTGCATAGAGTTCAGCGTAGTCAGCAATCTCGACAATTTTGCCAAGATACATGACCGCAACCCTGTCGGAAATATATTCGACAACCGAGAGGTCGTGGGCAATAAAGAGATAGGTCAAGCCCAGATCCCGCTGGAGATCCTTGAGCAGATTGATGATCTGCGACTGAATCGATACATCAAGCGCTGAAACAGGTTCATCACAGATAATGAACTTCGGATTGACCGCCAGTGCCCGCGCAATACCGATCCGCTGGCGCTGCCCCCCTGAAAACTCATGCGGGTAGCGATTGCTGTACTCCCTGTTCAAGCCAACCAGATCAAGCAACTCCTCAATCCGGCGACGTGCGGCCTCACCCCGGGCAATGCGGTGAACCAGCAAAACCTCTCCGAGGATCTGGCGTACCGTCATACGAGGATTCAGTGAACCAAACGGATCCTGAAAAATCATCTGCATCTGTTTGCGAAGCGCACGAAAGTCGCGATTGCCAATCGTGGAAATCTCCCGCCCTTCAAACGCAATGCTGCCCGTTACAACAGAATGACCAAGACGAATCAGCGCACGGCCAAGAGTGGTTTTACCACAACCTGACTCGCCCACCAGTCCGAGCGTCTCTCCCTGAAAAACATCAAAAGAGACACCATTAACCACCGGTATCGGAAGTGACTTGCCAAGAAGCCCACCCTTTTTTCCAGGAAAATGAACCCGCAAGTCATTGACCGACAGTAACCGCCCTTGATCCTTCATTTTTGACTGAACGCTGTTTATCGTATTTTTTATTATTATACTAAAACGATCGGGAATCTCCCATAAACAAACCTTTTGTTCAAGTCCCTCTTTTGCCCTTGCAAACTGATCAGTTACATACCGGAACGCTCTACGTTGTTGCAACGCCTCTCGGCAACCTCGAAGACATGACCCTGAGAGCCATCAGAATTTTGAAGGAATCCGGTGCGATCGCCTGTGAAGATACTCGCCGTGCCTCAATTCTGCTCCGCCATTTCGATATTTCCGGCAAAAGACTCATCAGTTACCATAATTACAATGAGCCGAGAGCCATCAGCCAGATTATCGCCCTGCTTGAAGAGGGTGACGATGTCGCACTCATCACCGATGCAGGAACCCCCGTCATCAGTGATCCCGGCTATGCCCTCCTGCACGCCCTGCATGATCGCGGGCTTCAGGTTATCCCGATTCCCGGAGCAAGCGCCTTGACTGCCGCACTTTCAGCCTGCCCGCTTCCGGTCAACAACTTTTTTTTTGCAGGCTTTCTGCCGCATAAAAAAGGACGCAAAAGCCGTCTTGCCTACCTCGCCGCGCTGCAAACCTCTTTTGTTGTCTATGAATCACCCTTCAGAATCATGAAACTCCTCGATGAGCTCAGCAACGTCATGGAGGATGCCCAAATTTTTGTTGGACGGGAGATGACCAAAATACATGAAGAGTATCTTACCGGTACCATCGAAGAGATACGCCAAAAACTTGCCGACGGCAAAGCACGGGGAGAGTTTGTGGTGATTGTTCACCCGCCCCAAAAAAAATCAATCAAATCAGAAGAGGACGATGCAGATCATCACTGAACCCTGCCAGATGCAGGCAATAGCCGAAAAGCTGCGGCTCAACCGCCAGCTCATCGGCGTCGTCATGACCATGGGTGCACTGCACGAAGGGCATCTGAGCCTTGTCAAGCTTGCCCGTCAAAGCGCTGGCACCGTTATTCTCACGATTTTCGTCAACCCTTCACAATTCGGGCTTGACGAAGACCTCCACCAATACCCCAGACCTTTCGAACAGGACGTCGCCCTTGCAAAAGCAGCAGAAGTCGATTACCTCTTTGCACCTGACGCTGGCAGCATTTACCCCGAAAACTATCAGACCACCCTGGAATGCGGTGCCCTCGGCAAACGACTTGAAGGAGAGCGACGGCCGGGCCATTTCAACGGCGTGGCCACCATCGTAACCAAACTCTTTCATATCACCAAACCGCACCGGGCAATCTTCGGCCAAAAGGATGCACAACAACTCGCCATTATCCGACAGATTGTTAAAGATCTTGATCTCGATATAACCATTGTGGCCGCGCCCATTGTCCGCGAAGAGAGTGGTCTGGCGGTAAGTTCAAGAAATATCTATCTCTCAAACCAGGAGCGCAGCGCAGCCTCCATTCTTTACCAGGGAATCTGCCATGCCGAACAGTGCATTGCCGACAAGAAAAAAGAGCTTCCGACAATTGCCGCAGAGATCGAGCAGATGATAGACTCAACACCTGGATGCCGCGCCGATTATGTCGTTTTTGTTGATGAAGAGCGGTTTTTGCCCGTCGAGACCGTTGAAGAAGGAAAGGAGTATCGCCTTCTTCTCGCGGCCTGGTGCGGAAGGGTACGGCTTATCGACAACGGCAAATTCCGTGCATGAGAGAGCATGAGATGAGGTTACCGGAAGAGATTTTTTTGTGTTATATTTCTGAACTTGTTCATTGCCTGAAAACAACCGGACAACATTTTTATCACTTACTATCACACGATCTCCATGATTATCAACAAAGAAATTGATCTTGGCCAGGGCAAGGTTATCTCGATTGAAACCGGAAAAATGGCAAAACAGGCCGATGGCGCTGTCGTTGTCCGCCTTGGCGACACGATGGTCATTGCAACGGTTGTTTCAAGCAAAAAAACACCTCCTCCCAATCAGGACTACTTTCCTCTCCAGGTTGAATACCGCGAGAAATATTCGGCTGCAGGCAAATTCCCCGGAGGTTTTTTCAAGCGTGAAAGCCGCCCCTCCGAAAAAGAGATTCTTTCAGCACGACTGATCGACCGTGCGCTCCGTCCGCTTTTTCCTGATGGCTACCTCTATGAAACCCAGATCATTATAACGGTGATCTCTTCTGATCAGATCAATGACGGCGACGTCCTCGGTGGTCTGGCAGCATCAACGGCCATCATGGTCTCCGATATTCCTTTCCACAACCCGATGTCTGAAGTACGGGTTGGCAGAGTCAACGGCCTCTTCATCATCAACCCCGATAGCAACGAACTGGCCAGCAGCGACCTTGACATCTGTATCGGCGGAACGACGGATACCATCTGCATGCTCGAAGGCGAGATGAAAGAAATTTCCGAAGCCGAGATGCTTGACGCCATCAAGTTCGGTCACGCAGCCATCCGCAAACTTTGTGCACTCCAGAGCGAGATTGCGGCAGAAGTGGCAAAACCGAGCCGCCCCTTTGCCCCGACCATCATTCCGGCAGAGCTTACCGAAGTTGTCCGGGGACTTTGCGAAAGCCGCCTCAAGGAGCTTGCCTACACCCCGCTCCAGAAGGAAGAGCGCGCCGATCAGACCGCACACATCTATCGCGAAACCATAGAGGCTACCATTGAGCACTTCAAGGCGGCCATCAGCAGCGAGGATATCGCTGCCGATCCATCCAAAGCACTCTGCCTGAACCAGCATATCATCGACGAACAGATTCATACCGTCGAAAAGAGGATGATGCGCCACATGATTCTTGACGATGCAAAACGCCTTGATGGCCGCGCCCTTGACCAGGTTCGCCCTATCAGCATCGAACTTGGTATCATCCCGAGAGCCCACGGTTCCGCCCTCTTTACCAGGGGAGAGACCCAGGCACTTGTCACCATAACGCTCGGCACCAAAAAAGATGCCCAGTCCGTTGACACCCTGACCAGCAGTGCCGACAAACGGTTCTATCTCCACTACAACTTCCCTCCCTTCAGCGTCGGTGAATGCGGACGGCTCGGAAGCATTGGACGCCGCGAAATCGGGCATGGCAACCTCGCAGAGCGCTCCATCAAGATGGTTGCTCCGACCGAGGAGGAGTTCCCCTACACTATCCGTATCGTATCAGATATTCTTGAGTCAAACGGCTCATCATCAATGGCTTCAGTATGCGGCGGAACACTTGCTTTGATGGATGGTGGTGTACCCCTGAAAAAGCCGGTATCGGGCATCGCCATGGGACTCATCAAGGAGGGAGCCTCTTATGCCGTACTCTCCGATATTCTCGGCAATGAAGATCACCTTGGAGATATGGATTTCAAGGTATCAGGCACCCGGGACGGTATTACCGCCTGCCAGATGGACATCAAGATTGACGGGCTCGACTATCACATCCTCGAAACCGCCCTTGAGCAGGCACGCAGGGGCCGTCTCCACATTCTCGACGAAATGGAGAAAGCGATCCCATCAACCCGTCAGGAGCTTGCAAACTTTGCACCAAAACTGACAACCATCAAGGTACCGGTTGACTGCATCGGCATGATTATCGGCAAAGGTGGAGAGACCATCCGCAGCATTACGGAAGAGACCGGTGCAGAAATCAACATTGAAGATGACGGAACGGTCACCATTGCCTGCTCCACCAGTGAGGGTACCAACGCCGCGCTGGCCACCATAAAAAGTCTTACCGCCAAACCTGAGGTCGGCACGATCTATATTGGAAAGGTGCGCGACATTCGTGATGAACTCGGTGCTTTTGTGGAATTCCTTCCCAAAACTGACGGACTGGTTCACATCTCCGAGATATCAAGCACAAGAGTGACAAAAGTGAGCGATCACCTGAAGATTGGAGAAAAAGTAAAGGTCAAGCTGGTGGATGTCCGCAAGGATCCCCGTACCGGAAAAACCAAGTTTGCCCTGTCAATAAAAGCTATTGAACAGGATGCTGCAAAAGAGAGCGGCGCAGAAAACAACTGAATCGCAACAAGAGTCAAAAAGCAGTACAGGTAACACTGTGCTGCTTTTTTTTTAAGGGAAACAACTCTCATTCATCAACACACCATGAGGTACGATTTTTCAAAAACAGAAGCAAAATGGCAGGCCCGCTGGCAAAAGGAGCATACCTTTTCAACCAGTGAAGAGAGCGGCAAGCCCAAATACTATGTACTCGACATGTTTCCCTACCCCAGTGGTACCGGGCTCCATGTCGGCCACCTTGAAGGTTACACCGCATCAGATATCATCGCGCGTTACAAACGGAGCTGCGGCTACAATGTGCTCCACCCGATGGGATGGGATGCCTTTGGACTGCCCGCCGAACAGTTTGCCATCAAGACAGGAACACACCCGAAAACCACAACAGAGGAGAATATACGGAGCTTCAAAGGCACCCTGCAGGCCATGGGCTTCTCCTACGACTGGTCGAGGGAGATTAACACCACCGACCCCCGCTACTTTAAATGGACACAATGGATTTTTCTCAAGCTTTATGAGCGCGGACTGGCCTATATGTCGGAAGTGGACGTCAACTGGTGCGAAGAGCTCAAGACCGTTCTGGCAAACGAGGAGGTTGATGAAAAAATTGCTGACGGCTACACGGTTGTCCGTCGCCCCCTGCGGCAGTGGGTGCTGAAAATCACCGCTTATGCCGACCGCCTGCTTGCCGACCTCGATGAGGTCGAATGGCCGGAAAATGTCAAACAGATGCAGCGCAACTGGATTGGCCGTTCGGAAGGAGTCGAAATTGACTTTGAACTCCGCTGTCACAACAAAAAACTGAAAGTCTATACTACAAGGCCCGACACCCTCTTCGGAGCAACCTACCTTGTTCTTTCACCAGAGCATCCGCTGGCAGAAAAGCTTGCCACCGCAAGCCAGTTGGTTGCGGTAAAAAATTATATCAGCCAGGCCAGGCTGAAAACAGAGCTGGAACGAACTGGCCTGCAAAAAGAAAAAAGTGGCGTCTTTACCGGTTCTTATGCCATAAACCCTGCAACAGAAGAGCCCCTTCCTGTCTGGATCTCCGACTTTGTCCTGACCAGTTATGGAACAGGAGCTATCATGTCCGTTCCGGCACATGACAGCCGCGACTGGGAGTTTGCCCGCCAGTACAATCTTCCCATCATTGAGGTGGTCAAAAGCCCGCATGATGTCCAGGAAAAGGTTTTTGAAGGAAAGGAGAGCTTCCCGGTCAACTCCTCCAACAACGAAATATCACTCAACGGGCTCCCGTTCAATGAAGCTTTTGAGCGCATGGCGACATGGCTTGAAACAAAAAAAGTTGGCCAGAGAAAGGTCAACTACAAGCTTCGCGACTGGATATTCAGTCGCCAGCGTTACTGGGGAGAACCGATCCCGATCAAGCATTACGACGACGGTACCCTTCGCACAGAGAGCAACCTGCCGCTCACTCTTCCTGACGTAGAGGCTTATCATCCATCCGCAACCGGAGAATCGCCCCTTGCCAACATTCCTGACTGGCTCTATGGAAACGATGAGCATGGAGCATTCCGGCGCGAAACCAACACCATGCCCCAATGGGCGGGCAGTTGCTGGTACTACCTCCGCTTCATCGACCCTGAAAACAGCAGCCAGTTAATCAGCGCAGAAAAAGAGCGATACTGGATGAACGTCGATCTCTATATCGGCGGCGCAGAACATGCCGTCCTGCACCTGCTCTATGCTCGCTTCTGGCACAAGGTTCTTTTCGACCTCGGCGTCGTCAGCACCAGGGAGCCCTTTAAAAAGCTCTTCAACCAGGGAATGATTCTTGGTGAAGACAATGAGAAAATGTCGAAATCACGCGGCAACGTCATTCCGGCAGACCACGTCCTGCAGCGCTACGGAGCCGATGCCGTGCGTCTCTATGAGATGTTTCTGGGTCCTCTTGAGCAGGTCAAACCCTGGAATACCAACGGCATTGAAGGCATAAGCCGTTTTCTGTCGAAGGTGTGGCGACTGGTTTATCCGGAACATGAGGGGCCAGCAAAGCAACTGACACTTGATGCCATGCCGGAAGAGTTGCTGCGACGGATGCACAAAACCATTAAAAAGGTTGGAGAAGACACGGAGCAGCTCAAATTCAATACCGCCATTTCCGAAATGATGGTCTTTGTCAACGAGCTGCACAAGGCTGGCTGCACCAACCGGACAGCCGTTGAAACGCTTCTTATGCTGCTTGCACCCTACGCGCCGCACATCACTGAAGAGCTGTGGGAGAGCATCGGCCACACCGAATCCATCACTCTGGCACCCTTTCCCGCCTTTGAGCCAAAACTGGTCGAAGAGAGCGTGTTAACCATTGCCGTGCAAATCAACGGAAAACTGAGAGGCACCTTTACTGCTCCGCCAAAAAGCCCGAAAGAGTTTCTTCTGGCGGAGGCAAAAAAGGTTGAATCGGTACGCAAATTTATTGACGGTCAAACCATTCTCCGCGAAATTGCTGTCGTCGACAAATTGATCAATTTTGTAGTAAAACAAGAATAAACCATGAGATTGTAAAAGAACAATTGTTGCCGAAACGTTTTTTTTTGTGTAAAATCAGGAGAGACATAATAGAGTTCGCTATCCGGCTTTTTATCTTCGTTTCAACCAGTTATTTTCCTCGTTCCTAAACCCCTTAAGACGGGTACATAGTTTTTTTTAATCTCATAAAACATGGGCATCAATGGCTACAGACGAAACAACATCCAACGCACAGCACACCGTAACCCCCACGACAGAGGTATCAATCAGCTCTGTTATGTCTGAAAAGCGGAAATTTCCACCTCCGGCCGATTTTGCTCTCAATGCCCATGTCTCCTCCATGGCAGAGTATGAGAAACTCTATGCTGCCGCCGAAGCTGATCCGGATGCCTACTGGGGAGGCATTGCTGAAAAGTTCCACTGGTTCAAGAAATGGGATAGCGTTCTTGAATGGAATTCTCCTTATGCGAAATGGTTTAAAGGTGGAAAAACCAATATCTGCTACAACGCCCTTGATGTCCACGTCAACAGTTGGAGAAAAAACAAGGCAGCCATTATCTGGGAAGGCGAAGAGGGTGATGAGCGGGTTCTGACCTATGGTGAACTGCACCGCCAGGTCAGCAAGTTTGCAAACGTGCTGAAAATCGCAGGTATCAAGCCTGGCGACAGGGTTGCAATCTATATGGGCATGGTTCCCGAACTCATTATCGCCGTGCTTGCCTGTGCACGCGTTGGTGCAGTCCATAACGTTATTTTTGCCGGTTTCTCAGCTCACGCCATTACCGAGCGGGTCAATGATTCACGTGCGAGGATGGTTATCTGCGCAGATGGCACAAGACGCCGTGGCGGCTCCATCAACCTGAAAAATATTGTTGACGAAGCGATCGTCAATACCCCTTCGATTCGCAGTGTCATCACCCTGAAGGTCACCAACGAAGAGGTACACATGCATAACGGCATGGACCATTGGTGGCACGATCTTATGGGCCTTGCTGCTGATGAATGCGAACCGGCAGAACTTGATGCAGAACATCCGCTCTTCGTACTCTACACCAGCGGATCAACCGGCAAGCCAAAAGGTATCCTGCACACCACCGCTGGCTACATGGTTCACGCTGCCAGCTCCTTCAAATACGTTTTTGATATCAAGGATGAGGATATCTATTTCTGTACAGCCGATGTCGGGTGGATTACCGGACACACCTATATGGCCTACGGTCCTCTGCTCTGCGGCGCAACCATGCTTATGTACGAAGGTGCTCCAAACTATCCGCAGTGGGATCGCTTCTGGGATATCATCAACCGTCATAAAGTCACCATATTCTACACCGCACCTACGGCAATCCGCGCATTTATCCGCGCCGGTAACGAATGGGTAACCAAGCACAACCTCAGTTCACTCCGTCTTCTTGGCAGCGTTGGCGAGCCCATCAACCCTGACGTATGGATGTGGTACCACAAGGTTGTCGGACAGGAAAGATGCCCGATTGTTGATACCTGGTGGCAAACCGAAACCGGCGGCATCATGGTCTCCCCTCTTCCAGGTGCGACCCCGACCAAACCCGGCACGGCTACCCGTCCACTCCCTGGCATCGCAGTCGATGTGGTCCACAAGGATGGCACACCATGCGTAGCCAACGAAGGCGGATACCTCGTTATCAAAAAGCCATGGCCCTCAATGCTCCGTACCATCTATGGCGATAACGAACGCTACGAAAAAACCTACTGGTCAGACTTCGCTGGCATGTACTTTACCGGTGATGGTGCCCGCAAAGATGAGGATGGCTATATCTGGATCATGGGACGTGTCGATGACGTGGTCAACGTTTCTGGTCACCGCCTCGGCACCAGCGAGGTTGAAAGCGCACTGGTATCGCACGAAGCCGTTGCAGAAGCAGCCGTTGTCAGCCGTCCTGATGAGCTGAAAGGTAATGCCCTTGTCGCTTTTGTGACACTGAAAGATGAATATGTCGGCGACATGACACTCCGCGAAGCCCTGCGCAACCACGTTGCCAAGGAGATCGGACCCATTGCCAAGCCTGACGAAATCAGATGGGCCAAAGGACTTCCAAAAACCCGTAGCGGCAAAATCATGCGCCGTCTCCTTCGTGAACTTGCCACAAGCAATGAAATCAAGGGAGATATCACCACGCTTGAAGATTTCGGTGTTCTTGAAAACCTTCGTGATCAGGAAAGCGATTAAGCCTCAGCGACTTTTCGCTCTCTCATCGCCTTATAACCATCACAAAGCGCAGCTTCAACTGCGCTTTGTGATTTTTTGCCTTTTCATGCAGCCTCATCATCACGTTGCTTCGCACGATTTCATCAGCACAAGCGTCACAACAACAGGATGTTTATCTATCTCTTCAGCATAGTATTCATCAATTGAGCTGCCAGATCGTAAAATTCAGAAAAGAGGCAAACGTCACCCACAAGAGATAGGGAATCAGAAGATACCCCGAGAGCGGATAAACCGCTTTAAACTTGACGATAGTCAGGAGAATCGCCAGCCAGAGCGGAACAATCACAAACAGCGCAAACAAGGGAGAGTGCAGTCCGAAAAAAACAGCCGACCAGCCAAGATTCAACACCAGTTGTACTCCAAAAGCGACAAGGGCACCCTGAATCTTCGTTTTTTCAGACCCCTGCTGAACAACAAGATAAAGTGCAATACCCATGAGAAGAAAGAGCAGGCTCCAGGCAGGAGGAAATAACCAGTCAGGCGGATTCCATGAAGGCTTGTGAAGCACATGGTAATACCACTCGGAACCAGGAAGAGGCGTAAAGGTACTGCCCGCAAAGGCAAATACGAAACACAAGCCGATACAGAGTGCCAGCTTTGGAAGAGAACGTTTCATTATTATCCGAATTAAGGTTTAGTAAACAACAAGATCATTATAACGTAAAGAACAGAAGTATCTTACCGATAATTCCCCATAAGGGCGGGAAAGATATGCCTTATGAGAACGACATGATCCATGGTGACTCTCTATGAGAAATGTTATATTAGCCGCCACATAAACACTTAATCTTTCTTGCAGGCATGGAAAAACAAAGCAACGAGCTACAGAGTGCTGTCAAAGCAGCTCGTGCAGCAGGAGCAATCACCCTTGAAAAATTTGGCGAACTCACTCATGCTGAAATCAAGCCAAAAGATTTCAAGGATTTTGTCACCGACGTCGATAAAGCCTGTGAAGCAGCAATCAGCTCAATAATCACCGAAAGTTTTCCCGAAGACAGCATGCTCTGCGAAGAGGGCACGATAATCAACGGCTCGTCAGGAAGAACATGGATTGTCGATCCTCTTGATGGAACCCTTAACTTTATCCACTCTTTTCCCGTTTTCTCAATAAGCATTGCGCTGAAAGATCGTCATAATGACCTGATCACCGCTGTTGTTTATCAGCCCGTCCTGAAGGAACTCTTTACCGCTGAACGCGGCGGGGGGGCTTACCTGAACGACAAACAGATCTCGATATCATGCCGTACCGAGAAAGAGAGTTTCCTCATCGGAACCGGACTTCCGTTCAAGGAGTATCACTATCTCGAATCGTACATCAATATGCTCAAAGAGGTGATTCACGATTCTGCCGGTATTCGGCGTGCAGGCTCTGCTGCCCTTGATCTTGCCTATACCGCCTGCGGCCGCTTTGACGGCTTCTGGGAATACAAGCTCTTTCCGTGGGATTTTGCTGCTGGAGTCCTGCTTGTCCGTGAAGCGGGAGGAACCGTCACCGATTTTGTGGGTGAGTCCGATGTTTTTCAACGGCAAAGCATTATTGCCGGCAATAACACAGCCCATTCCCTTCTGCTTGAAAAAGCACTGAAACACTTTACGACAGAAATACCCTGATGTAGCTGATTTGAACAGGAACAGGTTCTTTATTATCTTGAAGGTCAATTGTTTTTTCTTCATTCCAATTTGTTTTCATTTCCTGTACGGTTCAAGCCCGGGCAGGAGCAACGCGATTCCACTATGCTCATTCATCAGCGTACGCTTCAAAAGGAAGCTTCTCTCTGGGGTACCGGACTGCACACCGGCAAAGAGTGCGTGATCACCTTTAAACCGGCACCGGTAAACTATGGATATCGGTTCATACGGACCGATATTGAGAACAGCCCGGAAATACCCGCCCTGATTGAAAATGTCGTTGATGTTCTTCGGGGTACCACCATTGCCCTCGACGGTGTAAAAGTTCACACCACAGAACACGTTCTTGGTGCACTTTACGGTCTCCAGATCGATAACTGCCGCATCGAAATAAGCGGGCCGGAACCTCCGGTCATGGACGGAAGCTCGCACCCTTTTGCCGAAGCACTCCTCGAAGCCGGTTTCCAGGAGCAGGATGAACCGAAAAATTACCTTGTCATTGATGAGACTATTGAATACCATGATGCGGAAAATGGCGTCGATATTGTAGCATTACCGCTCGACAGCTTCCGCATAACCGTCATGGTCGATTACAAAAATCCGGCTCTCGGCTCACAGCACTCAGGCCTTTTTGACCTCGACAAGGAATTTGTCACGGAGTTCTCATCCTCCAGAACCTTCTGTT
>SESF01004374.1_pt1 | contig 13531 bp, 14 predicted proteins | sample 3171521 | NCBI WGS metagenome assembly SESF01 (sample SAMN10866945, study PRJNA518727) | freshwater metagenome | biome: subpolar coniferous forest; feature: holomictic lake; material: water; isolation source: holomictic Lake 227, 6 m and 8 m depth | place: Canada: near Kenora, Ontario | collected...
AAGCAAAAAGGTTTTCATCAGGGTAATGCGATCGGCGCTTGCAGGGCGGCGGTGAGGAGGTCGGCGCAGTGGAACGTTGGCGTGATGTTGTGGAGGGCCTCCTCCGTAAATATTTGGCCTTGCGTGTTGCCGACCAGGATGGTGGTGCGGCAGCCCGCGTTTTGTCCGGCGGCAATGTCGGTCAGGCGGTCGCCAATCAGGATGGATTGGGCCAGGTTAACGCGGTGGCAGCAGGAGGCTTGGTAGAACAGGCCGGGTTTGGGTTTGCGGCAGGTGCAGGATTGGCGGTATTTTTTGACTTGGGCATGTGGGTGGTGAACGCAGTAGTAGAAGCCGTCGATGCGGTGCCCCAGCTGGCGGTTGAGCTCGTGGTGGATGGTTTCGAGTTGTGTTTCCGAGATAATCCCCCGGGCGACCACCGCTTGATTGGTGACGACGAGGCAGGTGTATCCTTTGGTTTTAAGGATGCTTAGCGCCTCTTTGGTGCCGGGCAGAATGGTTAGCTGTTCCGGGGCGGTGATCAGCTGGCCATCTTGCTCGGCGATCAGTACGCCGTCACGGTCCAGGAATGCGGCAGGCACGTTCATGGGGGGGGGGGGGGGGGCTGACCGCAGGCTAGGGAGTGAACCACCAGTAGTCGCCTTGATACGCGCAGTCGTGGAAGAGTTGCTTCCAGTCGTCGACGTGATGATACGACGCGGCGGTGAGCAGCCAGTCCATGAGCCGGAGCCGTTCGGCTTCGTTGTGCCAGGCATCCACACTGATGAATTGGTGTTTGGACACGCGGCTTAGCTCTTTGAGGGCCTGGCGAAATTTGGCATCCGGCAGGTTGTGCAGGCTGTTAATCGAAACCGCGAGGTCGAATGCGTTGTCGGGGTAGGGGAGGGATTCCGCGCTGCCGATGTCGATGAATTCCTGCATGCCGCCGTGGGCGTGGTCGCGGGCGTAGGTGGACACGTCCAAGCCGCGCACGGTGCTGGCCGGCAGCGCCTGTTGGAAGTCGAACATGAGAAAGCCTTTGGCGCAGCCCACGTCCAGAATTTTGGCGTTGGGAGGGAGCTGGTAATGCTGGGCCATGCGTTTGGCCACGGACAGCCAGCGGCCGTCGTAGCGGTAGCCGCCGTAACCGTATTTGCGGTCGCCGTCGAAGAACTCCTGCCCGTATCTGCGAGCGATGGCGCGGTCCTCTTCCGTTTTGACGGCGGCCCTGGCTTTGGTGTCGCGTTTGGGTTGCGGTAACGTGTCTAGTAGATCTATTTCCATTGCACTTTCAGTGTAGGACCCATTGCGCTTGGGGTTGCGGCCCGCTGCTAATGCGTTGGAAATGGTGACACCGTCCGGTGCCAATACCGTCCGCGGGTTAAGCGGCGGCGGTTCCTGCCAGAACCGATTAAAGGGGCCAGTGCGGTGGGGCCGCGCGCGTGCGGCGTGTTGCCGGCGCTGTTTGCGCGCGCGCCCAACGGGGCGGACACGTGGTGTCTAATGGGCGAGCAAGTGTTTGGCTTTGGCCAACTGCGTCGCTTTGCGCTGCGCGGTTTGTCCGGCTAAGTCATTGGCGTTGGCAAACCGGCGCCGGGCCATGCCGCTGTGGGTGAATTCGTTTAGGAGGATGCAGGCCCATTTGATGCGGTAGGCGGGCAGCAGCGTGTGGGTAAGGTCCAACCAGTTGCCGCCCCAGAGCTTGTCTTTGTCCCATTGGGACAGGCAACTATTCCAGGCTGCTGCGCCCATGGGTAAGGCGGGTTGAAAGAACATGTCGCACGCCAATTTGGCCGGGTCGTCGATGCCGGCGTGTTCGAAATCGATGAAATAACACCGTCCGTCCGAAGTGAGCAGCGCATTGTGCCAGCCGAAATCGGACGGGGAGACGCAGCGTGAGTTAGGGGCCAGCTCCTGCTGGTTGGCGGGCCGGGATCGCAGCTGATTTAGGGTGTGGTTCCAAAGGGGACGGAGGGTTTTGGCCACCCATTCCCGCGCGTCGGTGTCGGTGGGGGCGATTTGGTTTTCAAGGCGTGCGACCCGGTCCGCTATGAGGCGGAGGTGGGCTGCGACGCTAAAACAGGCTTCGGTGCCGGGCGGCATTTGTTGGGCGTCCGGCTGGGCCTGGTTAAGCAGGCGGATGAACTCCACCATTGGGCGGGGGTCGGTGGCGCTGCTTTGTCCGGGTTCGGGTGGTTTGCCCGGCAGGTGCTCGAACAGCGCAGTGGCGTGGGTTAGATCCCAAGCCAAGGCTTTTGGTATGCAGGCGGGGGCGTAGCGGGCCGCCCAGGCATAGAAGGCGCGCTCCCTTTCCAGTCGGGGGTTTTGACCGGGTGCCGGGCTCCAGTACCGTTTGATGATCCATTGTTTCCCATTGCGCTCCGCAATGAGGATCTGGTTGTTGCCGGTGCGGCTTAGGTGCCGGACATTGCCGCTATCGAAAGCGGGCAAGCCGGCGGTTTTGGCCAGGGTGTTGATGGTTTCGAGAACAGGTTGCGCGGGCATCGAAAAATAGCGCCGGAAACACCAGCGTTACGCCGGTGTTTGAGACCGGTTGTTGGGGTGGGCAGTGTGCAGGAAGGTGTAGACGCCCAGCCAGCTGCTGACTTTCTTGTAGGCGGGATGGAGTGGTTGGGTTTTGACGGGGTCGAACAGCAGGCGTTGGGTGCCGCTGGGAAACTGCGGGTGGGTGAGCACAGCCGGAATGTCGTCGATGAAGCTGGCGCAGCCGGTGCTGGCGATGCGTTGGACTTTTGCGGCCATCGTTTCCTCGAAAAAGACCTGGCTGGGAGCGATCGGGCCTTGGGGTGCAAGCAGACCATTGGCGGCCAGCCAGTGGCGGGCGGATTGGTGGAGGTCGACGGGTTGGCCCAGGTACGGGCACTTGGTTTTGTGACTGATGATGTAGATGTCGCAGGGCAGCTGCCGGAGGTGAGTCAACGTGGTTAAGAGGTGGGGAAAGGGCTCGGCTTCGAGGATCCTGGAACCGTAGCCGATGCCTTGGAGTTCGGTCCACTGCGGTTCCCGGCCTTGGGCGCGCAGGTAGTCGCGTACGGCGTTCTTGTTTCTTGGAACGGAGTCGGGGATGAGGCCGCGTTCCAAGGCTAAGCGATGGAATAACTGGTCGTAGCTGACGAGGGTGTTGTCGAAATCAATGCCCAGGCGCATGGTAATTAATCGTGTGGGTGGTACCACTTTCGGTTGGACAGGGAGTGGCGGCGTTTGAAGACTGTCCAACGCCACGGTTTGAGGATGCCAATCAGCGTGGGCAGAATTTCCCGGCAGAAGTCTTCGCCCAGGAGCTTACGCAAGCAGTGCTCGGCCTTTTGTTTTGCGGCGCTGGGCTGCCGGTGGCCGGCCACTTTCATGTCGGTCCATTGCGGTTGGTAATCGCTTTGCTGGGGCGGCTGCCGCAGTGGTTCGATTGTTTGGTTGCGTTGGGCGGTGACTAAAAGACAGGCGGGGTAGTTGTTGATCAGCTCGACCCGCTCGCGGATTTGTTCGGGGTCGGTGACAGTGTGCGGTTTTCGACTGAGGCGAAATGGATAGCGCAGTCCGAGGAAAGCGTCGGTCACCGCGGTGATTTCGAGCAGCTGCATGTCTTTGGTGTGGAACCCGTTCTCGGCCGACAGGATGCGGTAGAGGAGCTCCGGGCTGAATTGGTAGAAGCCGTGGCCGCAGTAGTTGTTGCAGGGGGTCATGAGGATGAGGTGGCCGCCGGCCCTGACCATTTCCATGACGTTTTTTATGGCGACCGGGAAATTGAATACGTGTTCCAGCGTGCCACCGTCCAGCACGACATCGTATTTGGCTTTCCAATCTTCGGGGACCGGTTGGTTCATGTCCCAGAGGAGATTGGCTCCTTCGTAGCCGGACATGTCGAGCACATCGAGGGTCTCGCAGCCGAGGGCTTGGAAGAACGGCCCGCTGCGTTGTTCCGGGGTGGAAGCGAGCAGCTTTTGGGTGGTGGCGGGGTCGGGTTTGATGCCTTCGGCGTGCAGCAAACGGAGCAGTGTTTTGGGCCCTACGTTCATGTGCTGGTGGCCCAGCGAGGCGGTTCTTTTAAAAGCAACCCCGTGTTGGCTGGCTTTGACCAGGTAGCGGCAGGTTTCAGCAGTTAGTCCCATGGGCAATCAGTTCGGAAATCGGGTGGTGATAGCGGCGGCGATGGCTTCCGGGTCTAAGCCCCAGTGCCGGCGCGCTTCCTTTTGGTCGGTCGCTGTGGGAAGAAATTCATCCTGGGTGCCGAGGCATTGGAGCGCGGTGCGGTAGCCTTGTTTGACCAGCCATTCGCCGACCGCGCTGCCCAGGCCGCCCAGGACGCTGTGCTCTTCGATCGTGCAAATGGCGGCGTTGTTTTTGGCGACGGTGTGGAGGAGGCGGTCGTCGAGCGGCTTGAGCGTTGGCAGACTGATGAGGGTGGGTTTGATTCCTTGGTGGGCGAGGAGTTTTCCCGCCGCTACCGCATTGTGGGTGATGGTGCCGCAGGCAATGATTGCGAGCGATTGGCCCTGTTGCAATAGGTAGCCCGGGCCGATTTTTGCTGGCACTGGGTGCGCGTGGATTGGGGGTTCCCCCTTCTTGCCAATGCGCAGGTAGGTGGGCGCGGTGCTGTTGATGGCGGCGGTTAGGAGCGGCCCGAGCTCGTGGTTGTCCGCGGGCGCGCAGACCTGCAGGTTAGGCAGGAGCCGGAGCATGCCCAGCTCTTCGCAGGATTGGTGGGTGGGCCCCAGGTTGGCATAAGCAAGCCCCCCGCCGGTCCCGACGAGGACCACCGGGAGGTGGTGGTAGCAAAGGTCAATGCGGATTTGCTCCAGGCACCGATAGGTGAGAAACGGGGCGATGGTGTAGCAAACCGGACGCAGTCCTTGCAGGGCCAGGCCGGCCGCCACGCCAATCATATTGGCTTCGGCCACCCCGCAGTTGTAGAAGCGCGTGGGGGCCAGGCGCTTGAACGGGTCGAACAGTCGGTTGCCGATGTCTCCGGAAAGCAGGACGATGCGCGGGTCGTTGGTGGCCAGCGCGGTGAGGGTTTGGGCGAAGTGGTTGCGCATGGGTTAGGCTAATTCGGCGAGCGCCTGTTGAAGTTGTTGGTCGTTGGGAATGGCGTAGTGCCAGTTGTTGTCATCTTCCATGTAGGAAACGCCTTGGCCTTTGATGGTGTGGGCGATGATGGCGGTGGGTTGGGTGGGGTGCAATTGGGACATGGCCGCGCTCAGGGCCGAGAGGCTGTGTCCGTCCACTTCCTGCACATTCCAGCCGAAGGCACGCCATTTGTCCGTGAGCGGGTCGAGACTGAGCACGTCATGGCTTCTGCCGGTGGCTTGCCACTTGTTGAAATCGATGATGGCGATCAGCCGGTCCAGTCTTTGGGCGCTGGCGAACAGGGCCGCTTCCCAAACTGTGCCTTCGTTGCACTCCCCGTCGCTGAGCACCACCATGACTTTGGTGCTTTGGCCCATAATCCTGGCGCCCAACGCCAACCCGTTGGCCACGGGCAGCCCGTGGCCAAGGGAACCGGTCGCCAATTCCACGCCGGGCACGCCACTGGCGCTGGGGTGCTCGCCTAGTTTGCTGCCCGGCTGCGCAAAGGTGGCCAGCGTGGCTGCGGAAAAATACCCGCGTTCGCACAAGGTGACATACCAGGCCAGCGCCGCATGTCCTTTGCTGAGGATGAAGCGGTCGCGGTGGGGATGGTTGGGGTCGTGGGGGTGGGTCTGGAGCGCGTTCCAGTAGGCGGCCACCAGGATGTCAACGCAGGAGAGCGACGATCCGATGTGGGGCGTTTTTCGCTGGTGCGACAGTTGTAGGATCCCGCGTCTTATTTTGCGGGCGATGGCTTCCAGGTTTTGCGACATGCGGTTGGTGGGGGAGCGGAGGTTATTGGCAGTGGACCAGGCAGTGAACAGCGGCGCCGGAGCGCAGGAGTTCGATGCCTTGGTTGATTTCTTCGAGGCCTACCCGGTGGGAGACGAAGTGGCTGAGGTTGAGCTGGCCCTGTTGCAGCATTCGTAGGTAACGAGGGATTTCGATGTGGGGTTCGCTTTGGCCACCTTCCGTCCCTTTGAGCAGCTTGCCAAAGTGCAGGGGGAGCGTGTTGAATTCCAGGGCCTGGTGGTTTCGCATTACGCCAATGCCGATGACGCGCCCGTGCCGGGTGGTAGCCACGAGCGCAGCCTGCAGCACTTTGGGCGATCCGGTGCAATCGATGATGACATCGGCTTTGCCGCCGATGGCGGTTTCGATGGCCTGGGCCAGGTCGGGGTGCTCACTGGCATTTAACGTGTGGGTGGCCCCGTTTTGGCGCGCCCATTCGAGCTTGTGCGGCTGCAGGTCCACGGCCAGCAGCGGAAAGGCCCCGGCCAGTTTCGCGCCGAGCACGGCGCCCAAGCCGATTCCGCCCACCCCGATCACGACCACCGATTCGCCGATTTTGACTTGGGCCTCTTGGTTGATAGTGCCGAAGCCGGTGGTAATTGTGTCGGCCAAGAGCGCACAGATTTCCGGGTCGGTGTTTTTTGCAACTGGGGTGAGGCGGTTTTCGGAAATGACCGCCAGCTGGCTGAAGGTGGTGATGGGGCCGGCGTTGACGTATTTGTCGCCCCATTGGTAGCGCGTTGATTTGGCGCTGATGCCGGCACCCGGCCGCCAGTGCGCCACGGCGTGGTCCCCAACCCGCAATTGCGTGACCTCGGGTCCAAGGTCCAGCACCTCGACGCCGGCCTCGTGGCCGAGCAGGTGCGGCAGAAACCGGTCGGGACCCTTGGCGCCGTCGATTTCACCGAGCTGAGAGCCGCAAATGCGGGTCGCGTTGATCCTTACGAGGACCTGACCGTAGCTCAGTTTGGGAACTTCGATCTCATCAATGATGAGCGGGTGGTGTTGTTCAACGAGGAGGGCGGCTTTGGTGCGCATAAATGGGTTAGGACGGTTGGGTGGTGTTTTGGTTTCTGGCCGCCGCCAGGCGGCGGAAGACGTCGCTCATGGGTGTATGGGTGAGGTTGGTGGCGGCGGCAAAGCGGCTGCCGTTGAGATAGGATTTAAGGGCGCGCGTGTCGGCGAACCCGAATTGGTGGAGGGGCCGCTCTGCCACGTTGGTCGGAAACCCAAGGGCCCGGCAAAACTGGTACGCGAGCTCGCCGCGGTGGAAGAATTTGGCGTTGGCCAAATGGTAGAGACCCTGTAACCGTCGCTGATGGGCTTCGTGTATGCCGTAGGCCACATCGCCAACATAGGTGGGGGAAAGTACCGAGCCTTGGATCGAAACGATGGGGGCTCCGGTCTGGGCCAGCTTGAGCCAGTGCGCAAACATGTGGTTTTGCTCCGGGTTGTCGCCCACGATTTTGTCGAGTCGTAGTATGAGCGCGGTGGGGTGGTGCGCCTGGAGATATTCTTCGACCTCGCGTTTGTGGCGGGCGTATTCGTTGACCGGGGTTGGGACATCGGTTTCGTTGTAGTAGCCGTCCTTTCCGTCAAATATGTAACCGGTGGAAAGGAAGGTGATCTGGGCGCCGTAGGGCGCGACGTCCTGGATCAGCCGAATGGTGTGCTCGACGTTGATGCGATGGCTGGTTTCCCGCTCGGTGAGGCATTGGTCTATGTTGGTGACCATGGCGCATATCACAACTTGTAGTTGTCCCACCCCGGCCAGGAAGTGGCGGGGCACACAGTCGGTGATGCGGTCGGCCAGCAGGTCGAACTTGGTCAGCGCGTTAGGCCGCGCTTTGGACTGCGTTCCGAGGACGGGATAGTTCCGGGCGGCGAGGTAGCTTTGGATGTTTTGCCCGATAAACCCGGAAGCCCCTATGATTAGGTAGCGGTGCGGTTGCATGGAGCCACCCTGAACGTTGTTGTGCTGGGCGTGGGTAGCAACGGAACGACCAGTTGCCGGTTGGTGTGATTGCAGAGGCGGCAGTTCTTGCGTTGGTTGGATGTGATGGTCCACATTTTGTTTTGGTTCGTTTTTTGGTTGCGTTGATAGGATAGCGCGGTTGGTACAGAGGAGGTCGGACGCGGTGGCGGTGACGGGTTTTGGCCGGTGGGTGGTTCCGTCCGGCGTGTCCGGCGTTGGTCACAACGGATGGTAGTGGGTCGTTTTGGTGGCCAGCCGCTGGGCGATAGCCTGGCCTTGTTGTCCGGGCATGGCCACAATGATGTGGCTGCCGGGGGGGACGGCTAGCGGGCTCACAATGGGTTTGCCCATGTGGCAGCGCCCTTGCCGGGTGGGATCCTCGTCAACAAAGAATCCGGTGGCGTCCGGGATTTCCTGCGCGAGCCAGGTGGCCGCAATGGAGGTTCCGAAAATGCCCCAATTCCCCGGGTTGGCTGCCACGAGGCGGCGCAGGCGTTGGGCGGTGGGATATAGGTCTTGCGCCTGTTGGAAAATCCGGTTGCCTTCCGCGCGCGCATCTTTGAACTGGGGCGCCTTTCCTTTGCGCAGCACAAACGTGAGTTCTTTGGGTAACAGCGGTTCGAGGAGCACGGTCTCCAAACCGGCGCGGGTGCCGGTGTTGTGGAGACTGTTGGCTCCGTAATGGGTGCTGTGGTCGGCGACCCCGATTATCGGCGCGTTGTTGCTGCAGTCCGGAACTTGGATGGCGATGTAACCGCCGGGTGTGAGTTTGGCGGCCGCCGCCTGGAGGATGCCGTGTGGTTGCGGAATGTGTTCCAGGACGTGTACGAAGGTGATGAGGTCGAACTGTTTTTCGATTTGGGCCACGTGTCCGGTGTACAGCGTGGCGAAGCCTGGAATGCGGACCAGGTTTTCCTCGTGGCGGCGGTCGAATTCCATGCCGGCCAGCTCCCATTGTGGGGCCGTGGCCGCCCAGGCACGAAGAAAACAGCCGTTGGCGCAGCCGATGTCCAGGAGCCTGCCGCTGGTCGGCATTTGGACGTGCTGTTGCAGCAGGGCCGCGAGTTTTACGGAGCGGCCTTGCGGAGCTTGCGCTTGGGCAAATATCTGCTGCTCCGTGCCGTTGCTTTGGTGATAGATGTTGTAGTGGCTATAAATGTGGTTGCAGTCGCGCTGCCATTGTGCGGTGGGCGGACTTTGGACCGTGCCACATTGGGCGCACAAGGCCAATTCACCGCCCGGCCCGGCGGCGGTGGCATCGGAAGTCACCCGCTGGAGGTGTTTGAATGTTTCAGCCAGTTGGAGCCCGGGGGTACCGCAATGATGGCAATGGTAAGGTTCGCGGTTCATCAGCAAATAGCACTGGCAACCCTGGCCTTCAGGCCGGGGAGGAAAGTGCTGGTTATTGGTTCGTAATTGTAACCGTCGTTGTGTTGTAGGAGGGGCGGTGGTTGCAAAGGGCGCAGGGTCGAGGGAGTTTACTTGGGGGTGGGTTGCTGTAATCCGGCTAAGCGCATTAGGAGTTGCACTAGCGGTTGGGGCAAGGTGCGTTTTAGCTGCAGACTACCGATCCGCAGCGCGCTTTGGCGCAGGAAGGACCAGTTGAGATGTTTCCAGTAAGCCGTGTGGGTAAGAAACAGCCGTAGCATGGGCCAACCGAAGACCGCCATAATGCCGGTGGCGTAAATACGATTGGCGGCCACCGCGAATTGGGGATTGTTGAGGTGGCGCAGCAAGTGCGTGAGCACGTTGCGCTGAAGTTTCTGATTACGGCTGTCCGCTTTATAGTGGCTTCCTTCGTTGATGTTGAAAATGGTCAGCGCTTCCGGAAGCACGCACAGCCCGTTTTGGAAAGCGGCGATGTGGATGGGAAACCAGTCGGTGTACCAGCGCAGTTCTGGAATATAACCGCCGCTGGAATTGAAAGCCGAGCGGCGTATGAGCACGGTGTGGCTGGCGATGTAGAGCCGGCCGGATTGGCCGAGCCGGACTACCTCTTCGGGGGTGAAATAGGCGGGCGTGGTCGTCATCTTGTTGCCCATGTACCAGTTCAGCCCGCTCTGCTTCTCGCGCCAGTCGCCGATACAGCAGCACAAGTCGGCTTGGGGATGCGTTTGGAGGAGTTGCAGCGACTTGCGAAGAAATTCCGGTTTGATCTCGTCGTCGGCGGCCGCGAGATAAACATAGTCGCCCCTGGCTATGGCGATGCCGTCGTTGACGCTGGTGTATATCCCTTGGTTTTTCTCGTGCCTGAGAATGCGCAGGTTGGTGTGCCGGGTTTGGTAATCTTCCAGAATTTCCTGCGTTTTGTCGGTGGACCCGTCGTTGACTACGATCACTTCAAAGTCCACGCCTTCCTGCTTGAGCACGGCCTCCAGCGCGGTGGGCAGATAGTGGCCGTGGTTGTAGCACAGCAGGACCACCGAGATCGGTGGGGACGACGGTGGTTGGGCGGGGCGGTTGGTGCTAGCCGGGGGGGACGACATAATGGGCAGTGGGGTTTCCATACGGTTGAGTTGGGCGCTTTAGCTGGCCGCCCTGGCGGCTGCGTTTGCTTTGTAGTTCGAGCTCTGCTGGCTCAATGCCCCGGACGCGGGTGAAGTTAAGAACCGTTGGGCAACCGGCTTAGCCGCTGCCGTCATTGCGCGGCTGGCGGCTGGCTGGGCGGTTGCTTGGGCGGTGGGTGCCGCTGGCTTGCTGGGGGCGTGGTCCGGTGCCCACGTAATAATAACGCGCATTCCGTTGTTGGTACGGTGATGGCCGAGTTCATCGGAGCGCTGCCGGACGCGTTTATTAAGCATGCGGTGGAAGATAAAGGCGTTTCTGCTTGCGGTGGTTTCAGTGCCGGCGGTGGCAGCCTAACGCCCAGAGGTAATGGGCCATGGGGGTGAATCCGGTGTGAATGACCTCGTCGTTCATGGAGAAAATGAAGACGTTGTGAAAAAACTGCCCCATCAGGCTGCGCAGGCCTTGCTCGTCCTTGCAGTTGATGTGCCCCGCCTTGCTTCCCGGAGAGGCGTAGGCCTGCGAATGGAGGGAGGGCGACCCTAGCAATGCCATGCCATTTGGGTTCAGCGATTGAACCATGTTTCCCACAAAGAGCCGCTCCTTTTCCGCCGGTATGTGTTCGATCACGTCCACGGCATAGACGGCGTCAAACCCTTCGCTAAGCGGTCCGGTGGTCATGTCGTGGCAGCGGAAGGCCAGGGGCCATTGCTTATCGCCGGGGTCCTGGCGCTCTTGGTTGCGACGGATGAAAACGGGGTCGAAGTCCGAGGCGACCACCGCGTTGACCGTTTGCCGGACGAGGCGAGTCCCAAATGCGTCCGCGCAGCCCACTTCGAGAACTTTGTCCAGGCCCGAGAAGAGCTTGGAAACGAATTTGTAGCGGGCCAGGAGAAAACAGAGGTGGCGGGGGTCGTCCCGCCAAACATGGCTGCTCATGAGGCCGAGGCGGCTAAGCCCCTCGCGGCGCTCGAGTTCGAGCAGGAATTGATACTGTTGTTCCCGGGTGGTTTCCGGGTGGGTCAGGCTGGTTTGCATATCTATCTTCTCTTAAGCCTCGGCCTTTAGGCCGGGGTCTGGGACTGTTGGTTAATGTCGGGTGGGGTGGGTTGGCAAATCGGAGCGGCAGCCATCGGTTTAGACGGCCGCCCAGAAGTTGGCGGCGGGATTCCTGCCGGGGTAGGTGGGGGTAATGAACCGCAGGTTGTGATGCGGATTGTTGTCCGGGTTGAATTCACCGCGGACGATGGCGTCCCGCAGTTCAGCTACCTCTTGTTCGATGGTGCTGACCGGAGTGAAACCGAGAATGGTTTTGCAGCGGTCACCGCAAATGTGATAGTCGCGCGGGTCCCGGACCGGCTTGATTTCGATTTTAACGTGGCTCCCGATGGTGTGGGCAATGCGTTGGGCGGTTTGGAGCACGGTTTCGTTTTCAAACCCAACGTTGAAGGTGCGTCCGGTAATCCACGCGTCCGGCGCCTGGGTCAGGTGATCGTAGAAACGGACGATGTCCGTTATGGTGACATGGGGGCGGCGCTGGTTTCCGCCCTCCACCGTGATGACGCCTTTGGTGACTGCGTCGCCGGTGAGCTTATTGACGACCAGGTCGAATCTTTGGCGCGGCGAGTAGCCGCAGATGGTGGCCGGTCTTACGTTTACGGTGACGAAGTCGGGCGCGTTGGCTGCGCGCACGACCCATTCGGCCATATGTTTGGTTTTCGAGTAGGCGGTCAGCGGTGCGGGTTCAACGCTTTCGTCGAGCATGGGGTTGTCGTTTACTCCGTAGACACTCGAAGAGCTGGCGTTGATGAAGCGGTTGACGCCTGCGGCTTTGGCCGCCAGCACGAGGTTGGCGGTGCCGTCGAAGTTGACCTGCCGGGTAAGCACCTCATCTACGTTACCGGTGGGGTCATTGGAGATGGCTGCCAGGTGGATTACCGTGTCGATGCCGAGCATCGCTGGCTTGGCAACGTTGGGATCGCGGATGTCGCCGCGGATGATTTCCACCGGGTGGCGGTCCGTCAGCCATTTTTCCGAGGGCGTAAGGTACAAACCCAAATCGAGCACTCTGAGTTGGCCGCGCTTTTGTTGGCAAAGGTGATCGACTAATCGGGTGCCGACATAGCCCAGGCCGCCGGTGACAAGGATGTGTTGTTTTTGCATGCGGGGGGAATTCTACTGCTTGTGGGTGTAGAGGATGGGAAGGTGTTGGAGTTCGGAGCGGAACCAGTGGGCCCAGGCCACGACTTGCTCGATGCCTTGTTCCAGGCTTACCTTGGGAATCCAGCCCAGCTCGTTTTTGGCCTTGGTGGCGTCGAGCCCATAGCGGGCGTCTTTGCCGGGGCGCTCCGGCGCCATATTAATAACGGTGGCCGGATCGACGTTGGCAGTACGGCAAATGAGTTCGACCACCGCGCGAATGGTGTGTTCCCGTCCGGGTGATAGGTGGTAGCATTGGCCGTTTTGGCCTCTTGTGGCGGCCAGCCAGGTGCCGGAACTCATGTCACCACCGTGGATGAATGCGCGTTCGGACAGGCCCCCGCCTTGCAACGGGAGCTGGCCGCCGGACATGGCCAGCCAGGCGGTTTTGGGGATGATGCGATAGAGCGGCTGGCCCGGGCCGTAAACATTGGCGGCGCGCGTGAAAACAACCGGGAATTGATATTGGCGGTGGAGCGCCAGCAAATGCATGTCGCAGGCGGCTTTGGAGACGGCGTAGGGGGTGCTGGGGGACATGGGCGTCGCTTCGGTGAGCTGGCCGGTGTTGTTTCCGTAAACCTCGGGGGTGGAGATTTGCACCCAGCGTTTGAGGCTGGGGAGACGGCGCGCGTACTCGGTGACTTTGGCGGTGCCCGCCACGTTGGTGAGGTACCAGTCCTGCGGCGTAAGCCAGCTTTCCGCCACCATGCTTTGCGCTGCGAAGTTGATGATGTATTCCGGCTGAATTTCCGCCAGCAGCGCGCCGATGCGCTCGGCGTCGTGGTAGAGGTGTGCTTGCTCGAAGCGAAAGGTGCCGGGAGTCCGGTTCCAGCGATAAGGCAGTAGAGCCAGGGGCGGCTCGTTTGAACGGCTGATGCCGACCACGTCCGAGAATTGCAGGACGAATTGGGCGCAGACCGCGCCGCTGTAAGAATTGCTGCCTAGGATGACGACGGGAGGCTTGGAAATGGTCATATGTTTGGTTTAGCTTGGGAG
>SESF01028824.1_pt1 | contig 13527 bp, 9 predicted proteins | sample 3171521 | NCBI WGS metagenome assembly SESF01 (sample SAMN10866945, study PRJNA518727) | freshwater metagenome | biome: subpolar coniferous forest; feature: holomictic lake; material: water; isolation source: holomictic Lake 227, 6 m and 8 m depth | place: Canada: near Kenora, Ontario | collected...
ATCCGAGAGCCGAAATCCGAAGCAACCGGCTGCGGGTAGCAATTCGGCCCTCGGGTTTCGGATTTCGGACTTCCTTCGGATCTCGGGTTTCGGATTTCGGATTTCAGCGCCGCCGCCTTGGTCCGCTGTGCGACAGGTCCGCCTTCGGCGCTGTCGCGGCGCTTGCAGCCCCGGGCACGTGGACTTACACTGCCCGCGACTAAACTTGGAAAATGATGAAAGCCGCATACATTACGCAAACGGGAACGCCTGACGTTATTACGTACGGTGACCTTCCCACGCCCAAACCCACCCGCCGCCAGTGCCTGATCAAGGTCGCTGCGGTGGATGTGAACCCTATTGATGTTTACGTTCGCAACGGCACTATCCCGGTGAAGCTGTCCTTCCCCTTCATCCTCGGGCGCGACCTCGCGGGCACGGTAGTCGAGGCCGGTGCCGGCGTAAAAGATTTCAAGGTCGGGGACCGGGTCTGGGCAACCAGCCAGGGCTCGGACGGGCGCCCGGGCACGTTTGCCGAATTTGCCGCGGTGGATCACCGGTGGCTGCATCCCATCCCCGAGGGAGTCAGCGACGAGGACATTGTTGCCCTGGCTTTGGTCGGCGTTACCTCCCAGCTTGGGCTGGCGCGCTACGCAAACCTGAAGGCAGGCGAGGTGCTGTTTATAAGCGGTGGCTCCGGCGGTGTCGGCTCGTGCGTAGTGCAGATGGCCAAGATCCTCGGCGCGCGGGTCATCACCACTGCGGGCACCGACGAGAAGGTCGCTGCGTGCCGGGACCTGGGCGCTGACCTGGCAATCAATTATAAGACGCAGGATGTGGGTGCCGCCATCAAGGGCTTTGCGCCCAACGGCGTCAATGTTTGGTGGGAGACAGTTCGCGAGCCGGATTTTGACCAGACAGTCTCGCTGCTGGCGATGCGCGGCCGGATGGTCCTCATGGCTGGTCGCGAAGCGCGACCGCCTTTCCCGGTGGGCCCCTTCTATGTGAAGGATTGCTCGCTGCATGGGTTTGCGATGTTTAACGCCAACTCGCGCGAGCAGCGTGCCGCGGCTAATGCCATCAACCGTTGGGTATCAGAAGGCAAGCTGCGCGCTCGTATTGACCGGGTCCTGCCGCTTTCCGAAGCAGCCCAGGCGCATCGCCTGCAGGAAGAGAGCACGGTTAATAAGACCGGCGCGCTCGCGGGCAAAGTGGTGCTCAAACCGTAGGTCAAACCATGCTGAAGCGAATCGCTCAGGCCATGCGCGCGCTGCCGCTGCTTCTTATTCCACTGCTCGCTGGCTGTGCCCACCATCGACCCGGGCAGTTTGACCCGTCCAGCTTCAACTCGCCGGGCATGGAACGTAGCCTTCAATACTGGACGGCGGCCTTCTCGCCGCATGCCACCAATCATTTCTATGTGTGTGCGACCGATGTGGATCGCGGTGAGTTGGTCCGGGCGCTGGTTTACTGCCGAGAGGAGGGCAGGATCCTGGACTACCTGGAGGAGCCCAAGGGCGCCGAAGCCCTGGCCTGGCGCCTCCGCCCTATGGTTGACCGCGATGCGATCCTCAGCGATGAGCGAGTCGGCTTAAGCAACGACTTAGTACCGCATCGGGTCTGGAACCGTTGGATGAAGGAATGCATCAGCGGCCGGGAGTATGTTGTGACTTTGAGCGAAGCCAAGACGGCTTTCCCGGGATCCAAGGAGCCGAACTAAGCCATTTTCCTTGATGCTTGTCGCGGCCGTGGTTTGGTTCGTCGAGTGGCTGCGGATTTCTGCTTTCTGCTTTCTCAATTTCTGCTTTGTCTTCATGCCGCCGTGGATGGGGCACAAGGCTGCGGATTAAAGGCGCTTCTCGTCGGCGTCAATGAAGTCCACGAAGTTCTGGATGTCTTCGCGGTGTGCCATCCCTGCTTGTTCCTTGCGCAGCTTTAGCCGCGCCTGCATCTCGGCATCGTCCTTCCTCGGGTAGTTTAACATCTGCTCGCGGTGAGCCGCCTTGATCGCTTCCGGCTGGTTCACGTTCTTCCGCACCCAGTCGCAGACCTCGCCGTCCGTGATGCTGTGTCGTACCACCTCGGTGAACTGTTTGGCGTCCACGCCTGCGGTCTCCAGCCAAAGGCCGTCAAAGCCCTGGCTGAGGTTGGGTTGGTAATCGGGATGCAGCTTGCCCGCCAGGTGGAGGCGGACCTTGTCGATGAACCGCGGCAGGTGCATCCAGCCGCACATGACTTCGCGCGGGCTCCGGGGATAGATAATCTCGCTCATGCGACAATCATCCGCGCTCTGTGGAGCGCTGTCAACCGCGCCCTCACGCGGCTCACTTTATCTTGGGCCAGTGCTCCCAATCAGTCAGCGCCAATTGCTCGGGCAGCCAACCAGCCTGTGATTTGCTAAGCGGAAAGTAATCCGGCACCTTCTGCTTCACGATGCATTCCAGAATGAAGCTGCCCCAGCTTTGTTCGCCCGCCTTGATCCATTGGGTCACAAACCGCGCATCCATGGTCTCTGGCGTAAGGTAAATGGCGTGAATCGGTTTCTGGTAGTCGTTGATAGAGAAGAAGTTCTCCTGGTTGTGCGGGTCCTTGGCATCCGGGGTGCATTTGAGCGTCAGCCAAACGCATTGGCGTTGTCCATACCACGCCATGGCCCACGGGACATCGCTCATGGCCAGTTCATCTTCCTTCAGCCAGCAGGCAACCGTTTGGATGGCGGGCGGGTAGTAAGGCGGGTAAACGACCGGACTAGTCTTGGGAGGCAGTAAAACGAAGACCATCGGCAGGCAGGCGACCAGGCTGAAGAGGCCGATGACGACATAGCGCAACTGCGGTAAGGGCATCGCCATCTGCTCTAGTAACAGGTAGAAGAGACTCACCCCGTACACCAACACCAACGGTGCCAGCAGCACGAGCAGGTTCTCGGAGTTAAGCTCGGGCACTTCCTCGGAAAGTTGGGTTTTGCCCAAGGCTTGCGCAAAGATCAGCACGAGACCGCACCCGAGCAGGAAGTAGCGCAACCGTGCGATGGCTGGGTTGCGAAAACCGACCAGCAGTCCGACCAGGAAGAACGCCGTAATCCAAGTACCGCCGAACTTGGGCAGCTCATTCGTCACAATTTGGCGCAGGTTAGTGTTGAGCTTGAGCCAGAAAACGCCCAGGTAGAGGCGGTTCAGGTCCGGCTCCAACGAGCGCTGCAGGCGGAACTCGGGGTAGAGCAGGGTGTTTTCCAGCACGGCGTAGGTGGCGGTGCCAAAGGGCCGGCCGCTGACGCTGTAGTTGCGGAATATCCACGGCGACATGACGGCCACAAACGCGGCCAGCGCGATCAATGCTAACACAATCCGCCGCTTTCCTCCAAACAGGATCACGAACACCAGCACTGGAATGATCAGCCAGCCAAAGGCGTATCGTGTCAACCCACCCAAACCGACCGTCGCGCCAGCCGCACCGGCTAGGGCGAGGATGCCCAATAGCCCCCGCTTGGGCGCGCGCGCCTCTTGTTCCAGCAGAACCACACACCAGGCCAGCCCGAGGAAAATGACCATCACCAACATCGTGGACAGCCCTGATACGCTAAACCGCCAAAGCAGCTCTGTCCCCAGCAGCAGGCCGGCCGTGAGCCAGGCTACCCCGGGATCAAACAGGCGCCGGGCCAGCAAGAAGACCAGTCCGATAACCGTCAGGAGTAGAACCTGATTGAACAGGGCAATCAAGAAGTCGGGCTCAAAGCGTGAGAACTGCCGGCCACTGCTCCAGAAGGACCTGGTCGTAGAAACGCTATAATCGAACGGGAGTACCTTCATGAGCGCGGCGAGCACGACCGGATACACCGGCGGGTTGGCCAGGTCGGGATGCAAGCTTCGGATTTCGGCCAGATCGGCGATCTTGCCTGCTAGTGGTACGCCTCGCGTTTCCAGGTTGTGCTTCTTCACCAGGAACATGCTCAAGGGGCGAATAAATAGCGTGGTGTAGCCCCTGCCTTGGGCAATGTTACGGCCCACTTGCGCTGCGTCCATCGCCTCCTGCGTCGCCATGTTTCTGAAAGCGAGCCAGTTGTAGCCCCCGATCAGTACCACGACGGCCATCGTAGCCAGGCTCACGCGGAAAAAGCGCATGCCGCGTCCCGTTCCCAGCTTGTGCAATGTCTCTTGCGTGAACGGCATGGCTAGAACCCTTCGAGGTGGTGCTGATGCAGTTTGCGGTGAAAATTGCGCCGGCTCATGCCCAGTTTCTGGGCGGCCAGCGTGCGGTTGCCCTCGGTGGCTTTCAAGGCGTTAATGATGAGTTCCCGCTCGGCTTCCTTCAGGGTCAAACTGCTGCGCGTCAATAGCCGTTTTGGGTCTTTCTCTCCCGGAGCCTTGGTCACGGTCTCGCGCAGCGAAGCTGGCAAGTCGCGCGCGGCGACTTTCTCCCCCCGGCACAAGACCACAGCATGCTCGATGGCCGTGCGCAGCTCGCGCACATTGCCCGGCCATTGATACTGTAACAGCAGGTCCGCCGCCTCGGCGGTGAAACCACTCATCGGCTTGCTGTTCTCCTCGCTGAACTCGCGCAGGAACGTCCGCGCCAGCAGCGGGATGTCCTCCAACCGCTCGCGTAAAGGCGGCAGCCGCAGCTCCACCACTCGCAGCCGGAAGAGCAGATCCTCGCGAAACGCGCCCGCCTTCACCCGTTCCCCCAGATCCTTGTTCGTCGCCGCGATCAGCCGCAAGTCGGCGGTCTGCGTCTTGTTCGAGCCCACCCGCTCAAACGTCCGCTCGCCCAGGAATCGCAGCAGCTTGATCTGGATGGACGCGTCAATCTCGCCGATCTCGTCCAGGAACAGCGTGCCCCCTTGCGCCTGCTCGAAGCGCCCAATCCGCCGCTCGTAGGCGCCGGTGAACGCACCTTTCTCGTGGCCGAACAGCTCGCTCTCCAGCAGCGTTGGCGCCAGGGCCGCGCAATGCACCGTCACCATCGGCCGACGCGCCCGTGGGCTGAGCTGGTGTATCACCTTGGCGACCATCTCCTTGCCTGTGCCGCTCTCGCCTAGCAACAGCACCGTCGCTCGCGTCGGCGCCACCTGCTGCACTACGTCGAAGACCTCCTTCATAGGCGCCGATTCGCCGACGAGGTTCTGCAGGCCGAACTTGGAGTCGAGCTGCTGATGGAGCGCCACGTTCTCCACCTCCAGATTCTGTCGCCGCAACGCGTTGGCGATGCGCATCTCCAGTTCGTCAATTTGCAGGCGGCCTTTGGCGATGTAATCGTCGGCCCCCCGCTTCATCGCATCAACCGCCAGCTCTTCCGAGCCATAAGCGGTCATGAGGATGCAGATGGGCGGTTTGGTCAGCGATTTGGCCCGAGTGATGAGCTTCATGCCATCTTCGCTCGGCAACCGGAAGTCGGTTAGCAGCACGTCGAAATGGTCCTTTTCCAGCAATTCCATTGCGACCTTGGCATCCTCAGCGAGGTACACGTCGTACCGGTCCTCGAGCGCCGCGCGTAATCCCTCGCGCGTCGTCTTCTCATCATCGACTATCAGCAATGTCGGAGTCATGTCCCGGTTGGCTGCCTTTGGCGGATGCCACCAGGAAGGATAAAGCAGGCTGCGAGCATTAAACAATCGGCAAATTGTCTGATTTCAGTATGTCCGCATTTGCCCCTGTTATTATTGGTCCGCTTCGGCTGGCGACCAGATCGTGGCGGCGATGTAGCGTTCGCCTTTGGGCTGGTCGTGGAAATAATAGATGGTGACAATCTTGCCGTCCGGCCGCTGGACTGTCCGGGGGTAGCCGAGATCGCGCCCGCCGCCGTCGTCACGCAGGATGATCTCGTCTGCCCACGTGCGTCCACCGTCATTGCTCAAGCGAGCGCGCATTCCATAGGGCCGCGCACGGTAGCCGTAGGTCAGGCAAACGCGTCCGTCTTTGAGCCGGATCATGCTCGGCGGGTTTCCCTCGCCGAGATCGGGCGCAGGCACATTGTCACGCGTCCAGTGCCGGCCGTCGTCGAGCGAGCGGTAGGTTTCGATCCATGCCTTCACGGCGTCGCGGCAGCGAATGGCCGTGAGCAGTTCGTGGTCATTCAGGCGCACGGTCGAAGGCATGATCGCGTAGCCAGACGGATTCTCGTTGATCCAGGAGACAAACTCCCAGGTGCGCCCGCCGTCGGTAGTGCGCCCGCAGAAGGGTCTTCCCTCTTTCCCGTCGGGTTTCGACGCAGTCAGGACCAGGAGGCAATCGTGCGGGCCATTGACGAGATAATCCGTCCGTGCGGCTACGCCGCGCTGGCCGAAGAGCGGGAGGCGGAATGGCCCTTCCCAGCGATGGCCTCGATCAGTCGAGTAGTAGAACCGCGACGGTCCGGCATCCACATCCGTCATGCGCAGCGTCATGGCAAAGTCGGGATGCGTGAAATCAATCCCGCCGGGGCAATCGCGCCAGGGCATTTCGGTTGGCCCCGTCGGAGCGACGCCATGGAGCGCCTTGCCCGCGGGCACCAGCATGCCGTGGGCAGCGGGATTTTCGATGGTCCAGGTCGCGCCACCATCGAGACTGCGCGCGAGCAGGTGCTCCTCGGGGCGCTCGCGGTCAATGTTATGACGCTCGGGGCCCAGGTCCTTGTAATAGCCGCGACTGAAGCCGACCAGGATTTCGTTGCCCCACGACCAAAGCCCGTGGTTGGCCGGCCAGCCGCCGAAGCGCCCTGGCTCCGCGTAAACCTTCACGTGCCGGAACGCGGAAGTGCTGGCTGTTTTGACGTTGGGGGCTGCCCCAGCTTGAGGGTTCTTGGCATTCCCGGGTTGATCAAGCGATTCGGCCGCCGCCTGCGCCGCCGGCGGCGTGGCCAGTAGCCCGGCGCACAGGGAAGCGAGAAGCCAGGCCCGGATGCTGGAAGAGATCGTCTTCATGTTACGGTTTCCAAAGGGAGGTCAGGGTGGCCGTCAGTTCCATCATGACAGCCTTTTGCGCGTTGCGGACAGATTCCTCCTGGGCCATGTAATGTGCTGTAGATTGCTGAAGCATGCTCTTCCCGGATTCCGAATTGATGCGGGTTCGCAAAGCCGCTCGTTCCTCCGCCGACATCGTCTTGCGATATTGGGCGATCCACTCGGCCATCGCCTGTGTATCGGCCTGCTTCTGGCTCGCCGGGCTGTGGCCGGCGATGAAATCAAGCGCCTTGGTGTGATCAACGTTAAATAAGTCCAGAAATGCGCGTTGGCGGTTGGCAGGTTCGGTGAGCGGGCCATAGCGAAAGGTGAGAAACGCTTCCACGCGCGCTTTCGGCGGCTGAATGTTCCTGGCTGCCAGGCCGGCCCGAACATCCTTTAGAAGCTCCCGCGGTGAGTAGTGGTGAAATGTGCGCGTCCAGAGGGCGCTCCCAGCCCCAACGAGGGCGATCGCGACGATACCTGCCGCGAGGATGATTATCTTTGTGCGTTTCTTCATATATCAGCGTATCGCTGATTAAGCGGGGCTGACTGTATATCCCCCGCTCGACCGACGCAATAGGCCAGCCAGCCACAACCGGCGTGCGATCTTTGTGTCGATCTTTGTTGCAACGCGGGGCCGCTTGTGCCAAGACTATCCGTGTCCGAGCATTGGTGGATGGGGTCGTAGCTCAGTTGGTAGAGCGTCTCGTTCGCAATGAGAAGGTCGCAGGTTCGATTCCTGTCGGCTCCACCATCCATAAATCGCTTACTTGGTCATCTTGATCTGCACCGGGCCGAGTAGCCCTGAGGTTGTCTGCCCGCGATACCGAGTAGGAACTGTCGTGTAATGATTGGCCAGCGTGTTGCAGACCAGCACCTCGATACGGTTCGCGCCGGGCTTCACGAACTTTGTGATATCCAGCGTCCACGGCGGCGAAACCTTCACGCCGGCCACCTTCCCGTTCACACGGAACTCGGCGGTCGCGAAGACTTCGCCGAGGTTCAGGACGACCCGCTTGGCGGCAGGGAGCGCGACGGTCTTGCGGTACCAGGCACCGCCCGAGTAACTGAGCATGCCGTCGTTCTTCGACCAATCCCCAAGCGCAAATTGGCCTCGGCCGCAGTCCAGTTTGATTGGCTCCGGCAAAGCCGAGCCACCATAACAGCCGCGCTCCTGTTGGATGCGCAGCAGCACCGTAACCGGCTTGGCCGATGGTTGCGGGACGGTGAACTTGCCGTTACTGGTCAGCGGCTTGCCGTCGGCCCACGCTTGAACCTTGCCCCGGGCGTTGCTGATGGTCATCGCACGCAGGCCCGGCGGCGAGAGGAAGCGATACCAACCAACCGGTACCTTCTCATTCGGCCGCACGTCAAACGGCAGAACGCTCGGTTTGTCCGGCCAACTCATCGTCAGCGGGCTGACTTTGAACTTTGGCCGCTCCGTCACTGCCAGCGGCTCCAGCTTGGGCGGGCCATTTACGTGTTTGTACCAGAGGCTGTCGGTGAAGCCGGCCAACTGCTCGGCCGCCACCGGCTCTCCAGTCTCAGTCTTCGCGACGCGCCAACTGCGGTCGGTCGAAATCCGCTGCGTGCCAGCAGTGAGTTCGGCGATCAGCCCGGCTGGACCGTCGTCGTTGCGGGCGCGGACATGGATGTCGTTGCGGCCTGCGCGCAACACCGTGCTCACATCATATTCCTGCACCCTGCTCCAGAGTGAGTTGCTGCCGACCTGGATGCCGTTGATGCTGACAGCGTATTTGTCGTCGCAGGTGATGCGGAGCCGGGCTTGGGCGGGAACTCGGTCGAGGTCGAAGCTCTTCCGGAACCAGAGATCAGCAGCGATTTGCTCGTTCGGATACCAGATAAAATGCGCCGCTGGCGTGAAGACTCGGGTGTCAGTCGCCACGTCGTTGCGGCCGATCGTGGAAACCACAAAGTAGGTGCGCCCCGGGTTGTTGTACTGTAACAGGAGCGGGTTTGCGCCTGCTTTCAGCTTGAGTGTGTCGCCAGTGACGACACTGCCGTTCAGCCAAACTCGGGCAGGTTTGAGAGTGCCGGTGAGGGCGCAGGCCGACATCTCCCGCGGGGCTACGACGGTTGTCCAAAAGTAGGCATCGGCGCCATCAGCTTCGTAGGTTGAACCGGTGCCGGTGTTCTTCACCTTGCCGAGAGCGATGAATTCGTCATGCACCTGCTCCTTCAAGCCATGATAGCCTTGGTGACCAGGATCGTTCTCAATGCCCCAGCGCCACGAGAACTCGTAGGGCTTGCCGCCGGGCGGCGGGGACTCCTCACTCGTCGGCTTGGTCGCGGACTTGGTGAACTGCGGGCCAAACGAACAGGTGACCTTGCGCCACGGGCCGTTGGTGTTATCGCCTTCGCAATACCAGAGCTGCCGCACCTCGGCGCCGATTAGCTTTGGCGTGGGCGGCCAATGGAAATCGCCGAACCGGTTGTCGCTGGTCGGCTGCAACTCGAATTCCCAGTCGCCGTCGAGGTTAACGACTTGAACCGTCTCTGCCGATGGAACGCTGGCGATCGCGGGTTTGCCGGGACTGAAGACGATCAACTGGATTTCCTTTTCGCTGAGCGGCAGTTTGAGTCGCGTGCCCTCGGCGGTCTGAGACGTGACGGCGAGCGGACGCGTCGCCCCGGTCCATGGATCCCACAATTCGACCTGGCCGGTGGCGCGGAAGGCGCACTCGGTATCTTTGGGCGCGTTGTAGATGGCGTAGAGATCGCGCGCACCGAGCTTGCGGTGCTGGATGTAGCCGGGGCCTTCGTAATCACGGCTGGGCAGCCTGGCGAGCAGGTCCTTGGTCGGGCCGTCCGGGAATAGCTCCTTCACCATCGCGGCCAGTTCAGGATCGTCGCGCCCGATGCGGTCGCTGGCTTCGGGCAACGCGCCGGGCGCGAGCACGACGCCGCCAGCGCGTTGGAATTCGAGCGCCTTCTGCAGCGTGGAATGGCGCACTGCCTTCATCGCGGGCAGGATCAGCACGCGATAGGCCTCGCCCGAGACGTGGAGTTCTTTGCCGACGACTTTGGCACGGGCCAGCGACTCGAAGTCCATGAAGTCAAAGTCAACTGATTTGGCGTAGAGCTGTTCGCCCGTGCTGAACGCGGTCTTCACCGCCTTCTCGCCATCCATGCCGGCCTCCACCGGAGCGACTGGATACAGGATGGCAACATCGCAGCGGTGATGGCCCTGGCTGAGCAGGCAACTGAGGCGCTGGACGCAGTCCATGAAACCGCGCAGGTGCTTCCAATACGGCATGCGGAACGTGTTGTCGGGCGGCGCCCATTCCCACCAGCCGCCGTGAGTGGCGTAATACATGCCATGAAAGGAGAGGAGGTTGTAGCCCATCACGAAGTCGGCAAACGTGGCGTCCACGACGCCCGCCGACGTGGTGCCCCAGCCGCTGCCGTAGAATCCTTCCAGCCACACGCGAGGCCGGAGATAGAGGTGGGCGATCGAACTGGCGACCTTGGCCTTGATGATGTCTTTGCCGAGGTTCGGCTGGTCGGCGCCGGGGCCCTGGTTCCAGCGCTGGGTGCGGAAGTAGTCGCCGAACTCGACGACGTCCCGGCCGCGGCCGCCGTGGTCGCAGCCCATCGTCATGCCGCGTTGCTGGTGCCAGTCGAAGACCGGCTGAAAGAACCCTTCCTCGGTCAAGGCGACTTTCACATCGCTGTAATCCAGCCGCACTTTGGGTGTGCGCGGGCCGATGTCCATGAACAAAGCCGGCAGTTCCGGCACGAGGTCGTAGCCTTTGCGCTTCTTGAACTCCTCGGCGAATCGCGCCGTCCAGAGGTTGCCGCCAACGTGGAACTCCAGTTCGTCCGAGAAGAAGAAGTTCAGCCCCTTGCCGCCTTCGCCGGGAAAATGGTCCTCGAACTTGCCGAAGAAGTGCCTGGCGTATTCCAGCCCCGCTTGCGGATTCATCGGGTCAATTGACAGCGGCACCTTTTCAGCGCGCACGGCGACCTGCCGGCCGCCGATATTGGTAGCCACGAGCGCGTCGGCGGGGGCGTTGCCGGTGACCAGGTGCAGTTGCTGCCCGCAGATGTCCGGATGCTCGCGCAGCATCTCGTCCACACACCAGCCCTGGCCGAGGCCGAGGGTATAATCGCTCAGGCTGATGCCGGCGCGCTGTTTCTTCGACTCCTGCATAAACCAACCGGTCAGCTTCCACCACTCCGGCGAGAACAGCGGCGGCTCGCTCGGATAGGTCAGCCCGTAACTGCGTCCGCCCTGGTCGGAATGGGCATAGTTGATCTGGAACCCCGAGGCACCCATGCCGGCCATCTGCTTGAGTTCCCAGCCGAGCCGCTCCTTTGTTAGCGGATCGCCGAGCCACCAGAAGAACGGCACTACACCAAAGCCCGGCGGCGGTTTCTGGAATCCCGGCAACGTGTCGAAGTCCGGGTCGCGGTTGGCTTGTCCCACCGCCCATGCCGGCATCGGGCGCACATTGGCCGGATCGCTGAAAGTGAGATCTCCGGCAGAGGCCGCGGTGGCCATTAGCAATGTGATCAACGAGAGTCGGATAGGTCGGACTGCTGGGCTCTGGTTGGAGGTTCTCGAATTCATGGTTGAGCTTTGTCTGATTCAGGTTTCCCCTGCACGAAGTCCGGCAGGGCCAGGGAATATAGCTATCCCCGTCGTTCATTGGCCATCGCAAATCCCGGAGCACTGAGCAATTTCGGTGTTTCGGTGGGGCGGTGTTTCGGACCTCCTGACAGGCAGCAATTCTCATTAGTGGATGAGGCTTCCAGCCGCATGGTCCTGCCCTCACCCGGCGCCCCCATCTCGTCCATAATGAGAATTGCTCTTGGTGAGGATTTGGCAAAGGCTGCGTACTGGCCTATTGTTAACGACCTATGCCGGCTGAATCAGATCATGGATCGAATCTAAACAAGCGAGCCCTTGCACATCGGTTGGGGGGGCCACGTACGTCAGCCCGTATGCCTGGCCGCTGCGTAATCGGACGTTTCTGCAGCCTAAAGGCCGCGCTCCTGGCACTGGAAGCATTGCCCAAACTAAAGCCCAACAAATGAACCATCACCTAAGCCGCGTGCTCATCATCTCTTTGTCGCTCACAGCCTGCTGTGCATGGTCCCGAGGGAGCGATTGGCCGCAATGGCGAGGCCCCACTCGCGACGGCCAGGTGCGGGACGCCGCGTGGCCGTCGTCGCTCTCCACAAACAATCTTACGCAGAGTTGGCGGGTGGAACTTGGCCCGAGCTACTCCGGCCCCATCGTCTCAGGCGGCCTCGTGTTCACGACCGAGACGGTGAATAAGAAGACCGAAGTCGTGCGCGCCTTTGACCGCGCAACCGGCAAGCAGGCTTGGCAGGTGGAGTGGGAGGGCTCGATATCGGTGCCCTTCTTCGCCAAGTCGAGCGGCGATTGGATTCGGTCCACGCCGGCTTGCGATGGCGAGAGCCTGTTCGTGGCCGGGATGCGCGACATGCTGGTGTGCCTGGACGCGAGAACCGGACAGGAACGCTGGCGCTTTGATTTCGTCAAGAAGCTCGCCGCGCCGGTGCCAGACTTCGGCTTCGTGTGCTCACCGCTGGTGGACGGCGAGGCGGTGTATGTGCAGGCAGGCGCCGGTTTCGCGAAGCTGAACAAGCAGACCGGCGCGCTGCTCTGGCACACGCTCAAAGATCAGGGCGGCATGTTTGGCAGCGCTTTCTCGTCCCCGATCATCGCCGAGCTGTGTGGCAAACGCCAACTCATCGTTCAGACCCGCGAGCAGCTTGCTGGGGTGGACCTGGCGAGCGGCAGCCCCTTGTGGACGCAGCATGTCGCAGCGACCCGCGGCATGAACATCCTGACGCCGGTGCCATTTGGCGATGGAGTCTTCACCAGCGCTTACGGTGGCAAGACCTGGTTCTTCCGGGTATCGCGTGAAGGCGAAGCGTTCAAGGTCGCTCCCGCCTGGTCCCACAAGGCGCAGGGTTATATGTGTACACCGGTCGTGATCAACGGGGTGGCCTACGAACAGCTCCGGAGCCAGCACGTCATGGCGGTTGATCTGAACACGGGCAAGGAACTTTGGACGACGGGCGAGAGCTTCGGCAAGTACTGGAGCCTCGTGGCCAACGGCGACCGGATCCTGGCTCTGGACCAGCGCGGCTGGCTCTATCTCTTCAACGCCAACCCGGACAAGTTCGACCTGGTTGACAAGCGCAAGATTGCTGACGCGGAAACATGGGCGCACCTGGGGGTGGCCGGCGACCAACTCTTCATCCGCGAACTGAAGGCGCTGGCGGTTTGGTGCTGGGGAGCACCCGCCACTCCCCAGAAAGCGAAAGCCGCGGTCGAGGCGGCACGCTAACCCGCACAAGTCAGCACGCCTGCCCGCCGAGGCCTGACCGTAAGCTCGGCTAGTCCAATCGGACCCGGCGCCGGCTGGAGGCGCCCCCGGGTGCCTCAAAGTCATCCAGGGTGCTAGTACGGGGTCGGTTCCATGAGACACGGATTACACCGATTGGCATGGCCCCCCATTTCAGCTTTCTGCTTTCAGTGTTTCAGCTTTTCCCCTGTTGTCCGTGGTCCATCTCCAGGCTTTGTTGGCGCATTGTGGGAGCCTTGTGGACGCATGAGGGTGGCTTTGAGGTCG
>SESF01010088.1_pt1 | contig 13521 bp, 8 predicted proteins | sample 3171521 | NCBI WGS metagenome assembly SESF01 (sample SAMN10866945, study PRJNA518727) | freshwater metagenome | biome: subpolar coniferous forest; feature: holomictic lake; material: water; isolation source: holomictic Lake 227, 6 m and 8 m depth | place: Canada: near Kenora, Ontario | collected...
GCACTAAAGATAAGATTTAATGAAACAAAAAGAAACTTTGTTGAATATCCGGCTTAACGGTGACAAAATAGAGTTAAGTGATTTGATGATTGATGACATGGGAGACAACCATGTTAGTACTTCAGTGGATACGCCCTTGCGCGATGATGCATTTGATTTATCTGATGATGAGAAGGTAGAAAAAATTGAAAAACATTTTACTGCCATCATGGAAACATTGGGTCTTGACTTGAGCGACGATAGCTTAAAAGGCACACCTCGCAGGGTTGCAAAAATGTACGTGAAAGAAATTTTCAGCGGATTAAATCCAGCGAATATGCCTGTGATGGCCATGTTCGAAAACAAATACAAGTACAACGAAATGCTGGTTGAAAAGAATATTTCTTTCTACAGCAATTGTGAGCACCATTTTGTTCCGATCATTGGTAAAGCACATGTGGCTTATATTAGTAATGGGACTGTAGTTGGATTGAGTAAACTAAACAGACTGGTTCAATATTTTGCTAAGCGTCCGCAAGTACAAGAACGTCTGACCATGCAAATTGGTAAAGAACTTCAAAAAGTGCTGGGTACAGATGATGTGGCGGTATTGATCGATGCCAAACATTTATGTGTTGCGAGTAGAGGCGTAGAAGATGATACTTCTTCAACAATTACTGCTTATTACGGAGGTAAATTCAAAGAAGATAAAACGCATAATGAGTTTCTTCGCTACTTAGAAATTAAATCTGAATTTTAATAAATAGCACGATACTACTAAGCCTGATAAATTTTATCAGGCTTTTTTATTTATTTTAGCCGCCTGAAATTGAATGTTATGAGTAAGCACGCGTTTTTGTTTCCTGGTCAAGGAAGTCAGTTTATCGGAATGGGAAAGCAATTATATGATACCCATCCAACGGCAAAAATTCTTTTTGAAAAAGCAAATGAATTACTAGGGTTTAGAATAAGTGATACCCTTTTCGAAGGAACTGATGAAGCATTGAAGCAAACAAATATTACGCAGCCTGCCGTATTCCTGCATTCTGTGATCGCTTACCAAACATTACAAGATCCACAACCATCCTTGGTTGCCGGTCACTCATTAGGTGAATTCTCTGCATTGGTTGCCAACCATGTATTGCATTTCGAAGATGCATTGAAGCTTGTTAGCATTCGTGCACAGGCCATGCAGAAAGCCTGCGAAATTCAGCCTTCTACCATGGCCGCAGTTTTGGCTTTGGCAGATGATAAGGTAGAAGAAATATGCGCTGCAATTACTGCCGAAACCGGCGAAGTGGTGGTTGCTGCCAATTATAATTGCCCGGGTCAGTTAGTAATTAGTGGTTCAGTCAGAGGTATTGAAATTGCCTGCGAAAGAATGAAAGCAGCCGGCGCAAAAAGAGCCTTGGTACTTCCTGTGGGTGGTGCATTCCATTCTCCATTAATGGCTCCTGCAAAACTAGAATTAGCTGCAGCAATTGAAGCAACACATTTTAATAATGCTATCTGCCCTGTATATCAAAACGTTGTTGCTAAGGCCGTGACCGACCCTTCTGAAATTAAACAGAACCTGATCGATCAATTAACAGGTGCCGTAAGATGGACGCAATCTGTTCAAGCAATGGTTGCCGATGGTGCCACGCATTTTACAGAAGTGGGTCCGGGTAAAGTATTACAAGGCCTTGTACAAAAAATTTATCGCGAAGCCATCGTTGATGGTATTAGCTAATACTGCAATTGATCCACTCCCCATCGAAATGGGCATGGTATTTTTTGTAAAAGTGTATCGCTGGTTCGTTCCAGTCTAACACTTGCCAGCAAATGCCATGCAATTGTTTTTCTTTTGCTTCTACAATAAGTTGATCGAATAATTTTTGCCCCAATTTTTTACCGCGCATTTCTTCTGTTACCAAAATATCTTCGAGGTACATCCTTTGTCCCTTCCAAGTACTATATCGAATATAGTATAAGGCAAATGCCTGAACCTTTCCATCTGCTTCGGCTACAAATGCCCACCACACAGGGTTTGCGCCAAATCCACTTTCTTCAAAATGCGATAGTGTTACGGTTACTTCCTGCGGCGCTTTTTCAAAATCTGCTAGCTCCTGAATCAATTCCATGATCCTAACACAATCTTTTTTCTCCGCTCTTCTTATTATTATTTCCATAAATGCCTCTATTTTTTAAATCCTGGTCCCTTTACAAATCTACCCGCTGCATTACCTGTTGGTTCTCCGTTCTTAAATACGGCAATGCCATTTACAAATACATCTTTCATGCCTTCAGCATATTGATGCGGTTTTTCATAAGTTGCATTATCCTTCACTTTTGCAGGATCAAATACAATCAGGTCTGCAAAATAACCTGTTTTAATTTCTCCACGCTTTTGCAATTTCAAATGTTTTGCAGGAAGGTTCGCTAATTTTTGAATAGCTGCTTGCAAGCTCAATACTTTTTCATCACGTGAATAGTGACCAGTTACGCGCGCAAAATTTCCATAAGCTCTGGGATGTGCATTCGATTTCAAGAACACACCTTCGGTGGTATAAGAACCTTCATCGCTACCAAAGCTAACCCAAGGTAAAGCCACTTGTTTTTTTACATTGTCTTCGTTCATTAAAAAATAAGCAACTCCTACGCGGGTGCTATCCTGAACAATCAGATCCATGGCAGTTTCTTCGGGCGATTTGTTGCGCAGCTTAGCAACTTCTGCCAATGTTTTACCCGTATATTTTTTTAAAGAGTCCTGCTTGAAACCCAGTAGTAATACATGTTCTGCGCCACCCGAACCATTATATAAATTTTCCCAATCCTGTGCATTGGTGTTCATCGCTATCGCCATTGCTTTGCGAATCTTTGGGTCTTGTAATCTTTCTCTGAGCTTGCCAAAACCACCATCTTGCAAAGTAGGAGGAAAGGCTGAAGTCATACCAGTTGCACCCGCCAAGTAGGTGTACATATCTGCTGTAATATCCATGCCTTCTTTTCTTGCACGTTCTACTCTTTTAATGACAGAATCCATCTTGCCCCAGTTATTTTTTCCTGCTGCCTTTAAGTGAAAGATCTCAGCTGGAATATTCGCTTCTTTTGAAATGGTCATTAATTCTTCTACAGCTTCTAATAAATGATTGCCTTCGCTTCTCATATGACTAGAATAAGTGCCACCATATTTTGATGCTTCTTTTGCAAGTGCAATTAGCTCATCTGTTTTAGCAAAAAAATCAACTGGATAAATGAGTGCATTGGTTAAACCAAGTGCACCTTCTTGCATGGCCTGACCCACTAATAATTTCATACTGTCAAGTTGCGCTGGAGTAGGTGCTACATTAGCTTCACCAATTACATATTGCCTAACAGCACCACTACCTACAAAAGTTGCAATATTTGGTGCAATCCCTTTCTTCTCTAGCACCTGCATGTATTCTCCGAGTGTATTCCATTCAACTTTATATTTAATATCTGACTGCCCATTTTGTAATTGATTTTTCATCTTTTCATTCAATGGACCAAAACTTAATTCTCCGAATATTTCTGTTGTAACGCCTTGTCTAACATCGCTCTGCGCCCTGCCATCTTGAAACAGGGATTCTTCTGAATGCCCCATCATATTAATAAAACCAGGAGCAACTGCCATTCCTTTTGCATCTATTTCATTTTTTGCAGTAGCTTTTGAAAGGTCTCCAATCAAAGCAATCGTATCGTTTTGTATAGCGATATCGGCTTTCACAGGTTCCCCGCCATTACCATCATATACCAGACCATTGCGGATAATGGTATCGTAATGTTTGGTTGAACAAGATGCTACGCTTGCACAGATAAATAAGAAACAAATTAGGTTGCGCATGTTTTTATTTTTGAGTTTGAATAGAACTATTATTTCTTTGTTGCTTTAAAATTACCATTGGGTTGTATAAAAGTTAAGCCAGTGCTGACTGCTTTGTCGTTGATTTCGAATTGTACAAAATACCCATTTAAAATTTTTAAACTGAATTTATCTTTTTCTACTGCTACTAATTCATAGTCTGGCTGTCCGGGTACCAATACAAATAAAGTCTTATTGTCTTTGATATAAACTTTTGCAGTTGCTGCACCAGCTAGATCATAGTCGCCTTCATATTTTTTTAATTCATCAACAGTTATTTCTTTTGGTTTAGGTGTTTTGTTGAAAAGTAGTGGGGGAAGTGTTGGTTCTATTCCCATTTGAGCAGCGTTGATATCGCCCGCTTCATTCATTTGGAATGCAACACGAGTGGGACTTCTCTGAGTGGTATCGATTCCTTCAAGGGGGTCTTTCTCGAATGGTTCAAAAATATCGTAGTGATAATTTCTAAGCCATAAAACATCTTTACCCATTTTGCAAATCAAAGAATCGTTGATCAATAACACTTCAAAAGTTCCATAAGCAGGATGATGATACAAGCCCTCATAATCTTTTAATGGATGGGAAGGATGGGTATTTATTTTTTGGTTACTTGATTTATTTTTCTCGGCTTCTTTTTCAATTGATTTTGCTTTTGCGACCGACTTTTTCACATCATTATTCCAATCGTAATTGGGCAATTGTAAGATTCTATCGGCGATGGTATTTCTTATAATTGATGGGATGGAAGAACTGTTTTGATTAGTTAATACGATGATACCAACACTGTCTGAAGGGAAGAAGCAGGTACTCGCAGAAAATCCATCAATATTTCCGCCATGTTCCACACGAAAATGTCCTTTATAGGATGCGAGCATCCAACCAAAACCGTAGTTTGAAAAGAATACATCCGTTTTTTCTTTTGTAGGAAGGCCAGTGCCAATAACCATTTGAGAGCCCATTGCCTCATTTAAATAGGCAGCAGGTATAATTTCCTGGCCATTAAATTTTCCTCCATTGATCCATGTGATTACCCAATTGGCCATTTCTAAAACATTGCTATTAATGCTACCGGCAGGGCCCATTGCATTGATATTATAGTAGTCTAGTTTTTTAATGATACTATCTTTTTTTAATCCATAACCAATAGAAGCATCTTTATTTTTTTGGAGATCAAGCACTGAAAAATTTGAATGATTCATGCCAAGTGGTTTGAATATTTTCTCTTGCACATTATTTTCCCAGCTAGTACCCGTAATTTTTTCAGCGACCATTCCTTGAACTAAGAACATAAAATTATTGTACTGCCATTTTTCCCTTACTCCAACTGAAGGTTCCATGTATTGGATTCTTTTCATCAGACTATCTCTTGAGTTAGATGGAAAGGCGTACCAAGAATAGTCGTGTCTTGGCAGACCGGTTCTATGAGACATCATATCAACCAATTGAATTTGACTATTCATATTGTCGTTGAAGAATTTCAGTTCTGGCAAATAATTTCGAACTGGTTTATTTAAATCCAGCTTACCATCTTTTTGTAAGATTCCTAGGATTGATGCGGTAAAGGCTTTGGTACAACTTCCAATTGCAAAAAGTGTATTGGGGGTAACTGGAATTTTATTTTCAAGATCGCGATAACCAAATCCTTTGGCATAGATCAGTTTGTTTTTTTCTACAACTGCAACGGCAAAACCGGCCGCATGCCAATCTTTTAGAACCCTTTCGAAAGTAGTATCTAAACCAGCAAAGGCATCGGCTTTTAAAATTGTTTTGCTTTTCTTTTGAGCGTTTGCAAATACAAACACAACTAGCAGGAGACTAGCTAAAAAAACTTTTTTTATCATGGTGCATGGCTTAAAAAGGCCAATACAATATAATAATAAAATACTTTTTTAATTCATGATTTTGATAAGCGAGCATTAGGCTGATAATGACTGATCAAGATCATTCAAAATGTCCTGGATATTTTCGATACCCACACTCATGCGAATCAGTCCATCTGTTATGCCATATTTCTGGCGTTCTTCAACGGTTAATCCTGAATGCGTCATACTAGCAGGATGTGAGATCAAAGTGTCGAGTGTGCCCAAAGAAACGGCACGTACACACATATTTAGTTTATCGATAAAGTTTTTGCCGGCTTGTAATCCGCCTTTTAATTCAAAGCTCATCAATGCACCTGGATGGCGCATTTGTTTTTGTGCGATGGCATAATCGGGGTGGGAGATTAAACCATTATAATTAACTTTTTGAACAGCTTGATGTTGCTCCAAAAAATTAGCTACATCCATGGCGTTGCTGCAATGGCGGTCCATTCTGATCTCTAAAGTCTTTAATCCCTGTGATAATAAAAATGCATCGAAAGCATTGCTATTACCGCCCATGAGTGTATGCCATTTCCAAACTGGGCCATTCATTTTTTCCAGATCTTTTCCTAAAAGAACGCCACCGATAGCAGTGCCATGTCCGTTTAAAAATTTAGTAGTAGAGTGAAAAACAAAATCTGCACCATATTTAAAAGGCTGTTGTAAATAGGGTGTTGCGAAAGTATTGTCAACGGTAAGAATAGCGCCGTATTTTTTTGCAAGTACTGAAATTCCTGCGATATCAATGCACTGAAGTGTAGGATTGGCGGGTGTTTCAAGGTGAATGACTTTAATGCTAGGGTTTGCTTTGATTACATCCTCTACAGCATTCAGATCGCGCATATCAATGATGATGGCATTCACGCCGGCCTGAGTCAAAACCGATTTAAATAATTCGTTAGTACCGCCATATAATGCAAAATGCGAAAGCACCGTATCGCCTGATTTCAAGTTGCTCATGAACATGGTGGTCATAGCAGCTTGACCGCTTGAATGTAAGAGCGCTTTTAATTGAAGCTGACTTCCATCTTCATTCTTTAAGTTGAATGATTCCAATGCGGCGATGGTTTCTTCGGCAGCAGTAAATGTTGGGTTGCCCCAGCGGCTATAGATTCTGGTTTTATCTTTTCCAGAATAGCGTTCCATCCCCGAGTCGGCATCGTCGAATGTAAAAGTTGATGTTGCAAAAATGGGTGTGATATGCGCGTACTCTGCATTATTATGTCCGCTTGTATGTATCGCTACAGAACTAATGCCAGTAAGAGGTATTTTTTTACTCATTGTGAAAATTTGAACTTGTTTTTAACTCTTCACTCTTCACTTTTATCTTCTTCTTTAACTCTTCACTCTTCACTTTTATCTTTTCACTTCTTCTAATATGCCCATGTGAGTAAGGTCGCTCCCCATGTGAATCCTCCTCCAAATGCAGCAAGAACAATCTTGTCGCCTTTGTTCAGTTGATTTTCCCAATCCCACAAACAAAGAGGCAGTGTGGCTGCAGTGGTATTACCGTATTTCTGAATATTGATCATTACTTTTTCTTTAGCTAGTCCCATCCGATTAGCTGTTGCATCAATGATGCGCAGGTTGGCTTGGTGAGGAACTAACCAAGCGATATCATCGCCAGTAAGGTTATTGCGTTCTAATAATTCAGCACTCACATCAGCCATGCCTTTTACTGCAAATTTGAAAACTGCCTGTCCCTCTTGATAAGCAAAATGCTCTCTCGCAGCAACTGTTTCTGCAGTGGCGGGTTTCACAGATCCGCCTGCTTTCATGTGCAAGTAATGGCGGCCACTTCCATCGCTTCTCAAAATACTATCCTGGATCCCTAATCCATCGGTACTTGGTTCGAGTAAAACGGCGCCAGCACCATCCCCAAAAATGATACAAGTGGTACGATCGGTATAATCAACAATGGCACTCATTTTATCAACACCTACCACCAACACTTTTTTATATCTTCCGCTTTCGATGTACATAGCACCAGTGCTTAAAGCGAATAAGAATCCGCTACAAGCTGCGCTCAAATCATAACCCCAGGCATTGGTTGCCCCAATCTTGTCTGCAATAATATTTGCAGTTGCTGGGAAAACCATATCAGGTGTTACGGTAGCGCAAATAATACAATCGATCTCTTTAGGATCTAGGTTTTTCTTTCTTAAAATTTCTTCGATGGCAGGTACAGCCATATCGCTGCTACCCTTTCCTGGTTCCTTTAAAATGCTTCTTTCAGAAATGCCAGTGCGACTTCTAATCCATTCGTCATTGGTATCTACCATTTTTTCAAGGTCGAAATTGGTCAATTTTGTCTCCGGAACATATCCACCAACGGCGGTAATTGCTGCTGTAATTTTCGTCATAGCTTTTATAAATCTGCCGCAAATATCTAGAAACTTTGTGTAAAAAGGACCAAACCGCTCAGGATTAGCTTGAAACAGTTATAAATCTGTTGTTTAAATATGAACCAGAAAGGCAATTTTACACTATTTTTGGAAGAGTATGATTGCATTTGTAAGAGGACAGTTTGTGGTAAAAACAACAACACGTGTTGTTGTAGATGTGAATGGGGTTGGATACGACCTGCAAATAAGTTTAAATACCTATTCTGCTATCAGTACAAAAGAGAGTGGACTATTATTCACTTATTTACAGATTACAGAAAATGCACATACTCTTTTTGGATTTGCTGAGTTGGCAGAAAAAGAAATGTTCATGCAACTGATTAGTGTTTCAGGAGTAGGAGCATCAACTGCAAGAATGATGTTGTCGGGGATGCGACCAGATGAAATTGCTCGAGCCATTGTGCAGGGCAATACAAAACAGCTTGAAAGCGTTAAAGGAATTGGAAAAAAATCTGCTGAGCGTTTGATTGTGGAACTACGTGATAAACTAGCTAAACATTCATTTGATAGTGCAGGTGGAGGAACAATTGCTGTGGCAACTATTGATGCGGATGCAGTGTATGCTTTGATTGCTTTAGGAATTGGAAAACCGATGGCTGAACAAGCCGTTAAAAAAACGATGAATACAATCCATTCAGATGCAAGTCTGGAAGAGATCATTAAACAAGCATTAAAAAATTTATAGCCTATTCCCCTAGTTCTACTTAACCAATGTAACTGTCTTGAAGTTTTTAGCAACTGTAATGGCTGTTCAACTATTCCTGTTTTGCGGTATTCCTTTGAATGCCCAAAAAAAGGATAGTGTTCACTATGCTATAACCGACAGAAGATCTGATGCCTTCTCTACTTCCTCCAGCAATCCTTTTGCAATCAGAGATACTAGTTTAATTAAACAGACCATTGAGTATGATGCAAAGACCCAGCATTATGTAATTGTTGAGAAAATTGCAGGGAAGATTTATCGAACTCCAACCACTTTAAGTTTTGATGAGTTTTGGAAAATAAAATCAAGAAAAGCAGAAACGGAATATTTCAAAAAGCGTGCGGATATGCTTTCGGTGTTGAACGAAAAGACCAAGCGTCCGCCAATGAAAGTACATACCAGTTTATTTGATCGGATTTTTGGGGTTACCGATAAAGGAATGAAAGTTGATATCAGACCAAGTGGTGAAGTAAATGTGATGGCGGGTTATCAGGGACAAAATATCAAGAACCCAACACTTCCCGAAAGAGCTCGTAAAAACGGAGGATTCGATTTCGACATGAATGCGAATATTGCAGTGAATGCAATTATCGGCGATAAGCTAAAATTCCCCCTCAACTATAATACTCAATCGAATCTAGGATTTGATAATCAGATCAAACTTGATTATAAGGGTAAAGATGATGAAGTGATCAAGAGTATTGAAGCAGGTAATATTTCTTATCAATCAAAAGGAACATTAATTCCTAGTACACAGAATTTATTTGGTATTAAAGCACAATTGCAATTCGGTAAATTATTTATCACCGGTGCGCTTGCCAATCAACGTTCGCAAAAACAATCAATCGGTTTACAGGGCGGCGCAGCTACCCAATCTTTTCAAAAAAGATTGGATGATTACGAAGAAAATAGACACTTTTTGTTAGCCCAGTTCTTTAGAAATAATTTCAATAAAGCAATGAAGAACCTGCCTGTGGTAAATTCAATGGCAACGATTCAACGTATTGAAGTATGGGTAACTAATCGTAATGGCGCAACAACAGATGCGCGCGACATTGTGGGATTTATGGATTTGGGCGAGCCTAGTCCGTATAACCCCCTGATCCAATCTAACACAGGCAACCCATTGCCTTTTAACGGCGCGAATAATTTGTATAGTTCTTTAGTAAATAATCCGAGTGCAAGAAATCCTTCACAGATCAATAGTTTGTTGACTGCAAGGGGACTAAGACCTGTTGATGATTATGAAAAAACATTTGCTAGAAAACTAACTACCAACGAATATTATTTTAACCCGCAAGTGGGTTTTCTTTCTGTAAATAGTCAGTTGCAATCGGATGAAGTTTTGGCAGTTGCATATCAGTACACTTATAATGGAAAGGTTTTTCAGGTGGGTGAATTTTCGCAGGACGTTGCTTTAGATTCAACTAAAGGTGTACAGAAAGTTTTGATGTTAAAATTATTGAAAGCTACCTCACAAAGAATTCAATTGCCTTTATGGGGCTTGATGATGAAGAACGTTTATTCGCTTGATATGTTCGGAGGAATTCAGCGTGAGGGTTTTAATTTAAACGTTTTATATGAAGAGCCGAGTGGTGGATTGAAAAGATATTTACCCGAAACAGCACCTGCCGTAAATGGTCAGCCGCTCTTAAAAATCTTAAACTTAGATCGATTAAATAGTAGAAACGATCCGCAACCAGATGGGGTATTTGACTATGTGGAAGGATATACCATTCTTCCACAATTAGGTAGGGTTGTATTTCCTGTACTCGAACCTTTTGGTAGAGACTTAGAAGCATTGGCATTTGCAGGAATGCCTGCAGCTACAAAGAAGAAGTATATTTTTTATGCCCTATACGATTCTATTAAAGCTATTGCGCAGACTTATATGAATTTGAATCGTTTTATGATGCAGGGAACTGTGAAGAGCACGGGAGGTTCTGAAATTTCGTTGAACACATTTAATGTGCCACCCGGTTCTGTATCAGTAACTGCGGGGGGACAAATTCTTCGAGAAGGTTCTGATTATGTGGTTGATTATAATTTGGGTACAGTTAAGATCTTAAATCAGGCGATACTCAGTTCTAACGTTCCTGTAAAAGTTGCATTTGAAAACAATTCTGGATTCGGCATGCAGCAGCGTGGCTTTGCCGCATTGCGTTTAGATTATATCGCTAGTAAAAAATTCGCTATTGGTACTTCAGTTATGCGATTAAGTGAGCGGCCATTTTTTACCAAAATGGGATATGGAGAAGATCCGATTAGAAATACCATGTATGGTTTAGACTTTAGCTATAAATCTGAATTGCCTGGCTTAACCAGATTCCTAAATCGTTTACCTAACTACTCAACTAAAGCCAAATCATTTGTAACTGCCTATGGTGAAGCTGCATATTTACAACCCGGACATCCGCCGCAAATTGGAAAGGGCGATCAGGGATTAGTTTATATCGATGATTTTGAGTCTTCTAAAACGAGTATTGATTTACGTTTCCCCTTTGTTGCATGGGCACTTGCTTCTACTCCGCAGGGTAATCCAAAATTTCCTGAAGCAATCTTGAACGATTCAATCGATTATAATTTTAATCGTGCAAAATTGGCATGGTATAATATCGAACCCAATTTGCAGGATAAGAATAGTCCGAATAACCCAATGCGTCATAACCTTGCAGAGTTAAGTGATCCGAGAGTTAGACAGGTATACACAAACGAATTATTTCCGCAACGTACAACCAATATCACGGATGTTCAGGCATCGACTTTTGATTTAGCTTTTTATCCAATGGAGAAAGGCCCATACAATTTCGAAACAAAAAAAACAGCTATTGATGCCAACGGAAAATTATCAAATCCTGCAAGTAGATGGGGTGGCGTAATGCGAGCGATTGACCAAACCGATTTCGAAACTGGTAATGTTGAGTTTGTTGAATTCTGGGTGCAAAATCCATTTATCAAAACTCCTACTAGCAAAGGTGGTAAATTGCTCTTGAACTTCGGTAATGTGAGTGAAGACATTTTAAAAGATGGAAAAAGATTCTATGAGAATGGAATGAACACACCGAATATTAATGCAGCAGTTGATAGTAGCAATACTTGGGGTAAGACACCTGTGAATCCGATTCAAATTACACAAGCATTTAGTAATGATCCGGCTGATCGACCATTTCAGGATGTGGGTTTAGATGGATTGGATAATGATGGTGAAGTAAGAAAGAAAGGATATATCCTAAATCGTATTGCTAACAATTTTGGAACTAGCTCACCAATTTATCAGAAAACATTGAGTGATCCTTCAAACGATGATTATAAATGGTATCGCGATCCAAGCTTTGATGCTGCTGGTACTGGTATCTTAGGCCGATACAAAAACTTCAATAATCCGCAGGGCAATTCACCTATTGCTACTACCAATGGATTGTTTACATCTGCTGCAACATTATATCCAGACAATGAAGATCTAAATAGAGATAATACTTTAAACGAAACAGAAGCCTACTACGAATACCAGATCGATCTGAAACCAGGCATGGATGTAGGGGTAACAAAATATATCACGGATAAAAAACGTGTGACCGTAAATTCTGCTGATGGAATTGTTCGTCAGGAAGATTGGTATTTATTCAGAGTGCCGATTAAGGATTATAGTAATAGAGTTGGAGGCATTCCTGATTTTAAATCCATTCGTTTTGCAAGAATGTATTTGACAGATTTTGATGATTCCGTTGTGTTACGTTTTGCAAGTTTGAACTTAGTTAGAAATCAATGGCGTCAGTTTACTTATAATTTAGATACTACAGGTAGTTACTCGCCCATTAATAATTCGAATGGAACTACATTCAATACTTTGTCAGTAAACTTAGAAGAGAATAGTAGCAGACAACCCGTGAATTATTTAATTCCTCCAGGCATTGAACGTGTGCAGCAATTGAGTAATAATGGGGTGAATCTTTTACAGAACGAACAGAGTATTAGTTTGCAGGCACGCAATTTATTTTCTGGGGATGCACGTGCTATTTTTAAAAGCATGAATTTGGATATGCGTCAGTTTGGAAAACTATCTATGTTTATCCATGCCGAATCAGTTACTGGTCAAAGACCAATTAAGAATGGAGAAATCAATGCGGTAATAAGAATTGGTCAGGATTTCTTGAACAACTATTATGAAATTAAAATACCATTGAATATAACGCCTCCTGGTACTTATGCCAAGGGGCAAGAGTTAGCAATTTGGCCTGCGGAAAACAATCTGGACTTTAGTCTTCGTGATTTGATCGATTTGAAACTCAAAAGAAATACGGTTGGGTTCCCGATGAATAATATTTATCGGGAAGTTCTAGGAAACAAGACTTATTCCATCATGGGTAATCCAAACTTGGGCGAAGTACGTGGATTTTTAATTGCAATTGAGAACCCCTATAAAGCAGATGGGCCGATTCAAAATACAGAAGTTTGGGTCAATGAATTACGATTGTCTGAAATTGATGAACGTGGTGGATGGGCTGCATTAGGAAGGGTTGATTTTACCCTTGCAGATTTGGGAACGATCTCTGTTTCTGCTAACACGCATACCCAAGGTTTTGGTACCATTGAACAGCGGGTGAATGAAAGAGCGAGAGATAATTTAGTACAGTTCGACGCTGCCGCAAGTATTAATGCAGGAAAGTTATTGCCAAAGCAAGCGAAGTTGAGTATGCCGGTGTATGC
>SESF01005701.1_pt1 | contig 13505 bp, 13 predicted proteins | sample 3171521 | NCBI WGS metagenome assembly SESF01 (sample SAMN10866945, study PRJNA518727) | freshwater metagenome | biome: subpolar coniferous forest; feature: holomictic lake; material: water; isolation source: holomictic Lake 227, 6 m and 8 m depth | place: Canada: near Kenora, Ontario | collected...
TGCCGGGATGGGTTGGCATAAATTCATCAATAATCTTAATAAGCTCAATTATTTCAGGATATTTTATTGAACGATTTCAAAAAAACAGGAAGATGACACAGGAGAAATTTCAAACAATCAAGGTAGAAGGCATGACTTGCTCGCATTGCGAAGCCAGCATCAACCGCAACCTTTCGAAACTGGAAGGTATTGACGAAGTTGTTGCTGATAAAAATACTTCTCAGGTAAAAATCAGAGGCTCAAAAATAGATTATGCTGAAATTGAGCAGATTGTGACTGATCTTGGATATCAATACAAAGGGGCTGTCTAATGAACTGGATTGATTACTGTCTGGCTTTTCTGATTAGTATGCCCATTTTGGCAACCCTGGTATTGGGCGCATTTCTGGCCCGGAACGGAAAACACGCCATGGGCAAACCAACCATACAACCGGTATTTTTTTATACCGGTAAGTTTTTCCTTTTTATCGTTTGGGCACTTTTCGCAACGATTACTCTATTTTCGGAACTCCGCAATCAGGTACCTTTGCTTATTCAGGACCAGACACCTGAAGTTCAGAAACTCCTGGCTGTGATATTCCTGATTCCTGCTAATCTGATTCTGGTTCCTGCCTATCTTTCGATGGGAATTATTACACATATCGGCCTTCCCACCGGCCAGCATGAATTGCGTACCAGCGGAATATATCGTATCAGCCGAAATCCGATGTATGCCAGTTTTATATTTTTGAATACGGCTACTTTTCTTTATCTTCCCAGCATCTTTTTGCTGATCGTCATGCTTTACGGAATGATCGTTCACCATTTCATTATTTTGGGTGAAGAAAAATACCTGAAAGGTGAGTTTGGTGATGAATTTGAGAAATACAAATCGAAAGTATCCCGGTATTTTTAAGTCAAAAAGGCAATGATTCCTTGTCATTTATAAATCGTTAAGATACCTAAACCATGAAAAAGTATTTATTTGCCCTGATTTTACCTGTGTTATTCTTGCTGTTTTCGTGTTCACCCAAACAAACTGTCGAAACGCGCACAATCTCCAATGAAATCCTGAAAGATAAAATTGCCGGAGGATGGGCTGGGAAAATGATCGGTGTAACTTACGGTGCACCTACTGAATTCAGAGCTCAGGGTAAAACCTTTGAAGAACCGATCAACTGGATTCCTGCTGATGTGAAAGGATCAAAATGGCAGGATGATATTTATGTCCAATTGTCGTTTTTAATGGCGATGGATAAATACGGTATTGATGCTCCGGCAAAGAAATTTCAGGAGATATTTGCCAAAGCGGGTTTCCAATTGTGGCACGCCAATGTTCAGGCCCGAAAAAACTTCTATGACAGTATTTTTCCTCCGCAGTCCGGACATCCGGATTATAATATTCATGCCGATGATATTGATTTTCAGATTGAAGCCGACTACATCGGGTTCATGTGTCCCGGAATGCCGCAAACTGCCAACAAAATAGCTGATAAAATTGGCCATATTATGAACTTTGGAGATGGCGTTTATGGCGGCATCTTTGTTGGAGCACTTTATTCTGCTGCTTATTTTGAGAATGACATTTCAAAAATAATTGATCAGGCATTACTCTCTATTCCGGCAGAAAGTGATTATTCAAAAATCGTCAAAGATGTGATTTTACTTCACCAACATTATCCTTCCGACTGGCGGGCAGCGTGGGCCGAACTCGAAGCCAAATGGGGCAAGGAACAGATTTGCGGAGCAGGTTCAAAGTTTAATATCGATGCCAAACTCAATGGAGCATTTATCGTGACCGGTTTGCTTTATGGCGAAGGCGATCCGGCAAAAACAATGGAAATTACCGCTCGTTGCGGACAGGACTCGGATTGTAATCCGTCGAATGCCATGGCACTTCTTGGTGTGATTAAAGGATTTTCCGCGCTGCCCGTTGAATACCGGGACGCAGTTAAAGCAATGGGCGATACCATTTTTGTCAATACCAACTATTCATTCAATAAAGCGGTGGATAAAACTTTTCAGTACGCTCAAAAGTTGGCTGCTGAAAATGGTGGAGAATCTACTGATAAGGAACTGAAAATTAGGGTTCAGGCACCTCAGGCGTTTGCTTTGGAAGTTTCATTCCCGAAACTTGTTTTTGACAAAAGAATTAATGTGTCTGAAAAGAGTGTATCAAAAAAAGGAAACTGGGTAAATAGCTCCAAACCTAAAGATCCTACCAAGGTTGAATTTACTTCTCAGGCAGTTTATAGCGCGAGTTCTAATGATGAACTGAGTTTTGAGTTTGAAGGTACAGGAGTTTCATTGGTTGGAAACTGGTTCAAAGACGGCGGAAAAGCGGATGTTTTTGTGGATGGCGGATTTAAACGGACCATTGACTGTTACTTTAATTTTGCCAATCAGCAACACGAAAATATGGATTTGTTCCACATTACTAATCTGCCGGAAGGTAAACACACCATCAAGGTCGTAGTAAAAGGAGAAAAGCGTCCGGAAGCATTGGCTGCCAATGTTTATATCAATGAAATACTGGTATTTAAAACAGCCAACAAAATCAGTGATAACTTCAAGTTTTCGTTTCAGTAAAGGACGTCATTCATTGTTATTTGCTTAGCGTCATTTGATTGTCATTCAGGTCATTTGCTGAATAAGATAGATTACTTTTGATCGCCCAGTGACTATCAATGACCATAAAGACCATCAATGACCATCTAATGACATAACCATCAAACCATGAAACATCTGATTTTTCTGATACTTATTTTCATCTTATTCTTCGGATTTCAGCAACAGAGTTTTGGTCAAAAATCTTCCGAACCGGTTAAAATTATTTTCGATACCGATATGGGTCCTGACTTTGACGATGTTGGTGCTATCACCATTTTACATGCGCTTGCTGCAAAGGGCGAATGCCAGATTCTGGCCACTGTGGCAAGCGATGGATATCCTTTCATTGCACCGACACTGGAGGTTTTTAACCGCTATTTTGGTCATCCGGAAATTCCAATCGGAGTTCCCGGACCGGATGCACCATCTTTTTCTTGTCCAAATCACTGGAACGATTCTTTAGTCATAAAGTATCTTCCAAAAATCAAGTCTAACAAGGATTATCCTTCAGCAACAGAAGTTTACCGAAAAGCTCTGGCAAGTCAGAATGATAAAAGTGTGGTCATTGTAACGGTTGGATTTCTTTCCAATTTATCTGCATTGCTTCAATCACAACCAGACCAAAACAGTCCGCTCAGCGGTAGAGAACTGGTCGCACTGAAAGTGAAAAAATGGGTGGCGATGGCCGGGGGATTTCCTGAAGGAAATGAGTTCAATATCAACCAGCATACCTCAGCTTCAGTCAATGTGATAAATAACTGGCCGACACCGATCCTGTTTAGCGGTTTTGAGATCGGAGTAAAAATCATGACCGGGCATCAGGTGGCAACTCTCGGAAGCAAAGAAAGCCCGGTTCACTGGGCCTACAAATATTGCTTGTCGAATTACGAAAAAAGGCAATCTGAAAACCGAAATTCGTGGGACCATACCGCTGTTTTGTGTGCAGTCCGGAATCCGGAAGATTATTTCTACGTAATCGGCAATGGCACATTTTCTTGTTTCCCGGATGGTTCAAATGCATGGAATCCGGATCAGAATTCAAACCATTCGTTCCTTGTTCATAAATACTCATACAGCAAAATTGCATCTATCCTCGATGATTTAATGATGTTCGAACCACGGTAAACCGGGTAAAAGAAAAATTCAAAAATCCAATTTTCAGCCTGATTTTAATTTCCGGAAAAGCCATTCGCTCATTCAGAATCAGGGATTGATAGTTCATACCTATGGTTTAGAAACTGGTCTGATGAATGAATGGAAATTTTATTTCCTTTGAATCAGATATAAAAAGGATTTTTAAAAAGGATGAACACAGCCCAGTCATTTAAAGAATTTTTCCAAGCATCATTTCAGATTGAAAACGATCAGCATATCGCAGGTATGCATTCGGATGAATTCTTCACGGAGGTTATACGAATAACGCCAATTAAGCTTGAAATACTTGAATCCTATTTGTTGGTGGGCAATTTCGATCTGTTTTACAAAACACTTTCTGATTTCAAATACCTGATTGAATTTTCTGACAATCTGAGCCGTTACTGGCATCTCTTGCGAGGATACTCTGAAGCAATGGGCAGACTAAAGGCCGATCTGTCAGTTAAGGGTTCAAAAAGATTGTACTTCGAATACTTTGAGAAGTATGGCGACCGCAGGTCACTTCGTGATGAATATTGGTTTGAAAATAAGCGTTGGGAGTTTCTGGATGAATTGCTTAATATTTATTACGAAGAAGATCTCCGTATTTTTATTTTGAAATACCAGCACAGGATGATCGAAAATCTTAAAATATACTCATCGTTCATCGTGCTGTTTGTCAAAGATTTGAAAAAAATTCAATCTGCTTCCATGAAGCAAAAGATTAAAAAGTAATTCTTCGGCTTTTTGTATTTTTCTTCCTGTTTTCTTCCTTTACACGACTATCAAAATCTGATTTTTTTTTGATTTTTTCTGCTTTAAAATAGCGTTTCAACCTGCAGCCCCGGTATCTTCTGTAATTATATTAATCAAAACGGTATTCCTTGATATTCATCATTTAAGGCCTTTCTTGCTGTAACGTGCTGATCAGTAGTTTAATGAATTTCTACATGTCTGGATTGAATTGTTAATGAATCTTATTATTTAGAAAGCGATTAAATTCCATATCGTATTGGAATACTGATTGAAGCTTGATACTTTTACGACAAACAATTTAACCAATAACCAATGAAGACTATTTTTGTATTTCTTTTCGTTGCCTTGCTTCAGGCCTCAAATGCTCAGGAACCAACGAAATGGCGTGGAGTAAATTCATCAGGATTTTATCCTGTCGACAAATTGTTAGCTGCCTGGCCTTCCGATGGTCCAAAAATCTTGTGGTCGCATGATGGTTTGGGACAGGGGTTTTCTTCACCGGTATTTGCCAACAACAAAATATATGTCAATGGAATGGTTGATGGCGAGGCGGTATTGTTTGAACTTGATTTAAACGGGAAAGTACTTCAGCAATTTAAATACGGAAAGGAATTTGTAGAAAGTTATCCTGGAGTTCGCTCTACACCAACCATTGTTGGCGATCTGGCCTATTTGCTAACCGGAAATGGAAAAATAACCTGTCTCAATCTTAAATCCGGAAAACCAGTTTGGGAGAAGGATTTCATCACTCAGATGGATGGATCTAATATTCAGTGGGGATATACCGAATCTTTGCTGATTGACGGTGATAAATTGTTTTGTACTCCAGGCGGAAAAATTAACAATGTGATGGCACTAAATCGCATGACTGGAGCAACAATCTGGAGCTGTCCCGGTTTGGGCGAATTATCTGCTTATTGTTCTCCGATTCTGATCAAATTGCCTGCACGTCAGTTGCTGGTGACTCACACCGCCAGCCATGTTGTGGGTATTGATGCAACAACCGGAAAATTACTCTGGAATTCAGAACATCCGAACGATTGGGCCGTTCATCCAAATACTCCGATATATTCTGAAGGTAAAGTATTTGTTTTCAGTGGTTACGGACAAGGTGCTGAAATGCTGAACCTTAGTCCGGATGGAAGTTCTGTAACCAAAGAAAGGGATGTAAAAAGCTTCGATAGTCGCATTGGCGGAGCCGTATTAATCAACGGTTTTATTTATGGATCGGGCGACAAAGATCGCAGCTGGCAATGTATCGATTGGAAAAGCGGAGAAGTGAAGTATTCATCAACCGAAATGGCAAAAGGTGTTGTAATTGCTGCCAATAATAAGTTGATAGGATATACCGAAAAAGGCGAATTGTTTCTGGCCGACGCCAATCCTTCGGGATTAAAAGTCATCAGTAAAGCCAAAGTTACTTTGGGAACCGAACAGCATTGGGCGCACCCGGTGATTGACAAAGGAATACTTTATGTCCGACATGGAAATACTTTGATAGCCTATCAGATTTCGGAATAAAGGAAAGGAAATTACAAAATATGACGATTTCAATAAAAGATAAACCTGCATTGATTCTCATTGATATCCAAAAGGGTTTTGAAGACCTGAACTATTGGGGTGGTCAGCGAAATAATCCTGATGCAGAAATCAATGCCGGCAAATTGCTGGCATTTTGGCGAAAAATGAAATTGCCTGTTTTTCATGCCAGACATTGCTCTTCAAACCCAAATTCCAGGCTTGCCGAAGGCCAGCCTGGGAACGAGTTTATCGATATTGTGACTCCTTCTGAGGGAGAAACAGTAATCAGGAAAAATGTGAATAGCGCTTTTATTGGAACCAATTTGAAAGAACTGCTTGATTCTGATCAGATTAAAATACTGATTATTGCCGGTCTCACCACTGATCATTGTGTTTCTACCACCGTGAGAATGGCCGGAAATTTTGGTTTTGATACTTTTCTGGTTGAAGATGCGACAGCTACTTTTTGCAAAAAAGGTAAGAACGGCCAGCTGTTTTCGGCAGAAATTATTCATGAAACAGCAATAGCCAGCCTGATGGATGAATTTGCCTCCATTGTTAAAACTGAGGAATTGTTGAGTTTATTGAATGATTTGAAATAGAAATTAACCAATCTCAGGAAAATGGATTCCTGAGACTATAAAATACATTAACCAATTAAATATGAAACAAATAAATCTATCATTTGCTCTCCTTTTGCTTGTTTTCTTTGCAGTCGCACAGCCGGTTCAATGGCGTGGTCCACAACGTGATGGTAAATTCCCGGACACAGGTTTATTGCAAAATTGGCCGAAAGATGGACCCGAACTGATCATGAAAGTGGAAGGAATCGGCAAAGGATACTCTTCAGTAGTTGCTACCGATAAGTATATTTTTGCCACCGGAATGATCGATACCCTTGATTATCTTTCATGCATCACGCCGGATGGACAAATCAAATGGAAAGTAGCCTACGGACGGTCATGGACCAAATCTTTTCCTGAAACCAGAAGCACTCCTACGGTTGAAAACGACCGGGTTTATATCATTAGCGGTACCGGAGAACTGGTTTGCCTGAATGTGGCTGATGGAATTATCCGCTGGAAAGTTAATGTGGATAAGGTATATCATTCGGAATGGCATATCTGGGGAGTTTCTGAATCGCCTCTGATAGTTGACGATAAAGTGATCTGTTCTCCGGGTGGAAATACAACTTCAGTAGTTGCGCTCGATAAAATGACCGGAAAGCTGATATGGCAAAGTGAATCAGTTGGAGGACCCCGTTGTTATGTTTCACCAATTATCTATGAATACAAACAAATCAGATTCATTATGGCAGCTACTGGAACTCATCTGATTGCCCTCGAACCGGCAACCGGAAAAGTAGTCTGGACTTTCAAATATTGGGATGGTGATAAATGGGATCAGCCAGGTCTGATCTGGGCCAATACTCCGGTTGTTAAAGGACGCGATATTTTCATTTCGATGGGTTACGATTACCGAAATGCAATGATCGAAATGAATGAGGAAGGAACAGCGGTTACCGAAAAATGGAGCAATATGATTTTGGATAATCACCATCATGGACTTATCGAGTTGGATGGATTTCTTTATGGTTCGAATTGGATCAGCAACAGCAAAGGCAAGTGGGTTTGTTTGGACTGGAATTCAGGAGAAGTAAAATACGAAACCGACTGGCTTACCAAAGGCGCTTTGGTTTATGCCGATGGCCTGTTTTATATTCTGGAAGAGAAATCAGGAACAGTTGCTTTGGTAAAACCAAATCCTGAGAAATTTGAAGTGATCAGTTCGTTTAAACTGCAGGGTGGTTCAGGTCCATTCTGGTCGCATCCATATATAGCAAACGGCAAACTGTATCTGCGTCATGGCGAAGTTTTGTACGTTTATAACATTAAAGCTTAATTTTTTTAAAAGGGAAAACCGGCTCATATTGGGAAAGATAACTAAATACGGTTTTGGATTGATTTCAGCATTCCTGCTGATACTATTTATTTGGTGGCTGTTGAAAGATCCAACAAGTCAATTTACTGAAAGTAATCCGGGAGCTGACAACCGTGGTGCAGACTCGGCAACGGTTATTGAAGCGGTCAACATTGGCGAAAAATTTAAATTGTTTGGCACTTCGCAAACCAGCCTGAAGGGAACCTGGACTCATTTCCGGGGTGCTGATTTTGATAATATCTGTAAAAATTCAATTCAGCTAAAGAACTCGTGGACCGGTAATCAGCCTGAAATTTTGTGGTCGGTTGAGTTGGGCGAAGGTCATGCCGGTCCGGCTATTTACGAAGGAAAAGTTTACCTGATGGATTACAATGAAATTAAGCGTGAAGATGCGCTGCGTTGTTTTTCGCTGGAAGATGGCACCGAACTTTGGAGGCGCTCCTACAAAGTCAAACTGAAACGGAATCATGGAATGTCGCGAACAGTACCGGCAGTTACTGCCGATTATGTGCTCACTGTTGGCCCGCGTTGCCATGTCATGTGTGTCAAACGTGAATCGGGCGATTTAGTCTGGGGTCTCGATATGGTTCAGAAATACAAAACTGAAGTGCCGCTCTGGTTCACCGGCCAGTGTCCGATGATCGATGGGAACAAGGCTATTCTCGCACCGGGAGGAAGTTCTGTGATGATTGCCGTTGATATGGCTACCGGGAAAGTTTTGTGGGAAACTCCCAATCCGGGCGGAATTAAAATGTCACATTCATCCATCATGCCATGGACATTGCACGGAAAGAAAATGTATGTGTACAGTGCCATTGGTGCAGTTATCGGCGTTTCTGCCGAAGGTGCTGATGAAGGTAAAATCCTCTGGAAATCAACCGCCTGGAATCATGCGGTGGTGGCACCGGCTCCTGTTTGTTTTCCGGATGGAAAGGTATTCTTAACAGCCGGTTATGGCGCCGGAAGTATGATGATAAAAGTAACTCCTTCAGGTGGAGAATATAAAGTGGATGTTTTAAAGGAATATCTTCCGAAAGACGGAATGGCCTGTGAACAGCAGACGCCGGTAGTTTGGAATGGTGTTATGCTGGCTATCGAACCAAAGGATGCCGGTCCGCTGCGAAACCAGCTGATCTGTGTAGATCCCAATGATGTAAATAAAGTGATCTGGACTTCAGGAAAAGACGGCCGTTTTGGCCTCGGGCCTTACCTGATTGCAGATAATAAGATGTTCATTCTAAGCGACGAAGGTACGCTGACTATGATTAAACCTGACAGTAAAAATTACATTCAGCTGGCACAGAAAAAGCTGTTCGACGGACAGGATGCCTGGGCGCCGATGGCCATTGCCGATGGACGCTTACTGTTGCGTGATTCGAAAACCATGTATTGTATAAATGTAAGTCAATAAAATTATGAACAGGAAACTGGTGAATATCGTATTGATTGTACTTGCCCTGGCAATTATTATTATCATTGGCAAGGATTTTATTGGAAACAAGGCAGGGAAGAATATCGAAAATCCCTATGAATACAATGTGGATGAATTTCGGAAAGTGGATTCGACAGCCATTTTGTTTCGAGAAACGAAATCGTTTCCTGTAACTGCCGGAGTGCCCACAGGAATTGCAGTTTCCGGAAAGCAAATCATCGTGGTAACCGAAAAATTACTCCTGAAATTCGATTACTCCGGAAAAGAACTGCTCCGGATAGAACTTCCGGATACGGCCAGTTGCGTTACAGTTGCTGCCAACAACGAAATCTGGGTTGGGACGCGTCATTCGGTGGCCTTGTTCGATCAGGGCGGAACCTTACTCAAGCGCTGGAATTCGTTTGGCGACCGGTCGGTCATCACATCTCTGGCGGTTTCGGGCGAAGATGTTTATGTGGCCGATGCCGGAAACCGGATTGTTTACCACTGCAATACTTCAGGCCAGATACTGAGTAAAATTGGTGAGAAAGATGAACATCTTCGGGTTCCGGGATACATTATTCCAAGTCCGTATTTCGATTTGGCAATTGATCATAACGGATTGCTTTGGGTTGCAAATACCGGCCGTCACAGTCTCGAAAATTATAATCCGGATGGATCACTTCGGGCTTCATGGGGTGTGGCAAGCTTTAAAATTGAAGGTTTCACCGGGTGTTGTAATCCGGCACAATTCGCTCTTTTAGCTGACAATTCGTTTATTACCAGCGAGAAAGGAATGCCACGTATCAAATGGTACGATCAGAAGGGCAATTTCAAAGGAGTCGTAGCTACTCCGGATCTATTTAAGGATGGCTGGTATGCACCGGATTTGGCCATAGATGCCGATCAGCGTGTGATTGCTCTCGATTTTGACCGGAAACAGGTACGGATTTTCGAAAAGAAAAAGGAATAAGAAAATTTCTGAATTCGTTTTCCTCACAGCCCTGTAAGGGCGGAATATTATAGCCCGGGGCAACGCCCAGAGAATGATGTGAAAGAAACAGACCGTCCGCGCTTAGATGCTGAAAATGGCCTTAAATCTATTTCGGACGGAACGAAGAAACCCTTGAAAAGAACGATTCAAATGGTAGATAATAAAACAAACAGACGTGATTTTTTCAGGAAAGCAGCTCAGCTAACTTTTCTATCAGCCATGGTGGGTGGTTCAGCATATTTGATGACCGAAAACAGGATTTCGTATGAAGCTTGTGGCGATAATCAGTTCTGCAAAAAATGTCAGAAGATAAACACCTGTTCGTTGGATAAGGCACAAACATACCGTAAAAATGAGCGATAAGGAAATACCCAAAAGTATAGAAAGGCGCCGGTTCCTTCGAAGCGGGATGCAGTTTGCCCTTGCAGTTTCGCTTGGTGGAATTGCCGGTGTTTCACTCCTGAAATCGACTTCGAAAAAGCTGGTTTGGCAGCTCGATCCGTTTAAATGTGTTCAATGCGGACGGTGTGCCACCGAATGTGTGATGACCCCTTCCGCTGTGAAATGTGTGCATGCCTATAATTTGTGCGGCTATTGCGATTTGTGTGGCGGCTATTTGAAACCCGATCCTAATGCACGGACTACCGCTGCCGAAAACCAGCTTTGCCCGACTGCAGCAATCCAGCGCAAGTATATCGAAGATCCTTATTTTGAATATGTAATCGATGAGAAATTGTGCATTGGCTGTGCCAAGTGCGTTGCCGGTTGCACCTCTTTTGGAAACGGTTCGCTGCATTTGCAGGTTCGGCACGACCGGTGCGAAAATTGTAACGAATGTGCCATTGCCAGGGTTTGCCCGGCGGATGCCTTTCAGCGTGTTCCGGTTGATACACCGTACATGATTAAGGGTGGTTTTACCAAAGGCGGCGGTGGTAATGCAAAGAAAGGATAATCGGATATGCAACTCGAAATAATTCAAACAAAAATTTACGAAATCCGGGGGCAAAAGGTCATGCTGGATTTTGACCTTGCGGAGCTTTATGGAGTTGCAACAAAAGTATTGAATCAAGCTGTAAAGAGAAACATGGAACGGTTCCCTGAAGATTTTTTGATTCAAATTACAAGGGATGAATACAGTTTTCTAAGGTCACAATTTGTGACCTTAGAAACAGGAAGAGGAAAATATTCTAAATATCTGCCGTTTGCTTTTACCGAGCAAGGTGTATCAATGCTTTCAAGTGTCTTGAACAGTCCGAATGCAATACAAATTAATATTCAAATCATGCGGGCCTTTGTTTTTATGCGGCAATATTCCTTGTCACATAAAGATTTGACCGACAAATTGCTTGAATTGGAAAGTAGGTACGACCAGCAATTCAAGGATGTGTACGATGCTATAAACTTCCTGCTCCAAAAAGATATTGAGGAAACAGAACAGAAACAGCGCAAACGGATAGGATATAAAACTGATGAGACAACTTAAACGATATTTTTTACTGATTTCCATATTAATCTTCGGCGCAATCCAATCGTTTGCTGCCGATGCCAAACAGCGCTTTCCAAAGCCTGAATTTGATACCGATTATCAGCAACCAAATACCACTGCACCTTCAGCCCGGTTTCTTATTCTGGAATATCTGGATGTTTTGGTTCTGCTTGCTGTCTTATCGCTGGTAACCTGGTTTGTTCTGAAAAAACGTTCGCGTCAGGGTGTGTTCTGGACCTCCGTTTTTTCATTGCTGTATTTTGGATTCTATCGCGAAGGTTGCATCTGTTCCATCGGTTCGATACAAAATGTAGTGCTCGGAATCATCGATCCAACTTATGCTATCCCAATCACAGCCTTGTTATTTTTCCTTCTTCCCCTTGTTTTTTCACTTTTCTTTGGAAGGACATTTTGTGCAGGTGCTTGTCCGTTGGGAGCCATTCAGGATATTGTAGCCATCCGACCCATCGAATTGCCCAAATGGATTCAGCAAGTATTGGGTTTAATTCCCTATTTATATCTGGGACTTGCAGTTTTGTATGTGGCCACCAAATCCGAATTTATTATTTGCCGTTATGATCCTTTTGTAGGTTTCTTTCGATTTGAAGCGCCTTTCCATATGTTGATCTTAGGTATTCTTTTCCTGATTGTTGGTGTTTTTGTGGCCCGTCCGTATTGCCGTTTTTTCTGTCCGTACGGAGTTTTGCTGGGCTGGATGTCGAGGTTTTCATCCAGACACATGACAATAACTCCCGCTGCCTGCATACAATGTAAGCTTTGTTCCAATTCGTGCCCGTTTGGCGCAATCGATGAACCGGTCGTTGAAACCGGTAAGCGCCGAAGCAACGTGAACCGTCTGATGACCTATTTTGTGATTTTGCCACTGTGGATTGGGATTGGTGGATTTGCCGGATCAATGATGCACGTTCCTCTTTCAAAGTTTAATAAAACGGTTTTCATGGCCGAACAAATTGTTGAACATCCTGAAGTTAAAAGTGATCCGAAAAATATTGATGTGCGTACCTTTATGAGCTCCGGAAAAACAACTGAACAGCTGGTTTCGGAAGCTGACAGTATTCGTCATCAATTTTACATTGGCGGATGGCTTTTGGGTGGTTTCATGGGATTTGTGATCGGCACCAGCCTGATTGGTCTGTCAACTTTCAGAAAACGAGAAGATTGGGAGCCTAACAAAACTAACTGTCTGAGCTGTGCGCGATGTATGGATTACTGTCCGGTGAAGAAGGAGTAAAAATAAGCCCCCTCCAAACCTCCCCCCAAAAGGGGAGGCTTGTGACAATTCCGGATTTTGTTGGTATTTTGGTTTTTGAAAATTGTTTATTGGAAATTTCAAAATGATAATAGTTCTGAAAAAAAATCAAATCGCGCTTCAAAAGTCCCCCTTGGGGGATTTAGGGGGCTTATATTTTAACAATGGATAAAATTAAGATCGCCCGTCAGATTGCATGGATTGCAGCCGGATTTGCCATTGTCATGGCATTTTTGCTCATTGCCAACTTTGCCCAGACCAGGCTGAACAAACCTACCGACAGCAAAACTATTCCGGCGCTGGTCAAGCGTCTGAGCCAAAATCCAGGGGATGAGGAATTGAAATCTGAGATCCGTGCTTTTGACCTGATGGCCCGCAAAGCCTATTTTACCAGTCAGTGGCA
>SESF01023933.1_pt1 | contig 13496 bp, 12 predicted proteins | sample 3171521 | NCBI WGS metagenome assembly SESF01 (sample SAMN10866945, study PRJNA518727) | freshwater metagenome | biome: subpolar coniferous forest; feature: holomictic lake; material: water; isolation source: holomictic Lake 227, 6 m and 8 m depth | place: Canada: near Kenora, Ontario | collected...
ATGAGCAAATACAACGTCCTCGTCGTCGGCATGGGCAAGCGCGGCATGCACCACGCCACCGCCTTCAACGCCAACCCCAAGTTCCAGGTCGCCGGCATCTGCGACATTGACCCGAAGCGCCTCGACGACGCGGCCGCCAAGCTCGGCAACCCCCAAAAGGGCACCGATGCCGCTGCACTGGCTAGGGCAGTAAAGCCGGACGTGTTTTGCTTCTGCACCCTCCCGAACCTGCGCACGCCGATGATCGAGGCGGCGCTCGAGGGCGGCGCGAAGCTGATCGCCTTCGAGAAGCCGGTCACGCTGACGAGCGCCGAGCTGTTCACCATCCGCGACATGCTCAACAAAGCGGGCGCGAAAGCCGTCGTCAGCCACCAGCATCGTTACGGCAAGCACTACCAGAAGGTGAAGGAGATCATCGCCAGCGGCGCGCTGGGCCGCGTCCACACCGTCTATGGCAGCGCCACGGGCTGGATGACGCACATGCTCTCGCACCTCATCGATTACACCTGCTGGTTCAACGATTACACCCCGGCGACCTGGGCCATGGCCCAGGCTGCGGGGCGCGCCAAGCTGGGAGACAACCATCCCTCACCGGATTACATCGGCGGCTTCGTGCAGTTCGCCAACGGCGTGCGCGGCATCTACGAATGCGGCGCGGGCGCGCCCGATCAGCCCGAAGTTGGGAAGTGGTGGGGCAAGAACCGCATCGGTGCCCAGGGCACTGAAGGTTTTGCCGAGGTTCTCACCAACGGCGGCTGGCGCGCGGTCACCAAGTCCGGCGGTTATCAGACCGGCGAAGGCGTCATGAACTACGAGCTCGACATGCCGCCCTACATCCAGGAGATGGCCGACTGGCTGGACGACAGCCAGAAGGTCCACCAATGCAACTTCGACCACGCCTGCCTGGGCGCCGAGATCATGCTCGCCATGCAGCGCAGTGCCGTCGAAGGCGGTCAGGTGGCCCTGCCGCTCACCAGCGGCGCCGACGAGCAAGCCCTGCTCAAGTCCAAGCTGGCCGACCGCCAGGTCCTCGTCTCCTGCGAGCAGAATAAGAAAGAGTTTGGGCTCGCCTGATCGTCCTGAGCACGCCCGTCCCCGGGCGCAAACACGTCCGCAATCAGTTGCGCCTTGAGATTCTCCAGCGCGCCGGAAGGAGTCGAGTCGGCCCAGCTCGGGGGCAATATTCCCTTCCCCGGGCATCCGTTCCTTGAGGCGCCCAACCTACCGCCGAAGTTCCGACAATGATCCAGCCTTCGACGCTCTCTCACATCTCTCATAACTCACAGCACTCCCATGGAAGTCATCATACAACCGAATCAGGAAGCCGCCGCCTCGCTGGTCGCCCACATCGTCGCCCGCGAACTGCGCGCCAACCCCACTCTCGTCCTCGGCCTGGCGACGGGCAAGACCATGGAATGCGTCTATCGCCATCTCGTGCGCCTGCATCAGACTGAGAAGCTCGACTTCTCGCTCTGCCGCACGTTCAACCTCGACGAGTATGTGGGCCTGTTTCCCTCCGATCCGAATTCCTATCGGTACTACATGAACCACCACCTGTTCCGCCACGTGAACATCGACCCGCGGAACACCTACCTGCCCAATGGCCTGGCGACCGACCTCGACGAGGAATGCCGCCACTACGAAGCCACCATCAAGCGGTTCGGCGGTATTGATCTGCAAGTCCTTGGCATCGGCAAGGCGGGCCACATCGGCTTTAACGAACCCCTCTCCGCCCTGCGCTCCCGCACGCGCGTCAAGGCGCTCACGCCCACCACCCTCAAGCAAAACGCCGCCCCCTTCGGCAGCGAGGAGAATATGCCGCGCCGGGCGATTACCATGGGCGTCGGCACCATCCTCGAATGCCGCCGCTGCGTGCTCCTGGCCACGGGTGACAACAAGGCCACGGTCATCGCCAAGGCTGTCGAGGGTCCCATCACCAGCATGATCTCCGCTACCGCGCTCCAACTCCACGCCCGCGCCACGGTGATCGTGGACGAGGAAGCCGCCGCCAGCCTGGCCGAGAAGGATTACTACCGCTGGATCTTCGCCAACGAGCCCGAGTGGGAAGAATATCGATGACCCGGCGCTAACCGAGCCGCAGACCAGTTTGGCTGGGCGTGCCGTAATGGCCGGGCCAACGCAGACTCTTCGCTGTCTTGCTCCCGCGCGTCGGGATTCAGACCGTGAGCGCGAGGGAAAAACACCCCCAATCCTATGGAGATCCTATGGAAGTCCTATGGACACCCTATGGAATACCTATGGAACATCACGCGATCAACTGGCTAGCAACACGGGAGCATCGCGCTCACATGTGGCTTGATGCGGGCTTCCGGCTGCATTCCAGAAGCAAGTGAGCTGCGCAGTTTTGTTCTTCTGCATTCTTCCTTCTGCATTCCAGCTTCAGGCTGGTGTCGGCGGATTATGCCGCACGAGCAGAGGAATGTTCGCCTGCGAATGGCCGTTCAGCAGGATATCGATCGAGTAGAGTCCTGGATTGTCGAACTTCAACTGCTGGATGTTCACGATGAAGTTGCGCGTGCCGAAATGCATGTCGTCGGGCAGCGTCACTTCCACCGGAATGGGTGGGAACTTCGCTATGGATCGGCCGTCCGCGTCCACGAAGTTGAGCGCCAGGGCGTGCTTGCCCTCGTCTCCGCTCGAAAAGGTGACGCGCAACGCAATCGAGCACTGCGGGTGGATCGCGGGGAGTTGTTGCGTGTAAATGGTGTCGAACGCCCCCAGCAAGTTCAGCTTGCCATTGTCATCGGTCGCAGCGTCGCACAAAACGGCTACTTGAATATTCATCCGGCCCCTATCAAGCCACGAATGGCGCAACTTCGCACGAACTAAATTTGGCCGCCGCCTGATCAACAACCGCTTGCTTCGCAGTGCCCCTGGGGTAACCTTCCCCTATGGTTTCGACAGATGTATCACGCGCAGCACTCGAACTGCCGGCGGAGGAACGTTTGGAGCTGGCGCGCCGCCTGGTGGAAAGTGTTGTAGCGCCCGCATCCTTGAACGAAGCAATCGCTGAAGGAATTCGGCGCATCGAGGATCTCGCCGCCGGGCGGGTGGAGAGCTTGACGGAGGAACAATACCGAGCTGCCCTCGGATGAGGGTATTTTTCCATCCGGAGTTCCCGAACGATGTTAGAAGGTTCGAGGCGGATTACGACCAAGTCTCCAACGGTTTGGCGGCGCGCTTCCGGCACGAAGTAGATGAGGCGGTGGACGCTATCAAGTCGGCCCCGAGTGGAGCCGGGCATTTTCTAAATATGAGGTCTTCTGCGGTGACTGAGTTGCGACGCAGGAACCTCCGGGCTTTTCCATTCTTCGTGCTTTACGGCGTGGTCGATGACCGGGTGCTATTCGGCGCGGTCATTCCCAGCCGATCCGATCCTCTGACGTGGTTGGCGCGACTTCGCACGCACTAAATTTGCCCGCTAAACACGCTAAAGACGCTTAAGCTGCCAAGACTGAACCGTGAGCCTGAACCGCGCGCCGATTTTCAGCCAAGGCCGGGGAGAGTGGGGCAAGGCAAGTAGTGTTTCGCGTATTTCGCGTGTTTAGCGGGCTCACCTCACTGCCGTGCCTCCAGGAATGTTTTGAGCTCTGCCGCCGCTTTGCCGCCGAAGCCGGACACTTCGGCTATCTTCTCGACGCTGGCCAGCCGCAGGCGCTGGACAGAGCCGAACTTCTTGAGCAACGCCGCCTTGCGCCGCTCGCCGATGTTGGGAAACTCATCGAGAATGCTCTCCGAAATCTTCCGCAGCCGTAGTTGGGCATTGTAGGTGTTGGCGAACCGGTGCGACTCATCGCGCACCCGTTGCAGCAGCTTCAGCGCGCCGCTCTCGTGCGACAGGCGCAGCGGCTCCTTCTCACCGGGCCGGTAAATCTCCTCGAACTCCTTGGCCAGCCCGATGGTCGGGATATGCCCCAGCCCCAGCTTCTCCAACTCCTCGCGCGCCGCGCTTAGCTGCCCCTTGCCGCCGTCAATGAGAAGGAGGTCGGGGAGGTTAGGCAGGGAGGGCGTGGGGCTCGGTGCGTGGGGCACAGTGCGTGAAACGTGAAACGTGATGCGGACTCCGCGGCGGGAGACGCGAGCGCGACTTCCGATGGCGCAGTGCTCTGACTCTCCGCCGGTCTCTCGGCCTCGCCAACACCTTCCGGCACTTCGGCCTTCGGGTTTCGAGCTTCGGATTTCCTTCGGCCTTCGGCTTTCGGCTTTCGGATTTCGACCGCCAGGTCGTCCCCTGTCGCCTCTCGCAACACGCGCGTATAGCGGCGCCTCACCACCTCCGCCACCGACGCAAAATCATTCTGCCCCCCGACAGTCTTGATCTTGAACCGGCGGTAATTCGCCCGGTCGGGCCGGCCGTTGCGGAAGCTCACCAGCGACGCCACCTTAAACGTCCCGCTGATATTCGAAATATCAATCCCCTCGATCCGCAGCGGCGGCGCGGCCAGGCCAAGGACCTTCGCCAGTTCTTCCAGGTCTTTGTCCGGGGCGATGGCGAGCGGCAGGCTGTAGGGCATGCGCTCGAAGCGGCTCACCTTCTTGGTCGTGTGCCGCAAATCGGCCATCAGATCGCGCAACTGCGCCGCGCGCTCGTAGTCCTGGGCCGCCGAGGCTTTCTTCATCTCCTCCCCCAGTTGCTCCTGCATCTCCGCGCACTGGCCGGAAAGGAAGTCACACGCCGCCGTCACCTGCACCAGATACTCCTCGCGCGTCACGTTGCCGATGCACGGCGCGGTGCAGTATTTCAGGTGCGCATAAAGGCAATGCTTGTAATCGCGGTCGGTCGGTGTCAGTGGCCGGCACCCGCGCAAGTGATACTGGCGTCGCACCAGGGCCAGCGTGCTGCGCAGCGCGCCCGAGTTCGGGAACGGCCCGAAGTAGCGCGCGCCGTCGTCCTGCTTCAGGCGCGTGAGCGTGAACCGCGGGATCGGGTCGTTCAGGTTCACCTTCAGCATCATGAACTGCTTGTCATCGCGGAAGCTGACGTTGTAGCGCGGGTGGAATTCCTTGATGAGCTTGCTTTCCAGCAGCAACGCCTCCGGCTCGCTCCGCACGACGTGGAAATCGAAATCGAGGATGGCCTCGATCAGGGCCTTGAACTTCAGGTCCCAGCCCAGCCGCCGGGAGGGCTGGAAATACTGGCTGACGCGCTTGCGCAAATCCCGCGCCTTACCCACATAGATCACCGTCCCGAAGCGGTCACGCATCAGGTAAATGCCCGGCTTGTGCGGTAGTGTGCCGAGCTTCTTGCGGATGTTGTCGGCGGCTAACATGCCTGCCGCAAGTTAGATCACGATCTTCGTCTTAGCGAAATCGAACTTGGCCACCTTCTCCTTGAGCAAGCTCAGCATCGCCATATTCAGGGCGGCCGTCACATGAAGGCCAAACTCCACGTCGCTCACCGGTTTTTCCCGACTCCGCACGCAACTCAGGAAGTTCTGCCAATGCTTGGGCGTCGGATCCATCTTGCCGGCCGGGTAAACGCGCGACTCGCCCTTCGGCGGCACAATGGTGATGCTGTCGAACCCGGCATTCCATTCGCCGGGATTCTGCAAGGTGAGGGTCCCCTCGTCGCCGCGAATGGCCGCCTCGGGGGGATAATCGTTGGCCAGCGAGCACGGCAGCACAATGGAGAGCTTCTCCGGGTAGTCGAGACACATGTTGAAGGTATCAGGCACCTCCCGGTCGTAAGTCGTGTATTTGAAGATGCCGCCGGAGGCCACGACGCGCGACGGGAACTTGAGGCCAATGGCGCTGACGAACGGCGTGAACACATGCGGGAACAGGTCGGTGCAGGGGCCCCCGGCGTAGTCGAGGTACTTGCGCCAACTGAAGAAGCGGTTCACCGTGAATGGCACCTTCGGCGCATCGCCCAGGAAAGCTTCCCAGTCGAGGTCCGGGCCGGGTTTGGCTTGCGGGTCGGGGATGGACATGCGTTCGCCCCAATCGCCGCGCCGGTAAAATCCCAGTGTGACGAGCTGCACCCGCCCAACCGCGCCCTGCTGGACCAACTCGCGCACCTTGTGCCACGCGGGGCTCGAGTTGCCCTGGTTGCCGATCTGCACCACGCGCTTAAGCTTGATGGTCTCCTCATAGAACTTCCGGGAGAGATCGAACTGTGACCAATGGCCCATCGGTTTCTCGCAGTAAACGTCTTTACCGGCGCGGATGGCGTCCAGCGCCTGCGGCACGTGTAGCCGATCCGGCGTGGCGATGCAGACGGCGTCCACATTTGGGTCCGCCAACAGCTCCTTGTGCTTCATGTACGCCTTGGCACCGGTGGGCTTAGCCGCCTCGTTCAGCCGGTAGCGGTAAACGTCACAGACCGCCACCACCTTCGCCTTCTCCCCGCCCTCAATCAGCCGCCGCACCGTAGCGATGTGGCTCGACCCACGACCTCCAACTCCGATGTAGCCAACGCCGATGGTATCATTGGCGCCGAGCACGCGTCCGCGGGCGACGTAGGGCGCAGCGCTCCACAGGCTCAAGGCGGCAGTGGCCCTGGCAGTGGATTGGATAAACTCCCGGCGATTGATTCCTTTGGCAGGCAAGCTCTTGGTCTTCATAATACCGACAGACTGCCTCCGCGGCTCCTACCTGCGCCAGCCCAAAATGGAATCTGCCTGGCTGATTGACTCAAGTAGGCCCCACAGGTTGTGGTTCGCGGCTGCATTTGTCACACAGTTACCGCTATGCCTTGGGGCCACTTGAGTCAATCAGCCAGGCAGGAAATGGAATGCAGACGCAAGATCGCCTATCGAGCAGCGTGAGCGGCGGGGGCCAGCCGCCACTGAGCCACGACTAACAACTGAGTGAAACGGCTGGCTCCCATCCGTGCCACGCTGTAGTTGGGCCGCGCGCAGTCCCTAAGCTCCGGCTATTTCATCGGACGTTTCAATACAGCAATGACGTCTCTGGTGCCACCCTGTGTGAAGTTCGTATCAAACACGCTGACCAGTTCCCAACCTTCCTCTCCCAACCGATTCAAGCGATCATTGAACTTCTGGCCGTCAAGTTTACCTCCGAGCAACCAACCCGAAGACTCAAACACTACTGTTGAATATTCCCATTTCATAAGAAACGCTTCGTCCGCGCCGCCAAATCCCTTTCTGTCTTCAACCTTCTTCCTTCGTTCCCTCATTCTGCATTCTGCATTCTTCCTTCTGCATTCTACTTGGCGATTTCCGGCTTCTCCATGAACGCATAGCAGACCATGTGGCAGATGCCCATCTGCGCGTCTTCCACCCGCCCATAGTGAGTGTCATTGATGACAATCGTCTGATCGGCAATCTCCGCCATGCGCCCCCGTTTGGCCCCGACCAGCGCGACCGTAACCAGCCCGTGCGCCTTCGACCACTCCAACGCCTTCACGCAGTTCGGCGAATTGCCGCTGACGCTGATCGACAGCACCAGATCGCCCGCCTTGCCGTAATTCTGTAACTGGCCCACGAACACATCGGCGTAGCTGTAATCATTGCCCAGTGCCGTCATCCAGCCCACGTTATCGTTGAGCGAGATCACCCGAAAGCGCTTACCGAGCTTATCCGAAGAGCCCTTCCCGAGGTCGGTCGCGAAATGCGACGCATTACAGGCACTGCCGCCATTGCCGAACACAAAAACCTGCCGATCTTCCTTATGCGCCACGCGCAGCTTCTCAATAAGCTGGGCCACCCCGTCGGCCGGGATGGAATCGAGCGTTGCCTTATGGGTCTTGATATAGTCCGTAATCCAATGATTCATGCTGCCCATAATCCACCATCCGAGGGGTTTTGTCAGGCAGATTCTCAGGCCCGCGACAGTGACAGCGGATTCTCAGGCCCCAGCGTCTGGCCCAGCGATGGTCTATAGTAGGTTAGGATGCGCCGCAATCTGAAAACCGAAACCCGAGGCCCGAAAACCGAAGGAAATCCGAAGGCCGAAATCCGAAATCCGAAAAGGCCCTTTCATCGTCGGGGCCACACGCCTGCCGCGAAGGCTTTCCCTTCGGCCTTCGGATTTCGGGCCTCGGATTTCGGATTTCCTTCGGTTTTCGGTTTTCGGGTTTCGGATTTCAGGGCTGCCGTCTCAGGGCTCGCCGCAATCCCTCAAACACTAGGGCAGCCCTGCATTCGGCAGCAGCAGCGCCCCGACCGGCACCGCGTCTTCCCCCAGGGCCGCCAGAGCCACCCTCGGCCCGGGAGCAAACGCCTCCATAATAAACTGCCGCAGCCCGCTCTCCACGCCCGCCCGCAACGGCTCGCCCACGTGCGAGAGGCCTCCGCCCAGGATGATGATCTCCGGGTGGAACAGGTGAACCGCGTGCGAGAGGCCAAACGCCAGGTCCTCCGTTATCTCCTGCAAGAGCCGTTTGGCGGCCGGGTCCCCCTGTTGTAATGCCGGAACCAGGTGCCTGGCCTCCCCGCCCACGGTCTGGCCGGCCAGTTTCGCCAGGAGGCTCTCCGGCTCCTTCACCTTCAACTCACGAATGCGGCGGTCCACCGCCCACCCCGAGCAACGGCCCTCTACAATCGTCCCCTTCCGGTCCAGCCGGACATGCCCCATCTCCGCTTCTCCCGGCTTCGCGCCATGATAAACCCTGCCGTCCACCACCAGGCCTCCGCCCACACCGCTGCCAAGCGTCACGTAAAAGACCGGGTTATAGCCAACGCCGGCCCCGCGTAAGGCTTCGCCCAAGGCCGCCACGTTCCCGTCATTCTCGACCACCACCGGCGCGCCGGCCACCTGGCTGAGCCAGCCGCCCATATCAAATTCCGACCATCCCTCCACGTGGTGCGAGACGCAAATCCGGCCTGTCTTCCAATCCACCGGCCCGCCAAAGCCGACGCCCGCGCGCAGGATCTGGCGCCCGCGAGTCAGCTCCGACACCGCCTGCTCGATCTGTTGCCGTATGCCTGCGGCGCCTTTGGCCGGATCGACGTGCAGCTTCCGCCGCTCGCCGATCTTCCCCGCCTCGTCGCCCAGGACGACCTGTAGTTTGGTCCCACCGATTTCAACACCTAGAATCATAAAGGGAGAATGCAGAATGAAGAATGAAGAATGAAGAAATAAGAGAGGTAAGCCAATAGACTATTCTTTGGTGCGCTTGGAGCTACCGACGAAAGTAGAGCCTCCTTTTCAGCATTCTGCATTCTGCATTTCCAGAATATTACTCACCTCTGGCACGCTTGGAAATGGTGACAAGGATTGAGATCAGCTCATTCGCCTCCTGAATCAGAGGGGCCAGCCGACTGGTGGCCACGATCTTTTCGTCAGAGAGGAGTTCGAGCCAATACAGCGTCTCGTCGGCTTCCTTAAGGCAATCGCCGATCTTCGAAACAAACTCCGCCTTGCTCCGGGCGCGGTCTGCTTCCCGATAATTTGCCCCAACAGAAGTCCCCGCTCGAAGTGCCTGTTTGCCCAGAACCTGGGCCACGGGCTCCCGCGGCAGCGCTACAAACAACCGTATGATCCGCCGCGCAAACTTCTTCGTGCGCTCCGCCAAATCCTTTTCTTCATTCTTCATTCTACATTCTGCATTCACCAGTACTCCGGCTCGTTGCCCGGCTTCCATTTGATGTTGCACCCGATGCTGGGCTTCTGATTCGGCAACACCGCCTTACCCGCCAGCACGGCATCCAGCGCGGCCCGCACATCTTTACCGGTGGCAGGCACGCCACTTCCCGGACGGCTATCATCGAACTGGCCGCGATAGACCAACCGCTGGTCCTGGTCGAATACGTAGAGGTCCGGCGTGCAGGCCGCCCGGTAGGCTTTGGCCACCGCCTGCGTTTCGTCATACAGATACGGGAAGGTGTAGCCCGCCGCCGCCGCTTCCGCCGCCATCTTCGCCGGGCTGTCGGCCGGATAATTGGCCACGTCATTCGAGTTAATCCCGACCACCGCGACGCCGCGCGACCGGTAGTCCCGGGCGAGTTGGGCGAGCCCATCGCGGAGGTGCTTCACATAGGGACAATGGTTGCACATGAAGACCACCAGCAGCGCCGGCGCACTCTTGAAATCGCTCAGCGCAACGACCTTCCCGCCCGGGTCCGGCAGCCGGAAATCCGGCGCCTGCGTGCCGAGCGGCAACATTGTAGAATTGACCGCTACCATGCCAACAACGTGTAACGCCAAATACCAGTTGTCGAATGGAAAAGGGGACCGAACCGCCCGTCTTCTTCATTCTTCATTCTTCATTCTGCATTCGTCCTTAATCTGTCGCAGGCTGGCGGCCGCCGTGCGGTCGAGGTTGGCTTCACTGCCGCCACCGCGCAGGGGGGAACACATCTCGTAAGCGACGAATCCCTTGAACCCGCCGGCCCGCAGGCCCTTGAAGAAAGCTTTCAGGTCAACGAACCCCTCTCCGAGGGGCACGGCCCGCATCATGTCGGGCATGGCCCGGTAGTTCACGAGCCCGGGCTGGTAGGCCCAGCGCTTCAGTCGCACGTAATCCGCCACGGTCGTCTGCACCATGCGCGGTGCCAGCGTTTGGGCGCAGGCAAATAGATCCTCCCCTTGCAGCGCCGGCACCCACGGGTCAAACATCGCTTTGCAGTTGGGATGGTCCACCTCGTCCAGGAACTCGAGGTAGGCCTCCGTCGAGATGGCGGTATCGTGATGATTCTGCACGCCCAGACAAACCCCGTGGCTCGCGGCCAGAGCCGCGCACTCACGAACGGCCAGGACGCACTTGCGCCAATCTCGCTGACACTCCTCTTCCGCGGTGGAGTAGCCGGTGAACACCCGGACAATCCTGGCGTCGAGATGCTGTGCGATTCTCGCCAGCTCTCGAACGTAAGCGAGCTGCATTTCGACAAAGGGGATCTCCGCCGCTCGCTCGCCTCCGGTGAAATCAGTGTAGCCGGCAATGGTTGCGATCTGGATGCGGTTCTCCTGCGCGCACTGCTTGATGCGATCCAGCTTGCCGCTGTCGAAGTCGAGGGGCGACAGGTGGGGCCGTTTGGCCATCAACTCAACGGCGGAATAGCCCAGCGCCGCCGCCTTCCGGATAAAGGATTCGAGGTCCAGCGTGTGCTGGCCCCACAGGCCCGCGTAGCTCACCGAAAACAGTGTTGGTATCATGATTGTATTCCTCTTCTGGTATGGGATTGAGGTCTCACCAGGGAAGCAGCACAGCGCGGTAGAAACGTCCGAGGCCATTGGTGTCGCTGATAGACACAGGGCACTGGCCGGCAAAGACGTTGGTGAGCGTGAGCCAGGTGTTGGATGGATTCAAGGTGTCCGCGAATTCAATGTTATATGAGCGATTTACCGGGCCCCAAAGCAGCAAGTGCGGGGCTGGCTGCATCGCAAGTTCCAGGTTCAGGAGCGGGTCTGACTGTAAAACCGCACCGACGCCACCGATGACGAAAGTGCCGTCGCCAAAGGCCACGGTTGACAGTCGGAGCGGGGTCTGGGACGCCCGCCTGAACCAGTGGGTGCCATCGGTCGAGATCCAAATCGGGGATTCGTGCCCCGATCCGTAAGAGAAGTCCGCGCCGACCGCCACGAAGAAGCCGGCACCGAAGGCGACGTCGAACAGCGCCCCGAAACCATTCGAGGCCTGGTACGTCCAATCCAGTCCATTGGTGGAAACCGCAACGGTCGAATACCCTACCGCCACGAATTTACCGTTCCCCGCGGCTACGGCAAACTTCGAGTTTTGCGCGGGGGCCGACATCCAATTGGTTCCGTCGGTGGACATGGCTTCCAGAGAATCAGACACGGCGACAAAGCGCCCGTTCCCGAAGGTTACATCCGCAAAGGCAACCGAAGCGGAGCTGTTTGTAATCAGTTCTTGCGCGGTCCAGTTCAGCCCGTCGGGCGAGGTGAGAATATTTGCCTGGTTGCCGGACACCCCAACAAAAACGCCGTTACCGAACGCCACCGCCACGGATGAACCATCCGGATAGCGGCTCAGTTCGGGTGCGGGGTTGGTCCAGTTGAGGCCATCGAGCGAAGTCCAGATCGTGCCGTATCCACCGCCAGCCACATATCGCCCGTTCCCGAAAGTGATGCTGGAGAAATCGGCGCTATCTTCGGCATTGGTTATGGTGACCGTGTTGGTCCAGGTGTTTGCGTCCACCGAGAACGAAAGCTGTTTCCCTCCCACGCCCACGAAGTGACCATCGACGTATTTCAAATCTCGAAAGGTAAAAGGTATTGGCTTCGGGACGGGCTCCTGCCAACTCATCCCGTTCGACGATACGGCGAATGTGCCGCCCCGTGTGGAAGCGATGAAGCGCTCGTTTCCGAAAGCGACGCCGCTCACGGCCGGGACGTTGGTCAGAACTTCTGACCAGCTTGCAAGATCAGCGGAAGCGTAGATGTGTCCTGGACCGTAGTAGGAGTCGCCCCAGACGCCACCCCCGGTAATCCATTCGCCGGCTCCGTAACTGATACTCGTTAACCAGGACGATAACGGGCTGGGTGTCCGTTGCCAGTCCACGAGATTCGTGGAAGACCAAATGTTTTGCCCGCCAAACCACCCGTTCACAGCGGCAAAGGTTCCCGCTCCATAAGCCACCGAAACGACCGGCGCGTCTGACGTGAGCACCCGGCGAGTCCAGGAGCGGCCATCGGGCGAGCTCAGGATAACGGCCGTAGCCGCCGACGTGCCGCTGCCTGGAACCGGAGGTATCCCGCCAACCGCAACGAAAGAACCCCCGCCGTAGGCCACCTCGAATAGTTCCCACTCGCCAGCTCCACGTTGGGTCCAGTCCATCCCGTCAGGCGAAGTGCAAATAGTGGTGCCTTCACCGACGGCAACAAACAGTCCGTTCCCGTAAGTAACTCCATTCAGCGCGAAGAATGTGCCGGCATACTGAAGCGTCCACGTCGCCAGGTCTGGCGAGGTCAACACAACTCCATAAACACCGACCACAACGTATTGCCCGCCGCCGTAGGCGCAGTCATTTAGGGAATCCACGACCCCCGAGGCCCGCCGCTGCCAGTTCGTGCCATCGCTTGAGGTTAGGATCGTTCCCAGGTCGCCCACGGCCACGTAAACGCCGTTGGCGAATACCACATTCCGCAGCGGGTTGCCTTGCGGCAGAGGACTGCGCCAATGCCAGGCGTCAAGCACTGCCGCCGGGGATTTGGTTGTGCCACCGAGCGCACACAGGACGAGCAGGCAGCTCACCGCACAGCGTCGGTAAACTATAGCGACGAAAGGCATGACGATTCGAGCTTCTACAACCTCTCAGGAGCCTTTGCAAGGGCCAATCCGCAAGGAAATTCGGACTCGGACTGACGCTTACCCTCAGAACCGGCTTACCCTCAGACCCCATTGTCGGCAGCGCCAGGGCTTCTGGCTATCCCCTGCCTGCCGCGACCGCTGCGGCGCGGGCAGGCCGTGTGCCCAAATCCGAAACCCGAAATCCGAAACCCGAAGGGAATCCGAGATCCGAAATCCGAAATCCGAATCCGCCAGCTCACCCTTTAACGCAGAGGCGCAGAGGTTCGCAGAGATTCGCCGAGAGCAATTCTTCTCTGCGTTT
>SESF01022381.1_pt1 | contig 13492 bp, 7 predicted proteins | sample 3171521 | NCBI WGS metagenome assembly SESF01 (sample SAMN10866945, study PRJNA518727) | freshwater metagenome | biome: subpolar coniferous forest; feature: holomictic lake; material: water; isolation source: holomictic Lake 227, 6 m and 8 m depth | place: Canada: near Kenora, Ontario | collected...
TAAGCCAAAACCACACCAGAAACCGGCAAAACTTTCCCATTGACGCTCTCGGCCCGCTGTGGCAGAATAAGACCACCATTTATGATGAATGAGAACGAAGGGCAATGCTCCTTCGCCCTCCGAAACCGTCAAAAGCCGGCGGCACAGCCAGAAACCGCATTAATTATGAACCATTCCTCACTCACTAGACTTACGTTTGCCCGCTACACCGCCGCCGCGCTTCTCGGTGGCCTGATGCTTCTCAACCCCGCAACCAGCCAGGCATCCGTGCTGTACTCGTGCGCGGGAGGCGACGGGGGCGACTTTAACTCGGAAGGGTTTTATATGCCCAGCTATCCGGGAATAACGCTGGATTCCGCGACCCTGAAACTTCTCGGGGTCAACGCTGGAACGTACCAGGTTTCGCTGACCGTTCGAAGCAACGCCTTTAACGGCCCGGTTTTAGGCACGTCCACGGTCACGGTTGCTCTGAACGCCGTTCCTGGCGTCATGGTGAGCAAGACGTTCCCGTTTGCCTCGGTGCCGATGCCAAAGGGGGGCGTGGTATGCTTCATTCTCGCGGTGATGTCGGGGCCGTCCCCCAACATTTACTACGACGTGAGCCCATTGGTGGGCGGCTGCCCCGAGGTAATTGAGACCCAGGACACGACGCCGCCGTTGAGCACCTTCCGTCGGTACGGCGTGAACCTGACGCTGACGGGCGCGCTTGGGCCGGTCACCCCGGGAGGGTTCATTCAAGCGGCTATCAACGCGGCGGTGCCGGGGGAGACCGTTTTCGTGGGGCCTGGAACGTATCACGAGAACCTCCACCTGCGCAGCGGCATCAGCGTGCTGGGGTCGGGATTCAGTTCCACATTCCTGCAAGGCACGGGCGCCACCGATGTGGTGACCTCGACCGGCGTCACGAATTCGCGATTCGCTGGCTTCCAAATCACCGGGTGCGGGACGTATTCGACTTCTTCGGGCGTTTGGGTCAACGGCGGCAATTTGATGTTGGACGACAACTGGATCGTCGGCAACACGAATGGCGTCTGGATCTCGCCCAATAGCAGCGCTATTGTCCGCAACAACCTCATCGAACGCAACGGCAACCCTAGAGGCGGTAGCGCTTACGCGGGCATCGTTTACCAGAACTCAACCCCGCTGATTACCGGGAATCTCATCCTGAACGGCCCGGACGGGGGCATCCGCGGTGAAACTTGGAGCGGCCCTGTAACCGGGGCGCAGATCATTAATAACACCATCGTGGGGAATCCCTCCTATGCCATCGGCTGCTGGTACGGCGCGAGGCCCACCATTAAGAACAACATCATTGCCTCCAATGGCAATGGCATCACCGGCGACGCCGTAACCGGCCCGCTCAGTTCCTTCAACGATTTCTGGGCCAATAGCCTGCCTGATTACGGCGGCACGGCCGGCCCAGGCCCGGGCGATCTCGCGCTCGATCCGCTTTTCGACAGCACTTCGCCCAGCCGTTTCGCACTGGCGATCGGGTCGCCCTGCATCCATGCCGGCGATCCCAACCCGCTCTATAACAACCCGGACGGCACGCGCAACACCATGGGGGCGTACGGCGGTCCCAGCGCCCTGACCCCCGGTCTGATCACCAGCCTCACGTCCGGTTTCCTCTTCAACAGCATTGGCAGCATCCCCGCTTCTTCCATCTCAACCACGGTGCCGCGGGCCGGTTTGGCAAATGTTGATAGCGGCACCGCCACCGCGTTGCAGATTCCCGCCTGGGAGGACGCTCCGTTTGGGGGCCTGGTCCAGCTCCACGGCCTGTTCGGCTCGAGCGACATCGGGGTCCAGTATTACCAAATCCTTGGCGCCAAGTGGAATGCGGACACCCCGCCGGCTCCAGCCGATTTCGTGCCGGTTCTGAATCCCCTCAGCAAAATCAAGTACACCATCGGCACCAATGGCCTCGTAGTGGCCTCGCTGGTGAACGTTGGTCCGGACGCCAACGGCCTGTATCTGCGCACGGATCGCCCTGATTCGGGCTATTGGACTTCGCCGGATTTGAAATTGCTGTTGAACACGTTGGCGCTGCAGAATTCGCGTTACGATTTTATCTGCCGAGCCTACACCAACGACACCCTTGCCTCCCAGCTCACCCTCAGCTCCAATTCCTTGAGCCGGGTCACGCTCTGGATCGATAACAACGGCGTGGTCGTCAACCTGGCCCACGTGCTGGACCAGTACACCAACATCATCTCCGAGTGCGGCATCATCCCGCTGGCCACCTCCCGGCAAAACCTCCAATTCGAGTTCACGGCCTACCACCCGAGTGGGTTCCTCCACAGTTTTTCTATCGGTTCTTACTATGGCCGCAATCACTTCGGTGGCACCATCGCCGCCGATCAATACACCGGCAGGCACGACGGTTCCGGGCCGATCTGGGGGGGAGTCGGGCCGGGAACTGTTTTCTCCAATTCGCTGCCGGCCCAGATTGCCGGCAGCCTGGCCGACTGGCAAACCTGCGCTTACCAGTTTCACCTGTTCGCGGTGGCCCGCACCACCGACGGAGTTAACCGCATTTATTGGAACTCCTTTGACGACCATTACTACCTCAACGTCGGCGCGCCGGTCGGCGGCAGTTGCCAGGGCGATATCAATGGCGATGGCCGCGTAGATGGGGCGGATCTGGCCATCTTTGCGCAGCGGTTTGGCACCAACTGCGTGTCGTCCAAGCCGTAGCGCGCGGTAGAAGCGATCCCCGGATTAACTCCCGATTGATAAACGGAGCACCCTTATGAAATCCTATTTCTCCCTCTGCGCGGCGGCCGTCGCCGCCGGGGCCTTCACCCTACAGTCCGCGTCCGCGGTGGTGAATATCTATGGCGAGACCGCCGCCGCTGGCTCGAACATCATTACCGTCAACATCTACGCGGACCTCGCCACCAATACCCTCGTGAGTTTTGGCGTCCGGTTGCTGTACAACCCGAACAACCTGCGCGTCATCGCCGCCGCGAAAGACCCTGCCGTTTGGTACTTGTCCGATGGGCGAACGCGATATCCGTACACTGATCCTGATACCTCCACGCCCGGCGAAGTGCTCATCCTGGGGGCAAAATTCGATGGCCTCAATCCCCGCCAAGGCGTGACCGGCCAGCATGTCCGCCTGGGCAACGTGACCTTCAGCCGCCTCAGCCCGGCACTTCCTCAATTCACGCTGGCGCTTGGGCGCCTGACCGCTTTTGACAACTTCGTCACGGCCAGCGGCAGCGTGTTGGATACTGCGGCGGATGGAATCGCCATTGGCAATGTTTCCACCTTGCAGATGCTTGGCGTTACACGCGGTCCCGGTGGTTTTTACGTACAATGGCAAGGCGGCAGCCAGGCGACACAGTACCTGCAACGGCGCTTCTCGGCGGGCCCCGAGGGCCAATGGGTCGATATCTTTACCAATCCACCTCCGACGGCCACCACGGTCACCTACACCAATCCGATCGGCACCAACGGCACGTCGTTTTACCGCGTCCGGGCTCAGCCCTGACTGAGAAGAAATCGCTTGCCGACCGCCTGACGGGGGCATAAGGTCGTCAGCGCTTATCTATAAGCGCGAACCATGACTTATTCCAAGATCGTACGAACTCTAGTTTGCGGAGCCGTGCTGCTGACCGCGATCACCGCCACCGCCCAGATACTGGGGCCAGCCTTTACCAACAGCTACAGCGTCCGCGATCTCGGGGTTGCCGGCGATGTGCCGCCACCCTATGGCGCTCTGCACTTCAAGACGAACGGCTCGGTCACGCTGCTGATGGGGGGAAACGCCACGGATCCGACGGCCAAGATCTATCAGATCCAAGTCACTCGCGACGCCCAGAACCACATCGCAGGTTTCGCTGCGGTTTCCACTTATTTCGCGGATGCTCCAGGCATACCGCCCGAACTACCGCTGGATGTGGAAGGCGGGATTGATGGTGGGCTGGATTACGGTCCCGGCGGGGTGCTGTTCTACACCTCCTCCGGCGACGGCGCTATCAGCCAGATCAAACCTGGCAGCACGGGGCCGGACAAGCAAACGCGGTTGCGGGATTTGGGCATTGATGACGGGCGTGGCGGGCTGGCGTTTGTGCCTACAGGTTTTCCGGGCGCGGGACGCTTGAAAATCGTGAGCTGGTCGTCCCATCCCTGGGGCGACACCACGGTCACGTCTGACGGTGCCGGCACGTTCAACATTGCGGCGCCCGCCAAGTGGGTGGACGACATCGTGAGTTATGCGACGAGCCTGGCATACGTGAAGGCCAACGGCTCGGCTTTCGCCAAGGACAGCGTGCTGGTTACCAGCCAATTGGATGAGCGCGTCGTGGTTTATGAACTGGATGCCAACGGAGATCCCATTGCTGCGACCCTCCGCGAGCTGCTCGCGAACTTCTGGGTGAAGGCTGCCACCGTGGATCCACTCACCGGCGATATCCTGCTGACCGGCGCCGACGCGTCCTTTCCGCGCGTCCTGGTGATTAGCCACCTGAGCGCGCCTCAAACCCAGGTGCATATCAGCTCTCCCAATGAAGGCGCAATCTTCACCGCTCCTGTCACCCTTCCGATCAATGCCGAAGCCACTCAACCCGGCGGTGCCATCGCGCGGGTGGATTTTTATGTTGGGTCAACCCCGGCGGGATCATCCGCACATGCGCCCTTCAGTACGCAGTCCGACAGTCTGACCGAGGGTTCATACACGCTCACCGCGGTGGCAATTGACGGCAGTGGCAACGCCACCACGTCCGCGCCCGTTCATATCTTCGTCGTCAACTACGCCCCACAAGTCACACTGGCTTATCCTACCAATAACATGGTGTTCGGGCCTTGCTCGGACCTGACATTGATTGCCAACGTGCAGCCGGGCAACAGCGAGATCGCGACGGTCGAATTCTTTCGCGGCACCAACAGTTTAAACGTGAGTCATCGGCCTTGGAATGTTGCGCCCTACTTCTGGACCGACCAGGATCTCGACGAGGGAACAGGGACGTATTCGGTGCGCGTCACCGATCTAAATGGTCTTACGGGAGTGGCCGTCGTGACGAACATCGTCGTGCAACCACTGCCCCTGCACAAACTGGTGATTCACCATTACCAGGCGAACCAACTGCGCTTCTGCTTCAAAGGCATCGCGAGCTCCAATTATGTGTGGCAAACCAAGTCAAACCTGCTCACGTCCCAATGGTCGCCGTGGCTGACCAATGCCGCCCTTCCCGGGCGATTACAGGTGACCCTCCCATTCAACAGCGGCAGCCTGCGCGGCTTTTATCGGACCCAACGGGCGAATTGATTTTGCCCGCGCAGCGCCAAAAGCAACTCCCCAGCAACACCGGCTCACCAAAGGCAATGTGCTGACCACCTCGCGTAAAGGGTGGTGCCGGAGGCGGAATCGGTGCGAGCCGAGGAAAGTGGCTTTAGCCTGGGAGTTGCGGTCGCAGACGACGCTGCCGCTGGCCTGGATTGCGGAGCGGCTGAACCTGGGCACCCGAGGTCATCTGGCGTGGTTGCTGCAGCAACGGGGCAAGAGCCGGCCCGCCGCCCCCGCCAACCAACGACTGCCACGAATATGACCATCTCACAATTGGGGAACATCGAGAATAGCCCAGCTCTTTCTTCGCGTCTTCGCGCCTTTGTTGTTCACATCCAATTGGATCGAATGAAGACAGAGACGTAAGCGGGGCTAACCAGAGGATGGAACTGGAGTTGTTTGCATCCGTTTTTAGGGCAATCAGTAATCAGGGCTCTTGCAACTTGAAGAAGCGCAGGGGGTTCTCGCGCAGGATCTTGGCCGCCAGCCGTTGGGCGTTGGCGAGCCCGAAGTAGCCCGCGCTGATCTTTTCGTCGAGAACCTCCCCGATCAACTGCCGTGCCAATTTGAAGGGCGAACTGCGGGAGAGGCAACGGAGCGGTCAGACCAGGCTTGAGATTGCAAGCTGGCAATAGCAGTATGGTATGTGATTTATGAGCATTACGGGTACAATTAAGAACGGGGTCGTGAAGCTGCCGCCGGGAGCGCCTTGGCCGAACGGGACCAAAGTCCGCGTGGAGAAGGCAGAATCACCGGCGGCTGGAAACAGTCTGACTCGGCGGCTGCGTGAGTTATCGGCCAAGGTGAGCGGATTGCCGTCGGACCTGGCCGAACAGCACGATCACTACATTCACCGCGCTCCCAAGCGAGCCAAGGCGTGAAGGCCGTCTTCCTGGATACCTTCTTCCTGCTGGCGGCGATCAACCCTGATGATGCCTTCCACGAGGAGGCGCTTGCATGGTCCGATGCGTATGACGGCCCCTTGCTGACGACGGCGTGGGTGATTACCGAGGTCGCGGACGCACTGGCGGGGCCCCGGCATCGCAAGGTCTTCGAGACGTTCTTTCAGGCCCTCAAGGCAGAGAAACGGGTTCGGCTGCTTCCGCCGGACACAGCTCGCTGGGAACAAGGATTGCGCCTTTATTTTGAGCGCCCGGATAAGGAATGGTCTTTGACCGACTGCATATCCTTTGTCGTGATGCGCGAAGAGGGCTTGACGGAAGCACTCACTGGGGATCGGCACTTCGATCAGGCGGGATTCTCGGCTTTGCTGCGTATAGAACCCAGGAAGTTGCGTTAATGTTTCTTGGTGTCCGTCATCTTATCCCCGCAATTTGAAGAAATGCAGGGCGTTCTCGCGCAGGATCTTGGCCGCCAGCCGTTGGGCGTCGGCGAGCCCGAAGTAGCCCGCGCTGATCTTTTCGTCGAGAACCTCCCCGATCAACTGCCGTGCCAGCTTGAGCGTGCCGTAGGTTTCCTCACAGTGCCAGTTGTCGCCGCCGATCATCAGGCGGGATTCGTCCGGCAGCATCTCGATGGCCTCGTGCAGGGCCAGCTTGAAATGCGACGGGCTGAGCAGCAGCGACCAGGTCAGGTCCAGCCAGATGTTGCGATACACGAAGGCCATGCCCAGCAGATCACGGCTCCACGGATACGCCAGGTGCATCAGGAGGAACCGCGTGCGCGGATGCCGCTCGATCAGACCGGCAGCCTTGAGCGGATGCGAGCCGCGGATGATCGCCGTGCCGAGGTGCATCTGCATCGGCACATCGCGCTTGCCCGCCAGCGCACACAGTCGGTCCACCACGAAATCACTGAACGCCTTCCGCTCGGCGGCCGTGGGCCATTGTTGGCCCCATGCCTGGCGCGCCATCTTCTCGTCCGGCTCGTCAAACGCCACATCGCGGTCGTAGGCCAGGGCGTTCTTCAACGCGACCTGGTTGCGCGAAGCAAGTCCGTCCACCAGTTTCGCCAGGGCCTCGAGGTAGTCGTCGAAGGAGACCGGCTTGAGGCCGAGCCGCGCCAGGAGGGTATGCGCCCTGTTGCCGTTGTGGTCGCGTGACTCAGGGTGCCAGCCGCAGGCCAGCGAGTTAATGCGCAACACGGAGTGGTAGTTCTCGCCCAGCGCTTGGCGCGCATCCAGCAACGGATCGCTGTAGGGATCGGTGATGACCCGCTCGACCCCGGCGCGCCGCAGCACCTCGGAGCACCAGTCTGGTTGGCTGTGTTTCTGCCTCACCGCCGCATCGAGGGCTGCCCAGTTCTCGCGGGTGATCGCTGGTGAGTCGGTGGCGTAGAGTTCCGTGACTGCCCGGACCAGGTTGCGCACGAAGGAGTTGGAGCCGCTCCGATGCAGATACGGTTCCAGCGCTTCCCAGGAGGTCGGCGGCGGCGTTGCCAGCATGGGATCACCCGCCCGGGTCTCCGCCGGCAGCGGGTAGGGCCGCGCCTGGGTCCAACCGGCGTAGCTCTGTTGAAACAACTGGAGCAAGTTGACTTCGCGGTTGAGCAGAATCTCCGGCATGTGATGTTCGTGAACGTCCACGATGCCGAGGCCGGCGATGAATTGAGCGAGTGAGCTGGACATGGTGTTAAATGCGTTGGTTGATAAGTAACTGCCCGCGAGACTGCATGGCGCTGCCGCAGCCGTCAACAGTGCGCATCTCATATTTTTCCCACGTTGTTGGCACGGGTGCCGCTAGGAATTGGGGCTCGGTCTCACGCGTGCCAAAGACGTTTTGGGCGGCGGCCGCGCGGCAGCGCGGAGATCCGAAACCCGAAAACCGAAATCCGAAAGCACCGCGCGCAACTTCTGTGGTCGGCGGCTGCCCGGTTATGGAAGCTGAAAGCTAGATCGAACTCACGTTCCATGCTACGATGGAAGAGTGGCCAACTTCTGGGTGGACCACTACCCACCCTTCCGCAGCTCGGTGTTTCCATCGATCGGCGGCGGCGGCGCGACCCGTCGGCTAACGGCTGCCCTTCGGATTTCGGCTTTCGGATTTCGGCCCTCCTTCGGTTTTCGGGTTTCGGATTTACCATTGGGCCGGAGCGTTACACTATGGACTTAATCCATGACCTTCGAAGTAGTCTATGGTATGCCTGACCGGTCTATGCAAGTTCGTTTGATATGTGCGCTGGTACCGCTGGCGCTTGCGACCGTCTCCACGCCGGCCCAGGACAACTGGCCCGAGTTGCGCGGGCCGGAGCGGAACGGCCACGCCGCGGCGAAGAAACTGCCGCTGCTCTGGAGTGAAACGAACAACGTTACGTGGAAGACCCCGATCCATGATCTGGGCTGGTCCTCACCAGTCGTCTGGGGAGATCAGATCTGGGTCACCACTGCCACGGAAGATGGCAAGCAGCTTTTCGCGGTCTGTGTGAACAGCCAAACGGGTAAAGTCGTTCACGACGTCAAGGTGTTCGACACCCAAGCCCCGGAACACGTCGCGAGTGTGAACAGCTATGCGTCCCCCACAGCGGCGATCGAAGCGGGCCGGGTCTATGTTCATTATGGCACCTATGGCACGGCCTGCCTGGACACGCGCGACGGCAAGATCCTGTGGAGCCGCCGGGATCTGCCCTGCGACCACGCCGAAGGTCCGGGATCTTCGGTCATGCGGCATGAGAACCTGCTCTATTTCAACGTGGACGGCCGGGATGTGCAGTATGTGATCGCATTGGACAAGAACACCGGCAAGACCGTCTGGAAAACCACCCGTTCCATTGATTACACTCCATTTGATACCAATAAGCGCAAGAGTTTCTGCACGCCGATCATCCTTGAGGCGGCAGGCCGTCGGCAGCTTTTCAGCCCCGGCGCCAAGGCGATGATCTCCTACGACCCGCAATCCGGTGAAGAACTCTGGAAGGTCCAGTATAGCGGATGGTCCATAGTGCCGCGCCCGCTCTTCAGCCACGGGCTCTTGTATGTCATCACGGACTATGAAAAGCCGGAATTGTGGGCCGTGCGAGCGGATGGAAAAGGGGACGTGACCGACTCGCATGTGGTCTGGAAGGTGGCGAAGGATATGCCGCGAACGTCTTCACTGCTGCTGGTGGATGACCTTTTTTACATGGCCAACGATGAAGGATGCGGAGTCTGCCTGGAGGTCAGGACGGGGAATCAGGTCTGGCGTGAGCGTCTGAAGGGCAAGTACTCGGCCTCTCCGATCTATGGCTCGGGCCGGATTTACTTCTTCAACGAGAAGAATCTAACCACGGTGATTGAACCAGGCCGCGAATTCAAAGTGCTGGCCGAGAATCAACTCGATGAGCACGTGATGGCCACGCCGGCGGTAACCGGGGATGCATTTATTCTAAGATCGAAGACGCACCTGTATCGGCTCGAAGAGCGGGGCGGGCGGTCATGAAATCCGAAGCCCGAAACCCGAAGGCCGAAGGAAATCCGAAGCCCGAGACCCGAAAGGGTTCTTTCCTAATGGCGCCAGCCGCCGGCCGCAAGGGCTGTCCCTTCGGACTTCGGATTTCGAGCTTCCTTCGGATTTCGGGCTTCGGATCTCATGTCCGCCCCCAACCGACGTGAGACCAACAAGGGCCCGTGCAGCCTCGCCTTTACTGAAGGCAGGATCACCGGCAGAGTGTGGGGGTTGCAGTGAAAGTTGCGCATATGAAGAAGCTATGTCTCCCGGTAGTTCTGGGTTTGCTGCTGCTGGCCAGTGCGAACTTGCCACTCCACGCCCAGCAGGGCGGTAATCCCGCGGTCCGTGACACCGTCGCCGGAGTAATTGCGCGCCTGAAGCGTGAATTGCCCACGAATGAGTTGCCGAAGCTCACTCCCGCGCAGGCCGAGCAGTTCCTCACGCCGCAGGAGCGCGAGGTTCTCGGGACCAAACACATCACCTTCCGCGTGAACGTGCCGGTGCGCGTCACGGTGCTGCATAATTCGCTTCTGGGCGCGCAACCCTTCTGGCTGCGCGAGCGCGGTTTTCAACCAACGGACATCAAGCTCAGGCAGGGCAGGGTGGTGTTTGCCGCCTGGCAGAAGGATTTTGCCGTGGGGCCAATCGGGTTAGGAGTCAATTCTTTGAGCCGGGGCAGTGACCATTACCTGGTGACGCTGGCGCCTCAACAGCCCGGGGACAAAATCAAAGTGACCGACCTCCGCCCGCAACAACTGCTGCTGGCACCCTTTAAGGCTGGCGTGGAGCCTTACATTGATCAGCCGGATAGCCTGGCCGCTGTCCCGTCCGAATTGGAGGGCCAGATCCTCATCTGCGCCGATACTGAGCGCGAAGAGGATGCTCAGTTCGTGGGGTTGTTCCGCGTGACGCAGTATCCGGCGTCGGCGCGGCCCGATCAAGTCGTGCTGACCTGGAGCGATGATCCGCGCACCACCCAGACCATCCAGTGGCGCACCAGCACTCAGGTGAAACATGGTTACGTCCAATACCAGGTAAAGCCGGGCGACAACCGCTCCAGCCCGCGCAAGCCCGCGCGCGCGACAGCGGCCACCGTCAAGCTTGAGACGCTTCCATTGCTCAATGATCCCGTGATTCACCGGCACACGGCTGTGCTGCGCCGGTTGGCGCCGGGAACGACCTACACTTATTCCGTGGGCGACGGCAGCGCAGCCGGCTGGACGGAGCCGGCGGAGTTCACTACCGCCCCGGCCAGCGGGCAGTCCTTCACGTTCATCTATCTGGGCGACGCGCAGGTTGGGCTTGATAAATGGGGCACGCTGGCTCACACCTCGCTTCGGTCTCATCCCGAGGCCGCCTTTTACCTCATGGCTGGCGACCTGGTGAACCGGGGGGCGGAGCGGGACGACTGGGACAGCCTGTTCCACAATGCCCAGGGCGTTTGGACCCACCGCCCGGTGATGCCTACTATCGGCAACCACGAGTGCCAGGGTAGCAAGCCCAAGCTCTACCTGAAGGAGTTCACGCTGCCTGAAAACGGCCCGAAAGGGATCGAGCCGGAGCGCGCCTACTCTTTTGAATATGGCAACGCGCTCTTTGTGGTTCTCGACGGGAACCTGGCCCCGGCCTCACAGGCCGCCTGGCTGGAACAGAAGCTCTCCCAGACCCACGCCACCTGGAAGTTCGTGATGTATCATCAGCCGGCGTATTCCTCGGGCGGCAACCGGGACAACGTAGAACTGCGCGCCGCCTGGACGCCGCTCTTCGACAAGTATCATGTGGACATGGTCCTCCAGGGGCACGACCACGCCTACCTCCGCACCTATCCGATGCGAGCGGGCCAGCGCGTGCCCAGTCCGAAGGAGGGGACCGTGTATGTCATCTCGGTTTCCGGCACCAAGAGTTACCCGCAACCAAAGCATGACTACACGGAAGTCGGCATGGCCAACGTCGCCACGTTCCAAGTGCTGAGCATTCAGACCAACCCCAACCGGCTGCAGTATCGCGCTTACGACGCCGATACCAAAGTCCGCGACGAGCTGGTGATCGAGAAGTAAGTGGCGAGGCAAATCACTTGAGCCCCGCCGCGATCGAGGGAGAACATCTGCGTCTGGTCTTAGCGGTGGCTTTGCAATCGTGCTCCATAGGGGTGAACGCGCCAGGTCGGAGACCATCGCTCCGAGCGCAGGGAATGAAGGCACAAACGCCGAGACGCAGCGCGGCCAAGCCGCAACCAAAAAGTTAAATGGGTTAAATGAGTTGCAAAGGTTACATGGGGCCAAGAGGATTTGCGCGGGCTGCGCAAATCCTCACAGATAGCAGTGCAGAGGAACGCGGAGAAACGCAGAGAAGAAGAACTCTCTGCGACTCTCTGCGTCTCTGCGTTAAGCCCAGTTTGGTCTTGGCCGCGCTATGCCTTTGCGTTGGTTCAACTGCTCTTTTTAGGCTAAAGCGCGTGATCGGTGGTCAGCAGTCAGTAATCGGTGATTCCCGCCGAGCGGGCGCTTACCGCGCATCCAGGCTGTGGATGGCGCGGCGGAGCGCTTGCTGGATGGCGTGCTGGCGTTCGGGTTCGAGGACCTTGCCGCCGCTTAGCTCGTGGACGTAGAAGCTATCTATGGCGGCGCCGCGCTCGGTGCAAATCTTCGCGGCGGAGATGTCGAGGGCCAACTCGGTGAGCGTCTGGGAGATGGTGTAGAGCAGGCCGATGCGGTCTTCGGTTTCGATCTCAATGACGGTGCGCGTGTCGGAGGCGTCGTTGTCGAGGAAGATCTGGGTGGGGATTTGCTCGCCGAGGTAGGCCTGGTAAAGCGGGCGGGTGATCCGCTGGCTCCCAATCAGGGCGGGGAAGTCAACGTCCTCGCCGGTCAGGGCCTTGAGGAGGACGCTTTCAAAGCGGTCGCGCTGGTCCGTGCCCGGCAGGTTGCCGGTGATGGCGTCGGCGACGAAATAGGTGTCGAGCACGATGCCATCGGTGCGGGTAAAGATCTGCGCGCTGAGGATGTTGAGGCCGGCGGCGCTGACGGAGCCGGCGATTTTGCGGAAGAGGCCGGCGCGATCCCAGGTGCAGATCTTCACGGCGCAGTAGCCGCGGTCGGGCTCGTTGTGCCAGTTGGTGATCGGCGCCAGCGGGTTCTCGACGTCGGAGATCTGGCGGCGCATGAAGCGGTGCGCGAGCAGGAGGTCGGCCAGCGTTTCCTTGGCCGGACGGACCTGGAAATAGCGTGCCGGCACGGAGGCGAAATGGGCTTGGAGCTCCTCCTCGCTCAGGCTCTCGGGGGCGAGGCGGCGGACTTCCTGCATGAGCTGCTCGCGCTGCTTCTCCTCGACGCGGGCGAACTCGGCGCCGCCTGTCATCAATTGCATGGCTTTGTGGTGCAGGGAACCGAGCAGGAGGTCCTTGAAGCCGTTCCAGAGCTTGTCACTGGTGGCTTGGGAATCCACGAAGGTATGGAGCGTGAGCAGGGCCAGCGTTTCAGGCGTCTGCACCTTCTTGGCGAACTGCCGGATGACGGCCGGGTCGTCCAGGTCGCGCCGCTGGGAGACGCTGGCCATGAGCAGGTGGTGCTCGATGATGCGGAGCAGGGTTTGGGTGGTAGCGTCATCGAGGTTGAGGCGCTGGGCGGCGCGGGTGGCCAGCTCGCAGCTTACCTCCGAGTGATGGCCGTGGCCGTCGGCCTTGCCGACGTCGTGGAGCAGCAGCGCGAGGTAGAGCACGAAGGGCCGCTCCAGCTTCTGGAACAGGGGGGTGTAGGTGGAGTAGGGGGGCGCTTGGGCTTCCCAGACGCGGTCCAGTTGTTCGAGGCACATGAGGGTGTGC
>SESF01020227.1_pt1 | contig 13478 bp, 11 predicted proteins | sample 3171521 | NCBI WGS metagenome assembly SESF01 (sample SAMN10866945, study PRJNA518727) | freshwater metagenome | biome: subpolar coniferous forest; feature: holomictic lake; material: water; isolation source: holomictic Lake 227, 6 m and 8 m depth | place: Canada: near Kenora, Ontario | collected...
ACTTCGCCTGCGGATTGGGGCAGCCCCAAGGAAACCGCTCGGTCAGTTGGACAATGTGAAGCCGCCGATGAGAAGGAGCTATCCTTCCTGCTTTCCTGCCTCGTTCTTAGGGATTGCGCTTGGCTTGGTCATGTTCGCCTTGCCGGGGCACACGCAGCCCGTTAGGCCTGGGCAAGGGTTAAAGTCTGGGCAAGGGATAAAGTTCACGGAATACTACCCGACGCGACAAACCCAACTGAAGTCAGTCCTGGAATGTGCCCGGGCGCAACCCCAGCCAAACGGACGCTACCTGGTCACGGATGCCAAGTGGCGGTCGTTCCGTGAGAACGGCGAGGGCGAAATGACCGTGGCAGCGCCCGAATGCGTCTATGATTCAGCCCGGCGGTTGATAAGCTCGTCCGGGCCGCTGCACGTGCAAGCCGCCGAAGGGAAGTTCTCCATCGAAGGCGAGGGATTCCTGTTCCAGCAGACCAATTCCACTCTCTGGGTCTCGAATCGCGTCCATACGATCCTCCATCCCGAGTTGCTCAGCCGCCCAGCCACCGCCACGAACTCCAATACGGCAGGACGAAAGCCCAATCCGGCGGCGGAAGCAGCCTCGGGCATGGACATCTTCTCTGACCAGTTCACTTACTGCGACGAATCCGGCCGGGGCGTTTACGAGGGAAACGTCAAAATCACCGGGACGAACCTGACCTCGACCGAGGGGAAGCTGACCATTGTGTTGACGGCGCCTGAGCGGAAGTTGAAAACCCACACGGCTGAGCCGTTAGGGGCGCCTGAGCGCAAGTTGAAAACCCTCACGGCTGAGCACAATGTGGCGGTTGATTACCTTACCGCTGCGCACGAACGAGTTCAGGCGGCCGGCGAGTGGGCATTTTACTCGGCCGACACGGACCTGGTTCAGATGACCGGCCAGCCCACCTGGCGAGTCGGCCAACGTGACGGGAGCGGGGATGAACTCATCTTCGATCGGACGAACAAGATCTTCCGGGCCAATGGCCACGCTAGTCTGAAATTGCCCGCCCAGAGTCTGGGATCGTCCGGCTTGCTCTCCCGCACCAACACCGCCGCGCGAACCCCGACCACCCTGACCAACCAATCCGTGGCCATCCTGTGCGACAATTATGAACTCCGGACCAACCTGGCGGTCTTTCGCGAGCAGGTGCGCGTCTGCGAACGCCTTGGCGACCAACTGCAGGGTCAGATGACCTGCAGCCTGCTGACGCTCACCTTTACCGGCACGAATGAGCTGCACAAGATGGTGGCCGAGCACCAAGTGATCATCGAACAGCAGGACCGGAACTTCACGGCAGAAAGGGCTGAGTTTACCGGCACCAACAGCCTGCTGGAGTTGACCGGAGACCCCCACTGGCAGGACGGCCCGCGGCAAGGAAACGGGGATCAGATCCGGTTGAACCTGGCGCACGACGAAATGCTGGTACAAGGAAACGCCTTCATGCGATTGCCGTCCGCCGAGCTGGGCCAGTCGGCTGTGAGCGCCATGGGCAAGCCCAAACGAGGCGAATCGAGGGCGAGGACGAATGAGTTCGCGGAGGTAACTTGCAAGGAGTATTCCCTCACCGCGGATTCGGCGCTATTTCGGGGCCGCGTGCGCATCAAGCACCCGCAGATGAACTGGGTTTGCGACCAGATCACAATGCGCATGGCGCCGACGCTTGGAAAGGCCGGTCGCATCATCATCGCTGAACCAGACGTGGTATTCGATGTCACGGATGACCAAGGCCAGACTTTCCATGGCGCGGGCAAAAAGGTCGTTTACACCCATCGAATAACCGCAACGCTGACCAATGACCTGATCGAATTGACTGGAACTCCAGCCGTGCTGGAGTCCACCAACGTGGTTGGCAGGAATAATACCATTAACCTTGATCTCGCCACCCACAAGCTGACGTCTCCGGGCAAATATATGCTATTGGGCTCGGCGCCGGCCGGCCAGATAACCAGCTTGCAGCCCACGAAAAGCAAGCCGAAGAAATAAACTGAAGGCCCTTTTTGAATCCAGTCCAGCCAGACCAATCCGCCGTAGCCGCCATGAACGGTAAGCTGCTGACCACCGAGAAGCTGGTGAAGGAATATCGCCAGCGCCGCGTGGTCAACGGCGTCTCCATCACGGTTGAGGCCGGCGAGATTGTCGGCCTGCTCGGCCCGAATGGCGCAGGCAAGACTACCACTTTCAACATGGTCGTCGGGGTCATCAAGCCGGACGAAGGCGCGGTCAGGTTCCAGGCGCGCGACATTACGCGCCTGCCGATGCACAAGCGTGCCCGGTTGGGGATGGGCTACTTGACCCAGGAACCTTCCATCTTTCGCAAACTCACCGTCGAGCAGAACATAATGGCCATCCTGGAGACCTGCCGGCTGAAACGCGCGGAGCGGGCGGTGCGGCTGAAGTACCTGCTGGACGAGTTGGATATGGCGCGGCTGGCCAAGAGCAAGGCCTATACGCTGAGCGGCGGTGAAAAGCGGCGCTTGGAAATCACCCGCGCCCTGGTGACCAGCCCCAAACTGCTGCTGCTCGACGAGCCCTTCAGTGGCATTGACCCGATCGCGGTTTACGAGGTGCAGAAGATCGTCCGCCGCCTGAAGGAGCGCGGCCTGGGGATACTCATTACCGACCACAACGTGCGCGAAACCTTGAAGCTGGTGGACCGGGCTTATTTGATCCACAAGGGCGAAGTCGTTTACGCGGGCGTAGGCGAGGAGTTGGTAAACGACCCCAAAGCGCGCGAAATCTATCTTGGCCCGGAGTTCAACTTATGAAGTGGGGTCCAGGGAAATGATTACTCCAAAGCGCCATCAACCCCTCACTCCCTCCGCCATCCTCCTGCCATGAAAAGCGATGCCATAACGGTCGAGCGCTTCTACACTGAGCACGCCAGCGCCCTCGAACTCAACCTCGTCGCCGGAGCGAGCGGGCTAAAGCGGATCATTCGCGAGCCGACCGTCAACCGCCCGGGCTTGGTGCTGTCTGGATTCACGCGCTATTTCGCCAACAAGCGACTCCAGGTGATCGGCAATGCCGAAGCGTTCTTCCTGAAGTCACTGCCCGCCGAGGAGCAGGCCAAGCGTTACGAGGCCTTCTTCTCCTACAAGGTCCCGTGCGTCGTCTTCTCCCGCAACCTGCACCCGAACAGGTTATGCTTGAAATCGGCGGAACAGGCCCGGGTGCCGATCTTCCGCTGCCCAATGGTAACCATGAAGTTCATCAACCTCGCCACCCTCGCGCTCGAGATGATGTTCGCCCCGCGCGGGACGGAGATGGGCAGCATGGTGGATATCCTTGGCGTGGGGGTGATCATCCGCGGCGAAAGCGGCATCGGCAAAAGCGAAAGCGTTCTGGCACTGATCGAGCGCGGGTACAGCTTGGTTGCCGATGACATCACCAAGGTCACGCTGGTGGACGGGCGGGAAGTGGTAGGCACCAGCGCCGAAGTAACGCGTGACCACATGGAGGTCCGTGGCATTGGCATCATCAACGTCGCCGCAATGTTCGGCGTCAAGAGCATCCGCCACGAAAAGCGCGTGGACCTCGTCATTACGCTCAAGTCCTGGAACGAAGTAGCAGACGTGGACCGTCTCGGCTTGGAGCAGGAATACGTCAAGATCCTCGGTATCGACGTCGCGCACATCACCCTCCCTGTGCGGCCGGGCCGCGATCTGGCGCGGTTGATCGAGGTTGCCGCCTTCCAGACCAAGCTCAAGTCCGCGGGCTATAATCCGGCCAAGGAGCTCAATGACCGGCTCATTTCCCGAATGGCGGCGGCGGCCAAGCTCTAGAATTTACTGGCGTAGCCTGGCCTCTTCGGTTTACAATAGCCGGAAGACCGAATGAGTGCGAAAGCAATAACGGGCGGCAGTTCTATCATGACAAAAGATTTCAAGGTCTCGAACAAGCTGGGCATTCATGCCCGGCCCGCGGCCATGTTTGTCAAGACCGCCAACCGCTTTAGCTGCGACATCTTCGTGGAGAAGGACGGGGAGAAGGTCAACGGCAAGAGCATCATGGGTCTGATGATGCTGGCTGCCGGTCCTGGCAGCAAGCTGACTGTCCAGGCCAACGGCCACGACGCATCCCAGGCGCTGGCCGAAATTGAAACCCTCATCAACCGCAAGTTCGACGAGGAGTAACCGATGCGCGGCTTATGGCTAACGTCGATATCGATGTCAAATACGTAGCCCACTTGGCGCGGCTGTCGCTTTCAGCCGAAGAGGAACAGAAGATCGGGGCGCAACTGAGCAACATCCTCGGCTACATTGAGAAGCTGAAGGAGGTGGACGTCACCGGGGTCGAACCCACCGCCCACGCGTTTCCTTTGGTGAATGTCACTCGGCCGGACGAGGTGCGCCCATCGCTCAGCAACGAAGACGCCCTGCGCAACGCGCCGTCCACGGCTAACGGCCTCTTCATTGTTCCCAAGATCGTCGAGTAAGGGGCTAAAATGGGGCACTTCGGACCATCCCATTTTCCATTGCCAAAACCGTTCCCGAAGCCCGGGTAGGAACGCCTCCTGCATGATGGTGATGGGTGAACCATTAGGGCAACGTAAGACCCCTGGCAAGGCCTAATGCCCCTGGACCTCATGCGCGCCTCGCCGGTGGGCCGGATGGCGGATGCGGTTTGGTGATAGTATTGCTGCCGCTAGCTGAGCGCAGCACTGACTCCAATCTCCGGTTTTCCAACTCGCAAAAACAAACCTGCGAACCATGCTATGGCTGCCCCGTTTTTATAAGCGGTTTTTCATACTTTGAGAACTATTCGGGAGCGGGTGGCGTGGAATTCCCAATGCTCGTGGTCGAGCAGGTGAAATAGTTTGTCCCGTTTTGGAGTTCGTGGACATCTTACCTGTAGATGATCGAAGTGGACGACCATGAATTGCTCGCGCAATACGCCGGCTCCCGATCGGAGGTGGCGTTCGCCGCTCTCGTCGAGCGGCATGTGAGCCTGGTCTATTCCGCCGCGTTGCGGTTCAGCGGCAACCCGCACCACGCGCAGGAAATCACCCAGGCCGTCTTCATCATCCTGGCGCGCAAGGCCCGCAATCTGGGGCGCGGCACCGTGTTGTCCGGCTGGCTGTATCAGGCCGCGCGGCTGGCGGCGGCCAACTTTGTGAAAGGCGAAATCCGCCGCAAACGCCGCGAGCAGGACTATATGCAATCCATTGCGACCGAACCGGACTTGGCGGCTTGGGAACAGGTCGCTCCGCTGCTGGACGAAGCCATGGGGCGGTTGGGCGAGACCGACCGCAACGCCGTCGTGCTGCGGTTCTTTGAAAACAAGACCACGCAGGAAGTCGCGAAGGCGCTGAAGCTGAACGAAGAAGCTGCACGCAAGCGGGTCGGCCGCGCCCTGGAAAAGCTGCGGAAATACTTTGCGAAACGCGGAGTAACACTGTCGGCGGCGGCTATTGCCGGCGCAGTGGGGGCAAATTCAGTCCAGGCCGCGCCGCCGGGCCTGGCGGTGACGGTTACGGCAGGAGCGGCGAAAGGCACGGCGATTTCGGCAACAATAACCACTCTGGTGAAAGGAACACTCAAGATTATGGCATACGCAAAACTCAAACTGGCGCTCGGTATCGGTATGGGTATCCTGCTGCTGGGCGGCGCAGCGACAGTAGTCCTTTCGATCGACGGAACCCGCCAGGGTCCTGCGCCGGGCGAGATTATCAAAAAAGCGCAGGAGAAATATGGGTCGCTGACCAGTTATAGCGATGCAGGCCGAACTGCAGCCACCATTAACGGCATGAGCCTAACGACCACATTCACGACCAAGCTGGCGCGCCCGGGCTTCTACCTGATCGAATGGGACCAGTCGGTCACGGGGAGATACACCAACAAAGGCGCTGTTTGGTCGGCCGGCGAAGGCGACTTTCTGCGGATGGGAAGCCGCGAGCAAAAGCAAGCCAGCCAGGAGACGGCTTTGTCCAGCGCCACTGGTATTTCGGGCGGCGCGGCGGCCCTCATACCCGGGACGTTCTTTGGCATGAATTGGGGCAATCAGCTTTCCGCTGCGTCGCTGAGCGCAAAGAGACAAGCCGACGAAAAAGTGGAGGATGTGGATTGTCACGTGCTGGCCTACGACTTGAAAGGCGTGGCGAGGACGCTTTGGATTGGCAAACAGGACTTTCTGATTCACCAGTTCCGGGCGGTAACGAGTGCCAAAGCGCTGCAGGCGGCGATGGATCAGGCCGTCAAACGCAATCCTGGATTCGCCGCTCATCTGCCGGCGTCCAAATCCCAGGGCACCACTTCTACTGAAACCCATGAGAATATCGTGGTAAACCAGACGATCGAGGCTAAGGACTTTGTTCCACCTGCAGCGGCGGAGTAGGGTTCTGGTGAGCATGCGTCCCACCGGGTCGCTCGCTTCCGTATCGGAGTCACAAATGCTTCCACTTTCCGAGCCTTTAGTCCCAAGCCGGTATTGCCCCGCCAAGCCCTGACCGTCAGCGCTCCAGGCAGTGTGGCAACCTCTTATCCGAGTCCATGCAATGAGGGGTTGGGCCAAAGAACCGCAGAGAAAAGAGCAATGGAGATAGCGCTCAAAATAATCACCATTCAGTGACATATTTTCAAGCGGCCGAGAGTGGCCTGTCTCTGCGTCCATCGCGTTTCTGCGGTTTAATATGCCTTTGTTCAATTGCATGGCTGCGGCTTATCCTGGCTCATTGATCATGCCTCCCGTAAAAATTTTAGCCTGTAAGATTTAGCGCATGGGAGTTAAGCAGAACCAGAAGCTACACCACAACTGCTTAAACCGCAGGGGCTTAACCCCACCTCATGGGACCGCCCCCGGGCCTATACCGACCTCCTGCCGGACTGCCACCAGGCTGCCAAGCGCCACGCCGGGACCTTTCGCCCTGCGGGTCCCTATTCAAGAAGTACATTTCCGACCACTTCCGCGCGCCGACCTAGTGGCAGGTGCAGTCTGCCATACGCAATGGCAGCGTACCCTCCGCCATCTCCCCGGTACCTCCCGCGAGCCTCACCGTGGTACCTCTGATTGCCGATCAGAGGTACTACGGTGAGGCCTCGGCGAGGCTATTGAGGTATCCGGTACCCAGGTTAGAGATCGTCGCTCAGAACTCCGCACTCCCGGGCGTCCTTGCGAACGGAATCACATCCCGGATATTCGGCACTCCCGTCAGGAACATCAATAGCCGCTCGAACCCCAGGCCGAACCCGGCGTGCGGCACCGTGCCGTAGCGCCGCAGGTCCGCATACCACCAGTAATCCTCGGGCTTGAGCTTGTGGAGCTTCATGTTCTCGTGCAGTTGCTCGATCCGCTCCTCGCGCTGGGCACCGCCGATGACCTCGCCAATCCCCGGCACCAGCACATCCATCGCGGTGACTGTCTTGCCGTCGTCATTCAGCCGCATATAGAACGGCTTGATCTCCCGCGGGTAGTTGAACACGGTCGCTGGTGACTTGAAATGCTCCTCGGTCAGGAACCGCTCGTGCTCCGATTGCAGATTCAGCCCATACTCCACCGGGAACTCGAACTGTTTGCCGGACTGCTTCAGGATCTCGACGGCCTCCGTGTAAGGCACGCGCACAAAGGGCCGCTCGACGACGAACTTGAGCCGCTCCTGCAACCCCTTATCCACAAACTTGGCGAATAGCGCGAGGTCCTCGGCGCAGTGCTCCAGCGCGTAGCTCGCCATGGCCTTCAGGAACTCCTCGCTCAGGTCCATGTCGCCCTGCAAATCACAGAAGGCCATCTCCGGCTCGATCATCCAGAACTCAGCGGCATGGCGTGCGGTGTTCGAGTTCTCGGCGCGGAACGTCGGGCCGAAGGTGTAGATGTTGGACAGGGCGCAGGCGAAGGTCTCCCCCTCGAGCTGGCCGCTTACTGTCAGGTAGGTCGGCTTGCCAAAGAAATCCGCCTGCGGCTTTTCATCGATGTTCCCCTTGAGGGTGGTGACACGGAACATCTCGCCCGCGCCCTCGCAGTCGCTCGCGGTGATGATGGGCGTATGTACATAGACGAAGTCCCGTTCCTGGAAGAACTGGTGTACCGCGAAAGCCAGCCGGCTGCGCACGCGAAACATGGCGCCATACAGATTCGAGCGGGGGCGCAGATGGGCAATCGTGCGCAGAAACTCCTGGGTGTGGCCTTTCTTTTGCAGCGGATACGTGGCGTCGGCCGTCCCGACCAGCTCGAGGCGCGTGGCCCGCAGCTCCCATTTCTGGCCCTGCGCCGGGGACGCCACCAGCTTGCCATCTATCACCGCCGACGCCCCCGTCGTAAGGTGGGCCAGGTGCTCCGAGCCGGGGGTACCGGAATCTACGACTACCTGCACGTTCGCGAGGCACGAGCCGTCGTTCAGTTCGAGGAAGGAGAAGCCTTTCGAGTCGCGCCGGGTGCGGACCCAGCCTTTGACGGTCACTGCTTCCTTCGGTTCGGTTGCCGCCAGGATGTGTTTAATTAGTGTGCGCATGTAAGTGAATTGGACGCTTCGATCTCGCCGCCAGCCTAGCCGATAATGTCCGCGCCGCAAGGCTCGACCCGGAATGGCCAACTCGACCACGGATGAACCTAAAAACGGCACTTGCGATCAACCGCAAAGAACGCAAAGAGCGCATAGAATGGGACTTGTGCTGATTCCGAACCAAAGACTGATTCACCAGCCGGGTGAATAGAAGGCTTATGCCGTCCATTCCTAACTACCTTTCTTTGCGATCTTTGCGTTCTTTGCGGTTAAATCAACTTCCGAATTTAGGATGAACGGAATCTCAGGAAAGCCCGACACTCCACGACTCCAACACCTCATCCCCCCTTTCTGCTTCCTCAAGTTTAGCTTCTCGGCATGGCCCGCCTGTCCGCTTCGCGCCTTCGCGCCTTCGCTGTTCAAAACCCGGCGGCCCACGGCCAGTGACAAAGTCGGGGATAAGGACTCCAACCTGAAGCTGTAGGAGACGACGTAAGGAAAAAGCACCCTCCCGCCGGACCTTCGACCTTGGACTTCGCACTTCGGACTTCGGACTTCAGACTTCGGGCCTTGCGGCGCGGCTTGGACCTTGAACTTTAACCTTTAGCCCTTAGACTTTAGCCTTTGATGCAATCGCTGCCGCCGTCATGTCCGCCGCTGCCAGACCTGCCCCCGCTCTTCTGGAACGAGGTTGCCGAGCAGGTTGCCTACTGGCAGGAATTCTTCGCGCAGGCGGCCCCCGGCGACGCTCGCCCCGACGAAATGCGCAAGATCTGCATCACCCGGATCAAAACACGCCTCAGGCACCTCTACGCCGGCAAGAAGAACGCAGGTCGCAGCCTCTTCGAGATGGCCCACTACGTCGCTTGCCTCACCGTAATCGAGTCGCGCAATTAGCCGCCCCGCTGACTACCCCCTCTTCAGCTTTCAGCTTTCCCGATTTCAGCCTTTCGGCCCCTCCCTCACCCTTTCTGCCCGCCTATACCACCTGCTATCTTCCATCTCCACCGAAAAAGCACCCTCCCACCGGACCTTCGACCTTGGACTTCGGACTTCGGACTTCGGACTTCGGATTTCCTTCGGCCTTCGGTTTTCGGACCTCGGATTTCGAGTAGCCTGCCCCCGCTCTTCTGGACCGAGGTGGCCAAGCAGGTTAGCGAGACAGCCGAGGAGCAAATAACACAGCCCCTCCATATATAGGGAAGGACAAGTGCGAAAACAGCGTTGGCGGCAACACATTCAGGGGCAATATGTTACGCAAATAGTTAACGTTATAGGCCCGCCGAGACCAGGCGGTTTGGCAGGGAAATATTTTGATGAATTGTTGTAACCCCTTGGGAATCAACGCCACTTTTTTTGGGGTTCGGCTTCAACTGCAACTTGCGGCAGGCAAGCGCAAGGCGGACACGTGGAGAAGCGACCCAGAACCTGTACCTTGCCGTGGAGTGCGTGGCACCCCGGCGGTTCTTCCAGTTCATGGGCGACCTGATGCTGTCGCTCTCCCGGCCGGTGGTTTTCATGGCTTTGGAGAAACGATCTAAGCTTAGCGCGCTGATCCGGCGGGATGGGATACCGATCTATGGCCAGCCTGCGCGAGAAGATTGAGGCGGAACTGGAGCAGATGAACAAGGCGCTACGGGAATTGCCGGGCGCGCGCCGGGTCACCGCAGGCGCGGCGGTAGGCAAATCAAACTTGTTGAACATTAATGCAGGTTGATGCAATCTCACGCCGCATATGCCAGCCACACCGGAGCCGTCATACAATGAACGAAACACCACCAAAACCAGTCAATTCACCGACGTTACGAAACATGAGCGACGGCTTTCCAATTCAAATCCCAGACCGTTTGCCAGTCCATATCGACCCATGCCCAATCGTTCAAGCGATCTTCGAAACGCGATTCGTCAGCCCCCAGCCGTGGGCCACCATGCCCGGCCTGCTGTTCGCACAGATACGCGAAAAGTACCCAAAGCAGAAAACTCTTCCCATGGCTCAACTGCCGGAGGAGCTGCGGCGGCAAGACCCCGCCTTGCTGATTCTGCCGCTGATCCAATTCCTGAGTGACAACTTCCTGATTCAGCTCGGCCCCCGCGTCGTCAGCCTCGTAACCAAACCCAACGCATACCCAGGCTGGTCAGCCATCGCGCAGGAGCTCAAGTGGTTGCTAGAGCGGCTGAAAGCGGCCGGGTTCGTGGGCGAGACGGAACGCCTGAGCTCCCGCTACATTGACTTCTTCGGCGGCGACATATTCACTGCGCTCCGTCTCGGCCTCCAGATCAACGACCAGCCCTTGCGGGGAACCCAAACAGACGTGACTACCATCTTGCGGCGTGACGCGCTGTCAATCCGATTACAGGTAACCAACGGTGCGATCGTTGCCACCAAGGAAGGCCCAACGACCGGAAGCGTTCTTGACGTGGACGGCTGGTTCGGGCCCCTGGATGTGGACCTGTTCGGAAATGGCCTGGACCGCTTTGCCGAGGCGCACCACGCAATCAAAGGTTTGTTCTTTGGCTTGATAAAACCGGAATTTCTGAGTAAATTGAATCCTACCTACGAATGACGACACTATCACTCCCAACTAAGTTGCCGTCTTACTCCTTGGCGGAGGGACTCCGAGAGCCTGCGGCGGCATCAACGGTTCGTCGCGGCGCGCCCGACGAGTGGGCGCGCGAGGAACTGCTGCTCCGCAAGCTGGGTCCGAAGGGGTGGGGCCGGGTGTACCAATTCCGAAACTACTATGAATCCGGCTGGGGCGAGGGCGGCCGCGTTATGTCACCCAGGGCGCTGGACGCATTTCTCCGGTTCCTGGAGCAGGCCACCTTTCCAGTGGACAAAACCAGCCCGAGCGTGTTCCTCACCGACAGGGGCGGCATCGAACTGTGCTGGGAAGACCCCAACGGCAAGTCCGTGCAAGTCGAATTTACAGGAACAGGTGCCGAGTTCTACAAAGCTGCTACCGATGAGGAAGGCGCCGTGGCGCTTGACGCTCTGACACAGTTGCCGAAGCTGCTGTCAGCGTAACCATGCCCCTCGCACCAACCGAGGACATCATTCGCGCCGTTTGCACTGACAAGTGGGATGGCGAGCGCCTCTCACCAAGCCTCTTCGTAGGCGCGAATATCTCCGTAAGCCGCCCTGCGGTCATCCCGCTGGCCGACCACTGGGACCTCTTCCGCCAGTACGTCCAAAAGCCCCCGGAACGTTGGCTCGAGCGCATTGCCCAAATCAACGTTGGGCACTTGCAGAAGATTGCCCGGTCCCACAGTCCTCCTGTCGCGCTGACGGTCGAGCCAAGGCCCGTAGACTGGAACCCCGCCCACGCCGAAATCCCGCAAAACATAACCCGCGGGCTCGCCAACAAGATCCTGCCAGAACTCACCCTCCACCGCCCGCCGAACCCGGCCCGGGGGTGATGCCAAAACCAGCTCGCAAAGACAGTTCCACCTGGCTCGCGCTGGTCCGGCGCGCATTCGATGTAAAGTGATGCCGGCACGGATACCTTACGGTCCCCACATTGCTGTGGCGGTTTGAAACCGACCCAGCCATATTCTGGGGGGCTGCGTGAGAGAACTGGTTTGCAATTATGCCATCGCTCGATTCCGCCCCTACCGCGAAACCGGTGAGTTCGCCAACGTGGGCGTCGTTCTCCTATGCCCCGAAGTGGACTTTTTTGGCTACCTCTTTGAGCGTCACAAATACAAGCGCATCACCGACTTCTTCCCTAAGCTCGACTCCAATATATTCAAAGCTGGTCTCAGCGGATTCCTAAAGGAGCTCAGCCGGGTCACCAGCAGGGACAATCAAGCAGCCCAGCTCGTCCTCCGAGACGAGGTCCACGCCCGCATCGCCGCCTTCAAGGAAGTGGTCCGCACACGCGAGACAATATTCCATTTTGGCGAGGTCGCAACGGTGCTGACCACCGACCCCAAAGCAAAATTGGACGAGCTTTTCAACTTCTACATCAAGCGCCAGTTCGCCAGCGACCGCGAGTACCAGGAAATCATCATGCGGCGCAGCTTGGCCGATTTCCTCCAGAGGATTAAGCTCGCTCCACTCTACAAGCTGGATCAGAAGATCGGCGACGATACTTACAACGTCGTCGTGCCCTTCGTGCATTACGAAGGAAACACCCCCAGCAAGGTCATCAAGCCCCTTCACCTCGCAAAAGCAGCCACCACCGAAATCTACCGCCATGGCGACGCCTGGATCTCGACGGTCCGCCGCCTGGGTCGGATCAAATGTCTTCCCAAGGAGTTCCTGTTCACCGTCAAGCAGCCCGTGGGCAACAGACAGCATGAGGCTGCCGCCCAGGAAATCTGCACCGAGCTTGAGAACTGCGGGACCAAGACCGTTCGGTTTGCCGATCGAGAGGCCATAGAGCGATTCGCCCGGGTTTGAGCAGCCGCGTGCGTCGTCAACCGTGGGCTCACACCCCGACCAGCCGCGCCGCCCCGCCCACTGACTACCGATTACTGATCACTGATCACCGCCTCTTCTTAGCCCGTGTTAGCCACTTCTGGCCACGAAAAGGGTGGAGTGGATGCCGGCATTTCGGGTCATGCGGGGGAGCAGGCTCCTCTATTTGGGCGCAGCGCCAGGGCTGGTGCCGCCGCGTGAGCGAGTGGCCGCGGGCGGGTAATGCGGAGAGATGATCCGCCTTGGTCTGCGGCAGGGCAGCGCTGAGGTTCGGCCGGCTGAAACGGGAGCAAAGCAGGCAGCGCTGAAATCCGAAGACCGTCCACCCTCCGCAGTTCTGCTACGGAAGCCGGGCTACGGAGGACGGGAAACCCGAAACCCGAAGGAAGGCCGAAATGCGAAATCCGAGCGGTAATTGCAAAAGCCGGGAATAGCCGCGAAAAAGCGCAGAAAGCGCAAGAAAAGGCCCTGTTCCCATCCCTTTTGCGGCTTTTGCGCCTCTTCGCGGCAGTCTCTGCAATGGGCTTTCGAGCTTTGGATAAGCTTGGCTGATCAAAAATGGGTCTTTGGGAGTGTTCTACTTGTATAGGACGGTACCAGGGTGG
>SESF01022613.1_pt1 | contig 13475 bp, 22 predicted proteins | sample 3171521 | NCBI WGS metagenome assembly SESF01 (sample SAMN10866945, study PRJNA518727) | freshwater metagenome | biome: subpolar coniferous forest; feature: holomictic lake; material: water; isolation source: holomictic Lake 227, 6 m and 8 m depth | place: Canada: near Kenora, Ontario | collected...
GAAAACTGCACTACTTCATCTTCTGAGGCTGCTACTGCTTCGTGAGTAGACACATAGGCTACCCCTGGATTGTCAAGGAATGTATAGTTGTGGGTATACCCAGCCATTACATCCACTATTAAATTCTCTAACTCAAATAGAGTTATATTACTTTTTAATTGTGTCATCTGCTTCTAACTCCTTGGCTATTGCTGTTGTTGTGTTCCAAAAATAATTTAACATGGCTCTAACATGGTTTTTAAGTTCAACCGAGTAATCCAAAGTTTCTAGGGTATCTAAACAAATTGGCATACAAAGACTTAAACAAGTTGACAAGTCTTCGAAGGTTTCACAACTATAAAGGCCCTTAAAGATGTTAAGGCTTTCTTCTGACAAGAAGAGTAATTGATTAATCCTAGCTAACTCACAATTATATCCAGTAGACCCATAAGAGTTAATAGCTTTCTCAACAGCATCGCTAGGAACAAAGTTAGCAGAATAAATATCAAGAACGGCTGAAATATACTGCCCTCTTTTATCTTGTGGTATACCATGTTTTGGGTTTACAATAGAATACTCAAAGTGTGAATTATTAAAGGCTGTTGTAGTAAAGATATTAGCCATAATAGCTTGTATTCCTAATGTCTTATCAGTAATCAAGCCACACTCTCTGACAAAATACCCTCTAGTTGGTGTGCATCGTAATAAATAAGCGTCTGGGCTTTGGTATGAGTGATGCCCATGGTTTGCTCCATCTATATTCATCATCCAGCCGAACATACAAACACCGCTTGGTGCTGCATAAGAGCTTGAACTCTGTTCTATGAAAGGCTCAATAAAATACTTTGTAAAAACACTACTTCTAGTTTGAGTAGAAGAAATTACTGTTTTATCCTTAAACTCTTTTACAAAAGAAGTAATTGCTTTTGCATTAATTGGTATATTTGTCGGTACTTCTGGCTTTTCCCAACCAAACGACTTACCCTCCGGGTTAAAGTGCGTAAAGTACGACGAGGATAGTCTCGGACGGTTACGATAAGGAGTATTATACCAAAGGCTGTGCATAGAAGCCATCTTGAAAATAAAGCTTTTCTGTAAGCACTCTGGTATTACAAACTCTTTTTGGAATATTGGAATAGCGACAAGAGAAATAGCGTGACTTAAATAATCTCTCATGACTCTGCTCTTATATGCCTCGTCATCTGATAGTTTTTTCTTTTCTTCTCTTGTAACAATCTTAAGGGTTTTAGAAGCATTGTAAACAGCGGTGCAATTTCTAACTTCTTTGGCTGTTCCTTCTACTAAAATAAACTTATGTTTTGTATACACTAAAGAGGGGTCAGCTGCTTTAACTGCCTTTAAAAACTCTGCATCTTTATCAGACAATTCAATAAATATATTATTGGATTCTGTATATGCATCGGGTGCATCACTTTCAACCACTACTGGATAGCTTTGCTTTGTTAGTACTAAACTTATATTGTGGTTGAGCGTAAGAATGGCCGCTCCCACAAAGTTTTGTACCGGCGATAATGATAGCGAAGAAGGGTTAATAATAGCTGAAATAAGCCTAATATAACCAAAATTAGAAGTATAACTACCAGTTAAGTAACTTCTTTTGATAGTTAATGAAACCTTTTTACCGTGAAACTCCAAAGAGTTTAAGCGAAAGTATGATTTCTTTACATACATCTGCACTTTACTGTTATTTGACCAACCGTAGTTATTGTAATAGGAATAATGATTCTGTGACCCTTTGCCTAGAGTAGTAAGCGTTCTAGTATTTCTAAATAACTCTGTTAAACCATTTTGTTGTGCTTTGTCTAAAGAGCTTTTATATAGAGAAACATTTTCTATGTATTCTATTAATGAAGTATGGTATGGCACAGTAGATACGGTTTCTAACTCCTTGTCTCTAAACTGAAACATAATTACAGTTCTCTTATCAAAGAGAGCCGTAATATTTGTAACGGTTATTGCGCTAGAGAGCACTTCTTTATATAAAGAGGGTAAAAAGGCCTCTAAATGTTTTTGTAGCATATCAAAAGCTTTATCTGTTGTCCTAGTAATAGAAGGAAGCTCTACAACAAGATAGTCAAGATTTTCAAATGAGAACAAAGATGTTGTATCGTTCTCTAGAGTGGGAACATTTCCAGGTGATTTTGGCTCTGAATGAGTAAGTATAATATCATTAAAGGATATACCTACACCATTCTGTAAATTAATAAGAACCTGACAAAATGCTGTAATGCCCTCTACGGTTGTATTAATTTGAACCTTATTGGTTGTTTCTAAGTTTATTGTCAGTTCTAACATTCACAACTCCTGTGGACTTGGTAATAAAACCTTGTAAATCTCTGAATACGAAAGTGGAAGACAACTCAGACGAAGTAGACTTCTTAGGATATAAGATCTCAATCGAAAAGCCATTTTTGTGAAATGGGCTTACAACTGGCATCCAAAGAGCCGTTCCAGTAATAAATACAAGGTCTATATTAGCAAAGTCATATGCTGGCATATCTTCGCTATCCATTAACATCTTATACATAGATCGCCACACAGCTTGAAATATAACATCCATATCTTTTGTGCTAGCATCATACGGAACTTGTAAAGGTGTCCAACCAAGGGCTTGTAGTGAGAATAGAAATTTCTTATTCTTATTTCTATACTCAACAGATTTGTTCTCCATGAAAGCCAAGTCATACTGGCTAACACAGAGCGCACCAATGACTTCTCTCCCATTGGCGGCGTGATTTAGGAGTGCTTTAAAGTCAATTCTCGTTTTAGTATCTGACATCTTATTAAGATATCCGGCGAGATTAGAGTTGTTGACTACAACAAGACATTGCCTATTTGACATAGTAATTCTCCGGTTTAATATGGAAGAGGGTTTACTTCTGAGAGGTAGATAAATCTTTTCATCTCGTAATCAGAAATCAGATTAATTCCTGGCATAGGGTTATTAACATCAGCATATGCTGATGTTACACTACCCGCTGTACTTTTTTCATAATAATCGAATAAGGAATTAACAAGCTTCTGCTTATCTGGATAAACGGCTCTATTAGAGTGAGGGGCATTTGGTCTAGTTAATGCCATATCATGGGCTACAACGAGAGGATTTACTCGTTTATACATATTTACATATGTAGTGTGCGATGGGAGCGCATTTCTCTGATTCATCTGTAATTGTAAAGTATATGTTGATATACAATCACTTGGGTTAAATAAAATAGGAGAAGTGATGTGCGGGGAAGAAAATATATTGCTTTCTTGGTCATCTGTAAAGGTAAAGTACAAATAAGACCACAAAGCAGTATATTTTTTAAACAAATCGGGAGTTTTATCTAACATTCGACTTATTTTATTCTCTACAACATACAATAACTTCTTCTTTTCTACCGAAACTGAATCAAGATTAGATATAAAACTATTTTTATTACTAATATATGGTAGATCAAGCTCTTTTTCTATATCCGACTCTGCTTGAAGGACTCTATATCTAGTTACTTTCTCGTCTTTCTGAGAGGCAAGAGCAAGTTCGATTCGAAGCTTTTTAATCATAAGAACCCTCTAAAGTATGTGGGTTGTTCCTTAGTCGGTTATTCCACTCAGAAAAGAACGCATCATCTGGTTCATAACCAAGTTTTAACAGTTTGTGAAACCTTCTCAAAGATGTTAACTGTTGCGGTAATTGCTCTTCGTTTGCGTAAAAGCGTAACCTTCTCATACAAACATCTACTAAGAATTCTGGAGTAATGATAATCTCTGAAATAGAAACAGCAGCGTGATTAACACTGAACTCCACACCAGCTCTTGATAAGTTAAGATCAAAAGCGTTGATAATCTCACGAATAGAAGAAGCATAAGTATCTACATAAGTATGCTTACCATACTTAAGGGCTTCTGCTTTTAAATCTCTTGATGGAAAATTAGAATCATATCCATAGGATATAATTTGAATATCTGGCTTAGTTTGTTCGCCCAATATCCGTGTAGTTGGTTCTTCTTTCTTAAACCTGTCAATATAACTACCCTCAATATTAGCTACCTTAAACGCAGCAAAGGGAGTACTAAAGCGGGTAAGGCCTTCATAGTCAAAGCCTAAATCATTAAAGACCGTTTCATGCTCCGTTTTTGATCCGAGATAATAAATATCCAGGTCACGGAGTCTTGTCTTATCAAAAATAGCTCTCATAGCACCACCAGCTAAAGCATATCTACCTATTGGTAATATACAAGAAGAAGCTAGATAATCTAAGTATGCCATGATAGTACTATCAACTATTGGTATATTAGTTCTTGCTTGGTTGTTTCCTACAAACATTAGGGTATCTCCAATAAAGCTTTCATAGAGACTGGGAATAAAGGTTCTACTAGGCTCTTAACTGCAAAGCCATAGTTTTGAATCTCTCGTTGCGCATGACTATCAGTTCGTAGCTTGATGAAGTGAACAAACGCCTGGAGGCTACCAGACATATAGAACTCTGTATTCATACCTTGTGGTAGAACAGTTCTAGCCTGTTCACGACAAACTCCAGCTTCAATCATATCATTATATAAACCTAAACTATTTATATAATGTGCTTCATATTCTGCCATACAACATTCATTTTCTTCTACCGGCTCTGCCTTAGAACCTTGCTTAACATTATCAGCACTTTGCCTAAAATATGATGGAATATACCAATCATCTGCCGTCTGAACATAACGCCCCGAAATAGTATTGATACTAATACCAACCTGATGCTTATCAAACTGGCCCTTAACAAAGAGCGGACATTTCACATGAAAACTAAGGAAGGCATGTCTAAATGGACTATTTCCAGAAATTACTTGTTTACCATTACGCCTAACTAAAAGTAGGCCCGTAGATACTTCAGCGCAATAAACTTTCCCTGAATAATCTACCCAAGTATTATGTTTTCCAGCATCATTAAGTCGAGGTTCGGTTGACCTATTTAATACCATTAGTTTGAAACAATCGCCTTGTTTAGCGTTATAAACTACATTCTTATCTAACAGTGTCCCAAGTCTTTGAAAATCTTTAGCTAACTGTTCAGACACGGTAGAATATGTATATGACCCTCGTTTAACAGAACCGTCTGTTGCTAATAGGCCATTAAATAAGCCAACTAAAAATAAAGTAGACTTGGTATTAAGCACACTATCCAAAATTTGCTTTGTTTTTGAAGTCCTTGTAAATAATAAATCTGAATTAACAACTGAAATTTTAGTTCCACCAGTAGTTGTTGTAGTTTCAGTAAATGAGGCATTTAGAGCAGTTAATACTGAACGCAGTTCCGCAAGCTTTCGTTCCTTTTTCAAATGAAATGTAATTCTATTAGTAGATGCTCTACTACCATCTCCCAAGAAGAAACCATATAAAAAGCCCTCACCATATGTGCCATCTGTTGATCCAGATTGATATTTCGCCGTTGTTTTGACTCTATATTGCTTGTCGAAAGAGTCTTCCGCTGTTAAGAAATCATAATCATGGAACGAAGTAGCTTTCCTTCTTGCTACCCATAACCTGTGATTAGGTGTAACGCAAAAATCAACTTGTCCTTGAATAACTTGCAGCATTTTGCCAGAATAATCATCAGCTACAAGTCTTTTTGGTAGTTCAAATATAAAAGTGCCGTCTGGATTGACCGCTGCTAATTTATCTGTTAACAATACCTCGCCCCAAAATTTCCAACCAAAATTTGTAAAAACTTCAGTATGAGCATCATAGCAGGTATGTCCTTCTCTCGCAAGGTAATTGATTAGTTTCTCATCTTCCGGCGTAAATACTGCTTTCTTCTTACCCATAGAAACTCTAGCAGCATTCACAACAGATAGGTCACTACCCATCGCATCTACTAGCTCTACAAAGCCATTATTCCCCACTGATATCGTTGTCATCTTTCACCACCTCCAAAATAGCGTTATTGTTTTTCTGACAGTAATGCAATGCTATATAAATAAGCGTTAATACTCCTACTTGTTTCCACTGAATAACAGAAGCAAAAAGTAGCATAACAGTATAAACAAGCACTATTACTTTTCCAGGTCCGAGAAAGAAATCTAGAACTTTAGCTAGAGTTATCTCCCAGGCTTTTGGGTGAGCCTTAAACTTAAACTCGGACATTTGTTGTCCTCCTAGTGGTTCATGTTAATTCGCTTAGTCCACATTATAGCATCAGCTAGTTCGCAATCTTCTGCTAGCATGGCTTGATGTTTTTCAGCGAGTACCTTAGCTTTAACAAATTTCTCAACGGAGTTCTCTTTTAACCACTTGCTTATGATTTTTGACTGAGCCTTATTAAAACAACTAGGCTCGCCCTTGAAAATAGAAATAATCTTTAATGTGGATGCTATCTCTTCGTAATTAGGGATGTAAGTATCATCCCTCCAATCAACCAAATCGAACTGCATTTTTACTACTATAATCTTTTTAGTCTGCGTCTGTCTCATCTGGCCAACTCACTTTCAAAGAGTTTACAGCTTCTGTCCAAGCAAATAGTGCTTCCGTTTCAGTTTGTTTTGCAGTTATCCCAACGAATAAAAATAACTCTCTGTTTGCTGGAGTTATTAGTATGTTCTTAACAGAAGCAATAGCACCAGGATCTTTGGCTTCTTTTAGTGATTCGATAACCCGAATTACAAAGAAATCTAAATTTTCTATTGGTATCTCAAGAGGCTCGTTTGAGTCAGCTTTAATTTTTCTTTTGGTCATGAAATACCTCTACACTTATTTCTTAAGTTACTTTCCACTCTTTGTATTCACCACCAGTAGTAAAGAATCTCACGATGGAAATATCCGACCGTTTTATAACACTCTGGCACAACTCACAGGGAGCAGAAGCAGAGGGCATCCCATCTGCACCCTCTCTGTAAATGTAAAGAATAAGTTTTTTATTTGTATAGTTTGGGCTATACTTGATCTTGTCTAGGGCGCATTGCTCTGCATGAGTAGCCTTTCTATACTCAACGAGTTTATTGTTTACTACTTTAATAAACTTGTTGTCTGGTCTACTTTTGTAATATTGATTGAATCCAATAGATAGGAGTCTGCTGCCAGCAAATATAGCGGCTCCCATCCTCTCACGCTTTAGAGGACCATCAGAATAAGATGAGGCCACTTTCGCAGCCTCAAATCCCTTCTGTATCCTTGTTGGTAGTTCGTTAAGAGAACTTACTTTGATCGGAGAACTATTATCAATAACCACGCCATCCGCTCCTATTCCCATTAAGGTATGCTAGACGCTCGGCTTCTCTGGTAGTAATACGATTGATCATGATATCCAAATCAGTTTCCATCTTACTGAGAAGATCAATCGTAGATGGGTTACCATCTTCTTTGATGAAAGTAAGTTGTGTTTTGTGTGTATGTTCTTTCAATGCTACCAAAGAACCAAGCAGGCTCATTAGAACCCCATGTCTTTATACTGTTTTGCAACAGTCATTACCCTGATGGGATATGAGAAGTTAGGGACATTAACTCTACCGTCTTTCTTACCAAGCAAAGCCGCAGAGTTACTACCGCCCCAGAAATAGGAGTGTAGAGCAAAGGTATAGTTGGTGGGATCAGAGACACCCATCTCTACATATGAACTATGTAGGTCTGACAGGTAACTAAGGCCAACAATGATAGATGTAACAGGATTATATAGTTCATCTGAACTAGTAGATCGTCTTTCTACTCTGAGATAGGGCTTAGCAGTCCCAGGCATTACCTGAGTTAAACCCTTGGCTCCACAACTTGAGGTAGCTCTAATATCCCAGCCACTCTCTACTTCGATTAATCCCATTGCGATATGTAACGGAATATTTTTAGCCGTTGACATCATCAATAGTGTATTACATACCTCAACCTTAGTTTCGGCAGGAACCTTAGTTCCTAACTTCTCGTCAACTACTTTAAGCAGCTTTCCAGGAAGCCCTTGCTTCTCCATTGCAACGAGGACTAGATTCTGTTTCTCATTCTGAGACTTAACCGCTTCCATAACTTCACGGTATCCATAAAAACCACCAGCCGCTACCAAAATTGGTGCGATAGCTGTGATTGCGTTCAGTTTGATAATAGATTTTGTCTTCTTTTCAAGTAATTCAAGAACACTCATAGTAAAACTCCTTAAAATAGTTAATGGCGGGATGAACCTAATGCTGTGGCCCATCCCGCCATCACTAACTTAATTCTAATTACTCAGCGGCATCGTCAGAAGCCGTGCCACGCAGACGGATCATACCATTTTCGTCAACCCCCTTGCCTTCAGCAATCTTCATTGCGGCGGCAACAACAGTATCAGTGTCTAGATCCTTGAAAGTTTCAAGAGCAGAGGTGAAGCCCTTGAGAAGCATATCAGCGGAAACAGTTCCGTCAGTAGAGGCAGAGGCGAAACGGCAAGCAAGCTTAGCCGCAGTAGCGATAGCAAACTTGGTCTGCTTTACCTTGCTACCATCACCCTTCTTCGCACGACCAACAGGCTCCTTGATCTTGGCAGTATTGAGAGTGCTTACAGCGTTATTAACATAATCAGTGACAGTTACGCCATTGGTTTCGAGGTAGTTAAGGACATCCTCACCGTTGGGAAAACCCTTGAGGCGAGCAACGAGAGAAGTCTCAACCTTCTCAGCGGGAGCATTGAAACTCTTGCCCATATCAAGAACACCACGAAGGGTTTCGATACCCTTGCGAGAAACAGTGATCTGACCAGAGTTGTTCATGTTACCAGAGATAGCTACGGACATATTGGCACGGGTAGTACCAGTGTTAACGAGAGTGATGGTGATGTTAGATGCGGTCATGATGACCTCCTTAAAGGTTGTTGTATTACATTCGGGATACTAATAATAATCGTATTAATAGGTTAAATTACAGATAATACTGAGAAACAATTTGATAGGTTTTAGAGTTTTTAACCTCTACAAGCCTTTTTACTTCCGTACCGGCTATTCCTCGTCCAATAGCATTTGAACAAGCTATTGTGACTTCACTGAGACTACTAAAAGTCCCAATGTTTGTGCCATTAATAAACACGATGAACTGATCTGAGGTCACTACTTCTCCTCACTTAAAGACTGAACAAATCTATCTAGTTCAGTATGAAACTCCTCAAGAGTTCCGTTATTGGAAATAGTTATGTCGAAAGGATAATCATCTGGATACCCGTTCTCCGAAGAGTGTGAATCTATAATAGATTCGTTGGGCCGTCTTATTTGGCGGATGTTATCGTTTGACACAACCCGAACAATGTAAAAGCCGTTCATAGTACCACCGTCTAATTCATTCTCATATCTCCCATCAGAAATATAGATGTTTGTTTGTTGGTTATGACGATCAGCCAGACAAAAGGTTCTGTTAGTAAAGATGTCAGGGTCTTTGGCTCGGAAGAAGTCTCCCATAGTTGTAAGGAACTCACGATCCTTGACCTTTTCCAATCCCATTACAGTTTGACAGAAATACATCATGTCGTATATAGGTTTTGCAAAAGACATCTTAACCCCGCCATATTTGGAGATTAGATACTTTACGGCCTCGTCCTTGCCCGTTCCTTTCTTACCTGAAATCATTATTCTCATATGTCACACCTGAATTATATGTATGAAGAAAAAAGAACCTGTTAAGAAAACCAAGTTACTTACTAATAGCCTTGTTACTATTGGACGAAGTCAAGCGGAAGAAATTGTTATAGCGTTGCTTAGACTTAACTTTCCTGGTATCAAAATAGAGCGAAATGACAAGTCTGTTTTAGGTAGGCAAGAGATTGATGTTCACTTAGTAGACTACAAGATAGCCATAGAAATTGATGGCATCACACACAGCCGCCCAATCTTTGGGGCTATTAGATTTGCAGAAAGCCAGGAACGAGACAAGAGAAAAGAAGCGAGACTTCGTGACCTTGACTTCTTATTATATCGTATAGACATTGGTCAAGTAGAAAAGGAAAATTTGTATTCTTTTCTCAAAAACTACCTGTCTACCAGCTTAATACCTGATTTGAAATCAGTTATCCTATCAAAAGCCCTTTCTTCACAGCGGCTGTCTGAGTAGACTTAAACCAAGAGTCAAGCCATTCTTTATCAAGGCTCTCTTGTAAGGTGCTATTTGGTAGTGATACAGTCATTAACTTATTGTATCGATACGTTAGATACTCCTGTGCCCACTCAAACTTAATGTTCTCATCAAATCGAAGATTACAGTAGACAGAAGCATGCTCACAAGGGAAGATTAACTCTCCTGTATCAAGCAACTCAATAGCCTCGTCAATGATACGAACAGCATGATACATGGCCTTACGATCAAAGGCTCCGTCTTTAGCGGCGGCTTTAGCTCGCTCACCGTATTTGGCAATCATCAACTCAACTCTGGCTGTCCACTCGTAGAATGATACCAAACACTCAAACTGTTTGTCAAGAATCTGATAGTAATCAACGGTATCACCAGCATTGTTTGTTTTCTCACCCCGTGATATCATTTCTGGGTATTGATCGCATAACCTATCAAGAGCGATAGAAGCATAATTACCATCTGTATACTCGAAAGCTTTAGTGCTTTCATCTACAGAGTGGTATGCTTGCCAGCGTTTCAGATCATCAAATAAAGCCTTCAACATATTAAGAGAAGCACCCTTTTCAGAGTAAACTCTTGCCTGTTGCTTGGCATAACCCACGAATGGCATGATGTTCTTGCTCACCAGACGGTGCTTGTTCGCACGAAGTTCCTCCCAGGCTGGGGAAGTCTCGATGATGAATTGATCAGGCGTAAATAGCATCTCTATAGCGTTAGTCTGTTGCTGACCTAACAATAGAGTGAACTTACGCAAAGAGAAGAACTCGGTATCATCAGGAACATGTTCTCTATAACAATCGGGAGCATCTGTGATAAGTTCTGATAGAGACTTCGAATAGACTACTTTGTAGTCGGTATCAGAGCCAGCATGACTTGTGCCATATAACTTAGATCCGTGGATGCTCTTAAAGATTGTTTTCATCCTAGCAACCTTTCGTCAAAGAAACTCTTGTAATAAGGGCTGTGATCAATAAGATCAGCAGCAACTTTGAGCAGTTCGTGCGGTGTGATAGCCTCAACTAGCTTTACTTTGTTGTCATCACTATCTTCACCTATCACAGTAACCTTAATATAATCATAGTTACCTTGTTCGCAATACTTAAACTCTACTGACATACTACCTCCTGGGTTAGCATTGAACAATGTCGAATTGGTGCCTCTTAGAGAAATGAACATCTTCCATGTCAGATGCCCTGAATACAGCGTTCATAAAACTAAGCTTTTCCTGGTCAGTCCTCTTAGGATTCCAAGAGAGCCTTCTGCGAACAAACCAACTAGCGTGTTCTTCTGTGTTAAAGTATATGATACCCTGTTGATAAGCGGTGTCCTGGAAGTGCGCTATGTCAGCCACTACCTCAACTGGAACCATCTTTTTTGTTGGGTATCTATAAGTTTTGGGCCATCTAACTTCAGAACCTGTCGTTAGACACAGTATTTTATACATCATCTACTCCTACTATTTGAAAGTATTCTTTCCTTACTATAAGCTTTGTTTCCTCTAGATCCCATTCAAATCCATCAGCATCCTTGAATTCTGACCAGTAATTTATATACTTTATTGCGTCACCTTTTGAGGTGAACACATTTAAGTATTCGTGTCTCCTGCGATGAATTTCCTCAACTTCGTACTGGTTATAAAAAAACTCATAGTGACCGGGGAAATGACTATCCCAATACATACATTGGCCAGTGGGTAAATGTAAAATCTTACATTTCACTTTATACCTCCTATGGTTCTCCTGGATGGCCAGGGCAAGTAGCACAGATACTAAAGATACCAGGAATAAGCTCCGAAGCGTTCTCATCAAAGATGCTACCAAATTTCCCGTGGCCTTCATAGTCGAAACAACAAGCTGTTAGATCACCATTCCACAACACAATTCCCATTTGCTTACGAAGGAATCCGCATTGAACCATAGGATCAGTTAGAGCAGGTGCAGTTAAAACGAGATTGTTAATCTTATTATCTTCGGGTAGATCTATTTGTCCACCTAAGTTAAGAACATCATTACTACCCACCATATCATAATGGTATTGTGTAACGATACCCTTAGCTGTACATTTCTGGAACAGTAATATCCTCTTAGCCATTTCAATATGACCTGAGATAGTTAAAACTTGTAACTTGACACCTGCTAAGCGGTCTATCAAGTCATCTGTTAGAACATCGCCGTTTGTATTGAGGAACGGTAAGATATTATTTTCATTTAAATATCTAATAAAATCTACTAACTGAGGATGTAGAGTGGACTCTCCATAATGATGTATCCCTACCCACTCAGTCTGGCCTATTTGGTGAAGAACTTCAACCGCCCTTTTGAGTGTATCAAAAGACATGAAGCCCTTTTCTCTCACCATAGTAGGTATACCACAATAGGCACACCGCCTATTGCAATGGTTAGTTAATTCAATTTGGACAATTCGCTTCATATAAGTGTTCCTAAAAAAGATGGTTGGGATGCTAGGATTCGAACCTAGAGTGAGTTACCTCGGCAGAGTCAAAGTCTGCTGCAATACCGTTATGCGACATCCCAGTTACTTATTGTATCGAATGATACATATCAGAATCTACTTGAAATCCACGAACACCATCTAAGTATTGTCTGATATACTACTTCGTGCCAATTCATAGACATTTTGGGTTATCCTCTCGCTCAAATCTGCGGTTTAGGCTGATCAGGGTTTGAACAGCCTCAACCATTATATCGTTATTCATACAGATTTGACCAGTTCTTAATTTAGCTATCTGCTCTAGGTAAAGCCGCATTCTCTCAGCTTTCTTAGTATAACCCTTTCTCTTGCCAGTCATTACAGCTCCCTAATATCAAACAATACCTGATGTAACTTAATAGTTCTGATATGGTATTCGTTTAGCCAAACAGCATCTTCATCTTGAAAGCCACTCCAATTACCGTTACTATAAATATACATCCTAGGACGATTATGTGGTTCATCAAATCCTAAAGATTGCTCAATATAGTTTTTTATCTCCGCTACCTTTGATTTTGCTTTACCACTGTAAAACTTAGCCTGCGCTAAATCAGCGGTCCAATGGCAAACACCACTATTCGTTCGAAAATACATCGTACCGTCAACTATGATAGATACTACAGTCTTAATTCGCATTAGTCCTCCTCAACTTTAATAGATAGTTTAGCCGCTTTTCTTTCACGCTTGTTCTCGCTGTGTTCTTGAACACTGTTCTGACAGGACTGACAAGAACACCTAGTAAAAGGATTATCCTTCTGCTGTGCCTGCTTTAATACCCATTCAGGATCGTGTAAAGCAGAAGAGGTCCATTTAAGTTTAATCTCTCTGATGCGGTTCTTCTTAACCCGTTCCTTATGATGACGATTTTCAGCACGGCTCATACTATCTCCTAATAAACAAACAACCCTCACAATAAGGGCTGTTGTTAGGCTCTGACGAGTATTAG
>SESF01005836.1_pt1 | contig 13473 bp, 16 predicted proteins | sample 3171521 | NCBI WGS metagenome assembly SESF01 (sample SAMN10866945, study PRJNA518727) | freshwater metagenome | biome: subpolar coniferous forest; feature: holomictic lake; material: water; isolation source: holomictic Lake 227, 6 m and 8 m depth | place: Canada: near Kenora, Ontario | collected...
TTCATTGTGAATTTGATGCCAACGATAAAAATTTGCTTTGTTGTCCCAGATCATTTCAATACTAAGAGAATTGATTGATGAATCTGGCGTAGCAAAATTTTTTAACGTTTGATGCTCAACCATGTGGCGACCAATCCATTCTTTATTAAGCGGCCCTTCCATCGAACGGGGCTGTATCGCCACACCATTACGAGCAATGGTCTGTCTTTCCGTGTTGTGACGTTGGTCATGTGCGGATAGCCACGCTTTCAACCCATTCTGGCTGTCAAATTCCAAATCGCCAAATGGGGTGATAACCATAATTAAGTATAAAAGAACGTAACTTGACCACGCGCACCGGCTCCGCTAATACCATCAACATTGCCGATACCGCCTGAGCCACCACCGCCTTGAATTAAACCATCATTAAAATATGTTGCTGTGCTGCCGCCATTAGGGGATGCGCCGCCATTACCTCCTGGAAGTGCTGAACCACCGGCTGTACCTGAACTGCCTTGCGTATTAGTTGTGCCGCCTGATGCAGTTCCACCAACGCCAAATGCAGTTAAAGTTGTTCCTGCGTTGCCGCCATTAGCAGTCATAGACACGCCAGTTCCTGAAACGGATGACGCACCTCCAGAATTTCCTGCCGTAATGCCAACACCAGAATTTACGGCTGCGCCGCCTTGCCCTACGGTATAAGTAAACGTTGAAATACCAGCAACGCTAACTGATTTTTGACTGTAGCCGCCGCCGCCACCGCCTGCACCGCCACTAGCACTGCTTGTTCCAGATACAGCACCTGAACCACCGCCGCCCCAAATGCTAATAACTACGGTTGACGCTCCTCCAGGAACATTTTCTGTTGCTCCTGTGCCAGTAGTATAAGTACGGGTTAAAGCGCTAAACGCTGATCCGCCTAACAGCATTGCGGCTATTCCACTCATTAGGTTAACCCAACGCCTGAAATAGCAAATGTGGGGGTAGCGCCGCCCAAAATGCACAAAAGGGTTGCTAGGCCGTATTGCGCCAAAATTCGGTTACCTGTACTAGCAGTACCGGCAAATCGTAACGTTACACCTGAATTTTGCGTAATTGTTTGATTAGATCCTGAGTTGTTAAACACAGTTACAATATCGCCGGGGCTAAAAATGGAAATTGGCACGTTAACGCCACCACCTGTAATGCTGATGTGTTTACCAACGTCTGTAGCCACCAACGTGTAATTAGCAGTTTGCGTGTTTTGCGGGATGTTTATGTAACCCGCCGTATAACCAAGCGCCGCATTAACTTGTGCGCCGGTTACAGAAACGGCCTGCGTCTGTAACTGAAACTGCGTACCGTCATGTACAAATTGGTAAATACCACCAGATACAATTTGGCCAGAAGCCAAAGCGGACAACGAACTGGTTTTGATATTGACCGCGCCCAGACTGTTAACATTAATAGTCGTAGCGCCGGTATTAGTACTGGCAACTTTAACAAGCAACGTTAAACCCGATCCGTAAGCAATTACTTGCGGAGCGTTGACAGTAACAATCAACGCACTAGCCGATCCAGAATCAACATAGTAATTGTCAAAAGTCTGAAGGGTGTTAAGCGCCGTTGTTAGCGTGGAAACGTTGTTATCCAATTGCACCAACGGGATTGGCCCGGATTGGGTAGCAAATGTATTTAAGCCGGAAATTGAACCTGCCATATCACCACCGCCTTCTAAGTGCGTAATCCATCATGTTGCCGTTTAATTCATAGTTAGACCCTGAATTTACATATCCAGTAAGGCCAACATATTTGCCGTACCCACCTTGAGCATCGGCCAAAAACAACGAATACGATGAATTAGACCAAGTAACAATAGAACTAGAATTGTTTATCCAAGACGTAAGCGCCCCAGAATTGTTTACCCAAGCAACAGCGCCTGGAGTACCTACAAGAAACTGATTTGAAGCGTTAGGCGTGTCCAACGACATATAGACGCTGCCAACTGCCGTAGCCGTAATCTCAAGACCGGCCCTATACACTTCTTTGTCTGCCAAAGAATCTTCCATAGGCCACAAGGCTGTTACCCAACGGGTTAATGGCCCAGTGCTTGTATTTGAATACAACTGATACAGTTTATTGCCTTTAATACCGTACAACGCCGGTAATGACCCGTTCATACCCCATGTTATGAAGGTCAATGTATTAGTTGTTGCTTCTGTAATTGACGCAACGCCATTAGAATTTAGGGTTAACGTCGAATTGTAATTAGCAAACCACCACTTACTATCAAAATAGTTAGCAATGATGGTGCGTGTTCCAAAGTCGGGATCGCCAATTTGGCGAATCAAAAACGAAGCATTAAGGATATTTTCAACGCTGCATCCACCGCCCGATATTTGCAATCCACCTGAGCCAAACTGATTTACAACGTATTGGAACGTTCCATCAATATCATCTGAAATCTTTTCTGCCGTCACACCCGCTAGTTTGTATACGCCGTAACTGTTAGCAAACATCAATTCCCGGTTCATCGTAAATACGGAACCCGGCTGATCGCAGCCAATGATTGCTTGTACGTTTAATACACTAAACACCGGGGCCGGGGGTATGGCATTGGTTGGAATGTAAACGTCTGAAATTACAAAAATGGACGATTTAGCCAACAAATACAAATAACCGTTAGAACTTAACATACGCGTTAACTGGCCGCGAATCTGCGGGTCAGTTAATTGCTGAACCAGACTGCCGTCTACTAAAGTAAAGTCTGTGTAATCATTAATAGCAGAAACATACAGCGCTCTATCTGAATAAATCCAAACCCTGTTTGAAAACACCGCAATGTCTGGCGATGTTAAATATTGCGCGTAAGGCGTTGTAGCGTTTTGTGGCAACAAGCCAGGACTTAACACAGTGCCAATAATTGTAGCCACAGTGGGCGGCGAAGCAAACGTGGTCTGCCACATATTGCCAACGGTAATAGTGCCTACAGTTGTGGCTGATGACAAAACAGCAGTGCCATAAGGAGACGTAGCATTGCCCGGAGAACTTCCCAACGTTACGGTAATTGTTGTTGAACTGGTTACAGTAACTTGCCATTGACCGTTCCAACCGACCGGACTCATATTAAGCAATGTAATGTATTGCCCAGTAACTAACGCATGAGGAGTCAAGAACGTAATTGTTCCTGCGGTTCCTACTGCGGTTGCCAATGAAATAGCAGGCAACGTGAAATAAGGAGCAGCCGTAAATGGAATGGTAATAGTGGTTGCACCTGTTACCGTAGCCGTAAACGTGGCGTTCCATCCTGTTGATATAAACCCTGTAAACGTAACTAGCGCACCAGTTGCAAGGTTATGCGCTGATGCAAACGTAATAGTGCCCAAAAGAAACGTTGTGCTTATAAGCGCACTGCTTACAGAAGGTAATACCATCTGCGTGTAAGCGTATTTACCGTTCCACCCAGACGGTGTAAATCCAGCAAAAGACAATACCGCGCCATTAAACAACGTAGTTGGCGAAACTTGAAATAATACCGTTCCAACGCTACCCGATATGGTTGCACTGGTTACTGTTAAGTTTGTTCCAGTCCCGCCCGTTAATGGGCCTACAAACGTTGTGCCATTCCAGTTGTAGTAACCATTTAAATCAGAAAACAGTACGCGTTGATTCTTCCACTGATCCATACGGGTTCCAGACCCGCTTAATAAATTGCCGCCGTTAATCTGGGCGCTTGTTGCGGCGGCTATGTCATACGCATAAATTGCGCCTGAAGCCGTAAACGAAAAGATGTAATCTTTAGAATTGATGTTGGCGTACTGAATCCAGTAAACCGTATCGGTTGTGTAATCGACCAATGACGATGAAATGTCATTGATTGTATGCAAGTTGGCATCACCAATCGGTATTAGATTGGTTAGATCATAAAACCGATCTTCAGGAATAGCCGCTCGTTTGGCTTTGGTATAAACGCCTTTCCATGCACGAAAGTATTTCGTTTCTACCGCTCGCTCACCCTTGGCTTGAGTCTCTTTTGGTGGTGCAGGCATTATATTCCCGCATTACTTAGCGTAAGGGTCAGGAATGATTCTGCCCATAAACGATACGCACTCACGCCGCATTTGTTTGATATACATTTGCTCAAACAACTGAGATTCGCCAATAGCCTGCTCCCGGTATTTAGCCAAATGAGCAGCATAGTATTTAATTGGCGTCGTGAACGGCTCTGGAATGGGTTCAGTAGTTGCGTCACTAGTCAGTGGCGGCGGGATCAATGCTACGTCCCAGTCAGACTGGTAAGTGGTGTCCGGCATTGGCCCAACGTAAACGCTCATAGTCCCGTAGCGTGAATAGCATACGGGTCTAGACAATTGATTGTTCCAGTAACGGAAATTTACATCAAAGCGCGTCCACGGTAGGTACGCTAGTTTAATGCGGGTGCTGCCCCACAAGATGTTGATGCCCATGACATCAACAATCTGGTAACCCGTAAACGCAGTCGGCAACACAACCAATTGAGAACCCGAATCTTGGGTTCCCGTGTTGTTTAAAACGTATTGTTCTACAGACTGATTTAACGTGACTAGATTAGTGATTTGCTGCCGCAAACAACGCGTGTCTTTACACACGCGATTACGCGCTTCATTAATGTAGTCAGTCAGTTCCGAATCAGACCAATACTGCCCAACAGGATCGTGCAGTAGTCTGCGAACTTGAGTGATGTACGTTGAAAGTGCCACTCAACCTCCGCATTACTGTTCCCCGACCACATCCTCCAAATCTAGTGCATCAGACGGGGAGAGAGTTTTACCTCTCCCCCCGGCTTCCACACCAACATCGGCCAGGGGGGTTGGGCTGTTGGACTTTGCACGGCGCGTCTTGTTAGTCGCAGCCGTAATGTTTGTAGATGGATTTGGGACTTCAGAGAACTCAACCGCGTTTAAACGATTAAGCGCATCTTTCATCATCATGCCGTTGGTAAGCCATCCGAGTCTATGAAAAGCATTAGTCTTGTCTACAGCGCCAAATCCAAAGATATGCGTTGCAACACTCTGATGTACGTCTGTAGGTTCGTTTACTTCAAATAAGTAAATTTTACCGTCGTACTGCTTTTCAATAGGTTCGCCCGTGCGATTTGTAACTCTGATGTATTCCGACAGATCAAGAACGCCCATTTCACATCCCCCTTACCAATTAAGCAACAATAGAGAACAAACTAGTTGCCGTTGTGCCAGATGCCGCAACAATGTCTTGTGGCCCAAAGCGCAACTGACCGTTAGTGCTTGCCGCAAGCATTGTACGGAACGTTGGAGCAGTTGCAGGCGTAGCGCCAGTAGACGCATCCAACGGCAAAAACGTGCCATCAGGATTGTAACTGGCAACGCAGTTTGCACCCAAGTTCATGTTTACAGCCTGTACGGAACCGTAATACGGGTAACCGCCAGTTGTTGCAAACGAACCAGTTGTACCTGACGCAAGCGTGTTAGTCGCAGCGCCCGAAAGCAATGACTGCAAGAAAACCGGCATGAACACCGGAATGCCCGTCAATGAAGTGACGGTTGCTGCCGTAATGGTAGTGTAGATCGTAATTGCAGTGGTCGATGGAATCGACAAGATGCGAAATACGTTACCTACAAGAATACCCGTTCCTGTAATACCGGAAGTTGAGCCACCAAACCTAATAAAATAGTTTGGCAAAACGTTAGCGGCGGGGGAAAAGGTCAAGCCGTGAGCGGCGTTGAACGTGATCGTTGCGATGTTATTCGCTGCCGAAAACGTAGCACCCGCGCCTGCCGGAATTACAAACTGAGTAGTCGTTTGTTCAGCAAGGTAGTCAAGGCCACCTACTGCAATCTTTAGATCAGACATTTGGGTACTCCTTAGATCGCTGCAATGCCGTTGAAACCACCGACCTTAACGCAGGTCTTAGGCTTGGTAAGTACAAGTTCTGCAATAGTCAGAACTGCACCAATGTATCCCAACTGGTAGTTGGACAACAGCGATTCAAAGCCGGTAAACGCAAACGATGCTTGATCGTGAACGTAAAGGTTAAGGTAGTTGCTGTTGAGCAAGTACATCGTGCCTTCTGGGCAGTATGGATCGCAGTAAATTGGAACACCGGCTACATCGAGCGCTCGGAAAGCCGACCGTGGTCGGTCGCCGTCGCTGTCAAAGCCCTTACCCGGCTGAATCTGATACGACTCAGCAGTCATAAAGTCTTGAGCCAAGGCAACCCAGGTTCCAATTCCCATTACGCCGAACGAAGGCATTTCACTGCCGTACTTCTGCGCTGCGGCAATGTACTGAAGAACGTTCTTGCGAGTTGGCGCAACAGCAACGCTCTGATAGTACTTCGACTGCCACCAAGGGTAAGAGGTACGGTTAATGTTGCCGTAGGTTACCAACTGCGTGCCGTCATCAACAGCACCCGGAAGGCCGACCAACTGCTGCGTTGAAGTCGTGTTGTTGTACAGCGCGTTAGCAAAGGCATCAACCATGCTGTTTGTAGCATCGTTCATACGCGCTTCGATAAGCGGGACAACAGCGTGATCCATCTGTACCGCGCCTTCCATTCCAAGGAACGGAATCGGGGTCACAATGGCTTTCAGGTTAAATTCACCAAGGAACGCACCCTGTTGGGCCTGCGGTTGGTTGAACGAACCCGAATAGTCAGTCCACTGGCTGTTAACAAACGGCTGACCCTGAACTGGGACAGATACGCTTGAGACACCGCCGGAAGCCGTCTGGGTATTAGCCAGAAGCGCGGCAATGACCGGAGAGGACTGGTAAATCTGTACGACCATCTTGGGAATAAATGCTCTACGGGTAACGTAGGTCAATTCATTCGCAATCGGGCCTGCGGCGGGGACGATGCCCTGTCCAAAAACTGCCATGACTTAACTCCTAAGTTTCAAACGTCATGCCGCACTGCCCCCGCAGCACATGATTATTAAACTCAACCAAAAGACCGTTTGGCCTTCAATTCGTTGATTGCATCAAACGCAGTCTTGCGAGCAAACATTTCTTTGTTCGACCACAAGTCCTTGTTATCGGGCATGGTCATCGGTGAGATCGACTCAGGCGTTGCAGGCGCAAGACGCTTCTGAGCCGACACATACCGAATCGCCGTGTCATAGTTTCCGATAGATTCGTCAATCATTGCCTTCTCAACCTCATCTGGGTCAAGACCGGCAGAACGAATTTTGGCGTGTGCTTCTTTCCGTCTTTCGGTTTGAAGCATATCCAAACGTTCTTTTCTCTCAGAATCAAACTTGTCTTGGAATTCTTCCCGCTGTCTGGCGAGAGCATCCTCAAGATCAATGTCAGGCGCTGACATATTTGGGTTCTTTTTCTTTGCTTCACGCCGGATTTGTTTTTCAACTTCCGGGTTCTGCTTAACGAACGCAAACAACTTCAGGGCTTGATCCTGCTGTTCTGGGCTGAGATCTTCAAGTGATGACATAACGGCGTTTCCCCTGGCCTATTAAATTAGAACGTTTTTACCGGCACTTTACTGATCGTGCTACCCGGAGGCCGCACCTTCATGTCGTTCACCATCGTGCCGCGAACATGACCGCTGTGGAGACCGCCCAACTGCATATAGCGTGGCGGGTTACGGATTTTGTCACTGGTGGAGGCATTGTCCTGCGGATCACGAATAGTGAGCGAGGACGATGGGTCAAACAGACGATCACCTGGCATGGTGGCGCTTCCTTACATCGGGGTTGGGAGAGGAGCAGGCCCGGCAGGTGAAGGCATCCCCGGTGGGGGTTTGCCCGGCCCTGCAAGGCCAGAAACTGCCTGCGCGATTTCGGCAGGCACTAATTCTTTGTCTTTGCCTTCGGTTTCCCCAAAGGCTTTAGTCAACATTCCAATTGCTTTCATAATCGCTTCGCCTTGCGGCGTATGCGGTTGGAACGTTTGGAGCGCTTGCGTCAATTTCTTGACTACAACTTGCACATCGGCTCGACCGCCTGCCAAGTTACCCTCTTTGGGGTTAGGCGTCATCATAGGCGCGCCAGCAGGGCCGGGAGCAGCGCCGGGGCCGGGGGGCTTTGCAGCACCGGCTAAAGCCTGTGCGATTTGTGGAGGTACGCTCATGTATGCGTTTCTACAACTGAAGCAATTTGAAAGTCAACAATTCAATAAAAAGGCCGCTAGGCCGTGAGGTCTAGCGGCCGGGTTGCAACGGCTTATGCCGGAGCGCTAATCACTTAGCGCTTCGAACGCCGACCGCCACGCTTGTGCTTGCGAGCCATGTGCGTATCTCCTGTAATTTGCCTGCCCCCCTAACAATACGAATTCCGTTTACCGACGCATCTTGCGTTTGTGGGAACGTTTACCGCGAGTCATCGTGCTGCTCCTTTTATGGGCGAGACTTTCGCAGAGGCGGCTTGGGCTTCCTGCTGCTGCTTTTGTTGAGCAGCCTGTGCTTCGGCCTGTTCCATCTTCTGTAAGCGTTGTTTTAACAACTCTTTCATTGGAACGTCAAGCAGGTCGATCAAAGATTCTCTATCAATCGCCTTTGCTTTAAACAACTCAAATGCCAACGCCCTCTGATCTTCTTGAAAAATAGGGGAATTGCTATGAGCATCGACCTTAACAATAAACTTATCTGTGAACTGGTCTGCAATAAATTCAATGCCCGTATCCGACCGCATCCGGTTCTTGTCGTAGGCTTGTTTGATTTGCAAGAACAGGGTTGCGACCTTTTCCAACTGATCTTCAATGACCAGTGCGCGTTTTTTGGCGCGGCTTGCGCCCAATCTTGCAAGGTTAGCGGCGTGTCCTTGGGATCGAACGCCAGACTCACCTTTGCCTGACATTACGTTGGTAATGCCCGAGGCTTCCTCAAACATTGCGTCAATTTCGCGGATTTCTTTGTACAGGTCTAACGGTACTTCAGGAGCCATTGGCTCTAGTTTTGCACCCGGCATATCCGCAGAAAGCAGGCCGTTAGGGCTGTCTAGCGTGTCAGCCATTTCATCAATGGAGCCTTGGAAGCCGCTGCCAAACTTTGGTGGGTGGGCTTGCAGGTTCAACATATGCTGAATCTGGCTCATGCGTTCATTACGCATCCGCTGTAGCGGAACCAACTTGTCTACTTCTGAGTATCCCCAGAAGAAGTCATGCGCGGGGTTTGGGCATACCTGAATGAATGGAATTTCATTCTTGATAAATACTGATTCAATGGGTCTATCAAAGATAACTACGCCAGGTTCTGCAATCGTTACGATTCTAAAGTCTTGAATAGAATCGTCGAACACATACAGTTCCGACATTTGAATTAATTCTTCAGCAACCTTTGGGCGGTACTTGCTGTTTTCGCCTATGTCTAAATTAACGTTACCAATCATTGTAGGATTAGAAACGCTAGTGACAACCCGCTCCATCACCGTTGAAGATTCCATGTTGTTAGGCTTTGGCGTTGCCGTCAAAGTCTTTAGAATTTCATTTGTACGGGGATGTGGAATATTTTTTAGTTCATATTCCAACTGACTCTTAGTGATGTAGTACGACTGAGTAAAGGCTTCTTGCCTCCACAGTCCGTGAATATCCTCACGCAGTACGCCAATATCAAAAGGCTCTACAACAAAAGGTTCAATTTGCCCGTTGTTTACGCGCATTTTGACAAACATAGAACCGTACACAAAGGCCCATTGCAACGCCAAACTAAAGATCAAATCAGTGTTTGATAGATGCCAGTCCTCGTTAAGAGAACGCATCATTGGGATCACCATTGTCTTATTCAGGTCTGATGCAGCCGGAGCAAGATCAATAGAGAATCGCGTTGTCTCTGATGAGTACATCAAAGAATTCAACTGGTCGATGTGCGGATAAATCTTGTTGATGGTAGTGGAAGTTAATTCAGATCCACCGCCATACAGAAAAAAAGACCTCCACATAGAGTACTGTTTGCGACGTTCGTTTCGCGTGGCCGTACATTTTTGGTTCAGTTCGATGTAGAACGCGAACAGTTCTTTCTGCGGAGGAAGTTTCATGGATTACTCAACAGAGGGCAAAGGCGCTTTGTAAGAGCCTTGGATGATAGGGGTAGGCTTTACAAAATTAGTGCCTGCCAAAGCGTTACCGCTAGTCAGACCCATTGCCGATGCAAAACCGCCCTTTGCCGCTTCTTTAGGAACGTCTACCCAACGTGGGCTGAAGTCTTGGCCCGACTGAAGGTTTTGCATGACGCTCTGTCCATTTTCTTTGTCTATTTTAAGGTTAGACAAGTTAAAGTCTTTGGCTACATCACGGTATAGGGTATCCATTTTACCTGTGATAACGCCACGGGCCGCAGGGGCAGACCTGATCTCCCTCACTACAAAGCGGGGTGAGCAACCGTTAGGACATGATGGAGTTACATCTTGCTCCACAATTTCCTCAAACGGCCCATGCGCTTTGCAGGCGAATTCTTTAAGTACAGCCACAGATAGCCCTCCTTTTGCTTTTTACACCTGACGGAATGGATTAAGCAACCGCGCTTTTCCTTCGGGGTCGTACTTGGGAGCCATCTCCGGGTCAGTACGGCGCAGACTAACCTGTAATCCACGGGTCGTTAAACGAATACTTCCCTGATAAAAGGGAGGGCATTGCAACGGCATTGGGTTTTGCGCTGTTTTGATTTCATAATCAATAACATAGCCGCGTTTATCTTTTTTCTTAATGACTGGATCAAAGAACCCAGCCAACACTTTTTTGAATGAACTGGTGATTTTTACCCGGACGCTAAAGCGATACCAGTGAAAGTCTCCAGTGGAGAACGCTTTCTTAAACCCCTGCCAACTAGTTTTATCTATTCCCATAGCGGCTAAAACCATGCTTGGGGAACCTTTATAGGGGCTGGTTGGGTTAGTAGTCAGCCACAGATAAACGTGTTGTAAGTGTCGGTCAGACCATGCCATTTCATCGTCAGCGCCGACTTTGGTGCTAATTTTAGGACGCGCACCGGGGCGGTTCATGTCCTATTCACCGCCCTGTTTTTAGACATTCTAACGGTAGAAGTATTCTCTGCCTTGTTGTAAAGAATTCCTAAATCTTTCATGTAACTACGCACCATACGCGGCCCTGCAATTTCTACGCCGGTACGCAGTGCCATATCTTTCTGGTGCATTTCTGCTTCGTACAAAAAGCCTTGTGACATGAGTTTGGTACGCACCTGATCGTTCCAGGCAAGAATTGCCAAGGCTGCGGCAATTACCCGGTCATCTTTGCGGTGAGAGGGTGCGGCAGGGGCAGAACCTGCTACACGCTGAATAGAGGTCATTTCGCTAATGAGTTCTCTAGAAACGGGATGTGCCATCTTCCGTTCTACGTAGTCCCGCAGGGTGTTCATCATCCGTTCTTTCATTTGGAAATTGGTCTGGGTATGCAAAGCCCCAGGCGTTCCATAGATTGAATCGTATTTGCGGTACATGAAGTCCCGCATCGAACCCAGAACGTCTTTCAGTACAGGACGGGCTTGGGATAACCCAAACGACCGTTCTTTACGCATATTCTGGATTTCGTTTAGCACGGCATGACCGGGGCCGCTGACTTCTAGGTTAAACGTACAGGGGCCGTAAGCGCCTGCTAGGTACGCAATCGCCCAAGCAAACTGGCTCGTAGTAATGTCTTGATCGACGTATTCGGCGACTTGCTCGCATCGGTCTGCCCAGACTCGCCAGACGCTAATGGCGAACTGGTCTGCGTTTTCGGAAGAACCATACGCAGGATCAGCGCCCAGTACATAGAACGCATTTTTGTCAGGATTCTTCCAAACCCAGAGTGTTGCGTTCTTAGATTGGCTTGCCACCACTTCGGTTTCAATGAAGTTCTCCCTAAAGGTTAGGCGGTAGTAGTCCGGTGCTTTCTGAGCATTGACCACCTGATACAACCTTGACAATTCCACTGAGGAAAAGAACTGAGAGCCGCTTGCCTGAAAGGCTTGGGTTTCTGTCCAGGGGTATTCTTGCAACCGCATGGATTCATCGGTTTGTTGTTCAGCAGCGAGCCAACGCCACCACGCAATCTGGTGATCGTCGATCTCTACGCCGTAGAGCATCTTTACTTCTCTAGCCCATGCCTTTTCTACGGGCGTCATCCGGCCATTTGGGCCGTAATAAACGCGGTAGAGGGGGTCATCTGGCCCAATCCGGTACATCTCATTAGCCCACCACGATACAAAGATAGCCTTCTGGGAGGCTGCTTCTTTGGCTTCGCACCACTGATCGTAGAACAAGTTTTCAAATCCACGGGCTGTGGATTCCCAGTGGTAGAGGCGGTTGGGATTCTTCTGGGCAAGGGAGGCACGTAGGGAAGCAAACCCTTCTGAATCACCCCATGAGGACATTTCCGTTGCATGGAGGAAAGAGATTGCAGAAGATCGACCCAAGGAACCTTTGCCCGACTTCTTGGTTCCTGCCACCCGGTAGAGCAGTTTAGTGCCGGTAGTCAGCACCAACTGATTACGGTTGTGGTCTTTGATGGGTCGCTTCCAGTGTGGGGGAAGCGATGAGTAATACAGTTCAAGGGTTGAGCGAAACGAGTCCCTGGCCGTATCTTCGTGGACAGCCATCATGCCGCTCATGCCTTTGTGCATAAACAGCCAGAACATATCCAATGCCAAGGAGATTGTAGAGATACCGGCCTGTCGGCACTTGAGGGTCACAAAGTCGTGCACCCCGTCTTCGAGTCCCTCCACGATCTTCTGCAAGACCCATTTCTGAGTGCCAAGCAGGGAATCACCCAGTGAGATGACTCCCCGCTCCTTTGAATCAATCTTTAGCGCTTTGGTAAACGCCGTGAATTGATCCAGTGGGAACTTCACTGCGTTTCGCCAGATTGTGCGAAAGGATTCAAGCCTTGCGCCATTCGCTGACGAGCGTGTTCGTAGGCTTTTTTGATAATTGATTCTGGAATTGGGTGTCCCTGCTCGACCGGATTGTTTAGCAAGTAATCCAATTCCTGTTGCGTCAAAGTAGGAACCATCGTTGGGATTTCTACTTCTTTGCCGTCAATGGTGACGCCAATACTGATCTCGCTAGACACGCTGCCGTCAGGTCGCTTCAGCAGCCCAAGAAACCCCATGCCTTTTTCTGACCCGTCAGCCCGTTTGGCCCATCTGGACTTATTGGAATTTGGATCGTTGTCCGGCAATTTATACTTGGACGTATCTAACTTGGAAGTTGCCGGAGTTACCTCCGGCTTCTTCTTTGGCTGACCCACCCGATCCAACGCGGTCTTTAATATCGGATTCAGTTCGTCAGCCATACATCACTTTTTGGCAGGCGGCGGGTCAACAGGAGCCGGATCAACGGGCGGGTCTACCGGAGCCGCTTCTTCTGCTTCATTGGCAATAATCCGTTCAGCGTGCATAGCACGGGCAGTTAATACAGCCCAGTGTGCAGGTTCATTCTCAAGCCACAGTTCAGAACCAATCCAATACTTTCTCAAATCTTCCCAAGTCCAGTTATCCATGACGCATCCCTCTTTGTTTAGGACAAAATCGTCGCTTAATCCACAAAGGACAGA
>SESF01017506.1_pt1 | contig 13448 bp, 9 predicted proteins | sample 3171521 | NCBI WGS metagenome assembly SESF01 (sample SAMN10866945, study PRJNA518727) | freshwater metagenome | biome: subpolar coniferous forest; feature: holomictic lake; material: water; isolation source: holomictic Lake 227, 6 m and 8 m depth | place: Canada: near Kenora, Ontario | collected...
CCAAAATGAGAACTGCTGGGGGGTGGACCACGGACGACAGGGGAAAAGCTGAAATGGGATAAGGCGGACGCGGTGGAACGCGTGTTTACCGGCTCGGTGGAACCTCTGCTCGCTGGCAGCCCCCAAGGTCGTTTTCCGTTTACCAACCCGGGGCCGCGCCGTTATGATGACTCATGGCTCTGGTGCGAATCCTGGTCGATGGCTACAGCTTGCTGCATAACTGGCCAGGGCTTGCCCCGGGCCGGGCGCGCCATTCCGCGGCCGCGCGCGATGAGCTCATCCGCAGGCTCACCCTCTATCAGGATGCCGCCGGCACGCCAATTACCGTCTTTTTCGACGGTTCCAGGCCCCCGGGCGGCAAGGTAACTGCTGTAGATTCGTCGGCAGTCGAGGTCCTGTACTCACGCCAGGGCCAGACCGCTGACCAGATGATCGAGCGCGCGGCGTACCGTTTCGGCCCTTACGGCGAAGTTCTGGCGGTCACGGACGACCATGCTGAGCGCGACACGGTCATTAGCCTGGGCGGCAGCACGGCCAGTTGCTGGAACTTCATCCAGATGGTTCAAAATGCCTTGGCGGACCTGGAAGATGATATTAAACATCACAACCGGCGAGAGCGGCACAGCTTCCGGCAGCGGAAGTAGCCAGCCCGGACAGAAATACTGATTGAGAGACCGATACGAGAACGAGAGCCGACCGCGCCGCCCCAAACGATGGGGCAGCGCCGGTTTGGGGTGCGCGCAGCGGCTGCTGGCCGGGCTGCTTGTGCTGGGTGGGGTAACCCAATGCCCGCTGCGGGCGCAAACCAATGCCTCGAAGGCGGCTCATGCGCCCGATCGCTACCTGCTGGTCGTGGAGACATCCAAGTCCATGCAACGCCGGGCGGACGCAGTGCTCGGCAGCGTAGGGGACTTGCTGGGATCGGGCCTCAACGGCCAGTTCCGGGATGGCGGGACGCTCGGGGTCTGGACCTTCAATCGGGGCTTGTCTGCGGGCATTTTCCCGCTGCAGACGTGGTCGGCATCCGCGCAGAAGGACATCACCCAGCGCACGATCACCTTCCTGAAAGGGCAGAAGTATGGGCAGCGGGCCAACTTCGACGAAGTGGCCCCGGCGTTGAGTCGTATCATCGAAGCCTCCGAAGCCATCATCGTGATTCTCATCTCCAGCGGTGACGTTAAGATCCGCGGCACGCCCTTCGACGATCGGATCAACGCAGCTTACTTGCCGTTTCGCGAACAACAGCAGAAGACGCGAATGCCTTTCGTCACTGTCTTGCGCGCCAGGCAAGGGCAATTCGTCGATTATGTCGTCAACGCGCCGCCGTGGCCACTGCAAGTGCCGCGCTGGCCCGAAGAGACCAGGAGCGTGGAAGCGCCGCGCGGCAAACCCAGCGAAGCGCTTCAAAATGCTCCGCCCACAACGGTGCCGCCGCTCATTGTTTCCGGGAAGAAGCCCAAACCGGAACCGGCGGTGGTGTCAAAGCCCGAGCCGGCGGCCGCCAAGGCTGAACCGCTACCCCCCGTGGTGGCAGGGACCGTCACTAACGAACCTGCCGTGGTGGAGCGGCCTGAGCCAGCGGCCTCACCGGCTGAAGTCGCCAGGGTCGAACCGGCACCGGTTGTGCCTGCGAAGCCGGCGGCGAAACCGATAGCCAAACCCGTCCCTGAGCCTAAACCGGCCAGCGAGCCCAAGACGGAAACGGTGAAGGCGCCTGAGGCACAAGTGACCGAACCCGCGCCCGTGAAACGCGCGCCGGTTCCTCCTCCGCCCGCTCCCGCGCCAAAGCCGGAGCCTGCACTTGCCAAGGCAGAACCGCTACCCCCGGTGGTTGCCGCGACCGTCGCTAAAGAGCCCGCCCAGGCGAAACGGCCCGAGCCAGCCGTCCCGCCGGTCGAAGTCGCAAGAGTCGAGCCGACACCGCCGTCTCCCGCTCCCGAGGTAAAGACCGGGCCGGCGCCTGCTCCGGCCACAATTCCTGGGGCTCTAACTGCCGTCACCCCAAGTGTTGCTGCGGGCCAAGCGACGACCTCCAACTCCTCGTCCCTCACACCTCCGCTGGCGTCCCGTCCCGCGCCGTCCGCGCAAAGTGCCACGGCTGCTCCGGGCGAATCGCTCAGGCGCACCAGGAACCTCTGGATAGCCTCGGTCCTCCTGGCTGTCGTTGCGGTTGGCTTCGCCTTCCTGCTAGCACGGCGCTCTCGCCCGGCGCCGCAGGGAAGCCTGATCACCCGGTCGTTCGAGCGCAAGCAGGGGCCGTGAACTGAAGGCGAGGGCCTCCTTACTCGATTCGTAGCCAGACGGTCTTCAGATAGGCCGGCTCGGCTCGGGAGATCGGGAAGTCCGGCGGCTGCGGGACATAGTGGCGCTGGAGGACCGTCCGTTTTGCCTTGTGGATGGCCGCGTCCACGTCGGTCAGGAACTTCTCGGGCGGCCAATCTGCGGCGTTGGTAGAAGCGAACAGCACGCCGCCGCTCTTGAGCAGTGGCAATGCCGCGGTCACCAGCCGGCCGTAATCTTTCTCCGCCCGGAACACTCCCGATTCCTTCGACTGCGAGAACGTCGGCGGGTCGAGCACGATCACATCAAAGAGCCGCTGCTTCCTTACCAGCCGGCGCAGCCAATCGAAGGCCTCCCCGTAAAGGAAGTCGTGCCCCGTGGGATCAACCTGGTTGAGCTGGAAGTTGCGCCTGCCCCAGTCGAGCCATCGCTTGGAAAGATCGAGGCTGGTGGTGCGTGCCCCTGCTTTCGCCGCGCACACCGAAAAGCCGCAGGTATATGCGAAGGTGTTGAGCATCTCCCAAGGCTCATTCCCGGATGCCGCAGGGAGCAGGGGGAAATCCGCGGCAACATGCTGTGTGAGCAGCCGCCGGCGGTTGTCGCGCTGGTCGAGGAACAGGCCGACGGAGTAGCCCTCCCGGAAGCTAAGCTCAAACTGCAACCCGTTCTCGCGGACCGTGAACCGCTCCGTTGCCGTGTCGCCTAGCACCCATTGTGGTGAGGCCTCGGCCTGGGCAGTGCGGCGCACCAGGCGCGTCAACACCTTGTGGTAAACCCCGCGGGCGGAAGAAGCATAATCTGCTGAGGGAAAGGTTAGACCCGACTGACGTCGGGTGCTACGAGGGTTTGGATGGGAAACCCTCAGTAGCCGCCCCAGTTCCTCGTGCTGTTCCTGGCTTAGCCCCTGCGCGCTCTGCGACAAGAGAAACTCCCCCAGGCACTCCACATACCAGCCGGGCCAGCCATCGTTCGCGCCGTGGATGAGCCGATAGGCATCGGTCAATTCCGGTTCGATCAACGCTTCACGGAGCGCCAGGAAGGGGAAGGGACCCACCTCGCGGCGGCGGTCCTCCGAAGCTCCTGCTGGACCGGACGCTGGAGTGTTTGGCCAGTCTGGTCCGGTTGGCGCCTGAAAGCTAAGTTCTTCACCAGATGCGGGATGTTGCAGCGTTAACTTCGACGCGTGCAGATAGACGCGCGGTGCCGGCGTGCCGCCGTAGAGCGTATCGCCGAGGACCGGAAAGCCCTTATCGGCCGCATGGATCCGGATTTGGTGCGTGCGGCCAGTCAATGGCTCGGCTTCAACCATTCGGCAGCCGCTGGAACCTCTGCATTCTGCATTCTGCATTCTGCATTCCCTGAACCGCGTTTCCGCCGTCTTCGCGCCCTGATGGACGGGCCGGCTCACGTACCGTTCCCCCGCCCGAACCAGCGCGCTCTTGACGGTAAGCTCGCCTTGGCCGACCGGCCTGTCCGTCAGCAAGAGATACTGCTTGTGAATGCTGTGGGCGGTGAATTGCGCGGTCAGCGAGCGATTGGCCAGCGGGGTTTTCGCGAAGACCATGACGCCCGAAGTCTCCTTGTCGAGCCGGTGAATGATGGCCAGCCGTGCCCACCGGGCCGCTCGGTGCCGCAGCCACTCGTAGAGACCTTCACCCGCGTGCGGGCTCGGCGCATGGGTATTCAGGCCGGCGGGTTTGTTCACCACCAGCAGATGCTCATCTTCGAAGATCAGGCACGGCAGCATGGTCAAGTGAAGGCTAAAGGCTAAAGGCCAAAAGCTAAAGTCGGCTTTCAGCCTTTAGCCTTCCGCCTTCAGCCTGCTACCAAAAGCTCCAAGCGCCCTTCCAAACCACCCAAAGCCCGAGCAGCAAATTGGTGAGCGCGTGGGCGGTCATTGCGTCGCCGAGCCGGTTCTTGCGGATCACCAGCCACTGATAGGCCAGTCCGCACAAAATGCCCGCTAGCCACCGGTCCGGGTGCATGAGCCCGAAGATCGCCGAGGTAACCACAAACGACAGCCAGTGGAATTGGCCCAACGGCATCGCCCGGAAATCAGTCTTCACAAACATCCGATAGAGGAAAGAGCGATAAAAGACCTCCTCCAGCGGCGGCACTACGACGGTTGATCCTGCAATGCGGACCACGACGAACAACCACGCCAGGGCGGAACCTTCCCCGAACCGTTTGCCCGGATTCCAGACCGCATCCGGTTCGCTCAGCCTCGGATAAAGCCCGTCCAGGCCGACCCAGATGCCAAAGATGCCAGCGCCTACGACTAGCGCTTCCCAACTAACCTTCCAGCGCATCTCCTCGACGTAGGGCCGCATCTCCCAGATCAGCCAGGCGCCCACCAGCGTCTTGAGCAAGTAGAGCCAATAGCGTGAATCTTCGCCCAGTTGCCCTTGGAGGGTGGTGAGCACGACGAAAATGACGAAGGGTGCGACTCGCGCGTAGTCGGGCGAGCCTTCGAATTTGCGGCGCAGGAAGTTCATCGGCGGGCCATCATTTCTGTAATCGCCACCCGCGCCAAGCCAAAAGTGACTGTAATAAGAAAAAGCTGAAAGGCTGAAAGGGGAAGGGACGGGGAGCAAGGGGTGGATTTCAGCGTTTCAACATTTCAGCTTTTCAGCTTTTGTCTTCAAAGCCGTGTGGCATATTAATCACATGGCAGGGTATCGGAGACCTCTTTCGCGGAATGAGTTGCAGCAGATACGGCGGCAGAAGATGCGGGTGATATTCGTCTGCGCGCTGGGCACCCTCATTGCTTTGGGCGCGGTTTCCGGCGTGATCTATCTGCTGTACAAGACCACGCCGCGCTAGCCTACTCTGGCAGACTGAGGATGTTCGTCCTGCCGCCGCCGACGAGCGTAGCACTCTCCCGGTCAATAGCGACAACGTGCGCATCGCCCAGCCGGTCGCCGATAAACAACGTCTTACCGCTGATCAGAGCCGAGGGCCGCTTGGGGTTAAAGACGATGGCCTGCAATCTAAGCGGTGCCGCCTTGGGCGGTGGTGCGGGAGCAATCGCCACTGAGTTGGTTGCTTCGTTTTCCAGCGCTTTGGCAACCGCCGGGCTCGCTGATGTGGCTGGGTCAATCGCCGCCAGAGTGTCCACGATGCCGGTGGTCGGAACGGGGTGAGCCTCTGTTGGCGGAGGCGGGCTTGGTTCGCTTACCGGTGCGAGTGTGGTTGCGACTGCCGGAGGTGGAACTGGTTGCGGTGTGACCGCTGTCTGCACCGCCGTTCGTGTAACCGCCCTTGCCTCCCACGGTTCGGTCATCCTGTTCCCCTTGGCCCACTGCCAGGGGAGAACGAGCGCGAGTAGCGCGAGAACGGTCAATGTGATCGGCACGATCAGGCTGGGTCCATTCTGACTATGCTGCCCGGGTTCGACGGGCCGGAATTGCATTTGGGACGGAGGCGGAGGGGCAGCTTGCTGCTGGACCTCTTTGGCGCGCCTCAAAGCATCAGTGACCAAGCTCATGCGTTGATATCCCCTTCCAGTTCGCGGACGGCCTGGCCGACCATCCGGAAGCCAATTCTATCCTGTTGCTGAACGAACCCCGCCAGCAGGGCCTTATCGCAAACCGCATTCACCAGCCGCGGAATACCTTTGCTATAGCGATGAACTCGCCACAGGGCCAGGCGCGTGAAGTAGGGCGTGCCGTTCCCGCCGGAGACATGGAGCCGGTGCTGCACATACCGAGCGACCTCATAGCGGTTGAGCGGTGACAGATGATACCGGACGGTGATGCGTTGCCGCAGTTGGCGGAGGCGGTGATGGTTGAGCCGCTCGCGCAGTTCCGGTTGGCCGAACAGGATGATCTGCAAGAGCTTGCGATTGTCCGTCTCCAGGTTCGAGAGCAGCCGCACCTGTTCCAGCAACTCATCTGTCAGATCCTGCGCTTCATCAATAATGAGCACCGATTCCTTCCCGTGCTCAACCTGCTGGAGCAGGAACTGGTTAATGACCCCGATGGTATCGAGCCGATCCAAGCCTTGAACCTGCAGGCCGAACTCCAACGCAATCGCCTTTACCAACTCCCCGGCGCTCAATATCGGGTTGAGAATCAGGGCGGTGGAATAGTGCCCATCGAGTTGCTCGAGCATCGCCCGGCAAAGGGTCGTCTTGCCCGCGCCGACCTCGCCTGTCATCTGGACAAAGCCCTTGCGCTCGCGGATCCCGTAAAGCAGATGGTTGAACGCTTCCCGGTGCTTGCCGCTGTAGAAGAGAAACCGCGGGTTTGGCGTAATATCAAACGGCGGCTCGGTCAGACCATAGTAGTCCAGGTACACGCCGCTTTCACAGCAGAAAGGGTGCCTTGAGGAGGCGGTAGAGGCCGTTTAAGGTGCTCGGCCAAGCCAGTGTCTCAATTGGGGGCATTGCAGGACACAACCGCGCCACAATTGTTGCCTAACCCCGTCTCAATGCCAGGGACTTAGTGGCGAAGACGCCGGGGGTCGCTCGCAGTCCGGCGTTTCATGGCAACGAGGCTGGATCGTTCATCGCACGCTCAATGGCCTTGCACCATTTCCTGGCACCGCCGGATTCCGTGACGAGCAGCAGGCTGAGAGCCTGGTCCGGGCTGACGTTGACCACTAAGCCGGCTTCGGTCTTTACTGCCGGTCCGGTTTCACAATTGCGCCATTTGCCTTCGTGGATATCGCCTGTCACTACGGTGGCCCTGTGCCACTCGCGGTCGGTCGAGAGGCGAATGGACCCCGGGCGCAGTGGCATCAGGAGCACCGCGCGTGAGCGGCGAAGATCCTGCTGGTCGAGCGACAGGACCATCCCGCCGGTTTCGTCCTGGAGAACCGTCCTGTCGCCGAGGCTGCAACCGCCCTGGGTCTCCACTGCGCGTAGTGCGCCGCGGCCATCAAACCAGACCAATCCCGGGCGTTTGGATGCCACAGACAAGGTGATGGGTGGCCGGCAATCAGTGAGAGTAACTGTTTTGGCCGGCTGACTGTCGTCCGTGTTAAACAAGACATAAACCTGCCCGCCGTCCTGCATCGGCACTCGGAAGGCGTGAACCAGCGGATCGTCGGGCTGGATGGCGATAGGGCGAACGCCCGCCTTCGCCAAAACGCTTCGGTAGAGTGTCAGATCGCCTTCTCGACGCGCCGGCATACTGTGAAGCTCGATCGGGTCAGTGCTGAACATGACCGTGCCTCGGCCAAGCCGGTGCTCGATCAGCAATGGCGAACCATCCCCGGCCCGGCGGAGCACCCTGGCGGCGTCGGGCGTGCCTGCGGCTGGGACGGCAAGTTCCACTTTGATGCAGGTCTGGTCGGCGGAGTTGGTGGCACTCACACTGATGTTGGGGTAGTTCTCCGCGAGGAATCGGACGCCGCAAAGCTCCTCAAGCCGCTGTGTGCGAGTGCGCCGATGAAACTCATCGTAGGAGATGTCGCCGGACAAATAGAGCACCCCGCCCCGGCGAACCCAGTCGCGGACTTTGCTGAAAGTCTCATCCGTCGGGCAGAAGGGCAGCGGATAGAAGATGGCTTTGGCCGACGGCGGGATGGCAAGTCCGTCCTCATTCAGCGTGCCGAGGTTGTCAACGTGTGTGGCGAGTGCGATGTCCACGCTTTTCAGTAGCCCCTCGATCACCTGCCACTTGCCGCCGCTCATACGATGGTTGTCGGCAGTCAGCACATAGGCGTTAGGTTCCCGATACACCGGCGCGAAGTGCCGGAAGAGCAGGCTCTGGTTGCGATGCACATAGGCAATGTCCTTGGGCACTTCGTCGCACGGATAGACCATGCCCCAGGGGAAGACGCGATGCGCGCTATCCTTCCAGCACCAGTTATGGATGCGTGAGGCGCCCAGACCGAGGGAGTAGTGGGCAATGCCGAGGAAAAGCGAGGCAGCCTGCTCGGGGCTGCGCGAGGTGTGATAGCCGTAATCCTTGCCATCGCCCCACGCGGGATGCGTCTTCACGCCATACTCGCCGGGGCCGACCGACTTGCCGCGGGCGCGCTGGTCATTGTATTTGCAGATCGCCGGGAAGCGGGCGAGGTCTGCGCCGGGCTTGTCGAAGTAGCCGAAGTTGCACAAGTCCAGGCCGTCCATGCCCGCGGGGATGTCCACGCCCTGGTGGGGCAGTTGGTAGAACTCCGAGGAAGTGGGATGCCTGGCGTCGTATTCCCGGATGCCGCGAATCAAGGCCCCGCTCCAGCGGCGGATGAGCGTCGCACGAAAGCGGTTCAGGTCGCTGACCTGCGTGTCATCCCATGAGTGCCCCGCGTCGTTGAAATCCTCGGCGGGGATGCGTCCAAGCGGCTGGGCAGGTGCCCTGTCGCCCCAGGCCACCCGCAGGCGCTCGTCGCTGCCATAACGCTGCTGGAGGAACTGGTTAAGTTGCGGGGTGACGGCAGCGCTGAGTTCGCAGCGCAGGTCGCCGTTCAGGTAGTAGATCAGCCCTGGCACATGCGCATAGCGTTGGGCGAAGTCGCGGCACCAGGCAGTGTGCTGCACCATTTCGGTGTCGCTGGCGGCCACATTGGCGCCGACGAGCAAGCCGGCGAAATACACCTGCTGGTATTCTTGCGCGAGCTGGACAATGCCATCCACCTTGCGCAGCAGCTCCTCGCGTGTTGCCGGTGCGGGGATGCCGAACTGGAGGTTCTCATAGATCTGCACGCCCAGATCGCGCCGCGCCCGCATGTCGCGCAGCCATTGCAGCGGCGTCTCGCGCCGCGCCGAAAAGGTGTAGCTCCAATCATCGGTGCCGAACAGGAACATTGGCCGTGCGCCGAGCCGCAGGTAGTTGTCGCGGAAGTTCAGCGCGGGGCCTTTGGCCATTGCCTTCTCGTTCCGAACAAGGAAAGCGCTCTCAAAGCGGTCAATCTCCTGTTCGCCCTCCCACAAATGCCCAACCAGGTAGTAGAAATCGGCGCGGAACGTGCCGGGCTTCCACTCCAGTGTGACCGGCTGCGCCTTGCCGGCGGGAACCACTACCGAAGCAGTCAGCTCGGCGCATGGTTTTCCCGCGTGTTCCGCATCCAGTCGAGTGGGTTCGCCCTCGCAGATGCTCACCGTCAGCCGCACATTGCGATTTCGCCTTCCCCCGTTGAACACGTCCGCGAGCAACTTGACGCTCTCGCCCTGCCGGTAACAGCCGAGCTCGCTCACCAGCGAAGTCAGGTAAGTGTCCTTGCCCAACGAGCGCATGATGTCCACAAAAGCCCCGCCCATGCCCGGCTCTGATTCGGCGAACAGGTTCCGGTTGGTGACACCGAAGAAGGCCCAGCTTGATCCCGCATACGTGTCGGCGGAATGACGCAGCATCGCGCCCACCGCACCGCGCAGCCGGCCATAGCGGTCGTGGCCATTCATCAGAGGAATCCATCGCGCGGTATCGTAGCCGGTGACACCCGCCGCTGCCCAACCTTCGAGCGGTCCGTTGTTGATAGCAAGGTTCCTTTGAATCACGCCCTGGTGGGGTGCGGCGTGTGCCGAAGCAACCCGTTGCAGGAGATAATCGGCGTCGAAGACACCAAGCTGTGTTGAAGCCACCTCCAGGCCGTCAGCCGGCTGACCGTGGCGTGTATTCAGCCGCTCAGTCAAGGGCAGGCGGAAATTGAGCCTGGCCTGCAAAGCGCGCTGGCCCGAATGGCGGGTCTCGCTCTGCACCACGCAGAAGCGGGCATCCGAGCGCCACCAGTGATTCGTCCCCCTGGCGTCTGGATTGAACTCCTCCTCGAACCCGTCCGCCAGGATTGGTCTGCCCTCCTGATCGGCAAGCCGGACATCATCGAACCACGCGGAGCCGCTGCACCGGTATAGCCCGGCATGGAAGTCCACCCGCGCCGTGTTTGGGCTGATGTCGAATTGGTGGCTAAACTTCTCCCAGTCGCGTGTGCCCGTGACCTTTGCGAAGTCAATCCATTGCACGATCGAGCCATCGGCGGCGAATTGGTACATCGCGAAGTAGGCCATGCCAGGACCGGCGACATCCGCTGCTCTCAGGAAGCCCGAGAAGGTCAGCCGTCCTTTGCCCCGCAACTGTGCTGCGGGGAGTTCGCAGTGCCAGGCGACGTGTTCGCTCTCCGGCAACGGTGGCGGGGCGGGCGGTTGCCATCCCTTGGCAGTGCGTTCGAGCAGGTTATCGAAGGCATAGCCGCCCGTTGAGAAGAACTTCCCGCCTTCGCGCAGGAACTTGCGGAAGCTGTCAGCCGCCTTCACCGGGAAGCTGGCCCCGTAAGGCAATACCAGGACATCGAACTGTCCGCGGCTGAGCGACCGGGCATCGGCCAGTTGCTCGCTATTCAGGAAGGCCGTGCTGAATCCCGGAGCCGTTAGCAATCGAGCCAGGTAATCGGGTGATGCGGCCGCACCGCACGCGGGTATGTCATCCTTGTAGATGGCGACTCTTACGACTTCGTCAGCGACCTCACGTGGCTGTCCAGCGGCTTCTTGCCCCGCAGCGTGCCGGGCGCATGACACCAAGCAATACGCCAGGACAAGAATGCACCTGACCATCGAGCCGCTGGATCTCAAGCTGCGTATCCATGCGTTGCCCGAGCCCTTCTGGCGAATTGGGGAGGGCGGTGCCACTGCGCCTAAATTGGTCTTGGGCTTCGCAAACGATGGGATTCCCTGGCTAACCCGGCCCGTGCTGGCCTGGATGACCGCCCTTCTTCTCCAGTTCGGCGACGCGGTCGAAGACAGTTATAGCCCAGTGGTGACACGCGTGTTTGACTGCCTTCCAATCCTGCCACTTGGGGGCGAGGTTCTTGTATTCGCTCAACCGCGTTTCCTCCAAATCGTAGGGGAGAGGATTGGCCAGTTGAATCTGCAACTGCTGCAACGCCGATTCGTCGTTGGCTTGGGGGTACAACCGATCAAGATCGCGCAACGCCTTGACCGTCTTCTCGTCCCCAAGCTGATCAGCCAATGCCGCAAAGTCCAGATAATCGCGCGTTGCATTGCGTTTCAGGATCAGCGCGCTCTTGATGCGCAGGATTTCCTCTTTCGTTGGCACAGTGATCGGCCGCCCTCGATAGTTTACCACCGTGGTTTCCAGGGGTTGCTCTCGAATCAACTGGCGAATGCCCGTCTCGATGCCGTCCAGGCTGCCCAGAATCTGAACCGGGCGTTGCACGCGGGCTGTCTTCCACCCTGCCACCGACTCCAGTTGAGCGAGAATCTTGTCGAAGTGCTCGCGCAATCCCGGCAGCACATGGTCGGCATCCCGCGAGAACCGGTGCTGAGCGTGAATCGCCGAAGCGGTCCCACCTACCAGCACGGCAGTCGGCAACAACTGCTGCAATCGCGCCGCAGCGGAGAGAACCTCCTCCCAATCAGGCATCGAGATGTTTTTCGGCATAGTGCATCCAGAAATGGTAACGCTGTGCTTGTGGATCGCTGATACGTGCCCGGCAGACCTGTTGGACCTTTCCCAGGATTCCGGAGCTGCCGAGGACGGCCAGCCGCAACTCCTCCCAATCCCTGCGTTTGCCGCGCGCGATAATATCATCAACGGCGGCAAGGCTCAGTTCCTCATGGTTGAGATGCCGGTGTTTCATGGTTGCGTGCATCCTGCTTCTAATCTCTCAATATTCCATCCCTTCGCCGGGAGGTTGTCAACTCTGGAATCCAGCCGCCAGAGCACTCGGCACTACTTTCTGCGACGACTTGCGCAGCTCGCTCAAACTCCTGGACCTCATGTAACCCATGCAACCGGTGCAACCCATGTAACCATGCAACCCACGTAACTCTTTTGGGCCGCATTGTCGCGCTGCGTTTCCTGTCTTCCGTTCCGATCTCGTGGTCCCGTCTCCGCTTTCTGCTTTCAGCTTGCTTAACCGGCGTTAGCGCGAGCATCCTCGGTTCGCGTGGCCAAACTCACAGAGAGCCCAGATCAACATTCGCTGCCCGTCGCCCTGCAAGGCGGCGATTCCCCGGAGCCAAGCACGCTGCCAAGCGCCGAACCCACCGGTTGGCTCAGGCGCGCAGCGTCGAAGCTCTACAACTGGGTCGTCTTGATGATCCTGGTCGGCGCGGCCGTGGGCCATTTTTGGCCGGCCGCCGGCGTAGCAATGCAGCCTGTCGCGGAGGGGTTTATCAACCTCATCAAGATGCTCATCCCGCCGGTGATTCTATGCACCGTGGTACTGGGCATTTCGGGCGCGGGCGGGGTTCGGAAGGCAGGCCGTGTGGGGGCCAAGGCGCTGCTTTACTTCGAGGTGGTCAGCACCTTCGCCCTGGTCTTGGGCCTGACGATGGCGCACTTGTTCGGCCCGGGTCGGAGCTTCCATGCGAACCCTTCGCAATTGGATCCCAAGCTCGTGGCCGGTTACGTGGAGAAAGCGCACCAGATGACCATCTCGGATCATCTGCTGAAGATGATCCCGCGCACCTTCTTTAGCGCGCTCACCGAGGGGGACATCCTGCAAGTGTTGCTGGTATCGGTGTTAGTGGGTGTGGCATTGACGCTGCTAAAACCGGATCAGGCGCGGCCGCTGATTGAATCGTGTGAGAGGGTGAACCGCCTGTTGTTCGGCGTGATGCGGCTTGTCCTCTTCCTGGCTCCGGTGGGGGCAGGGGCAGCCATAGCATTCACGATCGGGAAGTTCGGGCTCAAATCGCTCGTGCCGCTGGGCGGTCTCATCGCTCTATTCTACCTCACCTGCACATTGTTTGTGGTCCTTGTGCTCGGGACAATCGCGCGCATCGCCGGGTTCAATATCTTCCTGCTGCTGCGATACATCCGAAGCGAGCTGCTTCTGGTTCTGGCCACCAGCTCCTCGGAATCGGCGCTAATTCCGCTGATGGAAAAACTGGAGCGGATCGGGCTGTCACGCTCCGTCGTGGGGCTCGTCGTGCCCACGGGGTATTCCTTCAACCTGGACGGCACGAATATTTACATGACGCTCTGTTCGATCTTCATCGCGCAGGCATTGGGAATCGAACTGACCCTCAGTCAGCAACTCCACATCCTGATCGTCGCGATGATCACCAGCAAAGGCGCCAGCGGCGTTACCGGTTCGGGCTTTATCACGCTGGCAGCGACGCTGTCCGTCGTGCCGGACGTGCCAGTCGCCGGCATGGCGTTGATCCTGGGCATTGATAAGTTCATGTCCGAGGCGCGGGCGATTACCAACCACATCGGCAATTGCACTGCGGCGGTAATAATGGCCATCTGGGAGGGTGAAAT
>SESF01030473.1_pt1 | contig 13442 bp, 12 predicted proteins | sample 3171521 | NCBI WGS metagenome assembly SESF01 (sample SAMN10866945, study PRJNA518727) | freshwater metagenome | biome: subpolar coniferous forest; feature: holomictic lake; material: water; isolation source: holomictic Lake 227, 6 m and 8 m depth | place: Canada: near Kenora, Ontario | collected...
AAGCCCTCGACTTCACATTGGGTGGTGAAGAAGCGAGAGACAAAATCATTGAAGTGTTCGCCACCCAACCCTCAACCCGGCCTGGCGGCCACCCTTCTCCCAGCGGGAGAAGGGCCGGGGATGAGGGTGCCCGCGCCGTTGCATACAAGGATGTCGCGGGCTTATGCAAAGCAGCGACGTTGAAAGAGATTGAGGCCCAGGGCTGGAGCCTGAATCCGGGGCGATATGTCGGCGTGGCCGCCGGCGTAGCCGTGAGCGATGAGGACTTCAAGGAACAACTCGAAACGCTGAACGAGGAACTCGAAACCCTGAACGCCGCCGCACGGGGACTGGAAACCACGATTGCGAGCAACGTCACGGAGATACTCGAAGCATGAAAGCCGAACTCGTCCAAACCCTCACCACCACTTTTGAAGCTCACGCCCAACAGACGGAAGGCGGCGTTGAATACTGGCTGGCTCGCGACCTCCAACACCTGCTCGGCTACGATGAATGGCGCAATTTCACCACTGCCATTTCCAAGGCCAAGACAGCCTGTGAAGTCTCCGGCCACCGCGCCTCCGACCATTTTGTTGGCGTCAACAAAATGGTTGATCTCGGCTCAGGCAGTCAGCGCCAGATCGAGGACATCATGCTGACGCGTTACTCCTGCTACCTGATCGCCCAAAACGGCGACTCCCGGAAGCAGGAAATCGCCTTTGCCCAAACCTACTTTGCCATTCAGACCCGCCGGGCGGAATTGATCGAGCAACGCCTGCTGGAAGCCGAGCGCGTCCTGGCCCGCCGGAAACTCAGTGCCACGGAGAAAGAGCTTTCCGCGGTCATCTACGAACAAACCGGCGGCAACGAAGACTTCGCGCTCATCCGCAGCAAGGGCGACCAGGCGCTCTTCGGCAGAACCACCCTGGCCATGAAAGCTCAGTGGAAAGTGCCGGACAACCGCCCGCTGGCCGACTTCGCGCCGACCATCATTCTGAAAGCCAAGGATTTCGCCACCGAGATCACCATTTTCAACGCCCGCCAGCACGGGATGCAAAGCGAGTCAGCCATTTCCAACGAACACATCACCAACAACCAGGCCGTCCGCAAAACCCTGCTCGAACGCGGCATCCGCCCGGAGACGCTGCCCGCCGCCGAGGATGTGAAAAAGGTCGAGCGCCGCCTCGCCTCAGAGGAAAAGAAATCCCTGAAGAACCCGGACGCCTTGCCACCGGAGGAATAATCATGGCGCAGAAAAGCCCAAACCCAACTCACACGGATTCCTTGATAGTTCGTCAGAGGGATTTGGCGTGCGCCCCGCCCCCTTATCCCAGCTCCTCTCCCTCTGTGAGAGGCCCGGGTGAGGGTGCAGCGCATGGGAGAAGGGCTGGGGATGAGGGTGCGCAGCTTGAACAAACCATCGCCGGCTCACTTCCTCTCCCAACCCCTCTCCCGCTGGGAGCGGCGGGGGTGAGGGTTCGTAGATCGGGAGAGGCCCGAGGTGAGGGCGCACAGCGTGTGGCGGAGATTCTGGAGGCGTGACGATGGCAACGTGGCAGAAAGTGAAGCTCGCTGACTGCGTGAACCTGCTCGCCGGGTTTCCGTTCAAGAGCCAGCAATTCACCGACAAGCCCGACGACTTGCCCCTCGTAAAAGGCGAGAACGTCAGCCAAGGCTGCATCCTGTGGGATATATCTAAACGCTGGCCAGCATTGGACTGGGATAAGATGGCGAAGTTTCATTTGCTCCCCGGCGACGTAGTCATCGCAATGGACCGTCCGTGGATTCCTGCCGGGTTGAAGTGGTCATTCATCCGGACAGGTGACCCGAAAGCGTTGCTGGTTCAGCGATGCGCCCGGCTTCGTTCCAGCAACGCACGCCTCGACCAGAACTTCCTGCGCTTCGTGATTGGTAGTCCGGGCTTCGAGGGCTACGTGAAGCCCATTACGACCGGCGTGAACGTGCCGCACATTAGCGGACAGCAGATTCTTGATTACGAGTTCATGCTTCCCCCGCTGCCGGAGCAACGGCGGATTGCGGGCATCCTGTGTGCCTACGACGAGCTGATGGAGAACAGTCAGCGGCGCATCCGGATTTTGGAGGCGATGGCCCGAGCCCTCTACCGCGAGTGGTTCGTCCAGTTCCGCTTCCCCGGCCACGAAAAGCTCTACTCATCTCCCTCTGGGAGAGGCCGTGGTGAGGGTGCGCAGCTTGTCTCATCCCTCCTCGGCGACATCCCCCAAGGCTGGGAGGTGAGAACGCTCGGCGAAATCGCGGAGGACATGCGCCGCAACGTGCCGAAGGGAATACTCGAAGAACCGAAGCCCTACGTCGGCCTCGAACACATCCCTCGGCGCTCGCTCGCACTCGACGCTTGGGAAACGGCGACCGAACTCGGCTCGAACAAACTGGAGTTCAAGAAAGGCGAAGTCCTCTTCGGCAAGATTCGGCCCTACTTCCACAAGGTCAGCGTCGCCCCGTTCGATGGCCTGTGCTCCGCCGACACCATCGTCATCCGCTCCCGTCGCCCGGACCACTACGCCGTCGTCGTCGCGTGCGTCTCCAGCGATGCGTTCGTCGCCGAGGCGAGCGCAACCGCCAACGGCGCGAAGATGCCCCGCGCAAATTGGGATGTGCTGGAGAAATACCAGGTCGTGATACCGAAAGGCAAAGTGGCTGAGAAGTTCTCTGCGCTGTTCGCCGACATCATCGCGCAGCAACAGGCGCTCATCTTCCAAATCCAAAACCTCCGCCGGACGCGCGACCTGCTGCTGCCGCGTCTGCTATCGGGGCAGGTCGAGCTTTCAACTGCGGAGGTGTCTGCATGAAGATAGCGCGAAACACTCTGGCGGAACTCGTCAAGATAGTGACGGGCGACACGAAGGTATCTCCTTACCGTAGCGGGCCGATGCTGGTCCGGCTGTTCAACGAATTTGGCGCAAACGATTTCTACGAGCAGGGATTCCCGTCACGCTGGAAATACACCGAGGAGAAACTACTACCGCTCAATGAAACGACTTCTTTGCGGAAACTCATCAACAACATCTTCGACGCGCGGGAGTGGATCGGCAAAGGCTTCAACCCCGAGACCGCGGCGGCGCACCTGAACAAGTTCCTCAAGTTCGATGGTTACGAACTGGTCCGCGACGGCCACCATTTCAAGGTGCGGGAGACAGGCGCGGTGGCCGTGCAGTTCGACACACCGTTTCCTGAGTCTCAGGAGGTCAACCACGTCTTCATCGAGGAACAGGTGCGCAAGTGCGACAAGAAGATAGACGAGGGCGACTTTGGCGGCGCAATTACCAATGCGCGCTCGTTAGTAGAGGCGGTGTTGGTGGAAATTGAGAAGCAGTTGTTGCCAGCCGCGCCGCAATACGACGGCGACCTGATAAGACTCAACAAGCGCGTCCAGACGCTGCTCAACCTCGACCCGGCGCGGAAAGACGTCAGCGACATGCTTCGCCAAGTGCTGTCGGGATTGGCGAGCGTCGTGAACGGTCTTGCCAGTATGCGGAATAAGATGAGCGATGCACATGTTTCCAGCTACAAAGCGTCAAAGCACCACGCTAAGCTGGCTGTGAACAGCGCCAAGACCTTCGCGGATTTCATTTTCGACAGCCACACCTACCAGAAAGGAGCGGGAAAACTAAAATGAGACTGAGCTACCGACTGACCATGATGTTCGTCTCGCTGGCGGTCATTCTGACGGTCGGCTGGTTCTCGACGCACAACTTCGAGTTCGCAACCGGCCAGTTCTGGTTCATTTCGGGGGCGTTGCTCTTGATCATGCTCTCGCTGGTTGACCAGCCTCATTTCTCGAAAGACGGCAATGTGTTCGTCAACGGCACTACGGCTCTGGTTTCTCTTTTCACAATCCTTGAGAGCCAGCGAGCTGGTATTTGGTGGATATTCTGTTCGTGGGCCATCTATCTCATCATCGCGAGTTTCGTTCTCATGGCACTCCGGTCGCGGGAATTGTTTCTTGAGACGAAAACCGTTCAGTTCTTTGCGCGAGTCAACCGGGCTATCGGCCGGCCTGAGTCCATTTTCTCCGCGTTTTTCTTGTGGGGTGTATTCCTCCAGTTCACCTATCCCAAGGACAGCGTGACGATCAATGCGCTCCTCCTCTTTTGGGCGGGGTTCATGATTCTGAACGTCCCCGGCATCGCGCAAACGGTGTCTGGTCTTTTTGCCAAGCCGAGCGAAGCAGCCCTGTCGGCTGGTGTCATCACTGGTATTCAAAGTCCTCGCCTGGCGGTTGTGAAACTAAGCCCACGCTTGCCGGATGGAATCGTCGGCAAGAAAGTTTTGTTGACGATGGACGGTGGAGAGCAGGTCGCTGAGGGCACGCTCTTCGAGGACCGTGTTGTGAGAGGATTGCGGCAGGGGCGAATTGCGCTCACGTCATTCGGCCCAAAGTGGAGCGAGGTAAGTTCTGGCGGGCGAATTGAGATTGCGCTTCCAGATTTGCCGGTTGCCGCCACGCGGCCGGTGGGTGTGGTTTCAGCAGGTTCTTCGATCGGAAGACTGATTTTTGAAGTTGACCCCCGCACGTCGCTGCACGCCGGCGAAGTCGTGAAGGTGCAGGCCGGTTCAGCAGATACGTATTACCAAATCGTCTCCGCCACAATTGACCAAGCAGGCTTGGAAGAAGGAAACGCCTCGCAGAGCGTGCGCGTAGGGGCAGGCCAGTTAGGATGCTGGGAAGCTGCGAAGGCTACTTTTGCCCCGATTGATTGGGTCGCACCGGCTGGGGGATTGGTCGCAGTTAGCAGCGGCGAAGGCATCGCCGACACGCCACCAGCGGGCAGATGCCTTGTCGGCCATGTTCCGAACTCCACGTTTCCCGTTCACGTTCACGTTTCAGACACGATTACTCACAACACTGCTCTCATCGGCGTAACTGGAAGCGGCAAGTCGTATTTGGCGTTCCATCTCATCGAGGCGTATATCGACGCTGGAATCAAAGTGCTCATCCTCGACCTCACGCGGCAGCACTGGCAGTTCCTACAACACCGGAATCCCACGCCTCTCACCGGGGCGGATGGCGTTGCCGCATGGCTCGCCGGTGATTCCAAATTGGCGATTCACCAGTTCGCCAACACAACAGGCGGTTTCCCGGCAGCAACGGCAGATTTTGCACAGAAGTGCTTTGAGTGGTTGCGCGACGGCACTCAACTCCGGGCTGGTGTGGACGTGCCGGGCAGGCTTTGCATTGTCCTGGAAGAAGCGCACTCGCTCATTCCCGAATGGAATCAGGTAGCGCAGCAATCTGACACCCAACAGGTGAACCGAGCGGCCCGTGTGATTCTTCAAGGTCGAAAGTTTGGCCTCGGAACGCTGCTGATTACGCAACGCACGGCGAACGTGACCAAGACCGTCCTGAACCAGTGCAATACCATCTTCGCCCTGCGGTCGTTCGACCAGACAGGTTTGGATTTTCTACGGAACTACATGGGTGAGGAATACTCGCAGGCGATTTCAACGCTCCCCGATAGAACGGCAATTCTCGTCGGCAAAGCGTCGTCCTCTGCGCGGCCAATCATCTTGAAGGTTTCAGATTTCGGTAACCGCTGGACAGGAAACCAGCCACCTCCGGCTGTAACGCCACCGCCAGCAGTGCCACCGTCGGCGGCCGCCCCCGAGAGCAGATGAGCGCCGACGCATACACCGAAGACCATTATGCCAAAACAAGACAAGACTGACCTGTTCGAGTTCATGCTCGAACGTGTGAAGGAAACGCAGAACAAGCACCTCGACGGCGAGCCGCAGGCGTTTGGCCGCTGGTTTGCCGAATTGTTCTTCATGAATCCGCGCGACCTTTTCGTCTCCGACGGCTCGAAGGACGGGCAGATCGACCAGTTCTTTACGACGGACAACGGCAAGACGGTTCAGCATCACGTCCTCAACACGAAATTCACGAAGGAGTTCAACAAGATTGCGCCGCCGTCGTTTTACCAAGAGATCAAATACTTCTGGCAGGCATTTGAGAACCGCGCTGCCCGTGCCGCCTATTTGGAGAAAGCGGTGAAGCAGGAATTGAGGCCGAAATACCGGCAGCTATTCGAGCGTTACGACAACGGTGCGGCGGAGTTGATGTTCGTCACCAACCACCGCTGCAACGACGCCCACTTCGAGCAGGTGCGGAACATTCCGGTGAAGGTGTTTCACATGGACGACCTGATTCAGTGTTTGGTGGATGACATTGACGGAGCAATGCCGCGAACGCCGTCCATCAGCCTCAACGCGATTCACTCGCTGCTGCCCGCCGACAGGGACGATACCGAGGTGGCGACCTCCATCGTGTTTGCGCGGTTGCTCGACTTCATCCGCTACATGGAGAGCGACCCGTTCGACCTGCTATTCAACCGGAACGTGCGCGTCGCCATCAGCGTCGCCCGCTCAAAAGTGAATCGCGCCATTCGTGACACATTCAAAGAGCACCCCAAGGAATTTGCGTTCAGCAATAACGGCATCACGATGCTGTGCGAGAAGCAGCACTACGACCCCGGCCAGAAAGTGCTGACGCTGGAGAACCCGCGCGTGGTGAACGGCTCACAAACCCTCCACAGCATCCGCGACGTGGCGAATCCGTCGCCAAATGCGCGCGTCATGGTCCGCGTGATCGAGATTGAGCCGCCACGCGGAGATGCGCTGGAAGAAAAGATTCAGCGGCGAAAGGAAATCATCGGCAAGATTGCGGTGCGCAGCAACCAGCAGAATCCAATCAAGAGTTGGGACTTGGCTTCCAACGATGATTTCCAGTTGGAGCTTTTCCGCTTCTTCCGCAACAAGGGTTTCTTTTACGAGCGGCGCGACCGCGAATGGCGGCAGCGCAGCCGTGAACTGCGAAGCGTCGGCATCAAGTATGGCACGAGCATCAAGTGGCTCACGCAGTTGATTTCCAGTTTCTATTGGTCGAAGCCGCGTTTAGGCCCGGCGGTTGCGAAGAACGTGGCCGACCTCTTCGAGGGCGAGCTTTACGACAGTATCCGTGAGACGCCGACTGAACTGGCGTTCCAGCTTTACCTGCTTGATGGGAATTTGTGGGAAAGTCGGAGCGATTTGTCGAAGGACAAGGTTTACATCCGCAATCTGCGGTCCTACGAGTATTTCGCTCTATTCAGTCTGGCGGTTCGCGCCCTGACCGAAGTCGGCGTGAAATGGGGAAGCCCGGAGTTCACGGCCACGCTCCACGGCCAGTGGAAGGAAGGATATTACCCGGCGCGCTTCAATCTCTGGCGCAAACTCGCCAAGGCGTGCATTGACCATATCGTCGTCGCCTTCAAGAAAGAGGCGAAGCAATACTCACGGCGCGAGGGTCAGGAGTTGACCTACGCGAATTACTTCAAGAGCCAGAGTTCCGTCGCCCGGATTTTGAAAGCGGGATTGCCCGGAGAAATTAAACGCTGCGCCCGAGCCGCATTGAAAGCCTGACACGCGGAGTTGCCATGCCCCACACTTGCACCGAAGACCAGGAAGCGCCGCGCACCCTCACCCGGCCTCTCCTATTCTGCGAGCCCTCACCCCAGCCTCTCCCAGCGGGAGAGGAGCCGGGAGAGGAAGTGTGGGTGGATGAGTCGGGGCTCTTCGGTCAGGAGACGAAGGGCGAGGTGGTGCTGGTGCCCCGGTTGCGCGCGGCGTTGGAGCGGCTCAATCCCGCGCTGCCGCCGGAGGCCATTACCAGCGCCGTGGATGGTTGTCCGACGGTTGAGAATCTCAAAATGCCATGAAGCGGGAGAAGAAGATTGTCATCATCGCGGGGCCGAACGGAGCCGGAAAGACAACCTTTGCGCGCGAGTTCCTGCCGAACGAAGCGGGCTGCCCGGTGTTCATCAATGCCGACTTGATCGCCGCCGGCCTCTCGCCCTTCGCACCGGACGCGGCGGCGGTGCGTGCGGGGCGCATCATGCTGGTGGAAATCAAGGACCACGCGCGGGCGGGAGACAGCTTCGCGTTCGAAACGACGTTGAGCGGGTTGTTGTACGTGCGGCTGATTCCACAGTGGCGGAGGCAGCGTTATCGGGTGAAACTCCTCTATCTCAGCCTTGCCACCCCGGAGCTGGCAGTGGCTCGTGTGGCTGCACGGGTGGCGCAGGGCGGGCACAATGTGCCAGAGGATGTTGTCCGCCGGCGCTACGCGGCGGGCTGGCGTAACTTTCAGCAGAGGTTCAAGTTGCTGGTGGATGCCTGGGCGCATTACGATAACTCGGGGGAACGGCCCGTGCTAGTCGAGCAAGGAACCAAAGTATGAGAACGAAATCAACGGTGGCGGATGCGGACATGGCCAAAGCAGGTCGTGCGCTGGAGCGCGCGGCGGCACGGGCGCGACACCTGGCGGAGCAAACCGGCACGCCGCTCTACATTTTCAAGGATGGCCGCGTGATGAACTTGAACCGGCCGTCCGGGGGCAGCTACGTGCTGCGCGAGGGGCGTCCGGGAAAATGACCCATGCCCCACGCCTACACCGAAGACCAGCAAGCGCCGCGCACCCTCACCCAGCCTCTCCTATGCGTTGCACCCTCACCCCTGCCTCTCCCAGGGGGAGAGGGGGTCGAGCAGCCCGTCATCGGGTTGTTCGCGGAGTATTCGGCAGGGCCGAACCCTCATCCCCGGCCATCCTCCCATTCTGCGAACCCTCACCCCTGCCTCTCCCAGTGGGAGAGGAGCCGGGAGAAGGGTGATCGGCAGGCCGGGTTGAGGGTGCGCAGCTTGGTGTTGGTGCCCCGGTTGCGCGCGGCGTTGGAGCGGCTGAATCCCGCGCTGCCGCCGGAGGTCATCACCACCGCCGTGGATGAATTGAGCAAGCTGTGGCGCGGGCCAGGCGGGCGGGCGGAAGGCTACGGGCTGAAATGCTTCCCTGAGAAAAACGAAGGGCCACCGGGTAGTCCCAGTAGCCCTTCGCCGAACGGGTAGTCCCATTCCAAAGCCGAGATATGAATAGCACACGCAGTGGGGAATGGCAAGCGGCGGCTGAGATGACTGCCGTAAGTCGCTCATTTCCAGCAGGTTCTTATTTGAGTAGAAAAGGTCCAGTATGAGCAAGCGATCCCAGAAACCAGTGAAGGCAGCCGCGGTTGTGCCGACGGGCTACGGGCCGTTATTGGCGGAGTTGAAGTCGCGCGTGCGCGCGGCGCAAGTGAGGGCGGCGCTGTCGGTGAACCGGGAGTTGGTCGCGCTCTACTGGGACATCGGGCGTGTGATTCTCCAGCGTCAGCAGACGGAAGGCTGGGGTGCGAAGGTGGTGGCGCGGCTGGCGGCGGATTTGCGGACGGAGTTCCCGGAGATGAAAGGGTTTTCACGGCCCAACCTCCTTTTCATGCGGGCGTTCGCGGCGGCGTGGTCGGAAACACCAATTGTCTTACAGCCTGTTAGACAATTGTCCGAAGCTGGTGAAAACCTCCGACCGTCTGTTGGGGAAAAGTCACTCACAGGCGCGAGAGAATCATCCACGCCAATAGTCCAACAGCCTGTTGGACTATTTCCGGCGACGCCGCCCGAACCGTTGGCTTCGCTGCCGTGGGGGCATAATCTCGTCCTGTTGACCAAGCTCAAGAAGCCGGCGGAGCGGCTCTGGTATGCACAAGCCGCGCTCCGTCACGGGTGGAGTCGCGCGGTGCTAACGGTGCAAATCGAGACGCAGGCGCACCGGCGGATGGGCAAGGCTCTCACGAATTTCGCGCAGACGCTGCCGCCGCCGCAGTCCGACCTGGCGCAACAGGTGTTGAAAGACCCTTACACGTTCGATTTCCTCACGCTTTCCGCCGAAGCGCGCGAGCGGGAGCTGGAGCAAGGGCTGACGGAGCACATCCAGAAATTCCTCTTGGAACTGGGCGTGGGTTTCGCCTTTGTTGGGCGGCAGGAGCATTTGGAGGTCGGCGGCGAGGATTACTACCTGGACCTGCTGTTCTATCACTTGAAGCTGCGTTGTTTCGTGGTGCTGGATTTGAAGATGGAGGCGTTCAAGCCGGAGTTCGCGGGCAAGATGAATTTCTATCTGACAGCGGTGGATGAGCAGATGCGGCATGCGAACGACCAGCCGACCATCGGCCTGCTGCTGTGCAAGGAAAAGAACCGGCTGACGGTGGAGTATGCCCTGCGCGATATGAAGAAGCCCATCGGCGTGGCGGAGTGGAAAACGCGGCTGGTGGAATCACTGCCCAAGCAGTTGCGCGGCGCGCTGCCGAGCGTGGAGGATTTGGAGAAAGGTCTGGCGGGCGATAAACCATGAGCGCCCACGCCTACACCGAAGACCAGCAAGCGCGGCGCACCCTCACCCAGCCTCTCCTATGCGGTGCACCCTCACCCCCGCCTCTCCCAGGGGGAGAGGAGTAGGAAAACGAATTGAACTCAAGCCATGAACTCTTTTCGCAACCATCGTCTTCGTGACCTCGCCGTACCGATGAGCACCGCCTGGCTGCTCAATGACATCGCCGAGGCCAAAGGCAGGCAGGAGCTTTACACCCGGCAGTCGCCGCAAGTGTTGAAGGCGCTGCGTGAGATGGCACTCATCCAGAGCGCCGAATCGTCCAACCGGATCGAGGGCGTGACCGTCGCCGCCGACCGTCTGCGCCCGCTGGTTCTGGGCAACACCAAGCCACGTGATCGTTCCGAACAGGAGGTGCAAGGCTACCGTCGGGCCATAAACGAGATTCACACGCGGCACGAGAAACTCTCGGTCACGCCCGACACATTGAGGCGGCTGCACGCGCTCTGCCAGTCTGCCAGCGGCGACGCCGGCCAGTTCAAAAAGGTGGATAATGAGGTCGTCCAGCTTGTACCGGGCGCTGCGCCCGTTATCCGCTTCCGTTGCGTGAAGGCCAAGGACACCCCCGCCGCGGTGGAGGAACTTTGCCTGCTCTATCGCCACGCGCTCGATCAGGACAACATTCCGCCGCTAATCGCCATCACCGCGCTGGTCCTCGACTTTCTCTGCATCCACCCTTTTCGCGATGGCAATGGCCGCGTGTCGCGGTTGCTCACGCTACTGGTGCTTTACCAGCACGGCTACGAGGTGGGCCGATACGTCAGTCTGGAACGGATGGTGGAGGAATCGAAGGAGGACTATTACGAATGTCTCCAACGCAGTTCGCAACGCTGGCATGAAGGCAAACACGAACTGACGCCGTGGTTCAATTTCCTCCTCGCCATCATCCGCCGCAGCTACGTCGAGTTTGAAACGCGGGCCGGGCAGGTAAAAGCGCCGCGCGGGGCGAAGGCTGGACTTGTGCTAGCCGCCATCCGCGAACAGCCCGGAGACTTCCGTCTCTCGGACATCGAACGCGCCTGTCCCGGCGTGGGGCGCGAATGGATTCGCACCTTGCTGACTGACTTGAAGGCGACGGGCGAAGCGTCCTGCCGTGGCAAAGGTCCGGCGGCCCGCTGGCAGTATTTGGGGAGTAAGGGTATTAACTCGTAAGAGAGGGTAGTAATGAGGGTATTAACGCAAAGCTGATAACAGAGAAGGTTTGCAACCATTTATGCCTCACGCCTACACCGAAGACCAGCAAGCGAAGCGCACCCTCACCCTGACATGAGCGCCCACGCTTACACCGAAGACCAGCTTGTCGAGCAGCCCGCTAAGCGGCTGCTGGCTGAGTTGGGCTGGAGTCTGGCGCAGCCGCAACCTCACCTCGGTCCTCCCCCATTCTGCGAACCCTCACCCCAGCCTCTCCCAGCGGGAGAGGAGCTGGGAGAGGGAGTTTGGGTTGACGAAACCGGCTTGTTCGGTCGGGAGACGAAGGGCGAGGTGGTGCTGGTGTCCCGGTTGCGCGCGGCGTTGGAGCGGTTGAATCCGGCGCTGCCGCCGGAGGCCATCACCGCCGCCGTAGATGAATTGACCCGCGACCGTTCAGCGATGGGGCTTCCGGCTGCGAATCGGGAGATTTATGCGCTCATCAAGGACGGGATTCGCGTTTCGATTGCGCAGCCGGAAGACTCACCCTCACCCGCCGCTTCACGTCACCCTCTCCCAGTGGGAGAGGGACGAGGTGAGGGGCGCGGCGGCGTTAGTTCGCGGCGTGACAGCGGGGGACAGCGGACCGAGAGAGTCCGCGTGATTGATTGGGAAAACCCCGCCGCGAATGATTTCCTGCTGGTCAGCCAGTTCAGCGTCACCGGCGCGCTTTATACCTGCCGGCCGGATTTGGTGGGTTTCATCAACGGCCTGCCGTTGGTGGTCATCGAGTTGAAGAAGCCCGGCGTGGCCGCGCGCGCGGCGTTCGACGAGAACCTGACGCACTACAAACAGCAAATCCCAGCGCTGTTCTGGTATAACGCGCTGCTGATCGCCTCGAACGGCACGGACAGCCGGGTTGGCTCGCTCACGGCGGATTGGGGGCGGTTCTTCGAGTGGAAGCGCATCGAGCACGAGGACGAACCACGGCGGGTGTCGCTGGAGGTGATGATTCGCGGGACGTGCGAGCCGTCGCGGCTGCTCGACCTGGTGGAGAATTTCACCCTCTTTTCCGAACACAAGGCCGGGCTGGTGAAAATCATCGGGCAGAATCATCAGGTCCTCGGGGTGAACAAGGCCATCGCGGCGATGCTTGCCGCGCGCAAGGCTGGCCACGGTCGCGGCGGGGTGTTTTGGCAGACGCAGGGGAGCGGCAAGAGCTATTCGATGGTGTTCTTTGCCCAGAAGGTGCTGCGGAAGATCCCGGGCAACTGGACGTTCGTGATCGCGACGGACCGGGTGGAACTGGATGACCAGATCGCCAAGACGTTCAAGGCCACCGGCGCGGTGAGCGAAGCCGAGGGCGACCAATGCCACGCCGAGAGCGGTGCGCATCTGCGGGAGTTGCTGCGTGGCAATCATCGTTATGTCTTCACGCTCATCCATAAGTTTCGTCCCGAAACACCCTCATCCCCAGCCCTTCTCCCAGGGGGAGAAGGGAGTTGCCCTCTCCCGGTGGGAGAAGGGCGGAGGGGTGAGGGTGCGGAGCATTATCGCGGCGGGTTGCAATACTCCGGGTTGGTTGACCGGGCGCGGGAACTCAGGAAGAAGCAAACCCCCGCCGAGGATGTTGCCTGGGAGCTACTGCGCGACCGGCGTTTTGCCGGTTTGAAGTTCCGCCGGCAACATCAAATCAACCACTACATCGCCGACTTCTTTTGCGCGGAACACCAACTGGACATCGAACTGGACGGGGAGATTCACAAGTCGCCGGAAGTGCTGGAGAAAGATGCAACGCGGGATGCCATGCTGAACTCGCTGGGCTTCACCGTGATCCGCTTCCCGAATCAACTGGTGTTGGACGAACCGGAGAAGTTCCTGGACCAAATTGCCGCCGCCCTCAGCCTCCCTTCTCCCCTTGGTAGAAGGGCCGGGGGTGAGGGTCACGTCCCCGTATCATTCCTCCCCTCTACCTCTGGGAGAGGGGCCGGGGATGAGGGTCACGTCCCCGTGTTATCCCTCCCCTCTACCTCTGGGAGAGGGGCTGGGGGTGAGGGTCACGTCCCCG
>SESF01023809.1_pt1 | contig 13441 bp, 12 predicted proteins | sample 3171521 | NCBI WGS metagenome assembly SESF01 (sample SAMN10866945, study PRJNA518727) | freshwater metagenome | biome: subpolar coniferous forest; feature: holomictic lake; material: water; isolation source: holomictic Lake 227, 6 m and 8 m depth | place: Canada: near Kenora, Ontario | collected...
AGAAGATGGGACCCCACACCATCCTGCTGGGCAACTTGAACCCGGTATCGGTCTTGCGGAACGGCAACCCCGCAGACGTCACGGCTGCCATCACGGAATGCCACCAGCAAGCCGGCACGCCATTCATTGTCGGAGCCGGCTGCGAAGTGCCGCGCGACACACCGCCGGAAAATCTGCGCGCTCTGTGCGCCTACGCCCATACCCACCAGCCTTAACCTAACGCCGCGAACGCCCGTCCAACTTACCACCCAAAATGCTCAATCCTCGAACTGTAGTCCTGACCGTCTGCCTTGCCTGCTTTGCTCCCCAGGCAGCGCCTGCCGCTTCGCTCCCGCAACCAGGCTCGCTCTCCCCGGCGGCGCTCGCCGCCACGCCGGACGGCAAACGGCTATTCATCGCCGGTGCCACCGCCAACGAAGTGGCGGTCTTTGACCTTGCGAGCGGCACGGTCACCAGGCAGATCTCGGTGCCTCACACACCCACCGGCTTAGCCGTCTCGCCCGACGGCGCGCGCCTCTACGTTACCTGCGCCGCGCCGCAGAGCAGCGTCCGCGTCCTTGACACCGGATCTGGCAAGGTGCTGGCGACCCTTCCCGCCGGCCACAACGCGACCGCCCCCGTGCTCAGCCCGGATGGAAAGACCCTGTTCGTCTGTAACCGCTTTAACAACGACATCAGCGTCATCAATCTCGAGACCCGCAAGGAGCTGTGCCGCATCCCGGTCCAGCGCGAGCCGACGGCAGCCGATATTACCCGCGACGGGCGGTTTCTGCTCGTGGCGAATCATCTGCACACCGGCGCTGCTGACGCCGAGCACGTCGCTGCCGTCGTCAGCGTCATTGACACTGCTACCCGCAAGGTCGTCAAGGAACTCGCTCTGCCCGACGGCAGCGGGCTGCTCAACGACCTGCGCGTCTCCCCGGACGGCAAATACGCCGTGATCTCACACATCCTGCCCCACTTCCGCCTGCCTGCAACCCAGCTTGACCGCGGCTGGATGAACAGCAATGCGGCGACCATCATCGACCTGGCGCGGATGGAGATCCTCAACACCGTACTGCTGGACAACATTGACCGCGGCGCCGCCGACCCCTGGGGCATTGCCTGGTCCGCTGACAGCGCGACGCTGCTCATCACCCATGCCGGCACGCACGAGATCAGCGTCATTGATTTCCCGGGCGTCCTTGCCAGGCTCGCCAAGATACCCGCGACGCTCGACGCCTCCAAATCTGGTCCTGCCTACTCCGCCTCCCGCGTCCAGGCTGACGTGCCGAGCGACCTGGCCTTTCTCGTTGGGCTGCGCCAGCGGGTCAGGCTGCCCCAGTATGATCTTGGCCCCCGCGCGGTGGTTCTGCTCGGCCGCAAGGCGTATGTGGCCAATTACTTTTCCGATTCCCTCACCCTCGTTGACCTCAGCAGCCCCGAACTCAGGCCCCAGTCCATCCCGCTCCTCAGCCAGCCCGCCGCCGCCGGCGCCAAGCAGCCCGTTTCCCCGCTCGACCGCATGCCCCTGATCCGGAAAGGCGAGTTCTACTTTAATGACGCCGGCATCTGCTTTCAGGGTTGGCAAAGCTGCGCCACCTGCCATCCCGGCCAGGGGCGCGTGGACGCCCTGAACTGGGACCTGCTCAACGATGGCATCGGCAACCCCAAGAACACCAAGACCCTGCTGCTCGCCCACAAAACTCCGCCCTCAATGAGCATGAGTGTACGCGACACAGCCGAAACGGCGGTCCGCGCCGGCATCCAGCACATCCTCTTCACCGTGCAACCGGAGGAGGTCGCTACATCCATGGACGCGTATCTCAAATCCCTCAAGCCCGTGCCCAGTCCGCTCCTCGTTAATCGCCACCTTTCCGACTCCGCCAAGCGCGGGGAGAAGTTGTTCAAAGATCGCCAGGTCGGCTGCGTTTCGTGCCATCCGCCAGGCGTGTTCACCGACCTGAAGACCTACGACGTCGGCACGCGCGGGCGCTTCGACAAGCCCTCCGATCGCTTCGACACACCGTCGCTAGTCGAAGGCTGGCGGACTGCCCCCTACCTCCACGACGGCTCGGCAGCCACGATGCAACAGGTGCTCACAACCAGCAATCCAGGCGATAAGCACGGCAAGACCTCCCATCTGACTCCGCAGCAGATTGACGACCTCGCCGCCTACCTGCTGTCGTTGTAACGCCGCCGGTCATGAACGCGCGCCCTGCCCTCAGCAGTTCTCATTTTGGCTGGTCTGGGAGGTTTGGGGTCCACCCTTTAGGGTGTCCGAGGCCACATGGGATCATCCGCCATTCGTCCCATTCGTCCCATTTGTCCCACAATAAGAATTGCTCCTCTACCCTTGCATTGGCGCTAGCGGTGACGGCGCTTCTTGCCTCGGCAACCGCAATGCCCGCGGCAACGTGGCGTGAGCAAGTCGAAGCGGACTGGCTCCGCCAGGACGCCAAGCGGTCCCCCACTGCACCCGGAGCCGCGACCTGCGAAGAAGATGCCGGCGGCGCGGTGGACGGCGTGAAGGACGGTAAATGGGGATTCCATACCAGTGTGGAGAAGGATCCCTGGTGGCAGGTTGACCTGGGGCGACCGCTGAATCTCGACCACCTGGTCATTTACAACCGCTGCGACGGCTTCGCGGAACGCAACTCACGCCTGATGGTTCTGCTCTCCAGTGATGGCCGACAGTTCCGGCGGGCTTACCAGCATGGCGGCACAGTCTTCTACGGGGCCGCTGACGGAAAGCCCCTGACCGTCAAGCTGGACGGCGCAGAGGCGCGTTTCGTGCGGCTGGCGCTTGAAGGCCAGAGCTACCTTCATCTGGATGAAGTGGAAGCTTATGCCGTCGGCGGAGAGCGTAACATCGCCCTCGGCAAACCCGCCGCACAAAGCAGCGTCAGTGAGTGGTCGGCGAAACATGCACCGGCGAACGTTGCCCCACCGCGCAAGTATCCCATCGCTCTGGCAGTGGAGCGCGGGTTGAAACTGGCCGAGAGCCAACGCCGGCTCGGGGCCAAGGTGAACAGCCACATCGCGACCCTCCACCAGGTTACGGGAGAACTCCAGGGCCTGCCGGCGGACGCGCCCGACGCCGCTCGCCGCTCGCTCTATTTCCGCACACGCTGGGCCATCCGCGAGATGGCTCTGGCGAATCCGCTGCTCAGATTTGATACGCTCCTCTTCGTCAAGCGCGCGCCCACGATGTTCCCGCACATGAGTGACCAGTTCTACGGCTGGTGGTCGCGGCCCGGCGGCGGCGTGTGCGTGCTGAGCGGCTTCAAGTCCGGCGAACCGCAGGTGCGCTGCCTCACGAGCGACATGCCCATCGGCAACTTCATGGGGCCCGATCTGTCCTTTGATGGCAAGAAGCTGCTGTTTGCGGCCTGCACCTTCCATCCCGAACTCGCCGACGAGCGGAATAAGGCCGACAAGTCGCGCGTCCCCGAGGATGCCTTCTACCACATCTTCCAGATGAACATAGATGGCTCTGGACGCCGCCAGCTCACCCACGGCAAATACGACGACTTCGACCCGCGTTACCTTCCGGGCGGGGACATCGTCTTCCTTTCCACGCGCAAGGGCACCGCCGTCCAGTGCAGCCAGTGGTTCTCCGACGCCACCCGCACTGCCGACCGCCCGGACAGCTACGTGCGCTGCGGCGGCGATAACTACCGCCCGGTCCCCGTCTTCACACTCCACGCGATGGACGCCGCCGGCACCAACCTCCGGCCGCTCTCGGCCTTCGAGAACTTCGAGTGGGCACCTTCGGTCGCCGACGATGGCCGCATTCTCTACACCCGCTGGGATTACATTGACCGCTTCAACGGCCATTTCTTCAGCCTTTGGTCCGCGAACCAGGATGGGACCAACCCGCAGCTCGTCTATGGCAACTACACTGTGAAACCGCAGGTGAAGCTCGAAGCACGCTCCATTCCCGGCTCCTCGAAGCTCGTCTTCACCGCCTCGGCTCACCACTCGATCTGCGGCGGCACACTTTGTCTGCTGGACCGCAACCGCGGCACGGAAGGCGACGCGCCGCTGACGCGCCTGACGCCCGAGGTGCCCTTCCCGGAAACCGAGGCCAACGGCGACCATTACTACGCCAACCCCTGGCCGCTCTCCGAGGAGTATTTCCTCGTCGGTTGGGCCGACCAGAAGCTGCCCCCGCATTGCCGCGTCACCGACCAACGGAACCCACCTAACGCGATGGGCCTTTACCTGCTCGATGCCTTTGGCAACCAGGAACTCATCTGTCGCGACCCCGAGATCTCCTGCGTTTCGCCCATACCCATTGCGCCGCGACCCCAGCCGCCGACGCAGCCTGCCGTAGCCGCTCTGAACAACGCACAGGAAGGACGGCTGTTCGTTCAAGATGTCTATATCGGCCTCGACGGGGTTCCGCGCGGATCGGTAAAACAACTCAGGCTCGTTGCAGTCGTGCCGAAGGTCCAACCGCAGATGAACACCCCCATGCTCGGCATCTCAGCCGAGGATCCCGGCAAGTTTGTCCTCGGCACGGTGCCAGTGGAACCGGACGGATCGGCTTACTTCCGCGTGCCGTCCGGCCTGCCGCTGTTCTTTCAGGCGCTCGACGCCAGCGGCGCTGCCGTGCAGACCATGCGCACCCTCACCTACGCGATGCCGGGCCAGACGCTCGCGTGCGTCGGCTGCCACGAGCACCGCGATTCCACGCCGCCCGCTGGCAAGCCTGCGCTCGCCGTGCTGCGGCAGCCATCTAAACCAACCCCCGGGCCGGCAGGCTCCTGGCCGCTACGTTTCGACCAGCTTGTTCAGCCCGTCCTCGACCGGCACTGCCTTGAGTGCCACAGGGCCGATGGCAAGGATGCCGAGGCCGCGAAGCTGAATCTGGCCCCCACCAACGCCTACCAGGCACTGCTGGCCTTCGGGAATGCCGACCTAAAGGCGCAGGCGTTCGAGCGCGACCGATCTGTTCCCAACCAGGCTGTTGCGGCCAGCAGCAAGCTGTGGAAGCTTCTAACTCAACCCGATGGCCACCAGAAGGTGAAGCTCGATGCCGACAGCCTCAGTCGCCTGGCGACGTGGATGGATACCTACGCGCACCGTCTCGGCTCCTTCAGCGAGCAGCAGGAACGGGAGCTAGTAACCTTTCGGCATGACCTCAGCCCGCTGCTGTCCGAACCATGAAACTCTCATCAGCCGTGATTTTGACCCCAAGATGCCAGCAATTCTCACTACGGGCACCTGCGCCTATTTCAGCGTTTCAGCTTTTCAGTATTTCAGCTTTTCCCCTCATAACGCTGCTCTGGGCACTGAGCTATACGTCGCAGGCCACCACCCTGCTCGATCAGTCGCGCGCGGGGCCGATGGCAGGAGTGAACGATATCGTCTTTGCGGCACGCAAGTTCAACGAAACGGACGGCCACTGGTACGCCAACATCGGCTACTATGCCCATGACGCCAATCGCAAGGCATGGAGGGAAGGAGGCAGGCTCTATCGCTGGAACGTGGGCAGCGGCCGGCTCACCACCCTGCTGAATGACCCCCGCGGCGGTGTGCGCGATCCCCAAGCCCATTACGACGGCCAGAAGATCCTCTTTAGCTATCGCAAGGGCGGCACCGAGCAGTATCATCTGTACGAGGTGAATGCCGATGGCACCGGCTTGCGCCAGCTCACCGACGGCGATTACGACGACATCGAACCCACCTACCTGCCCGACGGCGACATCGTCTTCATCTCCACCCGCTGCAAGCGCTGGGTCAACTGCTGGCTCACCCAGGTCGCCGTCATGTACCGGTGCGACGCCAACGGCAAAAACATCCGCGCCATCTCCAGCAACAACGAGCAGGACAACACCCCCTGGCCGCTGCCCGATGGCCGCCTGCTTTACACCCGCTGGGAATACGTTGATCGCAGCCAGGTCCACTACCACCATCTCTGGACCGTCAACCCCGACGGCACCGCCCAGATGACCTGGTACGGCAACCTCCATCCCGACATAGTCATGATTGACGCCAAGCCCATCCCCGGCTCGGACAAAATCGTGGCGAGCTTCTCCCCCGGGCATGGCCAGCGCGAGCACGCCGGGCAGATCACCATCGTGGACCCCGCCGCCGGCCCGGATGCCCAATCCTTCGCTCGCCCCGTCAGCCGCGGCAACCATTACCGTGACCCGTGGGCGTTCTCGGAGAATTGCTTCATGGCAGCCGTCGGGCCCTCGCTCGTTGTCATGGACGGCACCGGCGTGGAGCAGGAAATCTTCAAGCTGCCCAAGGCCGACCTCGATGCCCGCATGGAACTGCACGAGCCACGCCCCCTCATGGCGCACCCCCGCGAGCGGATTATCGCCGACCGTGTCAACACCCGGGAAGCGACCGGCCGACTGGTGCTGGCCGACATCTACAACGGCCGCAACATGGCGGGCGTCAAGCGCGGCGAGATCAAGAAGCTCCTCGTGCTCGAAACCCTGCCCATGCCGATCCACTACACCGGCGGCATGGAACCGATCAGCTACGGCGGCACCTTCACCCTCGAACGCATCGTCGGCACCGTGCCCGTCGGGGAGGACGGCTCGGCGTGCTTCGATCTGCCCGCGCTGCGCAGCTTCTTCTTCGTCGCGCTGGACAATGACGATCTATCCGTCAAGCGCATGCAGAGCTTCCTGACGGTGCAACCGGGCGAGACTACCAGTTGCGTCGGCTGCCACGAACAGCGCACCCAGGCACCCCGCCCTGCCGACATGGATCTGGCGGCGCTGCGCCGCCCGGCCAGCCGCATCGAACCTATCGCCGATGTCCCTGACGTCATTGATTACCCGCGCGACGTTCAGCCAGTGCTGGACGCCCTCTGCGTGAGCTGCCACGGCTACGAGAAGACCGCCGCTGGCGGCCCGCGCGCCGGGCGGCTCATCCTCACCGGCGACCACGGCCCGCTTTACAGCCACAGCTACTACATGATGACCATCGCCCGGCTCGTATCCGACGGCCGCAACCAGCCCCGCAGCAACTACGCCCCGCGCACGCTCGGCTCCTCCGCCAGCCACCTGCTGACCTTGCTGGATGGGACCCACTACGGCGTCCGAGCCACCCCGCTGCAGAAGAAGCTGCTGCGGCTCTGGATTGACAGCGGCGCCGCCTATCCCGGCACCTACGCCGCGTTGGGCTGCGGCATGATCGGCAACTACTCCGAAAACCAGATCATTCACACCGGAGACGAGTGGGCCGCCACTCGCGCCGCCGACAAGGTGATTGAGAAGCGCTGCGCCGGCTGCCACGCCGAACCGGCGCGGCTCCTGCCGCACACTCTGGCCGACGAACGCGGCGTCTCCTTCTGGCAGCCCAGCATGGACGACCCGCGCCTGCTGACCAGTCGTCATATCGTCTTCAACCTCTCCCGTCCCGAGCAGTCGCTCATGCTGCTGGGACCGCTGGCCGAGTCTGCCGGCGGCTGGGGCCTCTGCCGCGACCCAAAGACCAAGGAATGCGCGACTGTCTTCGCTGATAAAGCCGATCCCGGCTACCAGGCCCTGCTCGCCTTGTGCGTCGCCGGCCAGGAATCCCTCGCCCAAGGGACGCGGCGTTTCGACATGGCCGGCTTCGAGCCCCGCGCTGACTGGGTCCGCGAAATGAAGCGCTATGGCATTCTGCCTGCGACTTTGAGTCCCGCCACCCCCATGGATTGCTACGCCGTCGAGCGCCAGTACTGGGAGTCCCTCTGGTACAAACCCACCACCTCGTTCCACTGAATTACAGCGGAAATCCAACCGGGAAGCAGCTTGAAAGGATTGGTATTAGCTCCGTGAAATACTCAGTGAACAGACCTCGGGTTTTGGGAGCATCGGGGCGATAGTTGTCACAATTCGAGTTCCCCGAGAAAGCCACGAGCGTCCCTACGTCGCCGGGCTCGGTATTCCTCAGATGGCCAAGCGGACCATCGCGGAAGATCTTGGTGTATAGGAGAGCGCTTTGGGCTTGGGTTTCAGGATCGCACCAGCGTTAGTTGGAAGTCCGACCTTTTGGCCAAACGGAAGATTAACCCAAGTTTCGCACGACCCTCACCAAACCCCTGTAAACAGGGCCTCCCAATTTTTTGGCACTACAAAATCGCCTCGGTTGCGACTTCCAGCTCCGTCTCCGGAAGTCGATCCCATTTCACGTCGAGTTTATCATAAATTGATTTCTGAAGTTCCTCCGGCTCACCGGAAGTAAAACGCGCCCGGTTCGATACAGTTTCGCAGAGGTTTGATACACTTTAAGCCAATCTGCAGGATTCTTGCAGGGGACTTGAAACCATCCTCACCAGCTCGAAAATCCCGCCCGCTTCCAACTATTCGTGCCCACCGACTCATATAGGTAATTCCCGTCTCGGACTATCAGCCCGGCGCCATATCCCCATGTGGTGTTGGTCGCGTTCGTAATGGTCATTGTGGGCAACTGCAAAATCGTCGCCATACTGAACACGCCGGGATTGAGGCTTTGTATCACCGGGGCTACAAAGGCGCTGTCCGTATAGGGTATCGTGAATGTGAAAACCCAGTTAGTCCCACTGTTGGTGGGCACCGCGCTCAAGTACGTCCAGTTTGGCGAATTCAGATAATGCGTGAGTTTCAGCGCCGGAGCCGTCGCTAGTCCATTCGTCGCCACCTTCACCGTCGCATTCGTTCGATTAGCCACCGTCGCGATGATCGTATTGGTCACCGTTAATGGCATCGGATAGGTCACCGCCCAGCTCTGTGCGCCCAGAAATACCGCCGTCAGCGCGTTATTGGAGCTGGCCGAATAAAGGTTCCAGGCCGAATCCAGGTGCAGCCCATACCCGTTCAACTGGCCATCCTGCACCGCATTCAGTTGCCCCACATAGCCCGCCAGCAGGTCCGCATAACTCTTGGGCACGGCGTCATCCGGATCAACCGGAGTTCCGACCCTCAACGCTTGCCCTATGAGTTGGTTCGTATTCCCCCAGAGGTCTCCCCTGGTTAGAGAGTAAACGAGCACATTGGTCAATCCAACATCCCCGTTGTGTGATGTCGGATTGTTGGTCGATCCCCAAAATCCGCCCCCGAACACAGCCAGCTTCACGGGCACATTCGTCACTAGCGTCCGCGCTCCACTATTCCACGTCACACCGCTGTCCGTGGACCACAGCATGGTCGGCGTCCCTGAGGTTGCATAGTAGGAAACCCCCGCGAAGTTCGTGAAGCTCCATAAGAGGATGTTTGTCGCGTTTGCGGTGACATACAGCCAGTTCGTGGACCCCGATATTCCCTTCACGTTTCACGTTTCACGTTTCACCCCACCCCTACCACAGCGGCTGCACCACCATATTCGTCCACCGCCCCGCATTGCAGAAAAACGAGCACACCGTCACATTCGTGCAGTTCGCCGTCCCGAAAGTATGGCAGTTTGCCGGCGCCGAAATAATAAACGTGCTCCCGCTCGAATTCGTCACCAGCACCACACTGCTCCGGTAATCCGTAGTCGTCACCCCCGTGAACCCCGCAAACGAAAACCCCGCATTCGTAGTAAAATCCTGCAACGGCACCGTCAAACTCACCGTCCGGCCCCCCGCATTCGTCGGCGCGCTCCACGCCGCCTGGTTCGTGATCACGTAAGTATTCGTCACCGTCACCACCCCCGCCCACGTCGCCGTCAGCACATTCGTCGTCAGCACCGCCGCCCAATTCGTTCGCCCCACGTTATTCGTCGCCACCGTCAAAATCGCGCTCCCCGTCAGCCCCGCCACGCTCAGCGTATATTGGTTCGGCACCAGTTGCGTCGCGGGGAGTGAGGACGTGAGCATCATCCAGGTTTCGGCCAAGGACGGGGCCTCGACTGAGCGGGTTAAAAGGGACATTGGGCGGCTGATGCGTAGCCGGCGGCATCTTTCCTCGAACCAGGACGACAATTTCAATGTGATGGACATGAAGGAGATCGCCATGATGCTTTCGGGCACGACGCAAATGATGACGATGCTGCTGGGAGCCGTGGCGGCCGTGAGCCTGGTGGTGGGAGGCATTGGCATCATGAACATCATGCTGGTATCGGTGACGGAGCGGACGCGCGAGATCGGAACGCGGCTGGCGATCGGGGCGCTGGAGCGCGAGGTGCTTTTGCAATTCCTGGTGGAGGCCGTGGTGTTGTCGTCGTTCGGCGGGCTGATCGGGATTGTGCTGGCGCTGGTGTCCTCGTCTTTGCTGGCCGGGGTGCTGCAGGTGCCGTTTGTGTTCAACGCGCCGATCGTGATGATTGGCTTTGCGTTCTCAGCGGCGGTGGGTGTGGCGTTCGGCTACGTGCCGGCGCGCAAGGCGGCAAGGCTGGATCCGATTGAGGCGCTTAGGCATGAGTAGGGGCTGCCTGCGTTGTTAAGTTCGGGACGACACGGGGTTACGGCTGCTGCACGCATTGCTCCATGGGCGTGGCCGCACGGCTGAAACAGGACATCGAAGTCGAAGCCAAGGATGGGCAGACGGGCGAGTCTATTCGCGTGAAGACGCTGGACGGCCAGATTGCGTCGATCGAGCCAGCGACCGCCATTGCGTGGTTCGGCCAGAAGAAAGGCCCGGATGGAAACTGGGGCTCATGGTGGAAGCCAGAGGTGATGGGTGAGCATCAACTGTGTTTTCGCGTGCACATCAAATGTGTTTTTGTGTCAAAAAGCACTAACCGTGTGCTCCCCCAAGCGACATAGTCCATTTTATATGAATTGGGATCCGATTTGGCCGTCAGATCACTGGATATAAAGGTTTTATGTGATGTTCCCGATAGGGAATGTTTATTTCAATTTCACGCTCCAAAGCCAATTAGTTCCCGATCGGGAATAACCCACTTGCTTTGAGCTGCTTTTGGTCTTAATGTTCCCGTACGGTAACACATAGATAAGGCTATGAAGATGACGGCCAAACAGATCGGTGAGTTGGTCAAAGCTACCCGCAAGAGTCTTGCGGTGACGCAAAAGGATCTGGCCATGACATCCGGCACGGGCTTGCGGTTCATTATCGAACTGGAAAAGGGGAAACCCACTTGCCAGCTCAGCAAGGTCCTCACCGTGCTCAATACGCTGGGCATCACGATAAAACTAACCCCGCCCGCGACCGACAAGAAACCGGGTCAAACCGCTAAAGAAGGTGTTTAAGCCATGCCACGGACGCTAGATGTTTACCTGCACCGGCACTTAATCGGAAAGCTCGTTCAGAATGACCATGGCCACCTGGTCTATGATTACGTCGCGAGCTGGTTAACCAATCCAACGGCAATTCCGCTGTCACAATCGTTACCGCTCACGAAAAAGCATCTCACCCGAAATGATTGCCGAGGATTCTTCGCCGGCGTTTTGCCCGATGAAAGCAAACGGGAGATCATTGCTCGCAATCTCGGAATCAGCGCCCGAAACGATTTCGCCATGCTGGAACGGATTGGCGGTGAGTGCGCCGGTGCCGTGACATTCATAGCGGAAGGAACGAGCCTTCCTGAGCCTGATAATGAATACCGCCCCCTGAGCGCTTCGGAGTTGGCTGATATTGTCAAGAAATTGCCCCGGCGTCCGCTCTTGGCTGGCGAAGAAGGCATCCGGCTTTCCCTGGCGGGAGCGCAGGACAAAATTGCCGTGCACGTTTCGGGCGGTCAGATTTCCCTCCCGCTGAATGGAGCGCCGAGCACCCACATTCTCCCAGCAGCGTGCTCTTGTCTGCGCTGTTCGTCCCCCGGTGAAATGAATGCTCTGCGTGGCCCGTGCGGCAACCGAGTTGGGGGCCTGTGCCGGTCCAGTGCGTCGGCTGATGAAAGTCTATTTCACGGGGCAAGCCGATAATCCCCAGGATCTCGCCCTGCTTCACCTCGAACGAGAGGTCGCGCAGGGCCCACATTTCATCATCCCGGAGGGATGATGAAGGAGATGGGAGATCGGAGATGGAAGATGGGGCACCGGCGGAGCCGGTAGGTGAAGGAAGTTGGGAGATGGGGCGGCGCCTTCGGCCGATGTTCGATCTCCAATCTTCGATCTTCTATCTTCACTCTTCGTCGGTCCGCCGACGATGGCGTAGGGGTCGGGCTTCCCCACGACGCGGTGGAGCCAGCGGTTGAAGTCGTGGCGCAAGGTGCCCGTTCCGAGCACGCCGAGGCGGTACTTCTTCCACAAACTGTCAACTTGGATTACAACATCGCTCACCGCTCATAAGCAGAAAAGCTGCCCAGTGAAGTAGGGACAAACTTCACGGGCCAAGGGAAAGCAGAAAGCAGAAAACGCTAAATCAAAAGCCGCAAGCGGAGGACAGAGGTCAGTGGCCAGCGGCATCGCTCCAGTTGCTCAGGAATTCGAGTTGGTCTCCCATGTCGGCAACGCTCCTGGCGTCGTTGATTCTCAACAGGCGCCGCGTCACCTCTCCAATTGAAAGCACTTGTTGATCGCCCATGATGATGCCCGCGTGGTGGCGTCCATGCTGAAGGAATTCTGAGTGGAGACGACAGAAATCGGACGCGTTATATGTGTAAATGGCGCGCCCCTGCTCAGAAGCCCATGCCAATTGCTCTTCGTCCGAACATTGCAGCAGTGCCAACTCCCGGCTCGATGAGACATCCAAACCGCGCTGTCGCAGTGCATTCAACAAGGCATGGGCGTCAGCATCTTCATCCAGGTGAAGCTTCATCTCCCTCGAGCTTGGGTGGACCGTTCGCGTTCATGACTTTGGCACAGCGTGCGCTCGTCCTCGAGGCAGCTCTCTATTTCTTCCCGGTGCAAATGGTAATAAGCCAGCGCCGCGTGGATTTCGGCCGGGGCCAGCGCGGACAATCGCTCGCCAATCTCCTCAATGGTCAACCCCAATTTCCACCATCCCGCCACCCGGTGGACCGCAATGCGATGGCCTTTAATGCGAGGTTTCCCCCCCAGGACGCCAGAAGTTTGGACGATCATCGCACCCAACTCAGTTGCTGGTGTTTCCGCGATTGCACTCATGTTCAGAACATGCTGTTTCTCGGGGGATACGTCAAGCCAACCAACTATTCCTACACCATGCAAGGGGCGTCGAGTATCTTGAGCAGCGTCCCGCTGCCGAGCACGCCCAAGCGGTATTATTTCCACAAACTGTAGGCTTGGATTACAACGGCGCTCATCGGGGCAAGGCAGAGAGGAGAGCGAAGAGGGGAGAGTGCATATCAAACGGGAGAGAGCAGGGCCAGCAGCCGCGACTTGCGGGATTCCGTGGAGCGGATGAGGCCGCCAACCAGTTGCCCGGTTCCGATTGCCCTATTGCGGAGTTCGACGGCATCCGCCGCCAACTTCGGATAATTGTCCTCGATCACGTAAGTCAAGCCGGATGTAAGTTGCCGGGCTTGTTGCCAGCTCTCCAAATCTTCAAAAATCATGGCTGCGTTCTCCGCTCTCCACTCTTCCCTCTTCGCGCCCGCGGACTACAAGACCGCGGGACGATTCTAAACGCTGACATGCTGAAATCACACCATTAAAAGCAGATCGCTGCGA